>Ga0070704_100002180_pt1 | contig 10903 bp, 9 predicted proteins | sample KBSK5252metaG_FD_65467 | JGI IMG/M metagenome (GOLD analysis project Ga0070704, IMG submission 65467) | Corn, switchgrass and miscanthus rhizosphere microbial communities from Kellogg Biological Station, Michigan, USA - KBS K5-25-2 metaG | ecosystem: Host-associated > Plants > Roots >... | reverse complement strand
CCGGGTGCCCCGACCGTCGCGATCGAAGCATCGCGCACGGCGCGTGACGTCGAGTCGTTCCCGCTCGCCGTGGGCGACGATGTCTATTTCGGGTTCAAGCGCATGCACGCGCTGCCCACGCCAATCAGCAGCTTGCGTCTAGTAGGTACCGCGCAGAAGAGCGTGGCGGATCTCGCTGCCATGCCGCTCGTGCGGGAGCTATCCGAACGCATGCGCATCGAGCCGTTGCGCTATGAGCCTGATTCGAACCAGCCGGAGCGGGTGCGCGGGCTGCCCGTGGTTGGGCTCGACCAGGAAGCGAATCTCAGCGGCGTGCTCGAGATGCTGGAGCAGGGCGCTCGCCAGGTCCTGGCGCTCACGGCATCCGGATCGCAGGTCGAGCGCATGCTGATCTATGTCGAGCCGTCGTCGTGTGGTCGCGAGGCCGCATTGGCCGCGGCGGCAAGTCTCGCGCGCCATCTGACGATCGACGTCGGCATGCTCGTTCGCGACGAGGAGGACGACGGCTATCGCGACTTGCTCGACCTGCGCAACGTCTCGCTGCGGCAGCACGGCCTCGACATCCGGACCGAGACGTTCCGCGGCAACGCGACGGACGCTGTCCGCGAGCGACTCGTGACGTCGGACGAGCAGACGCTGCTCGTGATCGGCTTGAGCGCGCCCGAGCGGTGCAGCGATCTAGTCGACGATCTGCAGAAGCTGTTGCGCGAGCAGCCGCCGGCTGCGGTCCTGTTCGTCAGCGGACGCGATCGGACGCAAGCGCAAGCGCAGCCGCACGTCGCGGCTTTCTCCCTATGAGCACAAGGATGGCCGGCATGCGAGGCTCGATATTCGCGGCAGTCTTGCTGCTGTCCGCTTGCGGCGGAAGCGACCAGGCCGAACGAGACGGCGCGCTGCAACTCTTGAACGTGTCGTACGATCCGACGCGCGAGCTCTATCGCGAGCTCAACGAGCGATTCGTCGCGAAATGGCTCGCCGACACCGGTCAGAACGTATCCGTGCAGATGTCGCACGGCGGCTCGGGCAGCCAAGCGCGGGCCGTCATCGACGGCCTGAATGCCGACGTCGTCACGCTGGCGCTCGCCTGGGACATCGACAACATCCAGTCCGTGAGCCGCAGGTTGCCGGCGTCGTGGCAACAGCGCTTGCCGCACAACAGCTCGCCGTACACGTCCACTATTGTCTTCCTCGTGCGCAAGGGCAATCCGAAAGGGATTCACGACTGGCCCGACTTGCTCACGGGCGACGTTCAGATCATTACGCCGAACCCGAAGACGTCGGGCGGCGCGCGCTGGAACTACCTCGCGGCGTGGGGCTTCGCGCTCGAGCGCGCGCTCGGCACCGACTTGAGTGAGCTCAAGTCGCTGCCTCCGGAGAAAGTCTCGGCGGCGCAAGCCGAAGCCGAGAAATTCGTCGGCGAGCTCTATCGGCGCGTGCCCGTGCAGGACACCGGCGCTCGCGCGGCCACGAACACGTTCGTGCAGCGCGGCATCGGCGACGTGCTGCTCGCGTGGGAGAACGAGGCGCTGCTCGCGGGACGCGAGATGGGACCCGACGCGTTCGAGATCGTCTGGCCGTCCGTCAGCGTGCTCGCCGAGCCTCCCGTGGCGCTCATCGATTCGGTCGTCGACCGCAAGGGCACGCGCGCCGTCGCCGAGGCCTACCTCGAGTACCTCTACGCGCCCGAGGGCCAGGACATCGTCGCGCGCAATTTCTTTCGGCCGACCGACCCCGAAGTCGCGGCGCGCTACGCGCAGCAGTTTCCGGAGATGCGCATGTTCACCGTCGACGCCGTGTTCGGCGGTTGGGCGCGGGCGCAAGCAGAGCACTTCGCGGACGGCGGCACCTACGATCGGCTGTTCCAGGCCGCGTCGGGCGCGCCGCGCCGATGAGCTCGCGCGTCGATACGGACGTCGGGACCTAGGTCATGGCGACCGCACGAGGCTGGGTCAGTCCCAGCGTTCTCCCGGGGTTCGGTATGACGCTCGGTTTCGCCGGGCTGTTCCTGACGTTCATCGTGCTGATCCCGATGGCGGCGCTTATCATGAGGGCCGCCAGCTTGCCGCTGGACGAATTCTGGCGCATCGCCACGGAGCCACGCGCGCTCGCGTCGTACCGGCTCACGTTCGGCGCCTCGTTCCTCGCGGCCTGCGTCAACGCGGTCTTCGGCTTCATCATCGCCTGGACGCTCGTCCGGTATGAGTTTCCCGGGCGGCGTCTCGTCGACGCGATCATCGACTTGCCGTTCGCGCTGCCGACGGCCGTGTCGGGCATCGCGCTCGCGACGGTATTCGCGCCGAACGGCTGGCTCGGGATGCACCTCGAGAGCATCGGCATTCAAGTCGCCTATACGTGGGTTGGCGTCGTCGTCGCGTTGACACTGATCGGCCTGCCATTCGTCGTCCGCTCCGTGCAGCCGGCCCTCGAGGAAGTCGACGTGAGCCTCGAGGAGGCGGCCGAGTCTCTGGGCGCGAGCCGGTGGACGGTGTTCCGCCGCGTGATCCTGCCGACGGTGCTGCCGTCGCTCGCGACGGGCTTCACGCTCGCGCTCGCGCGCGCCATCGGCGAGTACGGCTCCGTGATCTTCATCGCCGGCAACTTGCCGATGCGCACCGAAATCACGCCGCTCCTGATCGTCATCAAGCTCGAGCAATACGACTATCTCGGTGCCGCGGCTCTCGGCTTGGTCATGCTCTGCGTGTCGTTCGCCATGCTGCTCTCGATCAACGCCTTGAACGGCTGGCGTATCCGGCGCGTGGCGGGGAGGCGCTGATGGCCGTCGCCGATCACCTCATCCGCAGGCAGCAGAACCCGTTCGTGCGCGTGGTGTTGATCTTCGTTTCCGTGCTGTTCCTCGCGGCGATCTTGATCATGCCCGTCGTCTCGGTGCTCGGATACGCGTTCTCGGAGGGCCTTGGCGTCTATCTGAACGCCTTGCGCTCGCACGACACGCTCGCCGCGATCCGGCTCACGCTGACGACGGCCGCGATCGTCGTGCCCGTGAACACGATTTTCGGCGTCGCCGCGGCGTGGGCCATCGCGAAGTTCGACTTCCGCGGCAAGCAGATCCTCATCACGTTGATCGACTTGCCGTTCTCGGTGTCGCCCGTCATCGCGGGCCTCGTGTTCGTGCTGTTGTTCGGCGCGCAGGGCTGGTTCGGCCCATGGTTCCGGGATCAGGGCATCCAGATCGTGTTCGCGCTGCCCGGCATCGTGCTCGCCACGATGCTGGTGACGTTCCCGTACGTCGCACGCGAGCTGATCCCGATCATGCAGATGCAAGGCCGCGAAGCCGAAGAGGCCGCCGTCAGCCTCGGAGCCGGCGGCTGGATGACGTTCTTCCGAGTGACGCTGCCGAGCATCCGCTGGGGTCTCCTGTACGGCGTCATTCTCTGTAACGCGCGAGCAATGGGCGAGTTCGGCGCCGTGGCCGTCGTGTCCGGGCACATCCGCGGGCTCACGACGACGATGCCGCTGCAGGCGCAGGTCCTCTATGACGAGTATGATCTCGTCGGAGCCTTTGCCGTCGCCTCGCTATTGATGTTGCTCGCGTTGCTGACGTTGTTGCTCAAGACCCTCCTCGAGGCGTTCGGCGCACGGCGCCGCCGCGCATGACTTCGCTCGAGCGCTTCAAGAAACAGTACGAGTCCGCCTCGGCAGTCGTGCTGCGGCGGGCGCGCGTCTACGCGCCGGGTCTGGCGGGCCGGCTCGCGCTTGCTACGGGCGTGCTCGTCGCATTGGCCGTCGCCGCGATGTCCGTATTCGCGATCAGCGCGCTGCGCCGCCTCGCCGATGCCGAGGGTCTCACGCGCGTCGAGCTCGCGGTGTCCTCCGCTCGCGAAGGCATGCGGCAGAGCACCGAGGACTTGCTGACGGCCGCGCGCACGTTGGGCGAGCGGCCGGCGTTGCAGCGCCAGCTCCGCGGCCCCGTGCCGGAGACGCTGCAGCCGTTCCTCGCGCGCTATTGCGAGAGCGTGGCGCTCGACGCTTGCGCGCTCGTAAACGGCCAGGACCTGATCACGACGACGCCGGGCCCGATCGAGTGGGACCTCGTGCTGGCCGCGGCCGACGAGCAGGGCGAGCGCTTCCTCATCACGGGCGCGGCGCCGAAGATGGCGCTGTCGGGAGCGCGGGCCGGTGTCGGCGAGCACCCCGGCATCTCCGTCATCGTGCTGCGCAACCTCGACGAGCGGCTATCGGCGCGGCTCACGGAGCGCACGGGCGTGCCGATCTCGGTCATCGACTACGCGTCGTTCGAGCCCGGCGAAGGACCGCTCGCGATCTTGAACACCGATGCGCTGTCGCGCGGGGGCACCGTCGCTTCCTATGTGGGCGGCATCGGGTCGTACGCTGCGAGCTTGCCCGTCACCTCGACGAGCGGCGAGACCGTCGCGTTGCTGAACGCCCGTCTCGCCGTGGGGGAAGTCATGGCGCCGGCGAGCAACATGACGCGCAATATCATGGTCGTCGCGGCGCTGATCGCCGCGCTCGCGATCGCCGGGAGCATCTTCATCGGCCGCTACTGGATCAGCGCCGTCGAGGGTCTCACGGACGCGGCCGAGCGCCTCGGCTCCGGCGACCTCGCCGCGTCGATTCCCATCGGCGGCAGCAAGGAGCTCACGCTGCTCGGCAGCACGATGGAGCGAATGCGGCGCAATCTCGTCGAGCTCACGGCGGATTTGCGCCGCAGCGAGATGGAAGCGAAAGCCGTGCTCAGCGGCATCGTCGAGGGCGTCTATTCGGTCGACGAGGACCGCCGGATTCGTTTCTTGAACCCGCAAGCCGAACGGTTGCTCGGCATCTCGGCGGCGGAGGCGACGGGCCGGTTCTGCGGCGACGTTCTGAAGCCCAGCGTCGATGCGCTCGGCCGCCGGCCGTGCGAGCACTCGTGCCCGATCATCGAGGCGCGGCGCGGCGGCTCGGGTCGCTCGCTCGAGCAAGTCGCCCCTGTCCGCGCCGACAGCTCGCGCCGCGTCGTGATCGCGAGCGCGCCGCCGTCGGCCGACGGCATGCAAGTGCAAGTGCTGCGCGACGAGACCGAGCTCGAGGCTGCGCGGCGCACGCGCGACACGGTGCTCGCGAACATCTCGCACGAGCTTCGCACGCCTCTCGCGGCACAGCTCGCTTCGATCGAGCTGCTGCGCGAAGGTCTCGGCACGATGAACGTCGACGGTCAGCGCGAGCTCGTGACGTCGCTGCATCGCGGCACGCAGCGGCTCACGTGGCTCATCGACAACCTGCTCGAGAGCGTGCGCATCGAATCGGGTCAGCTGGCGATCCGGCATCAAGACGTCGTGTTCGAGGATGTCGTCGTCGCTGCGCGCGACCTCATCGAGCCGCTGATCGCGCAGCGCGGCCAACGCATCGAAGTGGAGCTCGGCGACGAGGTCCCCGTCGTGCGCGGCGACCAGCAGCGCCTCACGCAAGTGCTCGTCAACCTGCTCGCCAATGCCAACAAGTTCGCGCCGCCCGACAGCACGATTCGCATCGGCGCCACCGGCAACCACACGGAGCGGGGCGGGCTCACGTTCTGGGTCGAGGACGAGGGTGTCGCTTCGCCTGGGATCGAGGACGCGCGCCTGTTCGATCAGTTCCGCCGCTCGACCGGAGAGGGCGACCGCGACGAGAGCGGCATCGGCTTGGGTCTGTTCATCGTTCGCTCGATCGTCGAGCGGCACGGCGGAACCGCGCGGCTCGAGCGCACGGAGCAGGGCCGCACGCGCGCCACCGTGGAGCTGCCGCAGGAAGCGCCGGCGTGAAGATCCTGCTCGTCGACGACGACGCCGACCTGCTCGCCGTGACCGGCTTCGCGCTGCAGCAGGCAGGCTTCCTCGTCGTCAAAGCCTCGGACGGCTTGGCCGCGCTCGACGCGTTCGAGCGCGAGCATCCGCATCTCGCCGTGCTCGACATCAACATGCCGCGCATGAGCGGCTTCGAGCTCGCGCAGAAGCTGCGGGAGCGCAGCCGCATTCCGCTGCTGATGTTGACCGCGCGCAGCGAGGAATCCGACGTCGTGCGCGCGCTCGCGCTCGGCGCCGACGACTACCTGAGCAAGCCCTTCAGCCCGAAGATCCTGATCGCGCGCGTCAAGGCGCTACTGCGCCGCGCGGGCGCGGACGCGACCGACGCAGTCGCCGTCGGCTCGCTATCGCTCGACGTGCCGGAGCTCATGCTGCTCGGGCTCAAGCGCGGGCCCGTGCGGCTGACGCCGCTCGAGGCGCCGTTCCTACAGCTGCTGTTCGCGCATGCCGGCCGAACCGTGTCGACGGATCGGCTCTTGATTCACGTCTGGGGCAACCGCGCCGGCGGCAATCGCCAGCTCTTGAAGCAGCTCGTGCACCGGCTGCGGCAGAAGATCGAGGACGATCCGGCCGACCCGCGCCTCGTGCGCAACGTGCCGAATGCCGGCTACTTGTTGGATCCCGGCACGGCGGCGCCGCGCGCGCAAGACGCCCAGCATTGAGCTTCATTCGGCATCCCGAGTTTCGCCGCGGCTTCCACGACATGGTGGCGCCGTCGCTCGGCATCGCCGCGTGGGGGCTCGTGACCGGCGTGGCCATGGTCAAGAGCGGCATGTCCGTTGCGGCTGCGTTGGCGATGACGTTGCTCGTCTACGCCGGCAGCGCGCAGCTCGCGGCGCTGCCGCTCGTCGTCGCCGGCGCGCCGCTATGGGTGCTGTGGGCGACGGCGTTCTGCGTCAACCTGCGGTTCGTGATCTACAGCGCGCACTGGCGCAAGTACTTCGGAACCTTGCCGCGTTGGCAGCGCATCGTGCTCGGCTACTTCGCCGTGGATCTGAGCTACGTCTATTTCGCGCGCCGCTTCCCCGAGCCTCGGCCGGCGCCTGAGCAGTTGCCGTACTTCTGCGGCGGCGCGCTGTGGAACTGGGTGAGCTGGCAAGGAGCTTCGCTCGTCGGCATCGTTCTCGCGGACCGGATTCCGACGCAGTGGGGACTCGGTTTCGCCGGCGTCCTCGCGCTGCTCGGCGTCACGTACTCGCTGCTCTCCGACCGCAAGAGCTGGATCGCGGCCGCAGTCGCGGCGTGCGCGGCGGTTGCCGCATTCGGCTTGCCGCTCAAGCTCAACATCGTGGCCGGGATCGCGGCGGGCGTGGCGGTCGGCTTGCTGCTCGACCGCAAATTTCCCGATGCCGCGCCGGAGCGTGTCTGATGCCGCAGTGGTACGTCGGGGTTGGAATAGCGGGTCTCGCCGTCGTGACGGTGCTGGCCCGCGGCTTCTTCCTCGCCCCCGACCGCGAGATCGAGCTGCCCGCGTGGGCGTTGCAAGGCTTGCGCTATGCGCCGATCGCGGCGCTCGTGGCCGTCATCGCGCCCGAGATCGTGCTGACGAACGGCACTCTGCTCGCGACCTGGGCTGACGCGCGCATCTACGCGGTGCTCGTCGCCACGGCGTATTTCTGGTGGCGGCGCGGCATTCTCGGCACGATCTTGAGCGGCACCGCCGTGCTGCTCGCGCTGAAGATCGGCCTCGGTTGGTAAGCGCCGTGACCGCCGCCTAAGGCTGGGTCGTCACGACCCGGCAGCGCAGTTGACTTCACGCGGCCCTTACGAGACCGTCGGCGCACAGGGATGTGCGCCGACGAGCCGCAGGGACGCACTTCCGGCGTGTCTCGTAAGGGCCGCGTGAAGGCAACTGCGCGGAGGAGTACCGATGAAGACGCTGTCCGCTCTCACGCTGTTACTGCTTAGCGCAATTGCGGCCGCGTCGCCGACGACGACGCCGCGCATAGTCGCGGCGGCGGATGCGTTCCTCGCAACGCTGACCGACGCGCAAAGAAGTTCGGTGCAGTTTGCGCAAGGCGACACCGCTCAGAAGCAGCGCTGGTCGAACCTGCCGGGCGGGGTGTTCCAGCGGGCGGGCCTGCGTTGGACCGACATGAGCGAGGCGCAGCGCAACGCGTGGCTCGCCGTGATGCAAGCCACGTTGAGCGACGCAGGCTACGACCGAGTCGTCGCGGAATGGCGCGCCGACGACGCGCTCGCCGCGCGCGGCGCCGGCGGCGGCCGCAGCCCGCAGTTCGGCATGGGCTTCTACTACATCGCGCTGATCGGCGCGCCATCGAAAACCGAGCCTTGGCAATGGCAGTGGGGCGGCCATCACGTGACGATCAACGCGACGATCGTCGGTCCGAATCTCGCTTTGACGCCGAGCTACATCGGCGTGGAGCCCGCGACGTACACGGACGCGAATGGCGCCACGGTGCGGCCGCTCGGCGACATCGAGAGCGACGCGTTCGCGCTCGTGAATTGGCTCGACGCCGACCAGCAGCGCGTCGCGGTCCTCGCTGAGGCGCCGATCGAAGTCGTGCTCGGCCCGGGCCGCGACGGCCGAACACTCGATCCCGAGGGGTTGTCCGCGGCGCGCATGACGGCTGACCAGAGGGCGGCGCTGCTGCGCCTCGTGCGCCACTACACCGGGCTCGCGAACGACGAGGACGGCGCTGCGCGCACGGCCGAGGTCGAGCAGCGGCTGGACGAGACCTATTTCTCGTGGCGTGGTCCGACGACCCCAGGCAGCGCGATCTATTTCCGCGTGACGGGCCCGACGCTCGTCATCGAGTATGCGGCGCAGGGCCCCGGTGCCGGCGGCGGCGCGCGTACGCCGAGCCACATTCACGGCATCTATCGCGACCCGACGAACGACTACGCGGCCAGATACGCGCGCTGAGCGCGCGCGCTCACCATGCCGTACCCGCGCCGAGATCGACGGCAAGCTCGGGCCGCCGTTCGCGCAACCGCGCCGCGCCGGCGCCCGTGATGCCGGTCTGCCAGAGGAATACCTGGCGTAGCGCGCGGAGGCCGGCGAGCGCGTCGACGCCGCGATCGGTGATGCCGGCGTTGCCGTAGAGATTCAGATGCGCGAGCTGCGGGGACGATGCGAGCGCCGCCAGCGCGTCGTCCGTGAGCTCGTTGCGCGCGAGCCGTAGGTGCGTCGCGGCGGGCAGCGCCCCGATGGCTCTCAGGTCCGAGTCGTCGAGCGCGGTCGCGGCGAGGTTCAAGTCGACGATCTCGGCGGCCGCGGCGGCGAGCGCCGCGAGGGCCGGCCCCCCGAGCGGCGTGCCCGGCGAGCTCGGGCTCACGACGAGGTGTGCATCGCTCTGCGACACTTGGCGCGCGATCAGGCCGGCCGCCGCCAAATCCGCGAGGAGCGCTGGATCGGCGCTCGCCGACTCCGTCGTCGTGGGCGCGGCGCCGCCGAGCCCGAGCTCTGCGGCGAGCAGCGGCTCGATCTCCGCGGGCACGTCGAGCGCGGCGACGGTCGTGTCGCGCGGCGCGCCGGCGCCGATCCACCAGCGCAGGATCTCGATCTGCTCCGGCGTCGGCGGCGTCTTGCCTTCGGCCGGCATGTGCGCGTCGTCGTCCTCGGGCAGCGTGATGCGGTAGAAGAGCTCGCTGGCTTCGAGGTTGCCGGGCACGACGGCGCGACCCGTGTCGCCGCCGGCGAGCGTCGAGTCGTAGCTGCCGACGCTGAAGCCGCTCTCGCGCTTGTCGTCGTTGTGGCACCCGCCACAGCGCTGCTCGAGCAGCGGCTGCACGACGTCGAGGTACGGGTCAGCGGCCGCGACGCTCGCCGGCGCCGGCCGGCGCGGCGCCGCGCCGATCAACGAGCGCAGGAACGAGGGCGCGTATTCGCCGAGGAACGTCGTTCCGTGCGTGAGGTTGCCGCCGTAGTGGCCCGTGATCGACACGAGCACGAGCATTGCGATGCCGGCGGCGAGCCGCGCCGCGTTCGCAGCGCCGCGGCTACGTGCCGCGAGCCACCACGCGACGAGCGCGGCGACCGCGGTCACGGTGCCCCAGAAGCGATGCGCCTCGCCGGACGGCCCGGTGAACGCCCCTTCGGCGTAGTGCATGTAGCCGAGCGCGGCCGTCAAGACGGCCGTGATCGCCGCGCCGGCCCAGAGGAACGGCGACGCTTGCGCGAGCGCAGCGTAGCGCGGCCGGCGCGCGAGCCAGTCGAGCACGACGGCCGCGATGACGATGCCGATCGGCAAGTGCAGCGCGAGCACGTGGAACCTGCCCAGAAAGAAGACGAAGTTCTGCATCGCTCGCTCTCTACGCCAAGATCCCTTGCACCACTTTGCCGTGGACGTCCGTCAAGCGGTAGTCGCGGCCCTGGAAGCGGAACGTCACGCGCTCGTGATCGAGACCCAAGATGTGCAGCAGCGTGGCGTTCAGGTCGTGGATGTGCACGGGGTCTTTGACGATGTTGTAGGCGAACTCGTCGGTTTCGCCGTGTGTGTAGCCGGCTTTCGTTCCGCCGCCGGCGAACCACCACGTGAAGCAGCCGCCGTGATGGTCGCGCCCGACGAGCGGGTTGTCGATCTGCCCTTGAGCGAACGGTGTGCGGCCGAACTCGCTGCCGAACATCACGAGCGTGTCGTCGAGCAGGCCGCGCTGCTTCAAGTCTGCGACGAGCGCCGCCGCGGGCCTGTCGATCTCGCCGCAGCGCAGCGGCAAGTTCGGCTTGATCGCGAGGTGCAGGTCCCAGCCCAAGTGGAACAGTGTCTGGTATTTGACGCCGCGCTCGGCGAGCCGGCGCGCGATCAAGCAATTGCGCGCGAACGTGCCCGGCTTCATGACGTCGGGCCCGTACATCTCGAGCACCGACTTCGGCTCGCCGGAGATGTCGGCGACCTCGGGCACCGAGCTCTGCATGCGGTACGCCATCTCGTACTGGCTCACGCGCGACAGGATCTCGGCGTCGTTCGACTCCGCGTGTTGCAAAGCCGCGAGCTTCGCCAGCGAGTCGAGCATCGCGCGGCGGTCGCGGCTGTCGATGCCTTGCGGATTGTTGACGTAGAGAACGGGGTCGTCGGCGGCGCGGAACTCGACGCCTTGATGATGCGACGGCAGGAAGCCGGGCCCCCAGATCGCGGCGT
>Ga0070704_100002176_pt1 | contig 10906 bp, 13 predicted proteins | sample KBSK5252metaG_FD_65467 | JGI IMG/M metagenome (GOLD analysis project Ga0070704, IMG submission 65467) | Corn, switchgrass and miscanthus rhizosphere microbial communities from Kellogg Biological Station, Michigan, USA - KBS K5-25-2 metaG | ecosystem: Host-associated > Plants > Roots >... | reverse complement strand
CCGCAGGAAACAGCGGCATTGTCTGAACGAAGAATCTTTTCTACGCCACAGTCGCATCGCCAGAGCCACAACGAACGTCTGTTTCGTAGTTCGACGAACCGAATCGGGGTCATCGCCCCTACTTTGATTGGGTGAGCCATAATGTCAGTGCCGTACCATGATATTTTAGCAGCCGCTGGGACGAGATGCAACGCTTTAGTTGGCGCGAAGGCGGGGCCGTTGGAGACCACTTATCTTACTCGTCCCCTAACTGCGGCGAATTTCCAGTCATCCATTTTCCCGTTTAGCGACTACATCGCGCAGACTGCCAGTGCAGTTCAGAAATTATCCCAGACCATTGCAGATGTCAGAGATCACCCGTGGCGCCGCAACCTTGCAGGCCGCACGGCTGACTTGGCTTCAGGGGCAACTATCCCAGCCGCGGACAATGCGGGAGCCAGCATTATCGGAGTCTACGGCAATGTGATTGACTCGGACGACGGGCAAGTCTTGAGCGAGCAGCCGGACGAAACAATCAGACGACGATTACTTACGCCTTCGCTCTGGAAGATTCCGGTCTACCACTTTTCACTGACTGGGGATTCGATTCTGCACACAAGAACGGAAGTCTATCTCGAGGTCTGTGTGTTGGATTACGGCGCACTCATTACAGCAATAGGCGCCAACGATGACATGGCATTACCAGACGTGCTGGCTGAGGCTGTTATCTGCGGAACGGTCGCGCTGATGGTTAGAGATGACGAGTTCGTTTTACAAGCGGGTACATATGCAGAGTATTTCGCTGAAACGCTCAAGGCGATAAGAGGCGGAGCAACGGTGCTTCCAGTGAAAGAAGCGGCATGACGTTTTTAGAATTCATCGCTACAGCATGTCAGCAAGCCCTCGCAGGGGCCGACGCCTCGGAGTCTGTTCTGTTGAATATGGAGCAGACTGCTGAATCGCTGGTATCTCCCGTTTTCAAGAGTGTCACGCTGGCAATCAATGCCGATCCTGATAAACGCTCTCTCTTACGTCGCACGAATACGATTGTGTTGACTACGGGTGCAGGCGTGTTGCCTGCGACGATTCTGATGGAGTGTCTACCGGGAGCAACGATCACGGATCCTGATGACGACACGATCGCGCAGGATATGAGCTATGTGCCTGACTATTTTGATTTTCTTGATGCCGCTGGCTACGAAGTTCGACTGGGCTACTGGACTGTCACGGCTAATCCGACGACGGGAAACGTTCTGCGATACATTCGTCCCGGCGACACGGTTGAAACAAAGACGGGAGATGTTGATTTAACCGTCGTGACCGTTCCCACTGTTCCCGCAACCTCGGGCGCAACGCTGGACGCGCCGCAAGAGTTTATCGACATGGCGACCATCGCGCTCGCTATTGCTCTCTCATCCAAAATAGCAAAGGCGGCATAACATGGGAGCACAACTGCCGCCTCGCGTAATCAAAGCCGGACCCTACCGCCCATCACAGCCCAGAACAGGTGACGAGTCTAACGGCTCATTCCGCATGGACTCAATGATCGTGCGTGGGCGTGGCGAAGGCCGGATGTTCTGGGAGACTTACGGGGGTGAAGGTGATCTCAATGAGCCTTTGGATTTAGTGGCATTGACTGGGACGATCAACCTCACCGAAGACTCCACTACAGTCATTGGCGTCGGGTCTTTGTTTTTCTCCGAATGCCATCTTGGTCAAACCATCGTTGGGATCATTGGAAGTCAATCCTGGTTATTAAAGCCTCGCCGGATTATCTCAGACACAGAGATGGTCGTGTGGGGGGCGCCGGATACAACGATCTCAGGAGTCAAGGGCTGGCGCATGGCGCGACTATACGCGGTCAACGATCAGCGCGGCACGTCGTTATGGGGCAACGCTATCAAACTCGATAAAGGGTCATTGATCGGTGTTGGAGACGGCATTGTTCGCCTCGACGGATCGCCTTTTAGTGCCTCATGGTCATTGACGCGCCGTCTCTCTCTCAATCTGTTTGCTCCAGTCACTGAGACCTACACGAACTTTCCTCTGGGCATGGATACCCCTCCCCCTCCCACATTGGCTGCCGTAGGCGGCGGAACGAAGGGAATGCAGGCAGGGAACTACTCGATAGTAATTACCCCCGCGCGGAAGGAGACTGCCGGATTTAATAATCCGTCACTTCGAGCTGATGTCACGATTGCTACGGGAGACATGATCGAGATTACTTTCGGTGCGATGGATACGGCTCATGGGCAGAACGCATGGAATGTCTGGGGAACTACTTTTGCTGACACGTTGGGTGCAGACCTCAACTATCTGAATGGCCCGTGGCATTTCGTCACCCAAGTTACCGATGACGATGTAAGTCCAGCCGGCGGCACCGTGAACGTAGAGTGGTTGGACGCGGAGATTGAGACGAATGAGCTAGTCAGTTTCAATAACGATCCGCCGACCGACGCTGAGTTCGTGGCGATGCTGAACAATGCTCCGGTCATAGTTAGCTGTCAGGGACAGGGAGCCTCTACTAATCCAACTCAGACAAGCCCAGGGCCGTTCATCTGTCCAGCAAAGCCAAACAACATCGAAGCATTTCCTTTAGACTTGTCATTCTCATCGTCACCACCGGAAACAATTCTTGGAGTGCTGAGTTCTGGTCAGGGACGGTTGTATCTCTTAACAGTCAACCATCTTCAGATCGTTCTGGCCACGCCAGACGAGAGTATTCCAATGGTCATCCGGCCATTTTGGAAGTCTGGCTTTGCCGGGCCAGATCAACTGATTGATGTAGACGGAACGCTCTATGGTTATCCCGTAGCAGGGCCAACCCGCTCGGCGGGCGAGGGAGATGAAACCTATACCCAGCGAGCGTGGGCCGCGCATGTCGCGGAGTTTACCGATAGGTGGAATCCCGGCCACGTTATTGTTGGCTTCGATCCGTTTCGCTCTCTAGTAGTTTTTATTCACTGTGCGGACCATAGAAATGAAGCGGGATTCTGGACAAGTCACATGCTTGGGTTCAGCACGGAACTGGATGACTGGGCGTTTGATCGAACGCTTACTTCAGATACTCAAGACATGATCGTAAGCGGAATAGCAACAGTGGGAGACAGGTTGGAATTGATCGTCGGAGGACGTGGCAGTGCCGTTCCCCTCACAGAGAATGTAACAGTTAATGGAGTTGACGTGATGGTCAACGGGGTTGTGGTAGGAGTGGCTGCGTAAGGAGAATTCATGGCAATAGAACACGATGTCATTCCGATTGGCGAATTGCATAAAGTCGCTAACTGGCAGTACGCGAACGCTGCGGCTCGAGTTGCGGCCACTGGATTCATCGCAAGCGATGTTGGCAAGTTTGCTTGGCAGTTGGACAACAATTCCATTTGGATACTCACAGCGACGGTTCCAACATGGGTGCGTGTAGGCGCGCCGACCGATGCCACGTACTTGGTTCAAACCGCGAGTTCTGAGTTGAGCGCTGAACAGGTAATGGGCGCTCTGGCTACGGGGATAGTCAAGAATACGACAACGACAGGGGTTCAAAGCATTGCGGCGGCAGGAACGGATTATGTAGCCCCTGGTGGCGCGTTAGGAACACCCTCCAGCGGGACGCTAACAAATTGTACGGCTGACGGAACAGACCAAGTTGGTTTTCGCAATGTCCCGATCAACCCACAGTCTACAGCCTACTCGACAGTGTTAGCCGATGGCGGTAAGGCTGTCTTGCATCCAGTTGCTGATAATAACCCTCGTACGTTCACGATTGATGGTGCGGTTGCTTATCCAGTTGGTTCGGCAATCACTTTTATCAACATGATCAATACCGTGACGATTGCGATCTCAACGGACACTCTCACACTAATAGGTGCAGGAACAACGGGGAGCAGAACTTTGGCGGCGGCAGGAATGGCAACAGCAGTGAAAATCGCCAGCGGTTCATGGGTAATTAACGGGACGAATTTAACCTGATGGGTTCATCTCAGCAAATTTTGTCATCGCTTGGAGCTACCGTTCCACCGGGGCCAGAGCCTACAGACTTAGCCAACCTTGAATTGTGGCTACCTGTTTCCGCACTCAGTGGCAGTGATGGCGATCCAATTACCACTTGGCTTGACCAATCAGGCAATGCGAGAAACGCGACCGGAACGGGCAGTGCCAAACCTTTATATAAGACAACAGGAGGGCCGACAAACGGGCCAAGGGTACTCTTTGGTGATACGGGCGGTGCTAACCTCCGAAACTTCACGCTCCCAAACTTCTTGACAGGGTTTACATCCGGGGAGGGTATTGCGGTTCTCAAAATTGATACCGACCCAGCCACATCTCCGGGAGCTGGCCCACCATTCGGCAACTGGGGATCAGCTACCACAGGCTCACTCTACAACTTCAGTGGTGATAGCAAAATCTACGAAGAATTTGGCACGAATGCTCGCAAGACAACAAACGATCCGGTAACGAACCTGACAACCTGGCATGTGTATGACGTTCGCTCTGCATCAGCATCGTTTATCTGGAGTATCAATGGCGCGACCAGCACTAATGATTTTTTCAGCACAGGAACAAATACAGTTGGGTGGGGCACTGCGCCGTTGATTGGCGCGGACGCGAACGACAGCCGCACTCTCTTGGGAAGCATGGTTGAGCTTATCTTTTACAGTCGAGTATTGGATCAAGCAACCGAACGGGGGCCAGTGGTCTATACCTACTTGAATAACACTTACGGATTTAGTTTGCCAACGAGTTAATTATGGCTTGCACTCAACCGCCAACAGCAGATGCAGTTCTTGACCTCGAAGCCGATGCGGGGTTAGGGCTGGCAAACAACGATCCGGTGGCTCTCTGGGCCGATCAAAGTGCCGAAGGCAATGATGCTACTCAAGCGACGGGTGCAAGCCAGCCAACCTTCAAATCTGCTGGAGGGCCGGGAGGCACGCATCCCTGCATAGACTTCGACGGCACTACCGATTTCTTGATCTTGCCTGATCTTTCCATAAGCCAGAAGTTCACCGTCTTTGCTGTTATCAAGCCAGCGAATAGTTCGTTGCACACAATTATCTGTGGAGCAGCAGGTTCGTTGCAGTATCGTACGGACAACAGTTTGAATCAGGCGCTCGTTAAGTGTAATTCTACAAACTTAGGTCACGGCTCAGGAGTGCTCTCAACGGCGGTATTTCAACAAATCAACGTGACGTGGGACGGAACAACGGCAATCTTTCGGCTAAATAGTGCCGCTGACGGATTCACCTCAAGTCCCGAGTCGCTCACTGCGCCGATAAATAGAATTGGGATCAACGGAGCAACTTCAGGAGAGTTCTTTCAAGGTTCAATCTGTATGATCAAAGTGTATTTGGACGCTCTGGCCTTGGATCAAATACAAGCGCAAGAAGCACTGATCACAACGCGGTGGGGAGTGTAAGTGGCAAACGTATTAGACACCTTCAATCGCGCCGACAATCCTACGTCGCTGGGGGTGGCGACCTCTGGACAGACGTGGACACAGGTGGCAGCTCAGGGGGCTGGAGGGCTGACTGGTAATCCGTATGGAATAGACAGCAACGCAGGCTTTAACGCGGGGACAGGCGGGGCAGCCGCAGGAGACTCGTTAGTAGTTGTCGATTCCGGCATGAGCGTGACTCGTGGGCAGGTTACGATAATGAATGCCGATGCGGGGTCGTTAGAGAACTTACGAAATCAGGGAGTGATTATTCTCTATGTAGACGATACGCATTATGTATTTCTGACTTACGCACGCGCTGGTGGAGGACTATTTCGACTCTATATAGCAGATGGAGGAACGGCAACTCATCGCGGGCCGGATTGTTCTGTGGTGATGGCAGATGGCGACACGATGGGTTGGACTATTTGCGGGCAGACGATAGACGCACTTCATAACGGAGTTTCAGCACAAAACTACCCAATCACTTTTACGTCTGGTGGCGGATTTGTGATGTCGGATACGTTACTGGCCGGAACCAAGCAGGGGCTTCAGGCCGCACCAGGAACCAGCGCTCCAGGAACTCTCCCAATCTTTGAAGATTTCATGGTCGAGGCCAACGACGAGTGCCTGACCTACGACTGTTCGGAAGCAGGCTGCGTTCTCAATCCAGATGGCCTTGGGGAGTTCAGCAGCCTCGCGGCCTGTGAAGTTAGTTGCGGGATCGCTCCGAGTTACAACTGCCTGGATGGTGTTTGCTGCGATCCGGGTGATGGTTCAGGTGCGTTTGCGACACTGGCAGAATGCCAAGCGGCCGGATGTGGAAGCAGTGACAGCGGCGGCAGTGGCACGATGAGATTTAATGCCGGCGAAGGCTCGCGCTACTACGTCGTTCCTCCGATCTCCGACTCAGGCAACGAAACTCGAAGCAAGGTAATGAAGTCCGGGCGTGTCACAGGAAAAGTTACAAACGCCAAAGTAAAGTTTTATCCGTGGGACGTAGACGATGAAATCAGCGTTACCGACTTGGAGGAAGGAACAACCTTCGCCACAGATGTCAACTTAACTGATACAACTCAAGTGGCACAGTCGCAACGTCAACAGGTGAACGTTCCAAACGCAGTTCTTTCAACGGTGCGGGTCGAAGGTGATGACAGAGGAGAAGCCACGCGGGATCGTGTTGATGAGATTGTGATCGAGCAGGCACAACAGGGAGTTCGCAGATGATCCGATTCAGCGTCAAACATGGCGACAAAACAACTCTCACTGAATGGGAGAACGAACCTATCGCTTACGGTGCGGGAGCAGTTCACACAGCCGTTGAACGAATGGTGAAGCTGCGGGAGACCTATGGGAAAGAAGCACGAATCTCGATTGAGCGCACAACAGTCATTCCTGAGCCAGATCGGCGTCAGGTAAGGTTTAAGATCGTAGAAGGGGAGGAGACAAAGCTAACCCCGTTATATCCGATAGGCGAGCAGGACATGAGGCTCGCTGAATGGAGAGCGCGGTTTCCCAAAGCAACGATCACACCAGAAGTAGTAAGGGGGTAACAATGGCATACATCGACGATTATTCGACCAACCCATATCTTGTTTACGAGCAGTACACCACAGTTAGCCCGATCCCTTCGGTCGTTAATATCAGCGGCGCCCCGACGGTCATCAATACAATCAACGGCAACTCGGGCCAAGCCACTGGTCCTGCAATCACATTGACAGGTGGAACAACTGGTTACGAATTCAACGCTACCTCTGGATCGATCACCCTTGTTCTCAATAATGCGGCGACGGTGCGCGCGTCAATCAGCGCGGCGAAGTCTGGCGTCAATGCTGACATAACCCAGTTCACCGGACTAACGGGTAACACCGGGTTCAATGCTTGGACAGGAAGTTCGGACGGAGCAAGTCACGCGACATATTCAGGCACAGCGTCTGCTCTTTATGTTCAGGCAGAACTTCAGGCTGTAATGGATAAGTTGAAGGAAGTGACCGAAACTTTGAAGAAAATGATCGACGCGCACTTGGCGTCAGGAGTGCTGGAAACGTGATATGCCGCGAATTGGCAGGCCGACTAGATTCTTGGTTCCAATGCCCGGACGGCGCATTGATATTGGCGGCGTTGGAGGGGTCACACCACCACCTGTGAGCGGAGGAAGTTTTTACAATGCGGAGAACAAGGACATAGTAACAGTCCTGCGTGGTCAACCTGTCACGGTACATTCCAGTGGGACTGGATTCGTCAGAGCGAATGCCAGCGACAACACGAAGCACACGGTAGGACTTTTAGATGTCGATACGAATGTCGGAGCAAGCAACAACATAATCACTGACGGAGTTTTCTACATGGGAGACTGGACAAACGTGATTGGCTCGGCAACATTGGCGCCCAAGAGTGACTACTTTCTGGATACCGTGTCAGGAAAACTGACCACAACTCCCCCTATCGTGCCGGGGCAAGTATCACAGCCGATTGGTCATTCACTTTCGTTGACTTCGTTAAGCGTTGAGATTGAGGACGCGATTCTCTTATGACTTTGCGCAAGCCATTAGTGTTGAGCGACTCCGGCCAGAAAGAACAACTGCAGCCGGGTGATACTCTCGACATCCCGATTACGTCTGGACCGCCGGGAATGGATGGCGAGGCTGGCACTGAGGGAGAAATGGGGCCTCCGGGAGTTCCTGGTGTTGCGGGAGCGGCGGGCATAGCGGGTCCGACTGGTCCCCAAGGGCTACCGATCTTCTTAGTCGGAGATGCAGGAGAGGACGGAGAACCCGGACTTCCGGGACGTGACGGTGCAAATGGCGCGGCCGGATCCACGGGTGCACCGGGACCAATAGGCCCAGCGACCTTTCTTGTAGCGGAAGACGGGGAAGAAGGTCCGGCCGGACCCCAAGGTCTCGCTGGTCCTACGGGAGCGACTGGGGCCATAGGAGCAACTGGAAGCCAAGGCCCGGACGGCCCGGCAATTTTCCTCGATGCAGAACCCGGAGAAGAAGGGCCAATGGGACCGCCGGGAATTCAAGGTGCCACTGGAGCGACAGGGGCTACGGGAAATACCGGCGCACAAGGTCCGCTCGGCCCAGCAGTATTTTTGGAATCTGAATCAGGGGAGCAGGGCGACATTGGGCCTCCGGGAGTTGTCGGCCCAACGGGACCATCAGGCGTGAACGGATCGACCGGCGATCAAGGCCCTGCAGGTCCGGCAGTATTCTTAGAAGCAGAACCCGGCGAAGATGGCATGATTGGGCCGCCGGGAGCGCAGGGACCGGCAGGTGTAGGTGCAGGAGACATAGCCCAGAGCCTTCTTGCTCCGACAGTAGACGAAACGATTACAGCAGGGTATTCAGCCTACGTGTCGGATTTTTATGAGATTGCCAGCGGGAAGTTCTTAGAGGTCGGAGACGCGGCCATTTTCGAAATAGGATGACATCGTGAGCAGACTTGTATTAACAAAAGGCGCAGCCCCGGCAACTCCGGCCACGAATAAAAGCACCGTGTATGTCGATACTAATGATCGGCGCTTAAAGCAGCTTGATGATAATGGCGTTCTCTCAGACTTGACTAACGCCGAAACCGCCAACATCGTCACCAACGGCGGCTTCACGATCCAACAGAGAGTAGCTGCTGCGTCAACGCCTATTCCAAGTGTTTCCCTAACTTCGCGCGCTGGCCAGGTCGCAGATCGTTGGGCGGTGACGGTTGGCAATGTGACCACTCCCTCATGGGCACAGATTGACACTAGCGCAGCTCCCGAAACCGGACTTCTAAATAGGTACTACGGGAAAATCACGCAGGCTACTAATGCTGCTAAATTCATTCTCTCGCAATTCGTTATTAACGCAGAGATGGCACACCTTCGCGGTCAGAAAGTCAGAGTCTCTTGTAAGCTCAAACAATTTGTTGGCTCAAACGCAAACTACAGATTGGGACTACTTCAACTGACCGCATCCGGCACGGTTGATGTATGTCCAACCTTTATTTCTGCGATTGGCGGGGCGAGTGTTGAGCCAACCTGGGGAACAAACCTTGTTGCAATTACCCCTGACGCTTCTCCAGTGGGAGAGAACGGCACAATCTCTGGGGTTGCGCTTACGATTGCATCAACAGCGGCGTGGGTAAGGTCATCATGTGTGTTTACCGTTCCCACAGACTGTAAGAATCTCGTAGTCGTTATTTACCGTGACACCATTGGGGCAGCGTCCGATGCGGTTGGGATAGCTGAGGTGCAACTAACACAAGGGACAGAACTGATTGACTGGATTCCGTACCCTCCAGCAGTGGAACTCTTGCGTTGTCAGAGGTTCTTTTGCAAATCGTTTCCGCAAGCGGTGGTTCCAGCGGCTTCTCTTTCAGAGGCAACGGCAGGGTCCGGTATTAACGCTATATCAGGAAAAACAACCACTGCTGTCTTAGCCGCTAATTTCAGGATTCAATTTCCGGTGGTGATGTGGAAAGTCCCCACGATGACATTGTTTACGCCAACTGCCGCTGGTGCTCAAGTCTGGCGTTTTAGTGGCGCAGCGGCAGCGGCATTTACGGCTACCGCGATTAGAGCCAATTCAACTACTGACAACGGTTGTGTGGTTACAGCTACCGGAGATGCAGCCAACGCAATAGGCGATCTGGTCGGAATTCACTACACCGCAGACGCAGAGTTCTTAACTTAAAGGAGACAGCATGGCATCGAATAAAATCTTCAATTTTGGCCCAATAGCATTAACAAACACGCTAACTACAAATCTGCTCAATCCAGATGCGACCAGTGGCGGCGTCAACGACAATTCATCGGGACTCTATATTGTCTTACGCCACATTCGCATAGTGAACAAGACTGCGGGTGCGGTGACGTGTTCATTTTGGAAGGGCGCAACAGGCGGGAATGCCGCCGGTACAGAGGTCATTGGCCAGGCACTTTCAGTGGCTGCCAATTCTTTCGTCGACTGGTACGGAATGCTTCGACTCGACGTTGCCGACTTTCTGGTTGGCGGGGCCAGCGCGAACACGTCTTTGAGCATTGAAGGTGAAGGCGAGGTGGGCGTGGCCTGATGATCCGCCGACTTAACCCTGACACGGATCGGGAGTTGTACCGAACCTGCTGGTCTTGGTACGAATCACTTCCCCGCTGGGCTCGCGAAGTCCTAGCAGTCTATTCCGTGGAAACCTTCGATGAATACATGGAACTGGCGAGAGGGCCGCGCGCAAACATTGGCGTATTTGATGGCGGCCAGTTTGTAGCGATGGTCACAGTTGAACTAGTCGGGACAGGTGTTTATGAAGTTCACTTCTCCAGCATGAGACATCCACCTCGAGACGTAATTGTGGAGGCAATGGTCAATGTTACGAGGGTCGTGTTTGAGGAATTAGGAGCGGAGATTGGCTTTTCCTTCACGCCCAGTTACGACAAAGGGATCATCACCATGCTTCAGGCAATAGGGATGCGGCAGGACGGAGTGGAAAAACTTCGTAGCACACAACGCGGGAGGGTGGTAAAGT
>Ga0070704_100002175_pt1 | contig 10915 bp, 9 predicted proteins | sample KBSK5252metaG_FD_65467 | JGI IMG/M metagenome (GOLD analysis project Ga0070704, IMG submission 65467) | Corn, switchgrass and miscanthus rhizosphere microbial communities from Kellogg Biological Station, Michigan, USA - KBS K5-25-2 metaG | ecosystem: Host-associated > Plants > Roots >... | reverse complement strand
CGGATCGTAGGCTATCGGGGATGCAGAACCTCATCAAAGACCGTCCAGTTACTCAAGGCATTATTGCGAGCGCCATTGTTCAAATTGCCTGGAATGGAGCAGCCGCTGTGATCGCCTACATTACCGGCCATTTTGCATTAAGAAGTGTTCCCGTCTGGTTGGCGATCCTTGTGGGCGCGGTGGTCTTCTTCCTGCTATCTGTTTCGTATTACATCTTTGTATGGGCGCGGACTCGGCATCGAGCAAAACAGGCCACTGAGAACCCTAACACTCTTCCAGCGGAGTCCTCCGAAGTCCAGCGCCTTACAGATGAAATTGGAACACTAGAAACGCAACTTCACAACGCGCAGCACGAAGCGCACTCCCTCGACAAAGACCTCGCGGGCAAAAAACAGCAAATGAAAGAGGTACAGCGCGAACGTGATCGGTATAAGGCCGAGATGGAACGTCAAACCAGTCTTAAAGAAGATCAGCACCAGTCGTTTCTTAATAGTCGCCGGGAATTGGCCGAATTCAAGGCGGAAGCAGATGCACAAACGCGCACCTATGACGTGACATTCAAAGGCATGAAAGAAGAGATGGACACGTTTAAGCGTGAGCTTGAAAACGCGAACAAGCGCGTAAATGAGGAAAATAACCAAAAGGAACTACTCGATAGGTTATATAAGGATGAAAAGGCTAAGTACGAAGAAATACGCTGGGTTCTTGATATAGTCTGGAAGCAGGCACAACACCTGAATCGTTATGTAGTGATTGAACTGCTTTCTACTGTACGAGTGTATTTAGACGACTCGACTAGTGGCGGGCCTCGCATTCGATGTAGCTTCAAAATTCGTAACAAATCAATATTTCCTGAAATCACCGTCCACAGGGACGAGGTAAAAGGCTGCTTCTCTTTTCGCGGGAAAGCCCTAACCGAAAGAGTCAGACTAGACCGGCTCGTTCCCACCTGGCCAAATATTGATAAGCTCGCATACGAACAAGAAGGCTGGATACATCTGGAGCAAGACTTAACCAGCGCAGAGACGGATCGTCTCAAGAATGCCTTAAACTCAGATGACCCAATAATCGGGTTTGAAGAAATAGAAATTGACGTAAGCGGCGGGACGCGGTTTCCCGATCTTAACAGAACGACTCTCATAATACCGGAAGATTTTAGACGCGTCCTACTAAAGAATTGCGACATTAAAAGTAATACAGATAATCCTTGACTTCCGCGAATATCCGTAATACACTTATTTTCAGGTTAAGGGAGATAAGGAAACGATGCCAAACGTCCTGAAAAAAGAGAAACAGATAGCGATAATCAGCGCACTTGCTGAGGGTTCAAGTATGCGGGCTATTTCGCGCATAACTGGCGTTCACCAAGATACTATTTGCCGCCTGGGTGTTCGCATAGGGCAAGGTTGCGCCGCGCTTCTGGACGCCAAAATGCGCAATCTAAATTGCCGCTATCTTCAGCTTGACGAGATTTGGGGTTTCATCGGCAAGAAAGAAAAGCACGTTTCATTTAACGACGATCCGACACTTGGCGACGTTTGGACATTCTGCGCTATGGACTCCGAAACCAAGCTCGTCCCCTCGTTCAAAGTTGGCAAGCGCGACCACGTAACCGCCAACGCATTCCTGAGTGACATAGCCTCTCGCCTTCGCAGCCGTCCGCACATTTCAACTGACGGCCTTCGCTCTTATATCGAAGCGGTTGAAAACGCCTTCGGGATGGATGCTGACTACGGAATGATCATCAAGAACTATGGCGCGGATTCAGGCCAGCATCATCAAGAGCGCCACTACAGTGCGCCAGAAGTTACTTCGATTGAACGCCGCGCCATCTCAGGCCAACCGGAAATGGATTTGATTTCGACTAGCCACATTGAGCGATTGAATGGAACGACTCGCCTTCACATGCGCCGCCTTACCCGCCTGACTTATGCGTTTTCACGAAAGCTAGAAAACTTTGAAGCCGCTGTCGCGCTTCACTTCGCTTATTACAACTTCGTTCGCCGTCACGGATCGCTTCGCATCACGCCAGCGATGTATGCCGGAATCGAAAGAGACTTTTGGACAGTTGGCGATCTGATTGAGGCCGCGTCGTGAACTACATTGACGAACTAGCAGAAGTGATCCGAAAGCTGCACGGCAGTGAGGCTACGCATGTCGAGACAGTTCCCGTCAAAGAAACATTTCAAGGTCAAACAGTTTGGGAAGGCGACGTAGAGGTTTTTGATCTTGCGGATCATCCGAAAGCCTCCCGCGTCTATGCTTGGTCGCACGATACAGCCGATTCAGACAATCCCCGCCAGCACATAACCGTCTTACAGATACCGCCAGCTACAACGCCGCTGAGAGCGGTACAAGTGGCGATTGCTGGCATGTTCAGGGAGGCAGAAGCCAATGCCGAAAGCTAGAAAGCGCGGACGCCCTGCGTTACCAAAGGGCCACGTCAAAGCCAACATCGTTCCAATGCGCCTCAAGGATGAAGATTTGAAAGCATTCACAAAGGCGGCAAAGGCCAGCAATCTAACGCTATCTGAATGGATGCGCGACACGTTAAGGAAAGCCACAACTGTTAATGCTTGATTACTGGAAACAGAGCCGTCGCACGAAGAAAGAGATCAAGAAGTTGGAAGCTCTCATGAAGCGCAGAGCCTTGGTTGAAGATGCAAGTATGCTTGGCCCTGCGATTATTGACTGTAGAACTCGAATTGGATTACTACGCGGCCATCTAAAACTTGCGGACACAGCAAGGTGGGTTGCGTGGGCTGAAAAGCATGACGTAGGACTATTGCCATTGGAAGCCTACTGGGAAACTGAAGAAGCGACTCTCAAGAACGTTCTAACTCCAAAGGGCAAAGCCTTCATACGTGAAACCATCTCGGAAAAGAGGGCACGATTTTGGAAGCGATGGAGTCCACTCATATCGATTCTAATCGCCCTACTCGCTCTCGCTGTATCGGTGATAGCCCTCTTAAAAAAGTAAGTAGAGAAATAAGTTGCGTGCCGCAAGCCAAAAATCAGATTTCAAATTAGGGCACTACCGGCGGCTTGGGTAGGGTGCACTTTGAGGTGGCACGCGCCCGCGGGACAGCCCCGGAGTTTTTCCTTTCGCCCGGCTGCAGTTTTCGGCTAATCTCCCAACGTGGACAAATTTCGCATTCATGGCGGCAATCCAATCAAAGGCCGCGTAGCGATCAGTGGCGCGAAGAACTCGGCCTTGCCCTGCATGGCGGCTTCGATTCTGACGCCGGAAACGATCACGCTGCATAACATTCCTTACGTTCGCGACATCATCACCATGCGACGCCTGCTCGAAGACATCGGCGCGCACGTGCTGACGCCTGAGCTGCGCACGCACAAAATTTCATCGGCGAACGTTGAACTGCTGGCCGCGCCCTATGAACTAGTGAAAACAATGCGCGCGTCCGTGCTGGCACTGGGTCCGCTAATCGCCCGTTTTGGCAAGGCACGGGTCTCGCTGCCGGGCGGCTGCGCCATCGGGGCGCGGCCTATTGATTTACATCTTGCCGGCCTCACTAAGATGGGGGCCGAGGTTTTTCTCGAGGCCGGTGACGTCGTGGCGCGCGCTCCGGAAGACGGACTAAAAGGCGCGGAAGTCACTTTTGAAAAAGTTTCCGTAACCGGAACTGAGAATTTGATGATGGCCGCGACGCTGGCCCGCGGGCGCACCACCATTCACAACGCTGCGCGCGAGCCCGAAGTAAAGGATTTGGCTGAACTGCTAAACAAGATGGGGGCGCGGGTGCGCGGCGCCGGCACTCCAACTATTCAAATTGAAGGCGTCGAAGGTCTGAATGGCGCCGAGCATACGATCATTCCGGATCGAATTGAAACGGGGACCTTCATCGTCGCCGCCGCCATCACCAAAGGCGAGCTGGAGATCAAAGACTGCAATCCGGAACACTGCAATCGCATCATCGGAAAATTGCGCGAGGTTGGCGTGGATATCGAAGAGGTCAATCAGAGCACTCTGCACGCGCGGTGCGGGCCGCGCGGTTTGCACGCCGGCGATTTGATGACTGAACCGTACCCGCACTTTCCCACCGACATGCAGGCCCAATACATGATCCTGATGACCCAGGCGACCGGACGATCGGTAATCACCGAGACGATTTTTGAAAATCGCTTTATGCACGCGTCGGAGTTGCAGCGGATGGGCGCGAGCATTCAGATTGGCCACGAAAAAGCGATCGTCGACGGACCCAGCCAACTAATCGGCGCGCGGGTCCAGGCTTCCGACCTTCGCGCTTCTGCCTGTCTGGTGCTGGCCGGGTTAGTTGCCGAGGGCGAGACGATAATCGATCGCGTCTATCACATTGATCGCGGATACGAAAAGATTGAAACAAAGCTGAAAGCCGTCGGCGCCGACATCGCACGTGTGCGTGAATCAGTAACATCACCGCTCACATCAACTCAGGGAGATGAAGCCAGGGTCTGACCGAAAAGATGAAGCTCACTCGAAGCGCGCAGCTGATAACCGGGAGAGTCCGTGAAATGGACGACTGAAGTTGCCGTGGACAGAAGTTCAATCGTCCGTTTGACGGACTTAAATATGTTTGCCTGCCTTGCCCGGCACTCAAACTGCCGGCTATTTTCGAACCGTCCGCTCGCGGACGATCCACAACGACCCTTTTGCCACGCCAACATTAAGCAAGCAAAAACTTGAATTCTGAACTGACGCTTGAACTCCAGACTCTGTGTTATTATGCGCCCATGACTGAGACCGATTGCCTCTTTTGCAAAATTCTGGCGGGCACCGCGGCGGCTGATGTGGTCTATCAGGACAACCGCTGCATAGTCGTCCGCGACATTAATCCCCAGGCCCCGACACACCTGCTGGTCATTCCGCGCGAACACATGGAGTCGCTCGATGACGCAACGCAAAAGGACGAATCGTTGCTGGGCCATCTGCTGCGAATCTCTGCTCGCGTCGCCTACGATCATGGAATATCTGAAAGCGGTGGCTATCGCACGGTCATCAACACGGGACGTGGCGCCGGCCAGTCTGTATTTCATTTGCACGTGCACGTGCTCGGCGGGCGTGAGATGACCTGGCCGCCAGGATAGGTCCGGTCGCTGCCGCTCCGGTTTGGCATTTAACAAAAACGCGCGCCGTCTTCGCAACGGCGCGCGTTTCTCATTTCAACGAGGAACCGACGGTTACTCTTCCATCCCCCGACGACGCGCTGGGACCGGTTCGGTCAGACGTACTGCCACGGTCATTCGCCGTCCGCGCCGAATAATCTCGACGTTAACCGTGTCACCAATCTTATGCTTGTCGAGGACTCGATACAGGGCGTCCTGGTCTGCCACTTTTTCGCCGTCGACTGAGAGGATAATATCGCCAAGTTCCACTTCTCCATCTTCAGTTTGAACCATGCCACGCAGACCCGCATTGGCCGCGGCGCCTCCCGGGCGGACATACCAAATCAAAATGCCGTCCGAAACAGGTAAGGACGCTTGCCGGCCGAGCGATTCCACGTCACGCATGATAATGCTGAGGTTCGGACGGGACACCGCGCCGTTTCGCACCAATTGCGGAACGATCCGTTTCGCGATGTTCACCGGAATGGCGAATCCAACTCCGGCCGAGGCTCCTGACGGCGATTCAATTTGCGAGTTGATACCGATCATACGCCCGTGCGAATCGAGTAAGGGCCCGCCTGAATTCCCCGGATTGATCGAGGCATCAGTCTGGATTGCTCCCTCAATCTGTCTACCGTTCTGCGCGTGAATCGGCCGCTCAAGTCCGCTGATGACACCCGTTGTTAAAGTTCGGTCAAGTCCAAATGGATTTCCGATCGCCAGGACTTTTTGTCCTACGACCAGCTTGTCAGAGTCGCCCAGCGGAACAACTGTTAACGGCTCTTTCGGCGGTTCCAAAAGTCTAATCACCGCCAGGTCCGTATCCTCATCTTTTCCGACCACGCGCGCCGGATAGTCCTTGCCGCCGCCAAAACTAACGGTTAACTTTTCAGCGTCCGCAATCACGTGATAGTTAGTCAGGATGTCGCCCTGCGCGTCGATTATTGATCCGGAACCGGCGCCTTCCCTCTGCCTTGAGTATAGCCCAAAGAAATCGCGGACCGTTGTCGTTGACTGGATGTAAACAACGCCCGGCGCGATCGCCTTATAAACTTCAATATTGTTTTGCTCGTCCGTAGCCAGCGCCGGATCGCTGATATTTGCCGGCGCCGAAGTCGCCGCCGCCGACCCGAAAGGTTGAAAACGACCAGACAACTGTTGAAAACCTAAAACCGTGGCCGCGGCGAAAATTGCCGACGCAAATGCGATGACCAAAATCTGTCGTGCCGAAACTCTGTACATAAGCCAAAACTCCCGAATTCTTAACCAGGTTTGAGATGCAGCAATACCAGTTTACGGTTGTGCAACGCGCATTTGCAAAACGCGCGAACGATCCTTCAAGTTCCCGAACAATTGTAAAAAGAGAAGGGGTTTGAGCTTAGGTGGAAAACGGCTCTATCGAGCTTAGCCGATCAGGGTCAGCAAGGTATTGGGGACGTTGCTGATGTAAGTAACGACTGCCAGCGGCGCGGTCCAGCCGATCGCAAACATCCCGGTCGCGAAATGGACCATCATCAGCAGTCCATAAACAGTGAGCACGAGGCGCATGCCGTGACGAGCCAACGCCAGGTGCGAGGCCCGGTAAAGCATGTAAGCCGCAAAAGCACCGATGACGAGTTTAACCAGCATAAACGGCGCGTCACCCAGCTTGAGCAGTTGGCTCATCAGGCCGTTTCCCTCACTCGCAATGTTTGAGTGAATCCAAAACAGCGTTAGTTGCGCGTCCAACCAATTCAGCGCAAAAAGTAGAAGGCTTTTCGCCAGTGCGCCCATTTTTTAGGAGATATCTCCTTCGGATAAGAATGCTAGAGCTTCGCCCTTTGAACTGCGAAACCTCCAGGCACATGGCCCAGAGGTTTCACCGTCCGTAAGGGAAGAAACGAGACTCGTTTCGTGCTGCTCAAAATAAATGATCAATCGCGCCGGTGTTCCGCTGAACACGCCTCGGCGCGGACTGTCAATTTGCCCTTTCCCGAAATGCGCAAATCCCGGAAAGCGCCTAATGGTTTACGATTCGAGACCAAGCCTAATATAGAATCAGCGCGCGAGCAATACATTCTGGAAAGAAGAAGCTAATCCCAAGATGAGCGCCACAATTGAGAGCGCCATAAAAGCGGGCGCCGCGGCGTTGAAAACGGCGGGTGTCAGCGAGTCGTGGAACGAAGCCAATCTGCTCCTGATGCACGTTCTCGATCGCGACCGCACCTTCCTGCTGGCGCACGGCGAGGAAAGTCTGACGCTCAACCAGTTTGATCAATACCGATCGCTCGTCGCTCGCCGCGCCGAGGGCTACCCGCTGCAATATCTCACCCGACATCAGGAGTTTTTCAAGCTCGACTTTGAAGTAACGTCGGACGTTTTGATTCCCCGTCCCGAAACCGAATTGATCGTTGAAGTCGCAATCGAAATTCTTCAGGACAAAGCGGCCCCCTTTTTCGCAGACCTGGGCACCGGCTCGGGAGCCATTGCGATATCTCTGCTTCAGGAATTGCCACCGGCGCGCGCCATTGCGGCGGATGTTTCGTCAGCGGCTTTGGCAGTGGCGAAACGAAATGCTGAACGGCACGAGGTTATCGATCGTCTGCGGCTCATTGAATCGGATCTCTTCTCCAGGATAGATGCGAAGGCGCCGTTTGATTTGATCGTCTCAAATCCGCCGTACGTTCCGGCGAATGACTTGGATGGGTTGCAACGCGAGGTGCGACATGAACCAAAAGCCGCGCTCGATGGTGGGCCGGACGGACTCACAATCATTCGCCGTCTGTTGAAGGACGCGCCGGCGTTCCTGCTAACCGGTGGTCACCTGGTATTTGAGATTGGATTTGGTCAGGACGAGACGATCAGGCAGATGATCGACTCGATCGTGTGGGAGTTCGTCGAATTACGAAGAGATCTTCAGGGCATTCCCCGAACGGCTGTGCTGCAAAAGAAACGCTGAGCGGCTGATGTCTTACTTTGGCGAGTTCTTTCGGACTATGCGCCTTTGCGTGAGCATGCGCGGTGCCAAGACGCATCTCACGCAAAGACGTAAAAGGATCTTTATGCCAGCGGGTTCGCGGCGGTTGCTATCGGCGCCGTGCGGCGGCCTTCCTTATATTTGCCGTAACCACCCTTAATCAGTCTGAGCAGAGGCTTGCGATTCTGAGCCACCAGCTTGGTCCACACCCGCGCATTTCTTTGCGGAAAATAAATTCCGCGGAAGAACAAGCGCATTACGAAATGCATGATCTGATCGTTAATGTCACGACCCTCGAACCAGTCTATTGCCTTCTGATTATTCTCCGGGCTGTATGAGGTCATCCAGGCCTTGTCGAGTTCGCGCTGAGCTTGCTCAATGGAAATCTTCAGCGGCGTGTGCGCCATCTTGTTGTGAACGAAATTCAGCCAATGCTTGGGCCGAGTCAGACGCCCCTCCGCGCCCAGGCGCTTATAAGTCGGCGTGCCTGGAAGCGGAACCAGCGGACTAAAGACCGGCATCCCCGGCGGCCAGGTTTGGATCTGTTCCAGCGTTCGATCCGCAACCCCCGGCGTATCATTGTCGAGACCGAAAATGAACGAAGTGATCGCGTAGATATTTCGCCGCGCCAGGCTGTTGAGCACCGCCGCATATTCGCCCGGCTTGTTGAAGCTCTTGTTAACGTCGGCCAGGTTCTCAGGATCGATTGACTCCATCCCAATGAAGACCCACTTGCAGCCCGACTCCTGCATCAGGTCAAGCAACTCTTGATCGCGCAGGAGGTTCGCGCTGATTTGCGCGATCCACGGCAGTTGCGCCTTGGCCGCAATGATGTCTCGCAGCAGAGACTTGGTGCGGTTCTTGTTGATGGCAAAGTTATCGTCGATAAAGAAAATGGTGATTTTGCCGCGGTCTTTTTGAGCACGCCGCTTAAGCAGCAACAACTCCTGAACCACGCTCTCGTTCGAGCGGAAGCGAATCAAATCGCCAAAGAAACCCGTGACAGTGCAGAACTCGCAACCGTAAGGGCAACCGCGACCCGACTCCATCGGGATAGTATTGAAGTAACTGACCCCGGAGCCGTAGCGCTCGGTCAGCTTGCTCACGAACTTTGGTACCAAATTGAATTGATCCAGGTCGATCGTGTCCCAGGGAATGACGGGATAAGGTTGTAAGCTGGGTTTCTTGTCCTTACCTTCCGCATCCACCGGCGCATATGTTTCTTTCAATTCGCCGCGAACTGCGTCTGCAACTATTAGCGGCCAGGTTTCGTCCGCCTCGCCGAGCGCGACCGCATCGACGTGGCGAGGGCCGCCATCTTTGCCCAGGGCTTCGTCGGGCTCTTCCGTTACGTGCGGCCCGCCCATGACAACCGGGACGCCGGCCGCGCGAACTACATCCGCAACTCGATAAGCCTTTTGGACCATCCGCGTCATGGCGCCGATGCCAACCAGTCCAATCCCCTCTTCCTTGATGAATTGTACTAGTTGCTGATCGTTCATTGGCTTGGCGTTGCCATCGATCAGAATCACTTCATGTTCCGGTGGCGTGAGTGCCTTGAGCAAAAACATCCACAGGTGTGGCATGAAATTGCGAGTCACGCCGTTGTCCGGATTGTAGAGAAGAATTTTCATTTTGGTGTTCCTGACCTCATTGGAGAGCCCTTTCGCCCTCAGGAGTATCTAATAAGCAAGCTCTGAAGGGAAATAACAAGTTGGCCGCGATAATTACGATTTGGTAAAAAGCACAGGATGACGCGGGACTATAACATATCGTGCGCCAGCGTACATAAGAGAATCGTCAAAGCCCGCAAGGAAATTCTTAGCTCACCCGCTTGCGCTGAATTTCACTTACCTTGGGAACCCCAGGCCGATCCTTCAGACCGACTCGCGCCCCGCAGAAAGCTCGGCGGCAGCCCGGTGATTATGCTTGGCACAAGAGCCAGCAGGTGCTAGAATCCGCCCCGTTAGCATCGTTGATAGATTTTTAAGGCTCCTTAAGTACTTTCAATCGAGCATTTTCGGAGGCTCTTCTTGGGTTCACCAAAGATCGTTCTGACGGCCTCGGCAAGCGAGGCGAGTGAATGGCGACACAGTATCTGGCAACAGATGCTTTCCGCGACAATTCCGGCAAAGCACGCCCACAGGTGGCGTACTCCGGAATTGTTAATTAACGAATCTTGGCCCGACGGGCGTGCGAAGTATGTGCCAAACGGACTTCGAATGGTCGAGACGTTACTGCTGCGCGAGTACTCGGAAGATGATGTGGTTGTTTGTTACCTGGAGAATCTGGAAAAGTTTATCGGGCCCGAAACCAAAGTCGTAGCGATTCATGCGCACAACCCGCTTGGCATTTCATACGCTACCGACGTCTATTCCAAGATCGCCGGTAAGAACCTGATTCCGGTCAACGCGGCCGAGTTTCTCAAGATCGTCAAGCACCCGGTTATCGAAAAGTACCGGCCAAAGATCGTGATTGGCGGTCCGGGCGCCTGGCAATTGGAACGCGCTGAACGCCTGGACGAATTTAAGGTCGATTATCTGATCGACGGCGAGATCGAGAGAGTCTTCAGCGACCTTTTCAAGCGCATGATGGCCGGCGATCCCACGCTCGAGCGGATCATAAAAATTCCGAAAAGCATGCAGCCGACGGTGGAAGAGATTCCGGTCGTCCGCCATCGCTCAACCTTCGGCGTCGTGGAAATCACGCGCGGTTGCGGCCGTGGTTGTCAGTTCTGCGGACCGGCTACGAAGGTTGGCCGCTCGTTTCCGCTCGAACACATCATGGCAAGCGTCCGCATGAATGCGGGTGAAGGCGCAACCGAAATCATGCTGGCTACTGAGGATATGTTCCTCT
>Ga0070704_100002174_pt1 | contig 10915 bp, 9 predicted proteins | sample KBSK5252metaG_FD_65467 | JGI IMG/M metagenome (GOLD analysis project Ga0070704, IMG submission 65467) | Corn, switchgrass and miscanthus rhizosphere microbial communities from Kellogg Biological Station, Michigan, USA - KBS K5-25-2 metaG | ecosystem: Host-associated > Plants > Roots >... | reverse complement strand
ATCCAATTGATGCCGAGCTCGCGCGCTTCTCGCGCCGTAACGGCGGCAGCCCGACGTATCGCCTGCAGATCCTCGAGAGACGCGATTGCCGCCAGCGGCGGGAGCGCGGTTTGCCCAGCGAACTGCTGTCCTGCTCCACGCTCCAGATCAGAGCCAATGAGCAGCGCGTTTCGCGATTTGGAGTGGAGATCCTCGGTGAGCGCGGCGACGTGCTCGGACGGACCTCCAAAGAGGATGAACCCGCCAACACCGAGCTGCAGCGCTTCCTCTATCGCCGCACGCTGGCCTTCGTAGCCGCGTGATTCTTCCCAGCGAATTGCCGGATAGAACAGCTCGGCGATCTCGCTCATGCCGGCGTGCGCTTCCCCAGGACGCGCGGGCCGCGCGCGCCGGTTGCCGATGGGACGTTCCCGGGCCGCTTCTTCACGTGCAAGTATCCAAGCAATGCGAAGGCCACGGCTTCTTTTGCCTCCCCATCGAAGAAGACATCGTCGAAATGGCGGACGGCCACAGGAGCGGCCGCTTTTTGGATTGCGGCAAATAATGCGGGATTCTTGGCCCCACCGCCCGATACCAGCACCTCCCGAATGGGCTCGGCGATGAACCGGCGGTAGGCGTCGGCAATGCTGTCGGCGGTCAACTGGACGGCGGTGGCGATGATATCCTCGTCGCTCGCGCCCAGCGCGCGCGTTGTGGAAATGAGCTTCTGCACGTAGTCGGAGTTGAACAGCTCGCGACCAGTGGACTTGGGCGGCTCGGCGCTGAAGTACGGGTGCGCCAGCAGCTCTTTGACAACCTGGTGGTTGGGACGCCCGGCCTTCGCCAACTGGCCATCGACATCGTAAGTGAGATTGGGCCGCAGCGCTCTAGTCACTCCGTCGATGACTGCGACGCCTGGCCCTGTATCGAACGCCCGTACTCCTTCGATCTCGCCGTGCGGAGGAACGACAGTGATGTTGCCAATGCCGCCGATGTTCTGCAGCCCGCGCCAGTCAGTCGGTGAGGAGAACAAAGTCGCGTCGGCGATGGGAACGAGTGGCGCTCCCTGCCCGCCCGCTGCCACATCGCGGACGCGGAAATCGCTGATGACGTCGATCCCTGTGCGCTCGGCGATCACTGCGGCTTCGCCCCACTGCCAGGTGGAATGCCCCGGCTCGTGCCAGATCGTTTGTCCGTGGGACGCGATGGCCATGATGTCCTCGCGGGCCACACCGGCCTCTGCCATCACCTGAATCGCGGCGTCGGCGAGCCAGCCGCCGAGATCGAAATTGAGGCGGCAATACTCGGCCGGAGTGCCGCCGCCGAGGGCCGCGCTCAGTCTGGTTCGCTCGGCGCTGGTGTAGGGGCGGGAGGTGTAGGCAAGGAGGTCGACATCGACTCGTCCATCGCTGGCGTCGCGAAACCGCGCCACCGCGGCGCTGATCCCATCGAGCGACGTTCCCGACATCAAGCCGACGACGACGCCCGATGACATGCTACCTCTCCCTGATTGGTGGCGGCGCGTCTTTGGTGACGCGCCGGATGACGCCGCCATTTTCCGCGAGCAGCTTTTCTGCTTCCTCCAGCGACACGCCCCGCTTCTGCATGACGATGGCGAACTTGACGCTCTTGCCGGCACGCTCGAGCAACTTCGTCGCTTCGTCGCGCGAGACTCCGCAGACCTCCATGACGATGCGCTGGCTCCGATCGATGAGTTTGTTGTTGGTGGCGCGGAGATCGACCATCAGGTTGCCGTAGGTCTTGCCGAGTCTGATCATGGCGCCGGTGGTGATCGTGTTCAGTACCAGCTTGGTGGCGGTGCCAGCCTTCATGCGCGTAGACCCGGTGACGACCTCGGGCCCGACAACAGCCAGTATGGTGACATCGACGCGGGCGACGAGATCCGCTGGCGGCGGAGAACTGGCGAGAATGCCGGTGCTGGCACCCAGCGTGGCAGCCCGCTCGAGCGCGGCACGAACGTAGGGCGTGGTGCCCGACGCCGCGATTCCTATCACGAAATCCTTGTCGTTAACGCGATGCTCATCGATGACACGAGCTCCATTTTCGACAACATCTTCGGCGCCTTCCTGTGAGCGGGTAAGCGCGGGCAGTCCGCCGGCGATTATTCCCTGCACCATTTCAGGATCGGTGCCGAAGGTAGGTGGACACTCACTGGCGTCGAGCACGCCCAGCCTCCCCGAGGTCCCGGCGCCGACGTAGAACAAGCGCCCTCCTCGCCTGAATGTTGCTTCGGCTAGCTCGATCGCGCGCGCAATTTGCTCACGTTGGGTGGCTACTACTTCGGGAACTCTGCGATCTTCGGCGTTTATCAAGTCTACGATCTCGAGGGGGGATGCGAGATCGATGGAGGCGGTACGCGGGTTGCGGCGCTCCGTTTCGCGAGGGTCCAGCATCAATAAGTTGCTGAGCGTCGGAAGGAAAAGAGCAGGACGAAGGAAGGGGGAGCCACGACCAAACTTACCCGGCGACTCGCGCCAATTGCAAGACAACTATTGGAGTCGATGATGAGACGTTTTTCTCTGGCGTTCTTGATGTTGATATTGTGCGCGGCTTCGCTCAGCGCGCAGCGACGGCAGCGGATCTTCACGAGCGATCCCGATTACTGGGTGAGCGGCAGCTTTGCCGGAATCTCGGGGCAGGGTGTGAACGACGGAAAGAGCGCGAGTTTCTGGGATTTCGGCAACTCCACGAACTGGCAATACGCGGCCTCGATCGAAAAAACGCTGACCGGCGGATCTTCGTTTGGCGTCACGGGCTCGTTCGCGCGGGTTCCGTTCGTCTACTACGGCCCGGCGGTGCCCATTCCCGGTGGTAACGGCGGGACGTGTAACGGCTGCAATGCGCATCTCGACATGACCACTTTGCTGGCGACGTTTCATTTCGGCACCGGCACTGGATTTCATCAGATAATTCAGTTCAACGGCGGCGTCGTGAATTACGCGAATCTCAAGACACAATCGGGTGGCGTCAAACTCGCCGGTGGCAGCAATACCGATCCGCTGTTTTCGATTGGCTATGGCATCGGCTACGGATTCGATGATCGAACGCAGCTCGAATTCGTCCCCGAATATGGCATTGCGATCCATGAGCGCAGTGGGTTGTCGAACGACGTCAGCAACACCAACAGGATGTCATCGTTCAAGCTCGCGTTTCGAAGGGGATTCGGCACGCGGACACTTCGCAGATAGCTGACGCAGTGTTGGGGCGACGTGACTCGGTGATGCAAGGTCAATAGTTTTCAGGTGACCAACCCGGAGATCCCCTGAAAAAAGCTCTGTTAGCAGTCGCGGTCGTCGCCGGATCCGCGTGGGCGCTGGCTGCGGCGCCGTTCGCGCGAACGGTCGACGATCCGGCAATCCCCGCTCGCGTTCCCGCTGTATTTCCGGCGACGTGGCGATTCCCTGCCGGTACGAAGTCGACGTTTGCGCCCCAGGCGATGGTTGCCAGTGACAGCCGAATCGCATCCGAGGTCGGCGCCGAGATAATGAAGGAAGGCGGCAACGCGATCGATGCCGCCGTCGCCACTGGATTCGCCCTGGCAGTCGCTTATCCGGAGGCGGGAAATCTTGGGGGCGGCGGGTACATGGTGATCCGGATGGCCGACGGCCGAGTAGCGGCACTCGACTATCGGGAAGCCGCGCCAATTGCTGCAACGCGCGACATGTACGTCGCCGCGGATGGCAAGCTGACGGGCGAGAGCGTGATCGGTCCCAAGGCGTCCGGTGTTCCGGGCGCGGTCGCGGGAATGCTGGAGGCGCATCGCCGATTCGGCGCTCTCCCGCTGGCAAAGATTCTCGCGCCGTCGCTCAAACTGGCGGCCGATGGGTTCATCGTTGATTCGACGTTTCACCGATCGCTGTCGAACGGGAAGTACCGCATCGCCAACTTCGCCGGCAAGGCTTTGTTTTTCGCCAACGATTCAGCGCCCGCGATAGGCTCGAGATTCATGCAACCGGCGCTGGCGCGTACGATCAGATTGATTGCGGATTCGGGAGCGACTGCGTTCTACCGCGGCAGCATCGCCGACTCCATTGCCGCCGAGATGCAGCGCAGTGGCGGCCTGATAACGAAGGAAGATCTGGCGCGGTACAAGCCGGTCTGGCGCACGCCGATTCGCAGCAGCTTCCGTGGCTACTCCTTTATCGCCATGCCACCGTCGTCATCCGGCGGAACCACTGTCACCGAGATTCTGAATATCCTGGAAGCGTACGGACCACCTGCCCGCTTCGGCAGCGCCGACGAGATCCACGCCGTTGCCTCGGCCTCACAACGCGCGTTCATCGACCGCAACTCGAAGCTCGGCGATCCCGCCTTCGTCAAGATTCCTTCGCAGCTGACGAGCAAGACATACGCGCGCGGAGTCGCGAAGACGATCTCTCGCGACCACGCTGATCCGACGACGCGATTCGCGTCGGGCGTGCGGGAAGGAAACGAGACGACGCACTACTCGGTGGTCGATCGCTTCGGCAATGCCGTCGCCACGACCACGACACTCAACGATCTATACGGTTCGGGAGTCTTCGTCAGCGGCGCCGGATTTTTTCTCAACGACGAGATGGACGACTTTACCAGCAAGCCCGGCGTTCCGAACATGTTCGGCTTGATCCAGGGAGAAGCAAACGCGATCGCTCCCGGGAAAAGGATGCTGAGCGCGATGTCCCCCACGATCGTGCTCGATCCAAAAGGACAGCTGCTCCTCGTGACAGGAGCCCGGGGTGGTCCGCGCATCATCTCGGCGACGTCGCAGATCGTCCTCAACGTGATCGATCACCGGATGACACTGGCCGACGCGATGAGTGCCCCACGTCTGCACCACCAGTCGCTACCAGACTCCATCCAGCTCGAGACTGGTGGATTCGATCCGGCGGTCATCGCGCGTCTGCGGGCGATGGGTCACTTCGTCTACGAGCAGCGCGGCGTTGCCTCGGCAGCGGCGATCATGCGCGTCAAGGGCGGATACGAGGGACTCGATGACCCGCGCGGACGCGGCGGTGCGGCGGTCGGCTTCTAGAGGGAAAAAAGAAACCGGCGTGATTTCTCACGCCGGTTTCTTTTTAGTTACCGCGGGCTCCCTCAGATGTTAACCTGAGTCGACGAGTTGAGCGTAGCGGTAATTCGGCTGCCCTGGTTCACGCAGCCTTCGTAATTGGAAGTCGCCGCGGCAGCTGCTGCACCTGCCGCACCACCGGCAGCGGCACCGATCACCGTAGCCTTCGTGCTCTTGCCGAGTATCTGTCCGGCGATCGCGCCGATCGCGGCGCCGCCGACAACCTTCTGCACATCCTTGCTCTTCGGCTGATTCTTGACCCTGGTCACGTCCGCGTCGGTCGTAGTGGCGCTGACCGGGTAGGTGTGACCGCCGAAGTTCACGGAGACGACGCGGAAGCCCATTCTCACGGGATCGTTGGCGTTCTCACTGCGCTTCAGCTCGGTGACTTCGACCGTCGCGGTGGCGCCGGCGGGAATGACCGCACCGTTTGAACCTGAAACGGCGTTGGTGACCGAGGCGTTGAAGCGCTGGCCGACTTTGTACGTGTTGGTGCAGACCGTCTGGTTGGAGGCGAGACTCAGCTGCGACCCGGCTGGAATCGTTCCGACTCTGGCAGCACTACCAGCCGAAGTGCGTGTGACTGTGTTACCGCTCTTCGTGACCGACGTCGTCGGTGCCTTCGTCGTCGTGGTCGGAGTGCGCGTGGTCGTCTTCGTCGTCGTCGTCTTCGCCGGAGCCGTTGTCGCTGCGGCGGGCGCCGTGGAGCTGGCGGGAACGTCCGTCAGCGCAGGCTGCGCCGCGCTATCGCGGTTAGCGAGCTGAATGTCTTTGTTGAGGGCCGAATCCGCGGCGGCGTTGTTGTCCGATTTGGCACAAGCACCAACTGCCAGCGCGAACGCAAGTGCGAGCGACGCGTTTAACCGGGGAATATATTGCACCATGAAGCCTCCTCCATGTTGTGAGGGCTTGGTTATAGCCAAGCTCAAGAATAGATGTGGACGGCAATCCACATGCCAAGTATCAAGCTACGCTGTTTTGGCTGCGCTGTCCGCGTGGCCGTAGAAATATGAAAAACCTCAGGATCGCTGCGCCATACTACAAACCGTACTGGATACCCTTTACAGTCGGTCTCCTCATAGTCCTCGCATCGTCGGCAATCACCAGTGTAATCCCCTGGCTGCTGAGACGTGCAATCGATGCCATCAGCTCCGGTGCGCCAATGCGCACCATCTGGGAGCTGAGCGGACTAATCGTCCTGGCGGCCATCATCGGTGGCGCATTCCGGTACGGCATGCGCGAGCTGATGAACGGCGTCAGCCGCTGGATGGAGTACGACCTGCGAAACGATCTCTTCACACATTTGGAGACGCTCGACTCGGCCTACTTTGCACACACCAGGACTGGCGACATCATGGCGCGCCTCACCAACGACCTTGGCGCCGTCCGGATGGCCCTTGGCCCCGCCGTGATGTACCTGACGAACACGATCTTCGGCGGCCTGTTTGCGCTGTATTTCATGCTGCGCATCGACGTCAAGCTGACGCTGCTGGCGCTGATACCGACGATCTTTCTGCCGATCCTCACCATCAAGATGGGAAAGGCCATTCACGATCGGTTCGAGGCGGTGCAGGAGCACTTCTCGACGCTGACTACCCATGCACAAGAGAACCTGACGGGAGCGCGCATCGTCCGCGCCTACCGCCAGGAGGCTGCTGAAGTGGACCGATTCGGCGCGCTAAACGAGCGATATCTGATGCTCAACATGTCGCTGGTTCGGCTCTGGGGAACCCTCAACCCGCTGTTCGCCTTCTTTGGGGGACTGGGAGCGGTGATCGTGCTCGGCGCGGGCGGCGCGCTCACCATCAACGGCACCATCACAGTCGGATCATTCGTCGCCTTCGGTCTGTATCTCACCATGTTGACCTGGCCGATGATCGCGCTTGGCTGGGTGGTGAATCTCTTCCAGCGTGGCGAGGCATCGATGGGGCGGCTGATGGACATCTTCAACGCGAAACCCGCCATAACCGCCAGAGAGCCGCAACAGCATCTTCCGCTGACGAGAACGGGCCGCACGATCGAGTTCCGCAACGTCGGATTTCATTACCCCTCCGACACGGCCGGCGAGCCGCGCTGGGTGTTACGCAATGTCAGCTTCACCGTCCCAGCCGGGGCGACGCTTGGCGTGGTTGGCGCGACGGGGAGCGGCAAGAGCGCATTGATCGACCTTATCCCACGCATGTACGATCCCCAGGAAGGCGAGATTCTCATCGACGGGATCCCCACCAGAAACGTTGCTCCCGCCGAGCTGCGCGAGGAAATCGGTTTCGTCCCGCAGGAAAGCCTGCTTTTCAGCGAGACCATAGGCTCTAACCTGGCCTACGGTACCGGCGGCCTGACGCAGACTGGAGAGTGGGCGGCGAACGTGGCGCAGCTCGATCAAACCATCTCCGGGTTCCCTGGAGGCTACGAGACGATCCTTGGCGAGCGCGGGATCAACCTTTCCGGCGGGCAAAAGCAGCGCGCCTCTCTCGCGCGGGCTCTGGCCAGGAAGCCGAGCATCGTTCTGCTGGACGACGCGCTATCGGCGGTCGATACCCACACCGAGGCGGAGATTCTGCGCGCTCTGCGCGATGCGCTCGCTGATAAAACGGCGCTGATTGCATCGCATCGGATCAGCGCCATACGCGACGCGTCGTGGATCATCGTTCTCGAGAAGGGCAGCGTCGTAGAGCAGGGCCGGCACGCCGACCTGATGGCGGCCCGTGGACGCTATTGGTCGCTGCTGCGGCGGCAGCAACTTCTGGACGCCGTCGAGTCGGACACGTTGGCAACGGATGTGACTGCAGGTACAATATGACCATGTCCGACCGGCGAGACCCTGCCGCGCTGAAAAAGCGTGTAGAAACGCTCGAGCAACAGGCGGAAGAGGCACAGCGGGCGATCGACGAGTTGAGATCGCGCGATGCGCTCAAAACACAGTTCCTGTCGAACATCTCGCATGACTTGCGGACGCCGTTGGCCGCCATCATCACGCACGCCGAGATCCTGCGTGACGGAATGCTGGGCGAGCTGAATCAGAAGCAGCGGGACAGCGTAACGGGCATCGTCAACGGTGGGCAACAGCTCCTGGACATGATCGACGAGATCCTCACCTACGTGCGGAGCGCCAGCGATCAAGTGAGTCTGGTGCGAACCGAGTTCTCGCTGGCGGAAGTCGCCGACCAGCTGCGCGTGCTCAACCAGGCGCTGGCGGCAAAGAAGCGTCTCACCATCGAGCGTCTCAATGGCGACGACCTGCCGCCGGTTTACGCCGACCGCGACAAGATCAAGCACGTCCTCGGCAACTTGATCGGCAACGCGATCAAGTTCACGAATGACGGTGGGCGGATCTGGATCGCATTCTCACGACGCGGAGCCGATGGGGAGGAGGTCTGCGTCGAGGTCGGCGACACCGGACGCGGCATTGCGCCCAATCACCACGAGCTGGTCTTTCGTGAGTTTGCCCAGGTCGATGCTTCTCCGTCGCGTCCGCATCACGGGACGGGTCTCGGATTGGCGATCGCTCGCAAGCTGGTCGAGCTGCACTCGGGGGCGATCTGGGTCGAGAGCGAACTCGGCAAGGGCAGCAGGTTTTTCTTCACGCTCCCGCTCAACCCGCCGCGCGACTAGTGTCGGCGCGCATTCTCATCGTCGAGGACAGCCCGCTGGTGACGGATGCGTTTCGCGTCTTGTTCACTGAAGCAGGCTATGAAGTCGACGCAGCCGCGACGGTGGCCGAGGCGATCGAGCGCGGCAGTAGTGACCCCTTCGATATCATGCTGCTCGACATTTCGCTGCCTGACGGCAGCGGCCTGGAAATAATGAACGCGCTGCGGGAGCGGAATTCGCTGCCGCGGGCAACCTTGGCGATGACGGGTCACAGTGACGCGAAGTCGCGTCGCAGTTGTCTCGACGCAGGCTGCGCTGATGTTCTGCTCAAGCCTGTCCCAATCGGCGAGCTCCTACGGCGGATCGAACACCTCCTGGCATAGTCGAGCGCCGAGCGCGTCCGCGAGCCGGTCCTTTGTTGCGATGGTACTATCGCACCAAGTACCGGCCATTCGCGCGCGAAAAAAGGCCGCGCCCGCCGCAGCGCGGCTTGATCATGCTGCAAATCGACGCGCTGGCTTACTCCGATCTGCGTCGGGCGCTCGAGCTCGGGCTCTGTCCGACGATTGCGCGGCTGCTGCGCGAAGGGTTCGCGCTCCGGCGATGGTTTTGCGGACTGCCCTCGGCGACGCCCTATTGCCAGGCGGGAATGTTTCACGGGGAGAATGGCGGCATCCCGGCGTTTCGATTTTACGACAAGGCCGCGCGTAAGGTGATCACCTGCAACGCGCCGCACGGCGTGCAGTACATCCGCGATCGGATTCATTCGCCGGGAGCGCTCGCCGGCGGGTCTAGCTACGTCAATCTGCTGGATGGCGACGCGCAGACCGTCGCATTCAACGTCGCCACGCGCGAAAAAATGTCGGTGTATCGCCGGCTGGGCGGGACGCGGATGGGATTGCTCATCCTGCTCCATCCCATCCGGATGGTGCGTATGGCGCTGCAAGGTGCATTGGAATGGCTGCTCGAGGAGTGGGAGCGGGCGCGCGGCGAGCTGGCGGGGAGAGCGACGCACTCGGAGGGAATCTTTCCGTTCATTCGCATCCTGAGCAACGTCGTCGTCCGCGAGCTCCAGACGATGGCTATCCTGCTCGACGTCTATCTCGGCGTGCCGGTCATCTACAGCACGTTCATGCAGTACGACGAGCTTGCGCACCATTTCGGACCGTCGAGCAAGCAGGCGCTCGCCGACCTGCGGCGTACGGACGCGCGGATCTCGGAGATCTGGCGAATGGCGCAGCTGGCGGGGGGGCGCGGCTACGACCTGGTCATTCTTTCGGATCACGGCATGACGCCGGCGCTCAGCTACAGAGTGCAGTACGGCGAATCGCTGGGCACGACCGTACAGGCGATTCTCGATGAGACGCCGGCAAGAGGTCCCGCCCCCCGTGCTTTGGCGAGTTTTGCCGAGGATACCGAATACTCCGACATCGGCCCGGAGGTCGTGGAAGCGGTCGCACAATTGACGCCGGCGTCGTTCGGGGCGAGGAGCGGAGTGCGACGCTTTCGTGACTGGCTGCGCAGCCGCTACGGATTGCGGGAGATCATTTTCCCGGAGAAGTATCGCGTCGATCGGACCAATGACGTTGTCGTCACCTATAGCTCTTGTCTGGCTCTCGTCTATTTCGCGGACACCGAGCAGCGACTATCGCTCGAGCAGATTCGCGCCGACCAGCGGTGGACGCGTCTCTACGACCGGCTGGTTGCGCACCCCGGAATTGGTCTGGTGGCGACACAGTCGAATGCGGGGATCGATCTCGCGACCAAGCGTGGCCGCGCGGTTCTGCGCGACGGAGAGCTCGAGGTGTTGGCCGGCGAGAACCCGCTCGAGGTTTTTGGCACCGAGCCGTACGTGTTGCGCGCGATCGAGTCGCTGGTCCAGCAGCCGAACGCAGGCGACTGCGTGTTGTTCGGCGCCTACGATGGCTACGACATCGTCTCGTTCGACGATCAGGTCGGCGCCCACGGCTCCGCCGGCGGAGACCAGGTCTATCCCTTTCTCATTTCGCCGGAGCGGCTCGAGCTGGGCGGCGAAGTACTCGAGGACGCGCGCGATATCCATCGCACCATTCTCGCGCGCTATGCAGCTGCGAACGCCGAGAACGCTCCCCCCTCTGCCGCTCGATTGACTCCTATTGCGCCTCGCGCGGCGGTCTGATTTGGTGCCGGTGCGTCGGGCGGGTATCCTCTTCGCCGCCACGCTCGCTCTGGCGGAGCCGCTAACTACACTCGCTCGCTCTGCTCGCTCGTGCGTCTCCTTGGTCGCTCGCTGTAACG
>Ga0070704_100002173_pt1 | contig 10919 bp, 10 predicted proteins | sample KBSK5252metaG_FD_65467 | JGI IMG/M metagenome (GOLD analysis project Ga0070704, IMG submission 65467) | Corn, switchgrass and miscanthus rhizosphere microbial communities from Kellogg Biological Station, Michigan, USA - KBS K5-25-2 metaG | ecosystem: Host-associated > Plants > Roots >... | reverse complement strand
GGCCGCAACGCCGGCCGCCAGAACGTGACCGAGATGCTCGCGCGCGTGAACGATGCACTCATGACGAAATTCGGCGAGGCGAAGCTCGTGCGCGGCTACTCCGCGAGCGGAATCCTGCTCGATGGCGCGGCGATTGCGCAGAAGAATCTTCCGCGCCGGGCGATCGAGGAGGAGGTGCGCCGCGTCGTCGTCGCGGAGCCCGGCGTCGCGGCCGCATTCACTCGCACCGAGCTCGAGAATCCCTCCAGCCTGCCGGCCGATACGCCATTTCTGACACAGGTCCGCAAGACCTGGCACCGCGAGCGCTCCGCTGACGTGCAGATGCTGATCCGCAACTATTGGCTGTTCGAATCGCGGCGCACGATGGCCGCGACGCACGGCTCGCCGTATGTTCAGGATTACACGGTGCCGATCCTGTTCTACGGCCCGCGCTGGTTCGCGCCGGGCCGCATCGATCAGACCGTAGAGGTCGCGGATATTGCACCGACGCTGGCGCGGTTCATCGGGGTCCCTGCGCCATCAGGTTCCGAAGGCAAGGTGCTGCCGCTCGGAGCGCCGGTAGCTCGTTAGGGGCTACGGCCCCGCTACAGGTCGGCAACCGTTCGTGCGAACCGCTCGACCTGCGCCCAATCGGTGAAGTCGACCGTTGCGCGCGGGTCGGTCGGCCCGCGGGTCAGCAGCATGATGAACCGGATGATCTGGCGGTCCCAGAACCCGTATCTCGGATAGTCCAGCTTGCCCGGGAAAACGGCGAGCTGCCCCGGCCGCCACCCGATCTGTGTGAGCAGCTTGCGCACATACGGATTCGTCTGCGGGGTGTTCCGGCTCGGCTTGCGCGCCACGATATTTACCGAGAAGAACGCATTCGGCTTCGCTTGCAGGGTTGCCTGGTGCGCACGCATGAAAGCGGCGACGCCCGGGCGGTGCCTGCCGTAGCGGATGCTTGCGCCGATCACGATCTTGTCGAACGGCTGCAAATCGACTCTCGCGCCATCGTCCAGGTCGCTCAGCGTCACGGTGTGGCCCGCGGGCTCGAGAACCGCCTGCAACCGCTCGCAGATTTTCCGGGTGTGCCCATCGACGGTCGAATACAGGATCAGGATCTGGCTCATGGCGGTCGAATGTCCGGCCAAGAGTATCAAGCGCCGACCGGGCCGAACAGTTTCAAAGGTCAAAAGTTCACCTGCATCCCGTTGACCTGCCGCCGTGCGCAGGGGCAAAATCGGCGAGAACCCAAGGGAGACAGACCATGCGCAGACTTCAAGCCGCTGCGGCGCTTGCCGCGCTCGTTGTGTGGGCCGGTGCGGCGCTCGGCCAGGCGAAAGACCCGAAAGCGTACAAGATCGGTGCGATCCTCGCGATGAGCGGCCAGGCGAGCTTCTACGGCACGGTCATGAGCCAGGGCATCAAGCAGGCCGTCGAGGAAATCAACGCCAAAGGGGGAGTCAACGGCATCCCGCTCGAGGCGATCTTCGAAGACCACAAGTCGGGAAACGCGCAGGAAGCCGTGTCGGCGATGAACCGGTTGATCACGATCAACGACGTGAAGCTGGTCATGACCTCGTTCACTGCACCGACGCAGGCGATCGCGCCGCTCGCCGATCAGCATCACATCCTGCTCGTGAACGGCGGCGGCGTGGCCAATTCGCTGGTCGGCGTGTCGAAATACATCTTTCACATCCGTTCGCTCGCTGCCGATCTCGGACGCGCCGCGGCCATTCACGCGAACGCGATGGGCGCGAAGAAGCTCGCCGTGCTGCACTGGAAGAACGACGCCGGCGACAGCGTCGTGCGCGCCGTGCAACCGTGGTGGGAGAAGGCGGGCGGCACGATCGTCGCTACCGAGGCGGTGCCGCAGGGCGCGACCAACATGGACACGCAGATCGCGAAGATCCGCGCTTCCAATCCGGACGCAATCGCGCTCTGGATGTTCAATCCCGAAGTCGGGCTCGCCGTGAAGCGAATCCGGGAGCTCGGCATGAAGCAGCCGGTGATCGGGATCGAATACACCGCCAACGACGCCAAGATCGCGGGCGCGCTGGGAGAGGGATTTCTGTTTGTCAACGATTACTTCGAGCCGGTGCCGGATCAACCGTGGTCGCTGCGCTTCGCGCAGGGCTACGAGCAGCGCTTCAAGTCGAAGCCCGATTTCTACGCGGCCAACTACTACGAAGGCGTGTACCTGATCGCGGAACTCCTCAAGCGTGCGCGTCCCAAGGGCGGCGACTACCTGGACGCCGAGGTGCTCAAGAAGGCGCTGTACGAGAATCCGAAATTCGACAGCGTCTATGGCGGCCAGATGACCGTGCAGCCGAACGGCGTCGCGTTCAAGCGGGTGGGGCTGTTCAAGGTCGAAGGCGGGCAGAACAAGTTCCAGAAGTTCATCGAAGTGAAGTGACGCGCTAGCAGCGCGGCGCGTCTGCCGTGGACCTTTTCGTCCAGCTCTTCGCCAACGGGCTGGTGAACGGAAGCCACTACGCGCTGCTCGGACTTGCGTTCGCGCTGATCTTCGGCACCACGCGAATCACGCATTTCGCGTTCGGCCCTGTGTACGCGCTGTCGGCGTACGGGTGCTGGCTCAGCGCGGAGAAATTTTCCGCTCCGCTGCCGCTCGCCATCGTCGCCGGCATCGCGACCGGCGCGCTCGCCGGTGCGCTCGCGTACCTCGTCGTCTACCGGCCGTTCGAGCGCAAGGGCAGCCCGCCGCTGGTGATCCTGATCGCGTCGCTCGGGCTGTTCATCGTGCTCGAGAACGCGATCGGCGTCGCGTTCGGGACCGACACCAAGGTCGTTCCAGCGCCGCCGTCGACGGTGTTCCTGTGGGGCCCGCTCGTCGTGACCGGTGTGCAGCTTGCGCAGGTGGTGATGCTTGCGCTGACCGGTGCGCTGCTTTGGCTGTACGTCACCCGCACGCGGTTCGGCAAGGCGCTGCTGGCGATGACCGACAGCCCGGATATGGCGCGTATCGTCGGCATCGACACGCTGCGCGTATCGCTCGTCGCGTTCGCGGTCGGTTCTGCAATCGCCGCCGTGCCGGCCTGCCTGATCCTCGTTAAGGACGGCGCCACCGCGCACATGGGTTTCATCGCGGTCTTCATGGCGTTCGTCGCGGTCGTGGTGGGCGGGGTCGGGTCGCTGCGCGGCGCCGTCGCGGGAGGGCTCGCGCTCGGCCTGGTCGAGAGCATTGGCATGGCGAAGATTCCCACCGAGTGGCAGAACTCGATCGCGTTCGTCGTGCTGTTCGTAGTGCTGCTCGTGCGCCCGACGGGCCTGTTTGGAGGACGCTAGTTGGATTACGTGCTGCACGTGCTGGTGATGGTCTCGCTGTACGCGATCCTCGCCACCTCGTTCAACCTGCTGATCGGCTACGCCGGGTTGTTCGCGCTGTCGCACGCCGCGTTCTTCGGCGTAGGCGCCTATGTCACCGCGATCCTCGCGGCGAAGCTCGGCATCGCGTTTCCGTGGCCGCTGCTCGCCGGAATCGCGGTCACGGCGGCGCTGGGCGCGGCAATCGCGCTGCCGGCGCTGCGGATCGGCGGCGACTATCTCGTCATCGTGACGCTGGCACTGCAGGTCATTCTCACCGCGGTGCTCCTGAACTGGACTGCCCTCACCGGCGGCACGGATGGCATTCGAGCGATCCCGCGCGTCGAGCTCTTCGGGTTCAAGCTCGATACGCCCGGAAGGTTCCTGCCGCTGGCCGTCGTCGTCGCAGCGATCTGCTTCGCCGTGGCAGCGCGGCTCGGCGCCTCGCCCTTCGGCCGCGCGCTCAAGGCGATGCGGGAGAACGAGGCCGCGACGCAAGCGATCGGCAAGAACATCGTCGCCATGAAGCTCTCGGTATTCGCGATCGCCGCCGGACTCGCGTCGGTCGCCGGGTCGCTCTACGCCCACTATGTGACCTTTGTTTCGGCTGAATCGTTCACCATCGAACTGACGATCTACCTGCTTGCGATGGTGATCCTCGGAGGCACCGGCAACCTGGCGGGGTCGCTGCTCGGCGCGTTCATCCTCGCAGTGCTGCCGGAGCTGCTGAAGTTCGTCGACATGCCGCCGGACATCGCCGACAAGATGCGGCAGATCTTCTACGGGCTGCTGCTGATCGTGATGCTTCGGTTGCGGCCGCAGGGATTGCTGCCCGAATCCGCGTCTGCGCATCATTACAACGCGCCCTCCGAGCGGCCGCCGGTTGACGCCCCGGTTGCTGCTGCCGCTCTCGAAGGGCGCGGACTGGAGCGCCGTTTCGGCGGCATCGTCGCGGTTTCCGCGCTCGACATCACGATCGAGCCCGGCCGCATCACCGGCCTGATCGGCCCGAATGGCGCAGGGAAAACGACGGCGTTCAACCTGCTCACGGGTTTCCTGCAGCCCGACCGGGGCGAAGTCCGCTACCGTGGCCGGTCGCTGAACGATCTGAAACCGCACCGGATCGTGCGCCTGGGTGTTGCGCGCTCGTTTCAGGATCTGAAGCTTTTCACCGGTCTCAGCGTGCTCGAGAATGTGCTCGTCGCGCTACCCGGCCAGCGCGGCGATCACCTGGCGTATGTGTACTTTGCGCCGTGGGTCGTGCGCCGGGAGGAACACCACAACCTCGGCCGGGCCATGGCGATCCTCGAGTTTGTCGGGCTGGGCGAGCGCGCCGGCGAGCTCGCCTCGGATCTCTCCTATGCCGACGAAAAACTCCTGGTCGTTGCGCGGTTGCTGGCGACGGGCGCCGAGGCGCTGCTGTTCGACGAGCCGCTGTCCGGCCTGGCGCCGAACGCGCTCGCCAAGGTGTTCCCCGTGTTCAAGCGGCTCGCCGCGTCGGGCCGCACGCTGTGCATCATCGAGCACAATCTGGACGTGATCCGCGAGCTCTGCGACCGGGTAGTGTTCCTCGACGAGGGCCGTAAGCTCGCGGAGGGCACTGCGGAGCAACTGATGCGCGATCCGGACCTGTCGAGGCGTTATTTCAGATGAGCGTGTCGCTTTCCGCAAGCGGGCTGGTCGCCGGATACGGCAAGAAGCGCGTCGTCGACGGCGTCGACCTCCAGGTGGAGGCGGGCAAGATCCTGCTCGTGCTCGGCCACAACGGCGCGGGGAAGACGACCCTGGCGCGCGCGCTGTTCGGGCTGCTCAAGGCCGAAGGCGGCTCGGTGCATCTCGACAACCAGGACATCACCGGGCGGACGCCGGCGCGCAACGTCGCCGCCGGGTTCGCGTTCGTTCCGCAGGGACACGGCGTCTTTCGCACGTTGAGCGTCGAGGACAATCTCGAGCTCGGCGGATTTCTCGAGCATGATCCGGCGCGGCTCGCGGAGCGGCGCAAGCGGGTGTTCGACATGTTTCCGATCCTTGCCGAGCGGCGCGCGCAGCTTGCCGGAACGATGTCGGGCGGCCAGCAGCAAATGCTCGCGATCGGGATCGCGCTGATGCACATGCCGCGGTTGATCCTGCTCGACGAGCCTTCGATCGGCCTCGCGCCGAACCTGGTGGAGAAGGTGATGCAAAGCGTAGCCGAGATCAACCGCTCGCTCGGCGCGACGATCCTGATCATCGAACAGAACGTCAAGGCAAGCCTGCCGATTGCGCACCGGGTTGCGGTTCTCAAGACCGGCCGCAAGATCTACGATGGCGCACCGGAGCCGCTCGCCGACCACGTGCGCCTGATGGAGCTGTTCTGAACCGCAAGATCCTCGTCGCCGGCGCTTCCGGCCTCGTCGGCTTTGCCGCCGCACGGCATTTCTCGACGCTGCCGGATTGGGAAGTCCTCGCGGTCTCGCGGCGCATCCCGCAGGGCCTGGGCCAGGTCAGGGTCGTGCCCGTGGACCTGCTTGATGAAGCGAGGTGCGCCGAAGTGTTTGGCGCGATGGGCGACGTCACGCATCTTGTCTACGCGGCGCTGTACGAGAAACCGGGGCTGATCGCCGGATGGCGCGAGCGCGACCAGATGGAAATCAACCTGAGGATGCTGCGCAATCTGTTCGACCCGCTCGCGGCCGCGGCGACGCGGTTGCAGCACGTCACGCTGCTGCAAGGGACGAAGGCCTACGGCTCGCATATCGAACCGGTTCCAGTGCCGGCGCGCGAGCGCCTGCCGCGTCACCCGCACGAAAATTTCTACTGGCTGCAGGAGGACTACCTCAAGGCGAAGCAGCACGGCAGGCCGTGGCACTGGACGATCTTCCGGCCCCAGGTGATCTTCGGCGAATCGCTCGGAAGCCACATGAACCCGATCCCGGCGATCGGCGTGTATGGCGCGCTGCTGAAGGAAGCTGGCGAGCCGCTCTGCTATCCGGGTGGCCCCCCGCGAATCTTCGAAGCGGTCGATGCCGACCTGCTCGCGCGCGCGTGCGCATGGGCAGCCACCTCTGCGGCCTGCCGCAACGAGACGTTCAACATCAACAACGGCGAGCCGTTCGAATGGCGCACGGTCTGGCCGGCAATCGCCGACGCGCTCGGGATGTCACCCGGGCCTGCAAGGCCGATGTCGCTCGCGGTGGAAATGCCGAAACGGCAGGACGAGTGGACGGCGATCGTGCGCAAGTACCGCCTGCGCTCTCCCGAGAGCCTCGAGGAATTCGTCGGCCAGTCGTTCATCTATGCCGACCGGGGTTTCGCGCATGGACTCGCGGGATCGCCGGCGCCCACGCTGGTCAGCACGGTCAAGGCGCGGCTCGCAGGATTTCACGACTGCGTGGATACCGAAGAAATGTTCCGGCGGCTCTTCCGGCGTTTCCAGGAATTGCGCTGGCTTCCGCCGCGCAGCTGAGCTCCGGGCCAGGCCCCCGGCAATGTCGGCGCGTCCCGTGATCGCCAGCCTGGTCGAGCGTCATCTCACGACACGACCAGAGGACATGGCGTTCGTTGCGGGCGAACGGAGCGTCAGCTTTGTCGAGTTCGACGTGTTGTCGCGGAAGAGCGCCGCCTGGCTGGCCCGTCAGGGCGTCGGGCGTGATGATCGCGTAGCGCTGTGGCTGGTCAACCGGATCGAGTGGCTGGCGCTGTTTTTCGGCGCCGCTCGCCTGGGGGCTGCGATCGTGGCAATCAATACGCGGTACCGGGCGAGCGAGCTGGCGCACGTTCTCGAGCGGTCCGGTGCGCGCCTGCTCGTGGTGCAGCACAACTTCCGCAGGATCGATTTCCCCGCCGTCCTCGCCGACGTGGAAAGCAGCGCGGCGCGCTCCGTCGAGCGCGTGGCCGTCGTAGACGCAGACGCTGCGACGCCGTCGCGAATCCTCGGACGGCCGACAGTCGCGTTCGACGCGTTCGAAGCGACGACGCGAAATATCCCGGATGGCTCCGATCCGGATGCGATCGCTGCGATGTTCGCAACTTCGGGAACCACGAAAGGCCCGAAGCTTGTGATGCACCCGCAGCGAACGATCACTCGGCACGCCTTGGCGGTTGCAGCGGCCCTCGGCTTTGAAGAGCGCGGCGCGCGGTTGCTCGCTGCGCTCCCATTCTGCGGTGTGTTCGGATTCTGCGGCGCGCTTGCCGCAATTGCCGCCGGCGCGCCGGCCGTGCTGATGGACGCGTTCGACGCAGCGCAGGCCGTGCGACTCGTGCGCCGCCACTCGATTACCCACATGTTCGGCAGCGATGAGATGTACCGGCGCATGCTCGAGCTTGCGCCCGGCCACGATCCGTTCCCTGCGGCGCGCGTGTTCGGATACGCGGCCTTCAACCCTGGCGGCGCGGAATTCGCGCGCGCGGCATGGCAGAAGCGCGTTCCGCTGCTCGGTCTGTACGGCTCGAGCGAGGTGCAGGCGCTCTTCTCGATGCAGCGCACGGATGCGCCGATCGATCAGCGCATCGAAGGCGGCGGCGTCCCCGCAGCCGGAGCGCAGGCCGAGGTCCGCGTTCGCGACGTCGACAGCGGCGAGTTGCTGCCGGCGGAGCGTAGCGGCGAGCTTGAAATCCGCGCGCCCGGGAACTTCGCGGGTTATTGGAACGATGCCGATTCGACCGCGGAAGCGATCGGCTCGGATGGCTACTTTCGCACCGGCGATATCGGCCGCCTGCGCGTGGACGGCAGCTTTGTGTACGAAGCGCGCCGGGGCGACGCAATGCGACTCGCGGGGTTTCTGGTGAGCCCCCTCGAGATCGAGGAAGTCCTGAAGCAGCATCCCGGCGTCGCCGACGTCCAGGTCGTAGCCGCAGAAATTTCCGGCCAGACGCGCTGCGTTGCGTTCGTGATTACGGCGCCGCCGGGAGCACCCACCGAGTCGGAAATCATCGCCGCCGCGTCTCGCCAGATGGCGGGCTTCAAAGTGCCCGCCCGGGTCTGGTTCGTCGACGAATTTCCGACCACCCAGAGCGCCAACGGCATAAAGATTCAGCGGAGAAGGCTGCGGGAAATGGCGAAGGAAGTTTTGAACAACGAAACTAATGAGTGATGTATTGACAAGAACTACTTATAAACAGCATAATGCTATGCAACATTATTTTGTTGAACGAAATACAAGTGTCTACCGTCAACCGGTCCGAGTCCTCGTCCTCCGTACAAAAGGCCTGCCGGATCCTGCGGGCCCTGTCGGACGCAAAGAACGTTCGGCTGACTGACATCGCCCGGGAGGCGGGCCTCGACAAAGCGACGACGCTGCGGCTGCTCGATGTTCTGGCGCGCGATGGATTCGTCACCCGCGACCCGACGACCAAGCACTACGCGCTCGGCACCGAGTTGTTCGTTCTCGGGGCCGCTGCGCAGTCGCGTTTCGATCCGCGGCCGATCGTCGGGCCGAGCCTGCTGCGGCTCGCACATTCGTTCGAAGACACGGCGATGCTGTCGGTCCCGAGCGGCGCGGAGTCGGTCTGTGTCGCGTTGCAGGAGGGCCAGTTTCCGATCCGCGCCAACTATCTGCAGGTGGGCAGCCGCCGCCCGCTCGGTGTAGGCGCCGGGAGTCTCGCCCTCCTCGCGTGGATGCAGGATCGGGAAATCGAAGCCTTGCTGCCGCTCCTCGCAGCGAAGCTCGAGCGCTATCCGCGGATCACGCGAGTACTGCTCGAAGACCACATTCACGAGTCACGCAAGAGGGGATACGCGGTGCTTCTCGACCTGATCGTCGAGCGCATGGGCGGAATCGCCATGCCGGTGCTGGGGAGCGACGGACGGCCGGTGGCTGCGATCAGCATCGCCGCGTTGACCGAGCGCATCACGTCGCGCGAGGAAGCGCTTGCCGCTGCGCTGAAGCGCGAGATCACGGAATGCGAGGCGGCCTGGCGCCGCGGCCCGCAAAACAATTCGCATGGCGCATTGAAGGCGCCCGGCATCGCGCTGCAGGCCGACGCGCGTCGATGAAGCAGGCGTATATCGCCGGCGCAGGCAACACTCCGTTCGGCCGCCACGAGGGGAGCGGGGCGCTCGACCTGATGGCGCAGGCGGCGCAGAAAGCACTCGACGACGCGCAGATCGGCAGGGCTGACATCGACGGCGTGCTGTGCGGCTACGCGACGACGCTGCCCCACCTGATGCTGTCGACGTTGTTCTGCGAGCGGTTCTCGCTGGAGCCGGCGTATGCGCACGGCATGCAGCTCGGAGGCGCCACGGGCTGTGCGATGCTGATGCTCGGCCGCGAGCTCGTCCGCACCGGCCGCTGCAGCAACGTGCTGGTCGTTGCCGGCGAAAACCGGCTGAGCGGCCAGGCGCGCGACAGCGCGATCCAGACCCTGGCGCAGGTCGGCGACGCTGATTTCGAAGTACCGAACGGCGCCTCGGTCCCTGCGTACTACGCGCTGCTGGCGTCGCGCTACATGCACGAGACCCGCCTCACCGAGGACGATCTCGCCGAGTTTGCAGTGCTGATGCGCGCCAACGCTGCCCGCCATCCGGATGCGCACCTGAGAACCGTGATCTCGGCCAAGGACGTGCTCGCCTCGAAGACCATCTGCGCGCCGCTCAAGCTGCTCGATTGCTGCCCGATCTCCGACGGTGCGATGGCGCTCGTCGTATCGGCAGCACCTCGCAACGCCACGCAAATTGCGATCGTGGGCGCCGGACAAGCACATCGACACCAGCACCTGAGCGCGATTGCCGACACTCGTAACTACGGCGCACGCGACGCGGCGCGCCGCGCGTTCGAGGAAGCGCGGCTGCAGCCGGCGGACATCGACTATCTCGCGGTCTATGATTCGTTTACGATCACGCTCGCGATCCTGATCGAGGAAACCGGCTTCGCCGAGCGGGGCGGCTCCGCGCAGCGCGTGCGCGCCGGGGATTTCGCACCTACGGGCCCGCTGCCCTTGAACACCCACGGGGGGCTGCTGTCGTTCGGGCACTCCGGGGTCGCCGGTGGCATGGGCCACGCGGTAGAGGCCTACCGGCAACTTTCCGGCCGCGCGGGCGATCGCCAGGTCGAATCGCCCACGCGTGCGTTCGTTCACGCGGACGGCGGGGTTCTTTCCTCACATGTCAGCCTCATTCTTGCGCGGGAACACTGAACCAGCGATGACCGCACCGTCCCTGTCCGCGCCGTTCGTCGAGGGCGTGCAACGCGGCGAAATCCGCTACCAGGCCTGTATCGGCTGCGGCGCCGCGCAGACGCTGGCGCGCTATGCGTGTCGTGCTTGCGGCAGCGCGCAGCTCGAGTGGCGGACCGCGGGCGGCTCTGGCCGCGTTTATGCAATGACGAGCGTCGCGCGCGCGCCGTCGGAGGAATTCCGCGCGCTTGCGCCCTACACGCTCGCGATCGTCGAGCTGCAGGAAGGGCCGCGGCTGATGGGGCACGCGAGCCCTGGTGTGCGGATCGGCGACCAGGTCTTCGCGCACTTTTTCGAGTTCGGCGAGCGCCGGCTCATCCGTTTCACCAAAGAGGAATAAATGAACCGTCCAGGAAAGCTTCGCCTCACCGGCGCTGTCCTGCTTACTGCGCTCGCGACGAGCGCGTTCGCGCAGGGCTACCCTACGAAACCCGCGAAAGTCATCGTTCCGTATCCGCCCG
>Ga0070704_100002162_pt1 | contig 10945 bp, 8 predicted proteins | sample KBSK5252metaG_FD_65467 | JGI IMG/M metagenome (GOLD analysis project Ga0070704, IMG submission 65467) | Corn, switchgrass and miscanthus rhizosphere microbial communities from Kellogg Biological Station, Michigan, USA - KBS K5-25-2 metaG | ecosystem: Host-associated > Plants > Roots >... | reverse complement strand
CATGTTGATCATCTTCGGGTCCGTCCCGTCCTCCGGACGGCCCGCCTTGGAGACCACCGCCACCACTTCGGGGAAGCTGCGGAGAATCGCGCGCACGCGGCCCATCTGCCGCGACGTTTCACTGACGGAGATGCCGGGCGGCAGCATGATGTTGATCCAGAGCGTCCCCTCGTTCAGCTCGGGCAGGAACTCGGTGCCGAGCGCCGGCACCAGCAGCAGGCTGCCGGCCAGCGCGGCCCCCGCCGCGCCGACGACGAGCGTCCGGTGCGTGAGCGCGAAGATCAGCACGGGCCGATAGGCGGACTTGCACGCGCGCACGATCACGTTCTCCTTCTCGGGCACGCCCTTGCGGAGCAGGAAGAAGGCGAGCAGCGGCACCAGCGTGAGCGAGAAGACCAGCGAACCGATCAGGGCCGAGACCACCGTGTACGCCATCGGGGCGAAGATGCGCCCCTCGTGCCGCTGCAGCGTGAAGATCGGAATGTGCGCGATGATGATGATGAGCATCGAGAAGAGCGTCGGCCGTCCGACTTCCGCCGTCGCGCGCAGGATGGTGGCTTTCACGTCCTCCTTCCCGCGCGTGTGCTCCTCGCTCAGGTGGCGGAAGATGTTCTCCATCACGATGACCGCCCCGTCGACGATGATCCCGAAGTCCATCGCGCCGAGCGACAGCAGGTTCGCCGGGATGCCGCGGATGCGCAGCCCGATGAACGTCGAGAGCAGCGCGAGCGGAATGACGACGGCGACGATGCCGGCGCTCCTGAAGTTGCCGAGGAACAGATAGAGGACCAGCGTCACGAGGACCGCGCCCGCGAGCAGGTTGTGGAAGACCGTCGTCAGCGTGGTGTCGATGAGCGTCGTCCGGTCGTAGAACGGCGCGATCCGGATGTTCTTCGGCAGCACCGACGCGTTCAGCGCGGCGACGCGATCCTTGACGGCCTCGAGCACGGCTGACGGGTTCTCGCCCTTCCGCATCAGGACGATGCCCGAGACGATCTCGTCGTTCTCGTCCTTGCCAACGATGCCCTGTCGCGGCATGGCGCCGGGCTCGACCGAGGCGATGTCCCGGATCAGCAGCGGCGTCCCCTTCCGCTCCGCGACGACCACGTGGCCGATGTCGTCGGGCGAGCGGAGCATCCCGATGCCTCGAATCAGATATTGCTGCTCGCCCTGCTCGAGGAAGCTGCCGCCGGCGTTCGCGTTGCCGCGCCCGAGCGCGGTGAACACCTGCTGCAGCGTGACCCCGTAGCCCTTCATGCGCGCCGTGTCGACCGTGACCTGGTACTGCTTGATGAAGCCGCCGAAGCTGACCACGTCGGCGACGCCCGGCACCATCTTGAGACTGCGGCTGATCGTCCAGTCCTGCGCGGTACGGAGATCGGTCGCCCCGACGCCCGTGCCCTTCACCTCGTACCGGTAGATCTCGCCGATGGCGGTCGACATCGGCGCAAGCTGCGGCTGCACGCCGGCGGGCAGATCGATCGTCTGCAGGCGCTCGAGCACCTGCTGCCGCGCGAAGTAGTCGGTGACGCTGTCGTCGAAGGTGAGGATCACGAACGACAGGCCGAACTGCGTGTGCGAGAACATCCGGACCGAGTTCGGCACGCCGCTGAGGCCGACTTCGATCGGAATCGTGATCTGCTTCTCGACCTCCTCCGGGGCGTGCCCTGGAAACAGCGAGATGACGGTCACCTGCGTGTCGGTGACGTCGGGAAACGCCTCGACGGGCACGGCTCGAAACGCGGCGATCCCCGCCGCGACGAACAGCACGAGCAGCATCCCCATGAACAGCTGCTGGTGCAGCGCGAACGAGGTGATGCGGCGGATCATGGGTGCGCCTGCTCCTCTTCCTGCCGCAGCAGCAGCACGCCATCGGTGACGACGCGGTCGCCGGCGCGTAGTCCCGCCATCACGCGCACCCGGTCCCGGCCGTCGGCGACCGCTGATACCTCGCGGCGTGCGAACGTCCGGCCGCCCGTCTGCACGTAGCTGTAGCTGCGGCCGTTCTCCATGAAGACGGCCGTCGCAGGCACGGTCAGCGCGTCACTGCCCGGCCTGAGATACAGCGAGGCGGTCGCGAACATGCCGGGCTTGAGCCGTCCACTCGGATTGCTGACGAGGAAGCGAACGCCGACGGTATGCGTCTCCGGGTCCACGACGCTGGCGATTCGGGCGACGCGTGCCATGAACCGCTCGTCGGGATACGCCGTGGTGGTCACCTCGGCGCGCTGCCCAACCGAGATGTCACGCAGGTTCCGCTCGAAGATGTCGGCCGACACCCAGACGGTCGAGAGATCGGCGATCGTCAGGAGCGGCGGCGTCTGCGTGTCCACGAACTGACCGTCGGTCACCGCGCGCTCGATAACGACGCCGCCGAGCGGCGTCCGGACGGGCACACGCGGCGCGATCGCAGCCGGGCCCGCCGACTCCGGCATGTCGATGCCCAGCACGCGGAGCACCTGTTCGCTCTGCTCCACGCGGGCCGTCTGTTTCGCGGCCTCGTTCTCGGACTGCTGCAGCGACAGCTTCGACGCGGCCTGGTGCTCGAACAGATCCGCGGTCATCGAGTACGTCTTCTGCGCGAGATCGAGATCGCGGTGGGCGGCGACGTGCTCTGCAAACGCCGCGGCGACGTCGCGGCTGTTCAGCATGAAGAGGACCTGACCGGCGTGCACCGCATCGCCGACCTGCACGCGCAGCTCCTGGACCTGGCCGCTCACCGGCGGAAGGATGCGCGCCATGCGGTCCTCGGCAAACTGCACCTTCCCGGTGGCGGCCAGCGCCTGCGGCGCATCGGTGCCGCGCGTCTGGTCGACGGTGATGTGCGGGAGGCTCTCCGGCGACAGCTGGACGACGCCTGCCGGCGCATGCGGCGCTGCCGCCTCTGCCGGGGCCGCCGTTGCCGTCGCCTCGACGTCGCGACCGTGACACCCAGGCGTGCATGTAGCCGCGAGGAGCAGCGCACCAACGGTAGCGACTTTCATGGCATGACCTCCTGGCCGGCGACGGTCATCAGCGTGATCGCCGCGCGGCGATAATCGGCCTGGGCCGTGTAATACGTGTCCATCGTGTCGTTGAAGGCGCGCTGCGCGTCGAGCACGTCGAGCAGCGAGGTGGCGCCTGCCTGATAGACGTACGCGGTGGTCTCGCGCGCCTCGCGCGACGGCGTCAGCAGGTCGGCCTCGATGTCCTGCAGGATGCGGCGCGCGGTCTGAAACGCCTGATAGGCGGTCGTCACCTCGCCGGAGATGTCCGTCTCGAGGGCGGCAACCGACGTGGCTGATTTCGTCTGCTCGGCTGCGGCCCGCGCGATCTCGCCCTGGTTGCGGTTGAACACGGGCAGCGGCGCGCTGAAGAAGAGGCCGACGGAGCTGCCGCTGCCGAGCACGCCGCGCCATCGCTCGAAGGCGACGCCGAGCGTGTAGTCGACCTTGCCCTGCGCGAGCTGGAGGCGCAGGTCGGCCTGCGACCGCGCCTGCTCCTGCCGCAACGCGCCGAGGTCGGGGCGCGCCCGCCTGGCCATCTGCTGCAGCGTCTGCAGATCCGGCGTATTGATCGCCGGCCTGATCGACAGCTGGCCGTCGATGTCCACAGGCGGCTGATCCGCGGTGCGGCCGAGCAGCGGCATCAGGCGGACGCGCGCCTGCGTCACCGCGAGCTCCGTGGCGCGCTCCGTGTTGCGATACTGCAGCATCGCGACGCGGACGCGCGTCAGCTCCACGGGTGGAATCGCGCCGCTGGTGAGCCGGCGCTCGTTCACCTGCACCAGCCGGTCGAACGTATCGAGGTTGTCGCGCGCCAGCTGAAGCTTGGCCTTGGCTTCGAGCAGATCGACGCACGCGACCATGACGTCGAGGCGGAGCCGCCGCACGGCGTCGGTGAACTCCGCCTGCGCGATCTCCTGTTCGAAGGACGCCGTCTGCGTGCGCAGCGCGCGCTTGCCGCCGCGCTCGAACGGGAGGTCCACCCGCAGGGAGAACTCCGACGGGCCGAGGCCGTTCGCCTCGGTGAAGCGCGTGCCGACCCAGTCGAGGCTGTCAGCGCTCGCGGAGACAACCGGGTTGGGCCGCAGCCGCGCCGTGATCGTCCGCGCCTCGGCGACCGTGAGGTTCGCCCGCGAGGCGAGCAGCGTGAGATTGTGATCGACGGCGGCCTTGACCGCGTCATCGATCGTGAGCACCTGCAGTCCGGCGAATGCCGGCGGCGCCGTGGACGCCGCGTCCTGCCCGTCACACGGCGACGCCCACAATGCGGCGCAGGCGACGGCCGTCAGCCAACGCAACTTCCTCACAACTGACTCCTGTTGTCTCTGAGCACACCCGCATACTGCGGGGGTGCAACTACCTGAGCGGAAGGGGCGTCAGATGCGCGAAGGAGGCGCGCGGGGCGCCAGCCGGACGAGAGCAGCCTGGGGTGACCCGTCGCTCTCGCAGGCACGAGGCGCGGGCGCGCGCCGCAACCACGCCGCCGACGGCGGCATCGGCGTGGTGCTTGCGCGCCGGGTACGCGGGATCGCGAGCGTCAATAGCGGTGGGCAGCCGCCGAGCCGGGTCGGTGTGAAGAAGGCCGCGCCGACAGGGCCGGCGCGTTCGAGGGCGAACCGGAAGTGACCCGCGCCGTCGTTCAGCCAGACGCCGACCACCTCACGGCTGAGCATCGGCGTGACGACGAGATCGATGTCGTGATCGTTGTCGACGTCGAACGCGGTGACGCGGAGCGCGGGATGCGCGGAGCCGAACCAGAACGACTGGTGGTCGCCGTTCGAGAGCTGGAAGTCGATGCGGTACGTGAACCCGTTGCGGCTGCCGACGTGATCGGCGACCGCGAGATCGGCCCGCCCGTCCGCATTGAAGTCGGCGCTCGCGCTGGCCCAGCCGAACGGCGCCGCGACGCTCGACGGCATGAACGCCGCCGTCGACGGCGAGCCGTGGCCAGCCACCGTCTGAGCCGAGACGGGGTGCGACAGGGCCGCCGCAAGCAGAAACGCCACGCCTGTGACGAATCTGCCGCCGCGCGTGGCGAGCCGCGCAGAGCCGCGGTCCGAAACGAGACGTGGCGTAAGTACCGGGTGAATCGAGGGTTCAGTCATACCACCGCCGGTCCCGGCACGCCGGTGGCATACGAGCGCTGAGCATCGCCCGGTCGCTCGCAATGCGAGTACCAAGGCACAATTACCCCCCATGCCCATCATCGCCATTGCGCCCTGCAGCAAGCTGCCCGACTACGAGGAATCCGTGCGCCGCTCCGGCGGCGAGGTGCGCGTGCTGCATTCCGCGTCGGACGCGCCGGCGGATGTGATTGCGTCGGTCGACGGCCTGCTGCTCGCCGGCGGAGGCGACGTGCGTCCGGATCTCTACGGCGCCGTCGCGCACCCGACGTTCGACCCCGCGGAGCCGGGGCGCGACGAATACGAGATGGAGCTCGTGCGCCTCGCGTTCGAAAAGGACCTGCCGGTGTTCGCGATCTGCCGCGGCGTGCAGCTGCTCAACGTGGCGCGCGGCGGGACGCTCATCCAGGACATTCCGGACGAAGTAGGCACGACGGTCGAACATCGCGTGAAGGAGCCGCGTTTCGCGCTGGCGCACGACGTGTGGCTCACGCCCGGCTCGCTGCTGGAGCAGACGCTTCGCGAGCGGCTCGAGAACGCGGATTCGTGCGCGGTGAACAGCCGTCATCACCAGGCTCCGAAGGAGCTCGGCGAAGGACTGATCGCGTCGGCGACGGCGCCGGATGGCGTCGTCGAGGCGATCGAGGATCCGAGCCACCGTTTCGTGCTCGGCGTGCAGTGGCATCCTGAGAACTTCTGGAGGACCGGAGAATTCCGGACGCTGTTCGAAGGGTTCGTGGACGCCTGCCGCCGCTGAGGGGGCAACGGATTATCGCGTGCGCTCGAAAGCAACGATGGTCTCGACGTGCGCCGTGTTCGGGAACAGATCGATACCCGATACGTGCGTCAGCGAGTAGTCCGCGTCGACGAGCGCCCGCGCGTCGCGCGCCAGCGTGGCGACGTCGCACGACACGTAGACGATGCGCGACGGCTTCGCTCGAACCATCGCCAGCACCGCGTCGGGCGACATCCCGGTCCTCGGCGGGTCGACGAGGAACGTCGCGGCGGCGACGGGGCGTTCGCGACGAAGGAAATCCTCGACGCTCGTCCGCACCACGCGCGCGCGATCGCCATACGGGCGCGCGTTCTCCTCGAGGTTGTGGCCGCTGATCGCGTCGCCTTCCACGAGCGTCGCCTGTGCACCCCGCCCGGCGACGAGCGAGAGCCCGAAGAGGCCGACGCCCGCGTAGAGATCGACGACAGGACCCTCGGGGACGAGGCCGGCCACGCGCTGCACCAGCGATTCGAGGAGGTATCGATTTCCCTGGAAGAACGCGCGGGCGTCGCGGCGAAGCTGCAACGGGCCGAGCGAGTCGGAGACGGCCGCAACGCCTGACAGCGTCTCGACGCCGCGGCGATCGATGACCTGCGCGGAGAGCCCCGTGATGTCATCCGTCGCAAGCGCCGCAAACGCGCGCGCGTCGCTGCCGGGCTCGAGCTCGAGATGGCAGGCGCGCTCGGTCGCCGGGATGTTCTCGGCGACCTCAATCGACGTCAGACCGCGCAGCCCGTCGGAGCGCAGCCGCTGCTCGGCGGCTTCGATCCAGGCAGCAGTGGCCGGCAGCATCTGCGCGGTCGGGCCGACGGCGCAGATCTCATGGCTCCCCTCCCGCATGAAGCCGATGCGGCCGCCGCGTACGTGCAGACGCGCGCGCATCCGATAGCCCTGCTCGGGCGACGCGAGGACGCCTGGCGCCGCGTCGAGCGGCATGCGGCCGATGCGCGCGAACGCGTCGCGGATGATGTCGGATTTCAGGTGGAGCTGCCGCTCGTAGCCGACGTGCGCCAGGACGTTGCCACCGCAGCGCCAATCCGCCGGCGCCTCGCGCCGGTCGGGCGAGGGCGTGACGACCTCCATGGTCTCGGCGAAGAGCACGCCCTTGCCGGACCGCTCGATGCGCGCGCGCACCCGCTCCCCGGGAATGGCGCCCCAGACGAGGACGACCTGGCCGTTGTGCCGCGCGAGCATCCGGCCGCCCGCGGTCGGTTTCTCGATGTCAAGCGTCAGGAGCGAATCGCTCATCGGTGGAGTAGGCTGCAGCCGGACCTACTCATACGCGATCGCGGGCAGCCCCGCCCGATCGCGAATCAGCCGATCGACGCACGCGCGATGCGACTGTTGATACGCCTCCGCCGGCATGCGCGCCCTGAACGGCTTCAGCTCCTCGTCGGCTTCCTCCGCGAGCTGCTGCAGCCCGCGCGCGTCGATCCGTTGGCGGAGCGCGTCAACGAGCGAGACGTCGAGCTGGCGGAGCCGCTCGATCAGCGCGTCCCGCGCCTCGCCGCGAACGGCCTTCGATTTCGCACGGGCGGCGTCGAGCTCGCGGACGAGATCGTCGAGCACCGGATCGAGTGAGCGATCGCTGCCCGCACGGAGGGCCGTCAGGCGCGCGATGACGCGTTCCAGGTGCGCCGGGAGACTCGAGCGATGACCTGCCGAATCGGCGTCATCGGATCCCGGCTCCCGGATCCCGGATCCCGACGCGGCTCCGCTCACGCCAACGGCGCGCCGCCATTCGTCGAACACATCGAGGACGTCCGCCTCACAGAACTCGATGCGCACGGGCCGGCGGCGCGGCCCTTTCGAGTAGTAGCGCTCGAAATAGCGATCGACGCCGCGCATCGCGAGCTTCAGCGGAATGCCGCGCTCCGCCCACGCGCAGACCTGCTCGAACGCGGGGCCGACGATGCGAATCAGGTGGCCGTCGTTCTTCCGGCAGAGATACGACTCCAACTCACGGCAATAGTCCTCGTTGCCGCCCGTCACGCCAGCCAACGCACTTCGCCAGAGGTGACGCGAACCATCCGATCGCCCACGCGAACCAGCAGCGCGCCGCGCGCGTCGATGTCGTGCGCGATGCCTCGCCGAACGCCATGCTCGGCATCCCATTCCACCGGCCGCCCGAGGTGTTCTGCCGCACGGGAGCGCCACGCTGCGATCACGGCGTCTCTCGCGCCGCCCTGCAGCAGCCGATATCGGTCCGCGAGCGCCGCCAGGCATTCTGCCAGCAGCAATCCCCGATCGACGCTCCGGCCCAGCTCGCCTTCGATCGATGTTGCGCGCGCGGCGATGTCAGGAGGAAGCGCCGCCGGCCTCAGGTTGATGCCGAACCCCACGACGACGTGATCGCCTGCGGCCGACGAACCTGATTCCGCCAGGATGCCCGCGAGCTTGCGCGAGCCGACGCACACGTCGTTCGGCCATTTTACGCATGAACTCAGCCCGCTGGCCGCTTCGACCCCTTCCGCAATGGCGACGCCCGCCGCAATCGTGATGAGTGGAACGGCATGCGGAGGCGGCCGCAGGATCAGCGAGACATACAACCCGGCGTCCGGCGGCGACGCCCACGTCCGCCCGAGCCGTCCGCGTCCCGACGATTGCGCGTTCGCCGCGACGACGAAGCCCTCGGGTGCGCCGCCGTCAGCGGCGGCGATCGCCACGTCGTTGGTGGAGCCGACCTCTTCGTGCCAGGACAGGTGGTGTTCGAAGGGACCCAGCCGCGCCCCCGCTCGCGCGAGCGCGTCGCGTATCTCGTCGGGGCGGGGAGTGTCCTCCAAAAATGACCTCCGACCCCATTTATGCGGGTTCAATCTCGAAACTCAGGTCGGCCGCCGGCGCCGAATGCGTCAGCGCGCCAACGGAGACGTAATCCGCGCCGGTGGCCGCAAGCTCGCGCATCCGCTGCAGCGTGACGCCGCCGGAGATCTCGGTCTTCGCGCGGCCGCGACATCGCCTGACCGCCTCGATGATCTCCTCGGTCGAGAGGTTGTCCAGCAGCACGATGTCCGCGCCCGCCTCGAGCGCCTCGTCCACCTGGGCAAGGCTCTGCGCCTCGACCTCGGTCGGCATGTCCCGGTTCGCCTTCTTCATGGTCGTCACCGCGCCGCCCACGCTCCCCGCGACGCGAATGTGGTTGTCCTTGATGAGAATCCCCTCGTCGAGGCAGCTGCGGTGGTTGACGCCGCCGCCCGCGCGCACCGCGTACTTCTCCAGCGCGCGAAGAATCGGCGTCGTCTTGCGCGTGTCGAGGATGACGATGCGGCCGTCGGCGACGTCGACGAACTGGCGGGTCATCGTCGCGATGCCGCACAGCCGCTGCAGGAAGTTGAGCGCGGTGCGTTCGGCCGTCAGCAGCGCTGACGCGTGACCGCGGATCTCGGCCACCTCGGTTCCGCGCTCGCACCGCTGGCCGTCACGGATCGCGATGGTGATCTGCGCCGACGGATCGAGCTGACGGAAGGCCTCCGCGGCGATGTCCACCCCGGCCATCACGCACGTGGACTTGGCGACGATCACACCGCGCGCCTTCTGCTCGCGGTCGACGATGGCTTCCGTCGTGACGTCGCCCCAGCCGAAATCCTCGGCGAGCGCGCGCCGCACGAGCTCGCGGTAGACGCCCGGGTCCAGCGGCTCGAAGGCGGTGGGCTTCACGCCGCCGGTTCCTCCGCGAACTCGAGCTGCGGCTCGGCGACGTCGCCGAACCGCAGATCGCGGATGTGCGTCGCCGCCTGGAAGTCGCGCGCCGCCGGACCGAGACCCGAGAACGCCGCGGGCAGGACGGCTTTGTTGATCACCGCCTTCGTCGGCTTCTTGAGCAGCGACTTGATGCGGCGCACCTCCGCGAGCGCGCCCTGCGTCACCTCGCGCACCGCGAGCGCGCGTTCGTCCGCGCCGCTGATCGACGCCACGACCTCCGCCGCGTCCGGCCACTTCGAGGTGTGCACCGACCCCGGCCGCCACCACGACCAGACCTCCTCGGTCACGAACGGGAGAAACGGCGCGAAGAGCCGCAACAGCGTCGAGAGCGCGACGAGCATCGCGCTGTTGGCCGATGCGGCGGCCTCGCTTCCGAAGTCACCGTAGCGCCGCCCCTTCACCAGCTCGAGGTAGTCGTCACAAAACGCCCAGAAGAACGCCTCGGTCCGCTCCAGCACGCGCGCGTAGTCGTACCCCTCGAGATGCCCCGTGGATTCGTCCACCAACCTGGCCAGTGCCGTCAGCATCCCGCGATCCAGCGGCTCGGTAATCGGCCCGCGAGGCTCGGCCTGCATCAGCGCAAACCGCGCGGCGTTCAGGATCTTGATGGCCAGCCGGCGCCCCACCTTCATCTGCGCGGGATCGAACACGGTGTCGCCGCCCGGGCGCGCCGAGGCCGCCCAGTACCTCACGCCGTCCGACCCGTGCTCCTGCAGCAGGGTAAACGGCGTGACGACGTTCCCCTTCGACTTCGACATCTTCTTGCGATCGGGATCGGTGATGAAGCCCGAGATCGCCGTATCCGACCACGGCAGCGAATCGTGCTCGAGGAGCGAGCGCAGCACGGTCGTGAACAGCCACGTGCGGATGATGTCGTGCCCCTGCGGCCGCAGGTCCATCGGAAACACGCGCGCGAACAAATCGGCGTCGGCCAGCCATCCGCTCACGATCTGCGGCGTCAACGAGGAGGTGGCCCACGTGTCCATCACGTCGGGGTCGCCGGCAAAGCCGTTGGGCTTGCCGCGCTGATCGGCGGAGTAGCCATCCGGCACGTCGGTCGAGGGGTCGATCGGCAGGCGCGATTCATCCGGCACGATCGGCGTGTAGTCGAGCCCGCCATCGCCGCGAACGGGATACCACACCGGGAACGGCACGCCGAAGAACCGCTGGCGGCTGACGCACCAGTCGCCGGTCAGCCCGTTCACCCAGTTCTCGTACCGGTGCCGCATGTAATCCGGGTGCCAGCGCAGCTCGCGCCCGCGCGCGATGAGCTGCTCGCGGAACTCCATCGTCTTGATGAACCACTGGCGGCTCGTGATGATCTCGAGCGGCCGATCGCCCTTTTCGTAGAACTTGACCGG
>Ga0070704_100002159_pt1 | contig 10951 bp, 6 predicted proteins | sample KBSK5252metaG_FD_65467 | JGI IMG/M metagenome (GOLD analysis project Ga0070704, IMG submission 65467) | Corn, switchgrass and miscanthus rhizosphere microbial communities from Kellogg Biological Station, Michigan, USA - KBS K5-25-2 metaG | ecosystem: Host-associated > Plants > Roots >... | reverse complement strand
ACACATTATTCAGGTACACCGACAACTGCCAACTCTGGCGTGAATACCCGACGCGCAGGTTGACGAGGGTATAGGCGGGGAGCAGCGGGTTGAATCGGAAGATTCCTGTCCCTGTCAACGGACCGCCAATTGTGTTGGCCCCGAAGGTGTTGAGATCTACGCATCCGAATTTCTGGCCCGCACAGGCCGCGCCGACTCCGTCGCCTTGGTCGTCGATCAGCGTGTAACGCGAACCCACGTGCTGGAAACTGCCCGAAAGGGAGGCACGTGATCCCGCACCAACCGACCAGCCGTACGTCAGGGAGCCGCTGGCCTGGAATCGCGGCACGCTCGGGAGGCGATTTCCATCCGCAATTCCCGCCACCACGTTCCCGCCTCCGTCTCTGAAGGTCGTCAGCAGCTTCGCGTTGTTCAGACCAGCAGAGACTGAGAGATCGAGGTTCGGGGTGGGGCTCGCCGTGAGCTCTATCTCGGTGCCCACCGACCGCGCTTTGTCGGCGTTGAGAATGAGCCGGGAGGAGCACTGGCCCGCGCTCACAGTGAGCTGCAGGTCCCGGATGTCCATGTAGAACGCGGAGATGTTGAGGGAGCCGCGACCTCCCGCGAACTGAGACTTGGCGCCGACCTCGTAGTTCCACGCCGTTTCGTCTTTCCAGGATCCGGCTAAGGGACCGTAGGTAAGCGTATCCTGTGCACTGCAGAGGGCCTTATTGAGGGGATCGTTGATTCCCCCGAGCCGGAACCCCCGTGAGGCCTGCGCGTTCAGCGTCAGCGCGCTAGATGCTTTGTAGCTCACGATGAAGCGCGGGGACAGGCCGCTCGCGTCGGTGGTGCCGGTTGTATCCGTCGGGACCGCAAACGCACCATCGAAGATCAGCGAGCGATCCTCGCTGAACCTGTAGTACCGCAGACCCGCGGTGAGGTCGAGTTGATCGGTCGCTGCCAGCGTGGCTTCTCCGAACAACGCGCTCTGCGTGAGCGCGTTGTGCAATTTCGAGTAGAAGAGCTCGTCGATCCTGGCGCCGAGCGTTCCCTGGCTCCAGCCCTGGGGCGCAAAGCCCTCGTTAGCGGCGAGCGAGTCCACGCCCTTGGGGCGGACGCTTTGCCCGTAATCGCGCTTGCTGTTCGCGTAGAAGGCACCCGCCAACCACCGAACTCCTTGGGTCGCGCCCGTCAAACGCAGCTCCTGCGTCCACACCTTGCTCTTCGTGGCATCATCGAGCGGCGCGTCGAGCGTGTATACGCGGTCTGATAACCCAAGGGTGCCGCCCATGACGCTGCCGGTGAGCGCCGTGGCGTCGCGGACGACGAGAATGTCGCGGTGTGTGTAGGAAGTGATCGACGTCAGATTGACGCCACCGAAGCTGTACTTCCAGTTCACATCGCCCAGCAGGAAGTTGTCGGTGTAGGGCTCGTCAATTTGCGTGAAGAGCTGACGCTCTCCGAGACTGATCCGCTGTCGCGTGGTCGTATATGGGTTGGCAAGAATGTTGAACGCGTCGATGCGGTTCCAACCGTCCATCTTCACGCGCTGGAAGACGATTCGCGGGGTGATGCTGAAGCGTGCGTTCGGCTCGACACGCAGCGCGGCGCGGATACCGGCACGCACGCCCCCGTTCACATCGTGGTTGATCGTGGAATCGGGCTGCACGGCGTCCATCCAGCCAGCCAGCCGGTTGCTGTAACCCACCAACCGCACGGCGGCGCGTTCGCCCAGCGGGGCGTTGATGCCGAGCTTGGCAGTGCTCCCGTTTGCGCCGCCACCGACCCAATTCCCGCCCGTCTCGCCAAACGTGTTGCTCGCGCCGATTTCGGGCTGATTGCTGATGTAACGAACGGTCCCGGCCTCCGAGCCGGCGCCGAACAGCGTGCCCTGCGGTCCGCGCAGCACTTCCACGCGACCGACGTCGAACAGGTCGAGGTCCGGCGTGAACAGCGACAGCGAGACCGGCGAATCGTCGAGGTAGGTACCGACCTGCTCCTTCACGCCGGGCTGATCCCGGGCGATCTGCCCGGACGAGGCTCCACGCATCGCGACTTGGCTCTGTCCGGGGCCGAGGTTCTGCACACTGAAGCCGGCGACGTTGGCGGCGACCGTCTCGATGTTGTCGACGCCCCGGAGCTGCAGGGCTTGCTCCGTCGGCGCCGCGATGGAGAATGGCACGGCGGCCAGGTTTTGTTCGCGCAACATCGCCGTGACCGTGACCGCCTGGAGCATCACGGGGTTCAGCACGAAGTCGGCCGAGGCCGCGCGGCCCGCCGTGACCTGGACGTCCTTTTGCGACGCGGACCGCAGGCCGGGCAGTGACGCGGACACCGTGTACGCGCCCGACGCCAGGTCGGTGACGGTGTAACTGCCGTCATTCGCGGAAGTCGCGCGGCGGATCGTGCCGGTCGCTTGGTTCGTGGCTCGTATCGCCACACCTGTCAGCGCGGCCCCTTGGGGGTCGCGTACGAAGCCCGTGATCCGGCCGCCTTGGGCCGCTGCCGGGACGCCGTAGAGGACGGCGGCCAGCGCGGCGACGTTCAGAAACCGCCTTGCAGCGCTCACCATAACAACCCCTCCTTTCGTTATTGGAGTAGCCGCATTTCCACGCGTGCGTACAGGAACCGCCCATTGTAGCCGAACGGTGACGCGGCGGCCCAGGGGAACGTGTTGTCGTTGTTGTTGTACTCCGCCTTGGGGCGGTCCGGATACGTGTCGAATAGGTTGCGCGCGCCGATCGACACGTTCACTTCGCTGAAGTGGTAGCCGACCTCGGCGTCGACCAAGGTCTTAGCGCCGTACTTCTCCCGGTCCGTGAAACTGGGCTGCGCGGAGGCGAAGCGGCCGTAGTACGACGCCCGGGCCAACGCATGGAACCGGCCGAGCGCGTACTGGCCCGTGAACGTGCCGCGCCAGTCGGGACGCTCCTCCTCGATGCCCACCTTCGTCACGAGATCGAGGATGCTCGTCAGGGTGGTCGCGGTCCCCTGGAGAATCAGCGGCAGCGTATCGACGCGGGTGATCTTGTTTTTCGTGTAGTTGATCGCGGCGGTCAGGTCCAACGTGCCGCGCCCGGTCGGCACGCGCAGATCGCCCGTCACATCGACGCCGTTCGTCTTGGTGTCGAGCCCGTTCGTGAAGAACTGCACCGCGCCGATGGATGGGAAGCCGGAGTCGGCGAGAATCTGCTGCGACACCGCGTCCCCGAACGTTGCGCCCAGCAGGATGCGATCGTTGATCTTGATGTTGAAGACGTCCACCGTGAGCGTGAAGTTGTCGTTCGGCGTGAACGCGAAGCCCGCGCTCAGGTTGACCGACGTCTCCTCCTTCAGGGGCTTGGCCCCGAAGATCCGGGACGCGCGGTTGTCCACCGGGAAGTTGCCGACCTGAATGAACTGGCCGCCGATCACGTTCGTCGTGGTATGGCTGAAGTAGCTCTGCGCCAGACCCGGCGCGCGGAACCCGGTGCTGGCGGCGCCGCGCAGCACGAAGCGCTGCGTCGGCTGGAAGCGGAGCGCAAGTTTACCCGTCAACCGCTGTCCGAAGTCACTGTAGCTTTCGAACCGCCCCGCCACGTTCGCCAAGACCTGGGGGCTGAGTTTGCTCTCCAGGTCCAGGTACGCGCCGATGTTCGAGCGGCTGTGATCGCTGGCGTCGGTCGGGGCGAAGCCCGGGAAGACCGACGAACCCGCCGGTGCGGGAAGGCTGTCGTCGCCCGCGTTGCCCCAGATGCCATCGGATCCTGCGCTGTCCTGGGCGAGGTGCCCGCCGTTGATCCACGAAGCCCGTTCACCTGCTTCGATTTTGAAACTCTCGCGCCGATACTGCGCCCCGATGGCGACGTTGACCGGCGACGCCAGCCCCATCTCCACCGACTTGGCGAGGTTCAGGCCCGCGACAAGCTCCTGGCGCTGCAAACGGCCGGCGAAGAACGACGTCTGGTTGGGAATGCCTGGATCGTCCAGGGCCCCGCCTCCGCCGAGAATGCCATCCTCGCCCGGCGCGCACGCCACGTCGAGACAGGGGCCGAGCGACGGATTGAGGGTGTGATCGAGGTCGTAGTCGAAGCGATTCTTGCCCAGCTCGGCGCCCAAATCGAGCGACCACCCGCTCACGTTGGCGCGGACGCCTGCCGCCCCGGAGTAGTCCGCGACATCGGGGTGGAATTCCGGCAGGAACCCCTGCGGATAGATCTCCTGCCAGTTCTTCACGTTGTCGAAGTAGCGGAAGAACCCGTTGCCCGTGCCGACGCGGTGGCTGTAGCCGCCGAACGCGTACAGCTCGCTCGTGCCGGCGGGATTCAGGGGGAGCCGGAAGTTCGCGAAGGTCATCGCGTCCTTCTCGAGCCCGTCGCCCCAGTGGTAGTTCGGCTGCGTGAGCGAGTTGCGCTTTTGGAGGATGCGACCCGTCAGCGTGTCGATCACGTCCGTCACGCCATTGACGTCCGCCAGGAAAATGTCGGGCCAGGCGCGGTTGGTGGGATCGCGGTGCAGGTACTCACCGAACAGCGTGAGCGATCCGCGCCCCACGCCGAACCCCCACCCGCCGTTGATGTCGGTGGTGCCCCCGTCGTCCGGATACGCCTTAGTCACGTACCCGCCGGACTCGACGTTCAGGAACGGCGCGAACGCCCCTTCTTTCATGACGACGTTCACGACGCCGGCGATCGCGTCGGAGCCGTACTGCGCCGACGCGCCGTCGCGCAGCACCTCGATGCGGTCCACGGCCCCACTCGGCAGCGCGTTGAGGTCCACGCCGGAGGACCCGGCCCCCATGCCGTAGGCGAAGGTGTTCATCACCGCCATTTGATGGCGGCGCCAGCCGTTCACGAGCACGAGGGTGTGATCGGGCGAGAGGCCGCGTAGCGTGAAGGGCCGAACAATATCATTGGCGTCGGTCACGCTCTGGCGCGGGAAGTTCACCGACGGCGCGAGCGCCTGCAGGATCTGGCTCGTCTCGCTCGTGCCCTGCTGCGCCAGCTGCTCGGCGGAGAACACGTCCACCGGCACCGCCAGCTCCTCGGCCGCGGTATGCCGCGCGCGCGAGCCGACGGTGACGTCGATCGGCGAGAGCGCGATCGGCTGAACGGCCATCGAGAAGTTCTGGACCGCCGCGGCACCCTCAGCGACGGCGACCCGTGCCGATTGCGGCACGTAGCCGAGCAACCGCACGCGCACCGTGTACGAGCCCGCGCCCACGTCGCGGATGTCGTAGCGGCCCTGGTCGTCGCTGGTGGCGCGCAGCCCCGTTCCCTCGACGGACACCTGTGCGCGCGGCAGGGGCGCGCCCGCGGGATCGGCGACGCGGCCACGGATCGAGCCGCCCTGCGCGGCGAGTGCGGTCGATCCGCAGGCGAGCAGGACGGCGGCGATTAGAATTTCAGCACGGCGCATAATCAGTACCCCCGAGGTGGCGAGCATATGTGGCGAGCGTTGGCATAGTCCTACCGCACCTTGGACAGTGCGTCAAGCGCCGCTAGTGGTGGTGAATCCCCCGCGGTTCGGGCTGACAGCTCTTGTCGAGAACGACCGCGACCAGCAGCGCCGCGAGCAGTCGCATCTAGCGGCCCCGGCTGGCGCGGGGAGGGGCGCTAGGGTCGGGACCGGGACCCATTCAGACGCTGGAAGTGGGGCTTCTCGACGGCGAAGTAGAAGGCGAGGATCGACGCGTGCAGGAACGCCGCCGCCCAGAGCCCCGTGCTCGAGCCCATGATGAGCGCGAAGCCGTAGGCCTGCAGATAGCCGACGGTGTACATCGGGTTCGCCAGAAAGCGATATGGGCCGGCGAGGACGATGTGGGGCGATCGGGGCGGCGCGAAGAAATTGTACCAGTAGTAGGCGTCACCACCGAGCGTGTTCGCCGCCCACACCTTGACCGAGATGCCCACCGCCACCAGGGCGAGCCCCACGACGACCACAACCGCGCGCGGCGCGGCGACTTCGATCGTGTCACGGGTGACCAGACACAGCAACGCGAATGCGAAGACGTCGTTCACCATCAGCACCGAAACGACGCGCCGGAACCGCTGGAACCCGCCCTCGACCCCCCACGCGCGGGTGTAGGCTTCGTTTCGCTCCTGCCGTCGCAAGGCGATGCCCGTAAACAGCACATACGCCAGGCGGCTCGCGATGCAATACAGTAGGGCCACCATCAGCGGCGACCGTACACGTGCACGGTGGCTCGTCCCTGCGCCCCGAAGAGGGCGCTGCGGTAGAAGAAGTCGATCCGTCGGATGATGCGCGCGGCGCCCGGGAGGTCGATCACGCGGCTGCGCGTGCCTTCGCGGAAGTAGAGCCGCGTAGCGGGGGAGAACGTCTCGCCGTTCCCGAAGGTGAGCTTCACGTCGAACATCTCGAGATCGCCCCCTTCGACCTCGATCCGGATGGCTCGGAATGCGCCGTCACCCGCCGACACAATGACGTCATGGTCGACACGAAAATCGACTGGACGCATCCCGATATGATCCCAATCGCTCGCGGGACCCGGCAGCGGGTTCGATGACGGATTGGGAGGCGTCGGGGGTGCGGGTGCCGGAGTTTGGCCGAACGTCGGGCCGGCCGCCGTCCGGCCGAAGACGCGCACGGTCGCCTGGCCGCGCCGGAGACGGCTGCGATACCAGAACTCGATCTTGCGAATGACGCGCGCTGGGCCGGGGAGATCGATCAGGCGGCTCCAGGAGCCCTGGCGGAACAGCACGCGCGTGTTGGGCGACCAGGTGTCGCCGTTCCCGAACGTCAGCCGGATGTTGTACATCTCGAGGCTCCCACCCTCCACTTCGATTCTGATGGCTTCGAAGGTCCCCTCGCGCGCGCCCACGTCGATCACATCCCGGTCGACGGCGAAGCTCACACGGCGCGAGCCGAGCGGCTCCCAATTCTGCAGCAGGGCGGCGGCGGCGAGCAGTACTGCCAGCATGAAACCTCCTCGGGAGGATCCGGCCCAAGTGCAACACGTAAGCACCTGCGCGGCCGTTCGGCAACGGCGAACCCGCGTGGGCGGGCGGGGTACACTACCCCGGCCACAGCCGGGAGGCTCTCATGAGTCGCTGCGTGCTCGCTTCCTTCTGCATTATCGCTGCTTTCCCAACTGCCGCAACCGCGCAGCAGCCCAGCGCGCCCACCCACAGCATGCAGGGCGCCGTACGCGTCGTGGACGTGCGTGGTCGCGCCGTCGAGGTCACGACCGGCGTCGGCATGGCGCTGCGCATCGTCCGGCTCCAGGTCCCCGCGGACGTGCGGGTCACCGCCGCCGGCGCCGCCCTGGCGCTGAGCCAGCTCGCGCCGGGAGACATCGTGCGCGTCTCCTACGGCGGGAAGCCGGGCGGCTATCTGGCGTACACGATCGAGCGCGTCGGTCGCATGGCCACCGGGCTGGAGGGAACGCCATGAACAGACGACACCGCCGACTCGCAGGGTGGGGCGTCGTGCTCGTGCTCGCCGCCGGGTCCGCGGCGTGCCGCCGACCGGCGCAGCCGGGCGATCCCCTCCCTGGCCTCTCGAAGGTGGAGCGCGCGCGGTTCGACAGCGGGCGCGTCGCGTTCGAAAACGTTTTCACCCCGGGGACGGGGCTGGGGCCGCTGTTTAATGCCGATGGATGCGCCGAGTGTCACGAGGAACCGGTGACCGGCGGCGCGGGCGACGAGATCGAGCGGCACGCTGCGGCGTTCCACGCGACGCCGCCGACCGGCGCTCGTCCGTGCGACGAGCTGGTCGCGCTCGGCGGCCCCGTGTTCCAGCAGCGTGTTACGCCGGCGCTGCGGGCGGCGGTCGGGATCGACAGTGAGCCTGTGCCACCGGAGGCCACCGCGATCGCCGGCCGCAGTTCGCCCGATATCTTCGGGTTCGGCCTGCTCGACGCGGTGCCCGACTCCGAGATCCTCGCCCGGTCCGATCCCGACGATCGCGACCGCGACGGCATTTCCGGCCGCCCTAACCGGTTTTTCGACGGCCGCCTGGGGCGTTTCGGGCGCAAGGCGCTGGTCCCGACGCTGCGTGAGTTCAACGACGGCGCCACTGTTGCGGAGCAGGGTGTGACGAATCCGACCGCCCCGGACGAAGGGACGTTCGGCGGTCGCCCGTTCCCGCCGGAGACCGACCCCACGCCCGAGCCGGAGATCTCGCGCGAGACGATCGATCTCGTGGACTTTTTCGTTCGGTTGCTCGCGCCTCCCGCGCCGCTGCGACTCAATGGTCAGACACGCCACGGACGGGCCGCGTTCGACAGCATCGGCTGCGCCGCATGTCACGTACCCGCGTTGCACACCGCCGACGGACCGATCCTCGCATTGCGGCACCGCACGGTCGCGGCGTACACGGATCTCCTGCTACATGACATGGGCCCCGAGCTGGCGGATATCTGCCTCGCGAACGCGACGCCGTCGGAGTTCCGGACGGAGCCGCTTATGGGGGTGCGTCTCATGACCCGGTTCCTGCACGACGGCCGCGCCACCACGCTCGAACAGGCGATCGAGCTGCACAACGGCGAGGCGGCGCGCTCGCGCGATCGGTTCCGCACGTTGACCGCGGAGGACCGCGCGGCGCTGGTGGCGTTCTTGAAGACGCTGTAGCGAGGCCAGGTCGCCGCCAGTCGACCGCCGCCGTATCTTGCGGTCCATGGGCAGTCTGCAGGACCGCCTCCAAGCCGTACTTCCCGAGCGCTATACCATCGAACGAGAGCTCGGCCGCGGGGGCATGGCGACCGTGTATTTGGCGCAGGACCGGAAGCACCGCCGGTCGGTCGCCGTCAAAGTCCTCAGCCCGGAACTCGCCGCGGCCCTGGGGCCGGACCGCTTCCTGCGCGAGATCGACACCGCCGCCAGGCTGACGCACCCGCACATCCTGCCGCTGCACGACTCCGGGGAAGCCGACGGTCTCCTGTACTACGTGATGCCCTACGTCGAGGGGGAGTCACTCCGTGGTCGATTGGTCCGCGAGCGGCAACTCCCGTTCGAGGACGCACTGCGCATCGCCAGCCAGGTGGCGGACGCTCTGGGCTATGCGCACGAACGGGACGTGGTACATCGCGACATCAAGCCGGAGAACATTCTCTTCCAATCCGGCCATGCGGTCGTGAGCGACTTCGGCATCGCCCGCGCGATCAAGGTGGCAGGCGAGGGCAGGGTCACCGGGACGGGTATCGCGTTGGGGACCCCCGGGTACATGAGCCCGGAGCAAGCCCAGGGGATCGACCAGCTCGACGGCCGTAGCGATCTCTACAGCCTCGGGTGCGTGCTCTACGAGATGCTGGCGGGAGACCCACCCTTCACGGGATGGTCGGTCCAGGCCATTCTGGCCCGGCAGGTGCTCGAGCCCTTGCCGCGTCTCCGCACGGTGCGAGACACGGTACCCGATTGGCTCGAGCAGGCAGTGGCGCGCGCGCTCGCGAAGGCGCCGGCGGATCGGTTTGCCACGGCCGCGCAATTCGTTGCAGGGCTGACCAAACCCACCACAAGCACGGTCGCGGAGGCAGCGCCGGCCCTCGAGCACTCGATCGCCGTGTTGCCCTTCGTGAATCTCAGCGCCGATCCCGAGAACGGGTACTTCTGCGACGGCATGACGGAAGAGATTCTCAACGCCTTGAGCGCCGTCCCCTCGCTGCGCGTGGCGGCGCGCACGTCCTCGTTCGCGTTCAAGGACGTGGCCGATGACGTCCGGACCATCGGCGAGCAGCTGCGGGTGCGAACGGTCCTGGAGGGCAGCGTGCGCCGGGCCGACACGAAGCTGCGGGTCACAGCCCAGCTGATCAACGTCGCGGACGGGTTTCATCTCTGGTCCCACACGTACGAGCGGGAGATGAAAGACGTGTTCGCGGTCCAGGACGAGATCGCCCGGGCCATCGTGCATGCCTTGAAAGGAAAGCTGGAGGGCGAGTCCGGCGTGGCCCTGGTCGAGCCCCACACCGACAACGTCAAGGCTTATGCGCTCTACTTGAAGGCGCGCTACTTCTGGAAGAAAAAATCTCCCACCGCCTTGAAGCATTGCCTCGAGTACTTCGAGCAGGCCATTGCCCTCGACCCGCGCTACTCGCTCGCCCATGCCGGACTGGCCGACTCCTACATCATGCTGGCGTACCACAACTACGTGCCTCCCAAGCAGGTGTTCCCTCGGGCACGGGTTGCTGCCGATGCAGCGGTCACGTTCGACGACGGCTTGGCCGAGGCGCACTCGGCGCGCGCGTGCGTGAGCCTGTTCTACGACTGGGATTGGCCGGCTGCCGAGCGAGGATTCCAGCGGGCGATCGAGCTCAAGGAGCTGTACCCGACCGCGCATTTCTGGTATGCGTGCTGCCTCTGGGCGCTGGGGCGCACCGCCGACGGCGTGGAGCAGGCGTCGCGCGCCCAGGCCCTGGCGCCGCTGTCGCTCGTGGGCAACGCGAATCTGGGCTGGGCGCTCTACTTCGCGCGGGCGTACGACGAGGCCATCGCACAATGCCTCAAGGCCCTGGATCTCGATACCCACTACCTGATGACGTACACCGTGCTCGGGCAAGCCTATGTGGCGGCGTCCAGATACGACGAAGCCATTGGCGCGCTCCAGAGCGCCGTCGGCTTCTCCGGGGGACTGGTGTTCACGAGCGCCGCGCTCGGCTACGCCTACGCGAAGGCGGGGAAGTCGCGCGAAGCAAAGAAGATCCTAGAGGATCTGCTGCAGCGGTCGAGCACGGAGTACGTGCCACCGTTTTGCGTGGCGCTGGTCCATGCCGGGCTCAGCGACAAGGATGAAGCGATGGCCTGGCTCGAGCGGGCTTACGAGGAGCGCTCCCATTGGCTCGTCTACCTCAAGGCATGGCCGATCTTCGACGATCTGCGCTCGGACGCGCGGTTCACCGCGCTCCTCGGTAGGGTGGGCCTCCCCTGATCCAACTCTCTCTACCTCATGGAGGACGACCGATGGGCTCCATTCGTCTCCGTAGCACCAGCTTCTGGACGCTCCCCGCCCTGGTTGTCGGCATCGTCAGCTGTAGCGG
>Ga0070704_100002156_pt1 | contig 10959 bp, 7 predicted proteins | sample KBSK5252metaG_FD_65467 | JGI IMG/M metagenome (GOLD analysis project Ga0070704, IMG submission 65467) | Corn, switchgrass and miscanthus rhizosphere microbial communities from Kellogg Biological Station, Michigan, USA - KBS K5-25-2 metaG | ecosystem: Host-associated > Plants > Roots >... | reverse complement strand
GCCGCCGCTGGGGCGCGCCGGCCGGCTGCCCGGGCGAGGCGGGGGCTCGTCGGCGATCACCGCCTCGTGGCCCGCGAACGACAGCTCGGCGCGACACTCGGCGCAGTCCTCGAGGTGCGACTCCACCAGCTCGCGCTCGAGTCCCTCCAGCAACGCCGAGCTCCGCGACCAGGTGGCGATGAGCGACGCCGGCAGGTGTTCGGCGCTCGTGCCCGAGGCCGGCTTGAGCGGCGCCAATCGCGACCTGCAATCCGGGCAGCCGTGAAGGTGTTCCTCGAGCCGGAGCAGCTCCTCCTCGGCCAGCAGCCCGGCGCTGTAGGCCAGGAGCTGGCGCAGGGCCCAGTCGTGCGCGCTCGCGGAGCCCGTGCTCACCGGCGGCTCAGACGATCCGCGCCTGGCGGGCCCATTCCCACACCGGGCCGCGCTGCGCGTAGGCCAGCTCGCGGATCTGCTCCATGCACGCCGACCAGCGCTTGATCACCGTGCTGTGCCGCAGTTGCCGCCGCCTCGCGAGCGCCGACCAGCTCAGCTCGGTGAAGAACTCGGTCGCCAGCTCGTGGCACGGCGCATCGTGCTGGTGGAAGTGCTCGAGCACCACGAAGCGGAACAGCTCGAGCATGTCGACGTCCGCCTCGATGCCTGGAGACTCCGCCGGCAGCTCGAGCCGCGCGTCTTTCTCAGACAGCGCGTCCAGCCGGCCGGAGGGGCCGCGCCGGCGGCGCACGTGGTCCACGCAGACGCGGTCCACGAGTGTCGTCGCGAGCGCATCCGGGTTCACCAGCGTCTCGCGCCGCGACAGCCGGTAGAGCGTGACCATGGCCTCGCGGGCCAGGTCCTCGACCGTGTCCTCGGGCAGCGACTTGAGCTTCCGCCGCACGCGCTCGAGCGCGCGGTTGTGGAGCGCGGTCCAATCGAGCGCGGACCGCTTCGGCGCCTGTGGAGCGCTCAGCGGGATCCTCCGGGACGGACTCCGGCCAGGTGGGCGGCGTCGGGGGAGCGTCTCGAGCGTAACAATGGCGCAGCGGTCGTGCGATGCGTGCCCGGCCGGTCGAACGCGACCGCCGGCTGTCGCGGTCCCAGCTCCAGCCACACCCCGGCGAAGCCGTCGGGGGTGGTGAACCGCCGCTCGCGGCGCACGCCCAGCTCGGTGTGCGTGCCGGCCTCGCCGGGGCGAGCGACGATCTCCTGCCACGGCGCCCACGCGCGCTCGGCACTCCGGAACACGAGCAGTACGTGGCGGAAATCGTGCCGCGCGCGGCAGCCGGCGATGTCGGCGGGCGAGTAGGCGAGATGGATCACCGGATGGTTCGTCTGCCAGGCGAGTGCGGGCCCGAGGTTGCTCATGAGCGCCTCGCGGGGACCCAGCACCGAGTTGAGCGAGGCCGAGATCGCGGTGAGCGAGCGGCTCGAGGGCACGCCGCGCTCGAACGACAGGGCGCGCGACTCGACCTGCGCCATGCGCGTCATCCACGTGCCCCAGCCGAGCGCGAGCACCGCCGCGAGCGCGCACAGGGCGCCGCGCGTGCGCGCGCTCGCTCCCGGGATGCGGCCGAGCAGCGACCACAGCGCCAGCATCCCCGAGAGCTCGGCGAGCACCCGCGTCGGGAACACCCCGCGCAGGAGCGGCGAGCCCGCGCTCGCGGCGAGCGTGTCGAGTGCGAGGCACGCGAACGCCACGACGGCCGCGGCGACGAGCGGCCGGGGGGCAGCGTCGGCGCCGCCCCGCGTGAACGGCCAGCAGACGAGCGCGCCGAGCCAGAGCCCGCGCGGGCCGGAGAGCAGCGGTGGGACCAGCCGCGCGAGGTTCGAGGCCGACTTCGCGGCGAGCAGTTTGAGCGCCTCGAGGCCGCGCGGCAGCTCGGGGATCTCGGCGCGGTGGAGGAGCTCGAACCAGCTCCGATCCTGCACGTGATCCCAGAGCTCGAACCACGCCACGTCCCACGCCGGCGAGCCGAACGCCCGCCACTTGTAGATCCACCACGGTGCGAGCGGGAGTGCCCAGCCCACGAGCACGAGCGCGCCGCAGCGCAGCCGGCGCTCGGCCGGCGCGCTCCACACCACGGCGAGCGCGAACACCGGCGCAAGCAGGAGCGCGTTCGCACGGAACAATCCCGAGACACCGAGCAGGATGCCGAGCGTGAGCGGGAGCTGGGTTCCCCCGCCGAGCGCGAGCCCGAGGAGCGCCAGCAGGAGCAGCACGGTGGCCGGGAGCTCGCCCACGCCGGAGAGCGCGAAGTGCTGGGCCTGTGCGTCGAGGATCGCGGCGAGCCCCAGCGTCGCCGGAGCACCCACGCGTACCCAGCGCGGGGCGTCCGGGGCGTGACGCGCGAGCACGTAGCGCGCCGCGAGCACGGCGAACGCCCCGAACGCCAGGTAGCAGATGAACGGCAGCACCAGCGTGAGCCACGCCCGCGGATCGGAGCCGGCCGTGATCCCGCGCGCGGGCACGAGCTTCAGGATCAACGCCTCGGCGAGCACCATCCCCGGCTGCACGGCCGAGAGCGGCCACGGTGGGTGCGCGTGCGAGACGAGGTCGATGGGGAGCGCGTACGGCGTGGCGAGGTTGCCGTGCCAGGCCAGCTCGCGCGCGGCGATCGCCACCTGCGCGCTCTCGTAGGTGAGGATCGGGGAGCGGACGCCCAGGTCCCACGACTGTGCGTGCGCAAACCAGAGCGCGGCGCCGGTGATCAGCACGAGCACGAGCGGGAGCAGGTGGTCCGTCGACGTCCGTGTCGGGGCCATGGGCGGCGACACTACGCGGCGCGCCGACGGGGCTCAAACGCGAGCCCATCATCAATGGCCCGGCGCCCCGGCGTGAAACCACCCACTCGCCCGCGCCCGTGGCTCGGAACCGCGCGCTGGCGCCCCACGCGCTTGCGCGCGGGGGCGGCGATGGGGAAGGCTGCGTGGCCGGCGCGTGCGCCTGCGCCCCCTGCGCCACGATGATCCCCTGCCCCGGAGAGCTCCCCCATGCCCGCATCCGCCCTGCGGTTCCCAGTGCGCACGGTCGCCGCGCTCGCCGCCTGCCTCGCCCTGACGCTCCCGCCCGCCGCGCGAGCCGCCGAGACCCCCGACGTGAGGTTGGGCCGTGACGTCGTGCCCACGTTCCAGCGCGTCCGGCTGCATCTCGATCCGGACAAGCGCAGCTACTCGGGCAGCGTGCACGTGGAGCTGAAGGTCGCGAGCGCCACCGACACGGTGCGCTTCCACGCCGAGGGCCAGAAACTCACGCGGGTGACGCTCCGCCAGGGGAGCGACAGCGTCGTGGTGACGCGCGTGACCGGCGAGCACGGACTGCAGACGCTCGCCGCGGCGCGCAGGCTCGCGCCGGGTCCGGCCACGCTCGACATCGAGTTCACGCACCTCTACGGCACGCGCGCCGTGGGCCTCTATCGCGCGAACCGCGAGAACCGTGGCTATCTCTTCACGCAGTTCGAGTCCGACGACGCGCGCGAGGCGTTCCCGTGCTGGGACGAGCCCGGCTTCAAGTTCCCGTACCAGCTCGTGCTCGAGGTGCCCGCGGCGCAGGAGGCGATCACGAACACGCCGCCGGAGGGCACGACCGAGAAGGACGGCTGGAAGACGGTGACGTTCAAGCGCACGCCGCCGCTGCCGAGCTACCTGCTCGCGATCGCGGTGGGACCGTTCGAGTACACGCCGGTCGCGGGCACGAAGGTGCCGACGCGCATCATCACCTGCCAGGGCCAGAAGCACCTCGCCGGCACCACGGCGCAGAGCGCGCCCAAGCTCCTTGCCGGGCTCGAGCGCTGGTTCGGCACCCCGTACCCGTTCGAGAAGCTGGACTTGATCGCGGTGCCGGAGTTCGCCTACGGCGCCATGGAGAATCCCGGGCTCATCACGTTCCGCGACGACGCGCTGCTGCTGGACCCGGCCAGCGCCAGCACGTCGCAGCGGCGGTCGAACGCGAACGTCATCTGCCACGAGCTGGCGCACATGTGGTTCGGCGACCTGGTGACGATGGCGTGGTGGGACGACCTGTGGCTCAACGAGTCGTTCGCCGACTGGATGGCGGCGAAGGTCACGGACCAGGTGTTCCCGCAGTTCCGCCAGGGCCTGAACAACCTGCAGCGCATCCAGACCGTGCGCGGCGGCGACATCCAGCCGTCAACGACCGCGATCCGCGACAACACCACCAGCTCGGCCGCGGGTCTCTCGAACGTCGGGCTCGTCTACAGCAAGGGCAACGCCGTGCTGTCGATGTTCGAGCGCTACCTGGGACCGGAGACGTTCCAGAAGGGCGTGCAGGCCTACCTCAAGAAGCACGCGTGGGGCAACGCCACCGCCGCCGACCTGTGGCAGGCGCTGGACCAGGCGAGCGGCACGAACGTGTCGGCCGCGATGACCACGTTCCTCGACCAGCCCGGCGTGCCGTACGTGCGCGTGGTACCGGCTCCGGGCGGCGTGCGGCTCACGCAATCGCGCGCCACACCGTACGGCGTGTCGCAACCGCCGGTGCGCTGGGACGTGCCGATGACGCTGCAGTGGTCGGACGGCAAGACCGTGCGCTCGCAGCGCGTGATGTTGAAGGACGAGAGCGCGGTGGTGAAGCTGCCCGCGGCCCCCGCATGGGTGATGCCGAACGGCGGCGGCCACGGCTACTACGCGTGGAGCGTGCCCGAGGAGTGGATGAGCGCGCTGGCCGAGAACGCAGCGAAGCTGCTCGGGCCCGACGAGCGCGTGGCGTTCATCGGCAACCTGTCGATACTCATGAAGCAGGGCGAGGTGCGCGGCGACACCTATCTGCAATCGCTGTCGCACTTCGGCTCGGATCCCGAGCCACAGGTGGTCGTGAGCACGATGGAGGAGCTGAACGGCGTACGCGCCCCGTTCGTCCCCGACAGCCTCGCGAGCCTGTTCGCCGTCTACGTGCGCCGCACGCTGTCGCCGGCGCTCGAGCGCGTGGGCTTCGAGAAGAAGCCGGGCGAGGACGAGACGGTGTCCGGGATGCGCGGCGACCTGTTGCGCTGGCTCGCGAACCGCGGCCAGGACGAGAAGGTGCTGGCGTACGCGCAGGACGCGGCGAAACGCTACCTGGCGGATTCGACGAGCGTGGACCCGGGCATCGCCGACGCCGTGGTGTCGCTGGCGGCCAAGAAAGGCGACGCGAAACTGTTCGACGAGTACATCCGCCGGCTCGAGGCCACCGAGGTGCCCGCGATCCGGCGCCGGTTCCTGGGAGCGCTGGGTGCGTTCGAGGAGCCCGCGCTCCAGGCCCGCACGCTGGACTACTCCCTTTCCGACCGGGTGCGGCCCACCGAGACGTTCACGATCCTGCAGGGATTCGGCCAGCGCGACGAGGCCACCGGTGAGGCGATGTTCCGGTGGATGATGTCGCACTACGACCAGATCGCCTCGCGCGTGCCACCGCCGGCGCTGCGGTTCATGCCGCTGTTCGCGAGCGGCTGCAGCGAGGAGCGGCTGAAAGCGGCGACGGCGTTCTTCGGCGACCCGTCCCGCGCGGCGCCCGGCGTGGACAAGACGCTCGAGCGCGTGGGCGACAACGTTCACACGTGCATCTCGCTGCGCGGGCGAGAAGGCGAGCACGTGAACAACTACATGCGCGGGTTCGCGATCAACTGAGACGAAGCGGCCGGGGCGCGTGTTCACGCCCCGGCCGCTGCTCCGTCGTTCCGGCGGTCGGACTACCGCTCGAGCCGCATCGCGAGCCGCGCGTCGTCCGACTTGGACCGCGCGACCATGCGCACGTGGTCCACGATCCGGCCGTCCTTGAAGTCGACGAGCGGGTAGAGCCCCGGGTCCTGCGTGTGCTCGGCGAAATCCACGACCTGCGTCTCGCCGTTCGAGAACACCACCTCGGCCCAGTCGGCCTGCACCTTGCCGCTCTTCACCTCGTACCAGAGCCGCGAACCGCGGTGCCCGCAATTGAGCGTGAACTCGGTCCAGTCGTCCGCCTTCTCGAGCGTGGTGCCGTCCACCCACGTCAGCGCGTCCGCGGTCGGGGCCGCGACGGCCACCGCCATCGTGGTCCACGTGACCGGACGCAGGTAGACGCGTGGCGTCACGCGCACCGTGACGGCCGCGGGACGCACGACCACCACGCGCGCGGGACGCGCGAGCGGCCAGCCGCGATGCACGATGACCGTGGTGCGGCGCGGCGCGTGGTGGACGACGACGCGACGGGCGGCGAACGCCGGCTGGGCGAGCGTGAGCCCCAGCGAGAGCAGGAACAGCGACGGGATCAGGCGCCTCATGGGCCACCTCCTGCAACCGGGAGTGGGGACTTCGTGGACGCCCCACGACGATGCAGGTCGCATGCCGGAGCGAGGTGGAGGCGCAACCCGTTGCCGTGAAACGCTCGCGCGCGTCCGCGTGCGAGATGCCCAGCGGCGAATGGCCCGACCCGTACAGCGACGGACCGGTCCGGTACGGAAGTGGCCGATGCTCGCCCGCCGGGCGATGGATTGTGCTTGAACGCGGATGCGTCCCGCCGCCATCCTGCGCGTCCAGCGCCACGCCCGCCCCCGCGCTCGTGACGACCGTCCCTCACGGCGCTGCCCCCCGCTCCTGCGCACATCCCCGTCCATCGCGTCATCCGACGCCTGCGCAGGAGACACTCATGCGCCTCCGCATCCTCGCCGTGCCGCTCATCGCCACGCTGTTCCTCGGCTGTGGCCGCCAGACGCCGCTCACGCCGAGCACGGACGACCCGGCCGCGATCGCTCCGATCGATCTCTCCGAGCTGCACCGCATCGCGCACCAGCCGCTCGCGGGGAACGGCAAACTCGTCGAAGTTCCCGCCGGCTCGGCCGACGCGCTCGCCGCCGCGCTCGCGGCCGCCGGCACGAACGGCACCGTGTTGCTGAAGAGCGGGCTCCACACCGAGTCCGGCATGGTCGAGATCGCGCACACGGTGACGCTCGCCGGCGAGCCGGGCGCGGTGCTCGAGTCCGACACCAAGCCTTCGCTCACGTCCGACGACGCCGTGGACCCGGCGCTGTGGGTGCACGGGGCGGCGAACGTGGTGATCCGCGGCATCGAGATGCGCCCAGCGGGCGCCATCGGCGGCACCGGCATCCTGCTCCACAACGCGCCGAACGCGAGCGTGTTCGGCAACAACATCCACGGCGTGCAGTTCGGCGTGCTCGCGGAGAAGGCGGACCAGGCGAAGGTGTGGAGCAACCGCATCGCGTGCTCCACGGGCTGGCTCACCGGCGCCATTCCCACGGCGCTCGGCATCACCGTCGTCAACGGAGCCAATGCCGTGATCGCGAACAACCAGGTCACCGACGCGCTGTTCGGCATCTGGCCGTGCGACGCCGGCGGCAAGGTGCTCGCGAACAAGGCGAGCGGCTGCCTCGAGGGCATCATCTTCTGCAAGGTGCCGGCGTGGTCGTTCGAGCTCCCGGACGAGACGTACGCCGGCTCGTCGCAGAGCACGACGCACTGCCTGGCGCAGGGCAACGAGACGTTCGGCAACTTCGCCGACGGCATCATCGTCATCGACGGCGCGCACAATAGTCGGGTCGTGGACAACAATTCCCACGACAACGCCGCCTACGACGTGGAGCTGTGCGGCGACTCGTTCCGGTTCGGCTTCCTGACGCCGAGCAGCTTCGACTGCGTGTTCACGGCGGGCTCGTTCCCGAACGTGAAGGTGAAGAACTGTGGCAGCAACAACGTTGTGAACGGGGGCATCCTCGTGGACAACGCCGTCGATCCCTGCAACTGAGCCGCGGGCCGCGAACGGGGGCGTGTCGCGCGCGCGCGACGCGCCCCCGACGCGTTCAGCGGGTCGGCGGCGTGAGCCGCATCGGCTCGAACACGCCGGGGGCGTTCAGGAATCCGGAGAAGCGATAGGAGACGCCGAGCGAGAACACCTCCTGCCGGCGATAGGAGAAGGTGTCGTGGCGCTGTTGTTGCCGGGCTGAAAGCGTGAACGCCCAGTCGTCCTCGAGGAAGTAGCTCAACGACGTTCCGTAGGTGAGGTTCCACGTCTCGGGCTTGCGATCCCAGCCGGAGCCGGGCGCCCGCAGGTTGTGGGCGAGCTTCGCATCCGCGTACCAGCGGTCCGCGACGAGCCAGACAGCCTGGAGCCCGGTCGAGAGCAGGAAGTCTTCGCCGCTCTCCGTCACCAACGCCTGGGAGTCCCCGTCCACCTGCCAGCGGGGGCCGAACGGCTCGTGATACCGCAACGAGACGCCGGAGAGGATGAAGTCGTTGCGATCGTTGGTCTCGGTGCGTGGGATCACCGTCTCCGATGCGTTTGCCAGCGTGCCATTCACGTAGAGAGCATTGGAGAACGTGCTGCCCGTGCTGACGTGGCTCTGCTGCTGGAGCAACACAACCTGCGGGCCGACCGACAGACCGCGAGCGCGGAAGAGCACCGATCCCCTGATCGTGAGCGGTTCGAGCAGTCGCTGGACCGCGTAGGCATCCAGCCCGCGCTCGCTCAACACGCCATCGTCGGTCAGCAGCCGCTCCAGCTCGCGCCAGAAATACTTCGTGGGCCGGTCGTGTGCGAACGCGAGCCGGCCCTCGGTGGTGTAGAGCGACGCCAGGCGCTCGCGAGCGGTCCGTGACAGCTCACGCTGGATCGTGCCCTCCTGCAACAGGCGCTGTTCCAGCACCTGAACCTGGTAGACCGGCGTGACATCCCGCACGCGGCCCCAATCGAGCCCTGCGGCGAGCTGGGAACTAACGTTGTAGCCGCCGAGTGTCTCGCTGCTGGTGAATTGGGCCTCGGTGTTGGGGGAGCGTGTGATCTGGCTCCCGGAGTTCCAGGTCTGCTGGAACACCGCGCTCACGGCCGCGCCGAACGAGATGCCCAGCGGCATGCCCCACGGGTAGCGAGTGTCCGAGATGGACCCGGACAACACCTGATCGGCCCTGGTGAACTGACTCGTGGCGTCTAGCCTCATGTCGATGGGTACGAGCGCGAACTGCTCGGCTCGCGTCCGATCAGCGAAGGCGGTGAACGAAAGCTCGTAGACCGTCGAACGCGGGTCGGAGTCGAAGCCGCCCGTGAAGCTGGTGCTTCCCCCCGCGTTCACGATGCCGGTCTTCGACTCGCCGAAGGAGGCGGGGCCGCGCTGGAAGCTGCCGGTCGCGGTCACGTTGGCCGTCCATGATCGCCAGTAGTGCTCCGGGATCCGGTAGTCGGCGTAGGGGTTGTCGGCGGCGACGGAGCGAGCGGGGAGCAGCACGAGCGACGCGCTGAAGATCAGCGCGGAGCGGATCCCACGCATGGGATCACCTCCTGCTGGAGCAGGCCCGGGGATGCGAGGACTCTACCCCGCGGCGGCTGAACGGTGCGAATCTTCCTCACCGGCCGCGCGCGTGCGGTCAGCGCGCCGGTGGCGTGAGCCGCATCGGCTCGAACACGCCGGGGGCGTTCAAGAGGCCCGAGACCTGGTAGGTGACGCCCAACGAGAAGAACTCGTGCCGGAGGAAGTTGTCGGGGGCGTGAGTCTGTTGTTGCTGAGCGCCGAGAGTGAACGCCCAGGAGTCCTCGAAGAAGTAGCTCACGCTCGCGCCGTACTCGATGTTCCACCGCTCGACGGTCCGGTCCCATCCCTCGCCGGGCGCGCTGGCGCTGTGGTTGAAGAACCCGGTCCCGAGCCAGCGGTCGGTGACAATCCACGTGCCACGGAGCACGGTCGCGAGCTCGACCCGTTCGCCGCTCTCCGACACCAGGGCGCGGGTCGTGCCGTCCGCTTGCCAGTGCATGCCGAACGGCCGGTGGTAGTCCGCGAACAGGCCCGAGAGAATGAAGTCGTCGCGCCGGTAGCGTTTCGACCTCGGGAGCGTGCTCTCGTTCGCGCCGAGGAGCGAGTCGTTCTCGAAGAAGGCGGAGGAGACCACGTACTTCGTACCGTACTCGTTCTGGGTCGAGCGCAACTGGACCTGCGGACCGATCGAGTACCCACGCGTTCGCGCGATCGGCTTGCCCGCGATGCTGAGCGGCTCGAGGAGCCGCTGGACCGTGTAGGCGTCGAGCCCGCGCTCGGAGAGCACGTCGTCCTCGCGGAGCAGCCGCTCGAGCTCACCCCAGAAGTATTTCGTCGGCCGCTGGTGCGCGAACGCCAGGCGGCCCTCCACGGTGTAGAGCGCCGCCAACCGCTCACGCGCGGCGGGCGAGAGCGCGTGCGAGATGGCGCCTTCCTGGAGCAGGCGTTGCTCGAGCACCTGGACCTGGTAGACCGGCGTGGCGTCGCGCACGCGGCCCCAGTTCACGCCGGCGACGAGCGCGAGGAGCGATCCGTATCCACCGCTCGTCGCGTTGCTCGCCGAGTGGACCTCGAACGGCGGCGAGACCTGGATGCGGCCGTTGGAGGACCAGGACTGTGAAAGGCCGAGCTGCTGCTGGGAAGCGATCGAGAAGCCCAGTGGCGCGCTCCACGGATAGCGCGCGAACCCAAAGAAACCCTGGATGGACTCGTTCAGGTTGCGCCTACGTCCCGTGGACTCGTCCGTCTGTAAGAGGTCGACCTGCTCGGACGAGGTGTGCAGGCGTCCGCCCGAGACGCGGAGCTCGAGGCCGTAGGCGCCAGAGCCCGGGTCGGAGTCGAATCCGCCGTCGTACCTCGAGGCGAGCGCCCCATTCAGCTCGCCCGAGGTCGAGCGGAAGCCGGAGAAGACCTGGCGCACGTCATGGTTCCCGCTGCCGCTCAAGTTGGCCGACCACGAATGCCAATTGTGCGCCGGGATCCGGTATTCCGCGTACGGGTCCGCTGCGAACGCGACGCTCGCGGTGACGATGAGGAATACGGCCAACGACAGGACGCGGTGGATCGCACGCATGGCAGGAGCTCCCGTGGGGTCGGCGTCGGGGGAGCGTGAGCCTATCGAACGCGGCGGCGCCGCGGGTAGCGGAATCCGCTACTGCGATGCGGTTCTCTCCGGCCGGAGCCGCGGCGGCGGCACCGCGATGCCGGCGATCTGGAGCCCGGCGACGAGCGCCGCGAACATGATCACCAT
>Ga0070704_100002154_pt1 | contig 10965 bp, 13 predicted proteins | sample KBSK5252metaG_FD_65467 | JGI IMG/M metagenome (GOLD analysis project Ga0070704, IMG submission 65467) | Corn, switchgrass and miscanthus rhizosphere microbial communities from Kellogg Biological Station, Michigan, USA - KBS K5-25-2 metaG | ecosystem: Host-associated > Plants > Roots >... | reverse complement strand
ATCCATGCGCGCTCGGCGGCTTTCGACAGGATGCAGACGGCGGCAGGGTTGCCCGCGAACGGGCGACTGGTGAACGCGTCGACTTGGGTGATCCGGAGGGTCATGCCTCCAAATCTATCGTTGTTGCGTAATCCGCGACGCGGCCCAGTTCAGTGATGTTCCGGCGAGACCACTCCCGAATGCTGCGAAAATTGTCAAGATCACGTGCAACTCGCGCGCCGCGTCGGGAAAGCTCGACGGGCTGACCATACTCAAAAGGATGACGACGCCACTTCCGGCTGCCCACGCGCTGAGTGACAGGATGGACCAACCCCACCACGAACCTCCCAGCCCGCACGCTGGAAGGAAAGTGCCGATTGCGACGAAGAACGCCGCTTCGGGATCGCCGCCGAACAAGCCGGCCACAAACGTGACTATGAAGCCCAACACGGCGATCGAGTTGAGCGCCGTTGATGGATCACGGCTCCACTTAGGCATGGTGCACCCGGTAGCGCAGCGCGATCGCCGTTACGAGACAGCCGAGGAAGGCTCCGATCAGGGGAATCAGCACGATGTCCCCGCTTCTGGGGGTCGCAAACCAACCGACCACGCCTCCCATCATCGTACCGACAGCGCAAACGGCGAACATTCGGCCGAGCGGCACCTGTCGGAGCAGTAGCCACGCTAGAATCGGTGCAGTGACGCCTCCCAACAGTGCGCCGAGTATCCCACCGAAGGCGAACCAGTCCATCAGCCCGCCGAGACTCGGGAATGGCGATGTGACCAAGATGATGCAGAAGGTCAGGGCGCTCCCTCCCGCGATACCGCCGGCCACCGCCCCTGTGATGATCAATCCCGCTGTGACGGCAAGAATCCGGCGTACGCCTTTCATGACTAACTCGCTTTCGCTAGCGAGAACGTGGTCTTCCCGTGCAGCAAACTGTTTTCATGTCCGATGATGAACGCCGTTTCTGCATCGTTGTTGCGGAGCACGAGGCGGAGATTCGGAGCGTCCGCGGGGACGTCGAACACGAGATCGGTCGTATAGGACTCGCCGGGAACGAGTGGGCGCTTCAACCCGTCGGTCGAGCCGGGGTATTGATGTCCCCCGGCATCCACCAACGCCACATAGCGGCTGTTCGGAGTGAGCGTGGCTGTTCTGGGGCGCCGCGCCGAGATCGTCTCCTCGTCGAAACGTGCTCGGACCGTTACTGTGAGCCGCACGTGCCCTTCTGCGAGCGTCTCCGCTTTCTCGCCGACGACTGCGTACGCCAGATGACAGTCGATTTCACAGATGTGCTTCTCGGTGCCGATCGCCAGTGTGCGGTTGCGACTCGTTACCGATGCGCCAAGAAGCAACAGCGCGTAGGCGCCGATACCGCCAAGCAGCAGTCGCGCGCTGAGACGCGCCATCGATTCGCGCTTCATGCCACGTGCGACGAAATAACACGCCGCCAGGACGACGGCGCTGACTGCTGCGCCCAGGAATAGCAGCACCGTTATGGGAGTGAGACCGTCTGTCACCATGAGGTCAGTCCCTCCTCGACCGCAAAGGCGGGCAAGAGTTCATGGCGCGCAGTTCATGCGCGTGTTCGCTCACCAGGCCCCGCGCGCGACTGCGACTCCAGTTCCATGTGCGCCAGTCAGTGTCGCTGTCTCCCCAGCGTTTCAGGAAGACTCTCGCGACAGCACATTGATCGGCCGGCGGCAAATGCGGTAAGGCCTCGATGAGCACCGGTACCGCATCGGCACTCAACGACGCCGCGTAAGTCGCATCGAAGGGCCGCTCGGCGACGGGGCGATTGAGATTGGTCCGCGCAATGAACGCGTCGGGATTGAGCACGTGCAGGCCGGCGAGCACCGCGAGCGCCTGCATCAACGCGCCGAACGCAAAGCGCTGTCGCTGACTCCGCAGCAAGGTCCATGCAAACCACGCGAACACGCCGATGAGCAGGATCATGAAAGCCGTGGCGTACAGGCGGTCGGCCGTCAATCCGTAGGCGGCGACATAGAGTTGCATGCGCTTCAGCGCCGAGATCATGATCACCGCCAGCAGCGCGAGCAGCAGTCCCACGAGCTGCCGAAAGACGCGGAGCTGTGCGGGTGAGCTCGCGCTGACCAGGTGGTCGGCGCCGAGAACGATCGGCATGACCAAAGCGCTGGCGGCGACCAGTTGGAAGAAGCCCTCCCGCGCATAGCTCGCATAGGTCAGCCCGCTCGTCTCCTGCACGAGGCCCGCTCCGCCGAAGAAGTACCGCAGCTGCACCACCACGAACATCAGAAACAGGAAATCGATGAGGGCGAGCGCGGTCGCGACCGGGACGATGGTCGTGAGCGGCTTGGACTTCACCGCAAAGTTCGTTACAGGCTGGCCGAGGAATCCCCAGCGAAACAGCCCGGCGGTAAGCGCTGCCCAGAAACAGAAGAAGAACGTATGGGTGATGACCGCTTCCATATCGAACGCAAACAGGTTCGCGAGCACGTTGTCGAAAATGGGATCCGCTGACGCGAACAGCGCCGCGAAGATGATCAGGAGCGGTGCCGCGATGAGCACGCCCAGCGCGACGCTACGGGCATGACGTAATCCCCCCCCCCCGCCCCCCGGCCCATCCTGGGGCAGCTCGCGCCACTGGATGTCGCTGAAGATCAGCTGGAGGCTGCCGAAGATGCTGCCGAACGCGGCCGTTGCGATGCCGCGCAGGTAATCGAGCGCGTACCAGCGCGACACTGCTTCACCCTGAAGACTCGCAGCCGCCAGGGCGAGTGTCACGATCAGCGCGATGACGTCAAACGCGGCCAGGGTCTCGGCGTCGCGGCGCAGGAATGCCAGTCCGAGCAGCACGGCGGTAATGGCGAGCCAGGGGGTATCAGCGCCGGGCTTGATGTGATGGCGGCGGATCAGCCAGGCACCCGCTCCGGCGAGTGCCGTGGTGCCGATCGCCACATTCAGACCCCACGGCATCGCACGCAACAGCGTATCACCGACGAGGCCGCCGGCGACTCCGGCCGCCGCAATCTCGAGTCCGAGCTTGGTGCGAGACTCGCGCACGGGCAGCGGGGGAAACAGCGGGCGCGCGGTCATACGGCCTCCCGGGCAGGCAAGCCGCCGAAGCGGCGGTCGCGTGAGTGGAATTCATGGATCGCGGCCGCGAGCTGCGGAGCGCCGAAGTCCGGCCACATCCGGTCCGTGAACCACAGCTCGGCGTACGCGCATTCCCATAGCAGGAAATCAGACAGCCGTTGCTCACCGCCGGTGCGGATGAGGAGATCGACGTCGGGAAGCAGCTGACCGCGCTCGATCGCGGTGCGAGCCGAGTAGTCGACCGCAATGCGCAGCTCGAGGCGTGTGCCGGCCGCGGTCGCCTGCTCGGCGGCGGCGATCGCGTCGACGAGCGCGTGGGGCAGCCGGTCGCGCCGGCCAATCACGCAGAGCCGTACGCCTTTCGCGGCGAGCTCCGTCGTTTCCGTGCGAAGGTAGCGCGCGAACAGGCGCATCAACATCGACACCTCCGCTGTGGGCCGGCTCCAGTTGTCGGACGAGAAGGCGTACAGCGTCAAGGCGGCGATCCCGCAGTCGGGCGCAATCTCGACAACTCGGCGCACCGCCTCCGCGCCGGCGCGGTGGCCCGCGGCGCGCGGCAGCCCACGCCGGGTGGCCCAGCGGCCGTTACCATCCATGACGATCGCGACATGAAGAGAAGTACTTTGCTTCATAAAGCACATCCGCAAAAAAAAGATTCCACCGTCAGCGTGCCCCGCGAGTCGCGTGGATCAACGCTTCCATGTGATCGAGGTAGCGCTCGAGCGCCCGCCGGCCGAGGGCGGTGAGTCGGTATTCGGTCTTGGGAACGCGTCCCTCGAACGACTTGTCGCACGTGATGTACTCCGCGTCTTCGAGCTTGCGGGCGTGCACGCTGAGGTTGCCGTCCGTCGTCTTGAGAAGCGCTTTCAACTCGTTGAACGTGAGACTGTCCCGTACCGCGAGCGCGCTGACGATTGCGAGGCGCACGCGCTCATGGATCAGTCGGTCCAGCTCCGCCGCGGCGGTCTGGACCTTCACCTTCACCGGTCGTTCGGCGTCTGCGCGGGAGAGCCGCGCCGTATTGCCCTTAGCCACCGTACCTCCGTGCAATGATCAGTCCAAACACGATGTGCAGCACGCCGAAACCCGCCGCGAGCAGCCATGCTTGCCAGGCCGCCGGGGTAAACAGAGCCGCGGCGCCGAGCAGCATGAAGCACAAGCCCATCACCGGCACCACACGCAAGGAGAATGCGCCACCGGTCACGACGCCGGTGCCGTAGCACAACAACCAGAGTGCGGGAAGCAGCGCGAGCTGCTTCGCCTGCCAGAGGACGTATGTCAGCAGCGCGCCGACGATGAACGGCGGCAACACACCGAGGCCGAAGCGCCGCGCGGGGCCGTGGACGATCGTGTCGCCTGCGCGCAGCGCCTTGTAGAGCAGGGCCGCAACTCCGATACCCGCCCCGAGCAACGCTTCGAACATCCAAACCCACAGCCAGCGATTCTGTGAGGCGCCGTAGACCGGTGCAACGGGCAACGATCCCGCGTACGCCGTAGCGGCCAGGGCGGTGACGCCGAGCACGACCATTCCCCAGCCTGGAACGGCGGTAAACGAGCCGGCGCGCTCCATGGTGGAGCGGATGAACTTCAGGTTATCGAGCGCACGGTCGTGGAGCGGTTGAGGCGACGTCATGGGTGAAAACTAGGTCTCGTGAGCCACGCTTGTCAAGTACTTTATAACGTAAAGTAAATCACCGGTTTTTGAGCCGCCGGACGAGCTTCAACCCCGACCAGACGTCGTCCACGGCGGCGACTTTCACGTCGACGAGCCCGGTCGGTAACGCCACCGCGCGCACAACGTCCTCGGTAATGTCGGTCGTCACCCCCGAAGCTTTCTTGGGCCACGAGATCCAGAGTGACCCGTCCGGTTCCAGCGCCCGGAGCAGGTTTGGGAGTCTCGCCTCCAGCACGCCGCGACTCGTCACGAAAAGTTGAATGAACGGAAGCGACCCGCGCAGCGTGGTTCCGACAATGACCCCAGGGGGGAGTTTGCCCAGAGTCGCCCGATAGCCGCGCGGGGGGTTGATGATCGCTATACGCGTATTCGGCTTGATACCGAGCTTGTCCACGAGGGCGCGTTGCGAGTACCCGGCTGCCATAGTAAGTGCCAACAATTCTAGTGTGACCTTCCCGGTTCGGGGCGGGGTAGTAGAGACGGCATGCCGACCAGGAGGGATTGATGAAGTCTCTGCTCTTAGCACTTTCGGTTGGTGCGTTGATCGTCGCCTGCGATGAGGCGACCGCTCCAACGCGCTTCCAGTCGCGCGCCGATGATTCCAACGTGCCGGGTCCGGTGCGCTCGGCGTATCTGGACGACGCTGCGCGGCTGGCGTTGCGGGACCTGCAGGCGCGCGGATTCGACCAGATTGCGATCCCACCTGACGCGGTGCAGCACTACTATGACGCGCTCGTGCACGTGTACAACGCGACGGCACTCCCCGCGCGGGACACGGTCGTGGACGTCTACTCCATCCACACGTCTGGCAATCCCACAACCCGCAGCTTGCTGCTGTGGTTGCTCGGGAATGAGGAGTGGGTGCAGCGGTTGGCGCGCGGCGAGATTCCGACGGGCGAGCCAGCCATCGATACGCTCCTGGCGCGCCACTCGCTATCGCTCGGCAGCGTGCTGGTCATGCACGACGGCGACGTGCTCGTAACCCTCGGGCCGCCGGAGCCTGTCAACATCGAGGCGCTGGCACGGTCGTTCCGCGGAATTGCCGGCGTCAGGTTCGCCGAACCAAACGGCAGCATTGGCGACAGCAAAGAGATCGCCGGATCGACCGATGCATCGCGCGTGCTGCTTGACTACAGTGTCGGCTATGGTGACTGTCCGGCCGGCTGCATCGGGCGGCGGTTCTACCACTTCGCCGTCCACGACGACGGCACTGTCGAATACCGAGGCGCCTCGGGTTCTCCCCCTCCGCAACCTGGCCAGCCTTAAAAAAATGAACGGGCCCGGTAAGGGCCCGTTCGTGCATTCGGCGTCTGGCTACTGCACGCAGTTGCCGCGAGGGTCGGGTTTGGGTTTATCCACCACTACGCGATGGTCGAGATTGGCCACCGTCGCGGCCACGTCGTACACGAATTGCGACACGTGCGCCAGCTTGTCGTAGTCGATGTACTGCGGCTCGTCCGTCACCTGGTGATAGTCGCGGTGATTGCCCGTCGTGAAGAACGCAATCGGAATGCCGTAGCGCGCGTACATGTAGTGATCGCTGCGGCAGTAGTATTGCTCCGGATGGCCGGACGCGTCGAACTGATAATCGAAGGTGAACGGCTGCTTGCGCTGCGTGTTCACGCGCTCGACGATGTCACCCAGCTCCGTCGAGAGCCGGCGCGTCCCGATCAGCTGGAGGTAGCCCGCGCCACCGCCGTTTTCGTCATCGGCCCGGCCGCGACCCACCATGTCCATGTTCAGCTGTGCCACGATCGAATCGCGCGGCACCGTCGGATTGTCGGTGAAATACTGCGAGCCGAACAGGCCGAGCTCTTCACCGGTGTGCCAGACAAAGAGCACCGAGCGCTTCGGCTTGACCTTGGCGCCGGCAAACGCCTCGGCGATCTCGAGCACCGCCGTCGTTCCCGAGCCGTCGTCGTCGGCGCCGTTGAAGATGGAGTCGCGCCGCGCGGGGTGCGCCCGGTGCAGGCTGTCGACGTTCACCTTGATCTGCGCCATTTGCTCGGGACTCACCTGATGATTCGGCGCCGCCAGCTCGAGCTTCCGTTCGGCACCGTTGAACGCGCGGATCGAGTCGTGGTCCACAGGTGAGCCATCAAATCCGACGTGGTCGTTGTGGGCGCCGATCGCCACATATTCGCTGCGCAGCTTTGCATCGCTCCCGGGCAGTATGGCAACGACATTGCGTGCAGGCGCCGGTGTTTCGGAGAACGTCACGGATCCGTGGATCGTCTTTCCCAATGCGCCGGGTTTGAGACTGTCGATCGGCGCGCCCAGCAGCGCGCGTGCGCCGGCGTTGCTCACATACACGTACACGGGCAGGGTCGTCGTGTCGGTTGACGCAGCGCGGCGCAACGTGATCGCCGGCTGACGGAAGAACGCAATCGCCGGAGGGGTGAAGGTCTCCAGCGCCACGACGGCGATGCCCGCGGCCGCGCGATAGCGGTTGAGAATGGCGCCGCGGTTGACCTGCTGGTTCGGCGGAACGTTGGGACCGATTTTTGCGCCCAGTACAATGAACTTTCCGGTCGCCTGATCGGCAGGGAGCATGGTACTGTCGGTCCACACCCCGCCGTACACCACCTGCGCCCCCTCGAACGCCCGGGTCGTGCGACCGGGGTCGCGCGGGACGAAGTCGCTCCACGCCCGGAAGCTCGTGCCGTCCACCGAGAGCGTCGCGCTCGAATCGAGGCCGCGTTTGACGAGCGGTACGTTCTGGAAATACGTGCCGGAATCGCCCGCCGGCTGCAGCTTCAGGCGTCGCGCCTCGGACGCGATATAATCGGTGGCCTTTAAGTTGTACTCACTGCCCGTCATCCGCCCCATCATCGAATCGTCGGCGTAGAGATAGAGGCGCGTCATCAAATCGGCGGGCGTGATCGCTGTTTGCGTACTCAACGGCGCGTGCTTGAGCGGAAGCGGTGCCTGCGCACGTGCGTCTCGAGCGGACACGGCGAGTACGGCGACGACTATTACACGAGCGACTGACTGCATCGGACGGTCTCCGGAAAGGGGAGAAAAAGCGGGAGCGCTGCCAGCTGTAAGACGTCCAACCTCGCGGTTTGGTTGCACGCTGTCACGTCGGAGACTCGTCAGGAACCGCTTCCCCCCGGGGTCGCCGCCCGAGCGAGCGCGCCAGAATCCCGATGCCCGCCGACTGCCCCTGGCGCCGCGGCATGGCGCGGTACAGCAGGATGATCACGACCCACGTCAGCCAACTCACCCGCTCACTCCAGCTCAGCGAGCGCAGCATGAGCCATGGCTGGCTGAACGGCGCCGTCCACGCCGCCGAGTCGCCCTGCACGAACGCCAGCGGGCGGGCGAACACACGATTGTTTTGGAATCCTTGAGCACCGGGACGCGACACGTTCCAAACGCACGTGACCTGGCCCCAGCCGTGGTTGTCACTTGCCCCCACCACCAACAGATCGTGTTTGGCGGCGCGCGCCAGGACCTCACGACGCGCGGAGGACGGAAACGCGAGGCCCTTCGGCGCGCAGTTCACGATCTCGAATCCATCGACGCCCGCTACTACGAACGCCCCCAGATCATCCCAATGATTCCGCCAGTACTCCGGCAGCGACGCAATACCCAACGCGCCCTGACGCTCGAGGGCGCCGAAGATCCGCAACATCCGCGTGGTGTTCTCGCCAAAGCTGTCGCGCTGGATCGGCTCGACCGGCCCGATCGCAACGACGTGCTGGCGATACACGCTCCACTCGACACCAGGGAGCAACGTGATGCCGATGGGCGGCAATGACAGCGACCCATCGTAAATCACGTTGTGGTCCGTGACGTACGTCGCCTCGAAACCCTGGCGCCGGTGCCAGGCCGCCATTTTCGCGAGCGTCCAGCCCGGGCGGCCGTCATGCGATGCTTCGGTGTGCGTGTGATAGTCGATGATCGTGCCCGACGCGTCGGTGGTCGTTAGACTCGGAACCGGGCGAGGCAGGAGGACCGCGGCGATCCCGAGCAGCACCACCACGACTGGGCCCGCGAGCGCGCGCACCACACGGCGCCGCATCGAGAGCGGCCCGGCCGAGCGGCGCAGCGCGCCCCAGGCCCCCAGCGCCAGGATCCAGACCACGAGCGCCCATTCGCCCCGCGCCATGCTGAAGAACGTCAAGGCATCGAGGGTGTTGGAGAGCGGGGCGGACAGGACGTACAGCGTTGGGCGGTCGAGATCGACCTCTCCCGGCGCCGAGCCGGTGGTGGCGTCGACCAGCGAAGGAAGCGGGTGAATCGCAGTCAGAAGCAGCAGGACCACCAGCGCGATCGCAATCGGGTGGCGGCGCAACAGGTTCACCACGAAATTCCCCGCATGTCGGGTCGCGTAGAAACTAGTGGCACCAGGGCAGACACGCGATAATGCCTCTGCCACCGCAGGTTCTGATCATCGGCGGTGTCGCGGCCCTCGTCGGTGTCATCGCGCTGGCGTCGCAATTCCGTGAACGCAAGCGCCGTGAAGCGTACGCCGAGTTCTGCCTCATTCGTGGTTTCAAGTTCGAACCCCAGCAAGCCAATGGCGAGCGCCGCTTTCGCGACGTGTTCGAGTCCTTCCAGAAGGGCGGCGACAAGTCCTGGCGCAATACGGTCAGCGGTGAGAAGAACGGCGCGCCGTTCACCGCGTTCGAGTACGTTTGGCAGCAAGGCGGCGGCAAGAGCCGCCACACCGAGCACCGCTGCGGGATGATCTGGGAGTCGGACGATGTTTCGTTTCCCAAGTTCGCGCTCGCACCGGAGGGCTGGTTTTCGAGGATCGGACAACACTTCGGCATGCAGGACATCGATTTCGCGGAGTCCCCTGAATTCTCGCGGGCGTATCGCCTGACCGGGCCCAATGAGCCCGCGATCCGCGAGCTGTTCACTCCGGAGATCCGCCGCTTTTTGGAGGCCACGCCCCGCCAGCAGGTGATCGGCGGAGGTCGCTTCCTGATCTGGTGGTTCGACGCCAGGCTCCCCGCCGTCGAGCGTCTCGATGAGTGGCTCGAGCAGGGCGATCACATTCGACGCCGATTCTTCAAGGCATGAGACCACTGGCCCAGCTGCCCGACCTGGTTCTTGGCCCGCTGCGCGGGCGCAGCGCCAGCGACTGGGAACGCGGTCCGGAGGGCAAATGGACCCCGGCCCGGATCGTCGAGCATCTCGCCCTCGGCCTGACGTTGAGCGCCGAAACATTCCTGGCTCGACGCAGCCACGCGCCGATGTCTCGCCGGGCACGAACGCCCGCGGAGCAGGTCGCCCGGTTCTTCATTTTCGGCTTGCGATGGTTCCCGCCGGGGCGGAAAGCGCCCGAGCGGACCACGCCGGGCCAGGTCGACCGCGCGACCGCGGAGTCGCATTTCCTGGCCGCAATCGACTTATGGGATCAAGTCGACCGCGCCCTCCTGCCCGAACGGCGGTCGAATCTCTTTGTGAAGCATCCCCGCCTGGGCGATTTGACGGTGGAGGAATGGATGCGCTTCCACGTCATCCACGCGCGTCACCACGCCCGGCAGATTCGGCAACGTCTGAGCGCATGAGCCGCAAACGCGAGAAAGAAAAGGTGACCATCCGCGTGCCGAACCCCGACGCGCCGGTAAAGGAGCGGTTGAAAACGCCGTCCCACAAGGTTCACCGTTCCAAAAAGGGGTACCGGCGCCGCGAGAAACATCCGCGCCCTCCCGGACAGGAGTGAGGAAACCTCCTTCTCCAGTGGTGTAGATTGCTAACACATGTCTGAAGTAGCTGAAACGAGCCGGGGAGACTTCACCGCCAACCCTCGAGTGCTCGTCCTCACGTTCATGGCCGTACTGATCGGGATTGCCAGCGCATTTGTCGCGCTTGCGCTCACCAAGCTGATCGGTCTCTTCACCAATCTCTTCTACTATCAGCGTTTTGCCTTCGGCGAGCTCACATCGCCGGTCGCCGGCGCGCTGCACCTCGGTATTTGGGCGGTGTTCATACCGATCGGAGGTGGCCTTCTGATCGGGCTGATGGCCCGATACGGGTCCGAGAAGATTCGTGGGCACGGCATCCCCGAGGCGCTCGAAGCGATCTTGATCGGCAGCAGCCGCATGGAGGCGCGGGTGGCGGTGCTGAAACCACTGTCCTCGGCGCTCTCGATCGGAACGGGTGGCCCGTTCGGCGCCGAGGGGCCGATCATCATGACGGGCGGCGCTTTTGGCTCGCTATTCGCACAGGGATTCCACCTCTCAGCGGCCGAGCGCAAGACGCTGCTCGTCGC
>Ga0070704_100002149_pt1 | contig 10980 bp, 9 predicted proteins | sample KBSK5252metaG_FD_65467 | JGI IMG/M metagenome (GOLD analysis project Ga0070704, IMG submission 65467) | Corn, switchgrass and miscanthus rhizosphere microbial communities from Kellogg Biological Station, Michigan, USA - KBS K5-25-2 metaG | ecosystem: Host-associated > Plants > Roots >... | reverse complement strand
CCGATGCCCTTGGGGGCGCCGATCTTGTGGCCGGAGAGGGTGAGGAGGGTACAGCACACGTCGCGCAGTGATACGGGGACCTTACCGAACGCCTGGACGGCGTCCGTGTGGAACAAGACGCCGGCCTCGCGACATCGCTGCGCGATGTGCGCCACCGGCTGGATGGTCCCCACTTCGTTGTTCACCCACATGACGCTGACCAGCGCGACGCCGCTGGCCAGCGCGGCGTCCAGGCCGCCTTCATCCAGGATGCCAGAAGCACTCACGGGGAGGATGATCTCGTCACCCCCCAGGTGCTTCACGGCGTGTGCGGCGGCGAGGGCCGCCTTGTGCTCCGTCGCGGACACCGCCACGCGGAACGGCCCGCCGCGGTCCTTGGCCGCGAGCGCGGCGCCGATGATCGCCAGATTGTCGGCCTCCGTGCCGCCCGACGTGAACACCACCTGGTTCGGCTCGGCGCCGACGGCCTCCGCCACCTGGCGCTTCGCGGCCTCGATCCCCGCCCGGGCCGCCCGTCCGAAGCGGTGCGCGGACGACGGATTGCCGAAGGCGTCTTTCCCCAGGTAGGGAAGCATCGCCTCCAGGACTTCAGGCCGCACCGGCGTGGTGGCGGCGTTGTCGAGATAGACGACGCGAGTGGGCATCGGACGGCTCAATCTAGACGGGCTGCCGCTCGTCGCCAAGCGGCGGTGTGAGGGCGAGCACGGCGAGCGCCGCGAGCGCGCCCCACGTGTGGGCCGCCGCCGCGTACCACGCATTGCGCACCGGCCGAGACCACGCCGCGACGATCCCCGAGGTCACGAAGCCGATGGGAATCAGGACGGCGCGCCGCCAGCGGGGGGGCAGGGCCGGCGGGGGGGCGGCGAGGATCGCCACCCAGGTCGGAAACAGCAGCACGAAGTTCTGTGTCCAGATGAACGGTGTCGCAAGAACGGCGACGTGGGTCACGAGGGCTATCTCCGTGAACAGCGGACGGCGACGCCGCAACCACCACGCCGCCCAGCCGATCAGGGCGATGTTCGCGGCGATGCCCGCGGCCCGTGGCGCGCCGCTGCGGTCGACCAGCGCCATGAGGGACTGGCTGTGGCCTTGGAGCGCGACCGCTCCGTCTCGTGTGAGGCGCACCCAGCCCACCAGCGTGCTCCGGATGCCCTCGCTGCCCCGCGGCACGAGCGGAAGCACGGTGAGCGCGAGCGCCAAGGCCGCTCCCCAGGCGGCGGTGCGCCAGCGGCCACGCAGCGCGGCGTACACGATGAGCAACGCCGGAAAAATCTTGAGTGCCGTGGCGATGCCGAGCCACACGCCGGCACGCGCGTCACGGCCGGTCTCAAGGTCGCGCCACGTGGCGATCACGAGCGCCAACAGCGCGACATTCAGGTTCAGCGTCTCGAAATCGGTTTGCACCGGTTTGGCGACGGCAGCGAGCGCCAGCGCGGCGATCGTCCATCGTCCCGCCGGCGCGCGCGCCAGCGCCCAGATCAGGCACGCGACTCCGAAGATGGCGAACAACGCTTTGGCGAGCGGCACGCTGGCGCGCGCCACCAGCGCGAATGGCGCGATCAGGGCCAGCGCTCCGGGGGGCCACCACGTCCCATAGCTCGGCGGCTGGTCGTACAGCGGCGTTCCGTCGAGCAGGTGATTGGCGAGCTGGAGGTGAGGCTCGAGGCTGTTGCCCTTGCGGGCGCTGATGAGGACGACGGCGACCGCGTACAGCGCTCCGATGAGGATCAACGTGCGGGTTCTCAGATGGACTGCCCGCCAAGTGTCATCACGTCGTCCACCACGAGCGTCTCGTGCGTGAAGAACGGCTCGCCGTACGGGCGCCGGATCAGCGACCCGTAGTGGGCCGACTGCACGCGGATCAGCTCGTACAGGTCCTGCCCGGTCGGAAAGATCTCCCCCGCCGCTTTCGCGCCGTCGAACTGCGACGCGTAGCAGCGGATCGCCTGCATCTTCGCCTCGAAGCTGTCGGAGATGTCTACGACAAACGACGGCTTCACCGGGTCTTCGCGGTAGGCGAGGGCGTAGAGGATCTTGAACGGCCGGTGCGGCTCACCGCCCCCGCCGTACTTGGCGAGGCCGGCGAGGTAGCAGGCGTCGCGGCCGAGCTCCGAGGCCACGCGGTGGTCGGGGTGACGGCCGACGGGGTAGGGGAGGATCACGACTTTCGGTTTCGTTCGACGAATCAGCGCGACGACTTTCTCTCTCGACGTCTCATCATTAGCCACGTGCGCATCCGGCAACCCCGCGTTGAGGCGAAGGTGCACGCCCAGCGCCGCGGCGGCCCGCGCTGCCTCGGCGGCGCGCGTCGCGGCGTCGCCGCGGGTGCCCGACTCGCCCTGCGTCAGATCGACGATGCCGACGCGATGGCCGGCGCGGGCCGCCTTGGCCAGCGTCCCACCACAGGTCAGCTCGACGTCGTCACGATGGGCCGCGATCGACAGAAGATCGACGTGATCACTCATACCGAAGTGCCTCCACCGGATCCAGTTTCGCCGCCCGCGCGGCCGGCGCAATGCCGAACACCAACCCGACCAGGATCGAGGCGGCGGTTGCGATCATCGCGGGGACCATGGGCACGGTCGTGTTGAACGCGAGCAGGCGCTTCAACACCTCTCCCAGGCCCATGCCCAGGAGGATCCCGATGATGCCCCCGAGCAGGGTCAGCGTGGCCGCTTCGACCAGGAACTGCCACAGGATGGCTTGACGCGTCGCTCCCAACGCTTTGCGAAGGCCGATCTCGCGCGTTCGACTCGTGACCGACACCATCATGATTGCCATCACGCCGATGCCTCCCACCAGCAACGCGATACTGGACAACACCAGCATCACGAAAAAGAACGCGAACGTCAGGCTGTCGAAGATACCCAGCACCTGGTCCGACGTGAGCAGGTCGAACGTGTTGGGATCGCCGACGCGGAGTCCCCGCAGGCGCCGCAGCGTCACGGTGGCCGCATCCATCGCCCGGCTGACGCTGACCTCCGCCTTCGGCTTCACGAGAATGATGAGGCCGTTCCACTCGTCGATGTTGAAACTGCGGCGGGCGGTCTCGAACGGCATGATCGCGGCGATTTCCGGTGCCCCGGGCACCTCGAAGATGTTTGTCGGGCGTTGCCACACGCCCAGAACCTTGAACGGGTCGCCACCGATGCGGATCATGCGACCCAGCGGATTGATGGCGCCGTACAACCGGTCGACGGTGCGTTGTTCGACGATGACCACCGGGTCCCCGCCGCGCAGCTCGGCGGCGGTGAACGAGCGTCCCGCCACGATGCCGCCACCGAGGATCTCCATGAACCGGTCGTCGGCGCCGAACACCCCGAGAATGCGCGTGTGGTTGTCGCCGTACTCGAACCGTTCGAAGACCTGGGTCCAGATCGCCGCATAGTGGATCTCGGGGAGGCGGGCGATGGCCTCGGCGTCCTGCGGCACCAGCTTCGGCCGGACGCGGATCTCGCGCGGCACGGCGTCAGGATTGACGCCGGTCGTCGAGAAGTAGCGCAGCACGCGAAACGTCGTTGGGCCGACGACCTCGAGCGTGTTTACGATCTGCTCGCGGAACCCCGCGACGATGGAGGCCATGGCCATCACCGTCGCGATGCCGATCACGACGCCGAGCACCGTGAGCGCGGAGCGCAGTTTGTTGGCGCGCAGCTGCTCCAGGGCGATGCGCCAGCCCTCGCGCAAGGTGTCGAGGCGCACTTATTCCTGGCGCAGCGCGTCGATCGGGTCGAGGAGGGAGGCGCGGTGCGCTGGATACACCCCGAACGTGACGCCGACGACGAGGCCGAGGGAGAGCGCCAGCGCGATCGACCAGGGGGTGACGCGGGCCGGCAGTGGGGACACCGCCTGGACCAGGCCGGCGAGTCCCGCTCCCACCAGCATCCCGGCGACGCCGCCCAGGATCGAGAGCGTCAGGGCCTCCGAGAAGAACTGGCGGCGGATGTCGCCCCGTGATGCGCCCAGCGCCTTCCGAATCCCGATCTCGCGCGTGCGCTCGGTGACGCTCATCAACATGATGTTCATGATCACGATTCCGCCCACGACGATCCCGATGACCACCACGGCGGGCACCACCGTGAAAATCACGCGCGTCAACTTGCCCCAGAACGCGATGAGCCCCTCCCCCGTATCCACGGTGAAGTCATTTTCGGCACCGGGGCGCAGGCGGTGCGCGATGCGCATCGCCTCCTCCGCGCGCAGCATCGCCGGCCCGACGCCCTCCGCCGTCGGCATTTTCACCGAGATCACCATCGTCTGGCGTCTTCCGTACATCGATTCGAACGTGGTCAGCGGCAGCATCACGAAGCCGTCCCACGACTGGCCCAGCACCGTGCCCTTCTTGGCGATCACACCCTTCACGATCAGCTGCATGCCATGCACGCGGATCGTGCGGCCGACGGCGGCAGACACGTCGCCGAACAGCTTGTCGGCGACGTCATAACCGAGCACCGCGACGTAGCGGCGCTGTTGCAGATCGATGTCGGTCAGCGGCTCGCCGGCGGCGAACTTGTAGTCCTGGACGACGACGTACGGAGAGGTCACGCCGAAGATGAAGACGTCGCCGGTGGTGCGGTTACGCCACTGCACATCCGCCATTGGCGTCGGCCACCCCGACTGCAGTGCGATCGCCTCGGCGTCGGGAACGGCGCGCTGGATGAACCCGACATCCTCCGCCGCGATGATCGGTCGGCGCTGGATCTCCTTCCATTGTTCGTCGTCGATGAACCCAACCTGAATGGGATCGCGCCGGATCTGGAACGCGTTGACGCCCACGATCGCCCCGGCGAGCCGATCGCGCACGTAGGCGTTCATGCCCTGGATCACGGCCACCACGGCGATGAGGAAGGCGACCGACACGATGATGCCCAGCAGGGTGAAGAACGACCGGAGCTTGTGCTCCCAAATGGTCTGGAGGGCGAGCAATACGGCTTCGGTGAGCTGCATGACCTACAAACTTAGCGGCTATTCGTAGCGGAGAGCCTCCACCGGATCCAGGCGCGCCGCACGGCTCGCGGGATACAGTCCGAACCCGACGCCCGTCAGCACCGATGCGAGGAGCGCCGCCACGACCGACCAGAGCGGCACGTTCGCGGGAATGGGCGTGATGCGCGCGATGAGAAACGCCAGTAACCCCCCGCCCAGCATGCCGATGGCGCCGCCGACGAGCGTGAGGGTCGCCGCCTCGACCAGAAACTGCCACAGGATGGCGCGGCGTGTCGCCCCCAGCGCCTTGCGCACGCCGATCTCCCGCGTCCGTTCGGTCACGGAGATCATCATGATCGCGACGACCCCGACGCCGCCCACCATCAGGCCGATGGACGACAGCACCAGCATGACGAGGAAGAACATGCCGGTCACCTGGTTCCAGGAATCGAGCAACTTGTCCTGGGTGACGATCGAGAAGGTGTTATCCTGGCCCGGCTTGAGCCCGCGCAACGAGCGCAGCGTCGCGACCACTTCGTCCATGGACTCCTGCTGCGTGTAGCCTGCCGCAGGCGCCACCGCGAGCCGCATCCAGCCCTTGAAATACGGCACGCTCTTCACGAACGCCCCGTGCGGAATGCCGACGAACGGCGGGGCGGCGCCGCTGAACAGACTCGGCGGCTGCGTGTACACGCCGATGACGATGAAGGGCGCGCCGGCGATGTGGATCGTCTGGCCGATCGGGTCGCGGCCGCGGAACAGCTGATCTTCGAGCTTGCGGTTGATCACGGCCACCGCGGCGTTCGAGACATCCTCGAACCGGGTGAAGGTGCGGCCGGGATACACGTCGCCCCCGTTCACCTCGACCCATTCCGCCGACAACCCGGAGACGTTCACCGATTCAAGCCGCAGGTCTTTGAACTCCACGGTGGCGGAGCTTTCCTCACGGCGCGTCACGTATCGCACGGAGGGCAACAGCCGGATACGGTCGGCCTCCAGCTCGTTGATCGCCGGATTGCGCCGCCACGGGCTGTTCTCCTCGGAGCCGTCTGAGACGGTCACGCCGGCCTGGAAGAAGCGCCACACCAGAAAGGTGCGCGGCGCAATCGACTCGAAGACGCCCGCCACGCTCTTGTTGATCCCGCTGATCATGGCGGCCATCAGCATCACCACCATCACGCCGATCGCGATCCCGAGGATCGTCAACGCGGCGCGTGCCTTGCTGGTGCGCAGCGACTCGAGCGCGATACTGACGCCCTCGAACAGCCCACCACTCCCGAAGGTCACGTCTCGGCCCGCAGGGCAGTGATGGGGTCGAGGCGAGCGGCCCGGCTCGCCGGGTAGACCCCAGCGATGATCCCGACCCCGGCGCCGAGGGTCACGCCAAGCACAATGGACCAGGGTGCGACCGCGGCCGGCAACGGTGTCGTCGCGGCGACGAGAGCGGCTAACCCGATCCCCGTGCCGACACCCGCCGCGGCGCCCACGGTTGCGAGCGTGGTGGCCTCGACCAGGAACTGTCGCAGGATGTCGCTGCGTCGCGCGCCCAACGACTTGCGAATGCCGATCTCGCGGGTTCGCTCAGCCACCGCCATCAGCATGATGTTCATGATGACGATGCCTCCCACGACGAGGGAGATTCCCGGGAGGAAGGGAAGGGCGTACTGCAGAATGCTGCTGATCTTGCCCCAGAAGTCGAGCACTTCATCCGCGGTTTCCATCGCAAAGTCGTCCGGCTGGCGCGGGCGCAGGTGCCGCCGGCTGCGCATCACGGCTTCGGCCTGCGACATCGCTTCGCGCATCTCGGATGGCGAGTTGGCCTTCATGGCCAGCGCATCCACGACGCGTGGCGGGTTGACGAAGCGCCGGAGCGGGGCCGTGGCGGGCGCGACCACGAACTTGTCGAGCGACAGTCCGAACAGGTTCCCCTGCTTCTCGACCACACCGATCACGCGGTAGGGCAGGTCGAAGATCTTCACCTCGCGACCGAGCGGATCCTGTCCCTCGAACAGTTTGTCTGCCAGGTCGTGTCCCAGCACGAGGACCGGCATGCCGGCCTCGACCTCCTGCCCGGTGAACGCCCGGCCCTGCTCGATGGTGAGCGAGCGAATGTCGAAGTAGAGCTCGGTCGCAGCGGTGACCTGCACGTCTTTGGCGGTCCGCTTGCCGGCGGTGACCGCGGCGCGCGTATTCGACTCCCAGGCGGCGAGGACGGGAACGGTTACACCCCGCGAGACCGCCTGAGCGTCTTCGTAGGTGACGCGCGGCCGGCGCATCCAGGTCCGCCACATCGAGTCGGTCACGTTGCCGAGTTGCACGTCAGGAAACTGCCGCAGCCGAAACGTGTTCACGCCGAGCAGCGTGCCGGCGAACTTGTCGGTCATGTAGCGGTTCATCCCTTCCACGACCGACACGACGGCGATGAGGAACATCACGCCGATGAACACGCCGATGATCGAGAAGCCGCTCTTGAGCTTCTGCGCCCGGATGGTCTGGAAGGCGAGGCGCACCGCGTCGAAGAAGCGCATTACGCGGGGCTACTCGTAGCGCAACGCTTCCACGGGGTCGAGGCGCGCGGCCTTGCTGGCGGGGTAGATGCCGAAGAGCACGCCCGTCAGCGCCGCCGCGACGAGCGCCATGACGACCGAGGCCAGCGGGACGTAGGCGGGGAGCGGGGAAACGGCGCCGATGAGGAACGCGATGCCCGCGCCGACGATCATGCCGACGATGCCGCCCACCAGGGTCAGCGTGGCCGCCTCGACGAGGAACTGCCACAGGATCGTCTGACGCGTGGCGCCGAGCGCCTTGCGCACGCCGATCTCCCGGGTGCGCTCGGTCACCGAGATCATCATGATGGCGACGACGCCGACGCCCCCCACCATCAACCCGACGCTCGACAGCACGACCATCAGCAGTTTGAACATCGCCGTCATGCTGTTGATCACCTCGAGATAGCGCTCCTGGGTGACGGCATCGAAGGTGTTGGCCTGTCCCGGGCGGAGGCCACGCATGGTGCGCAGGGCGATGGTCACGTCGTCGATCGCGCGCTCGACCGGTACGGAGTCCTCAGGCGCCACGAAGAAGTGCATCCAGCCCTGCCAGTACGGGACATACTTGACGAGGGTCCCATGCGGCATGAACGCCTCCGCTTGGTCGCCTTCGCCGAACAAACCGGTGGGGGGGTTGTAGACGCCGATGACGTCGTAGGGCAGGCCGGCCACCTTGATGCGGCGGCCGATCGGATCCCGGTTGCCGAACAACTGCTCCGCGAGCTTGTCGTTCACGACGACGACGAGCGCATTGGCCTTGTCCTCGAGGTCGCTGAACGAGCGGCCCGGATACACGTCGCCGCCGGCGACCTTGGGCCAGTCGGCGTCACGCCCGTTGATGTTCACGGCGGAGTGACGCTTGCCTTCGAACTCGACGTCGGCGCCCCCGTTCTCGTTCACGACCACGAACTTGATCGTCGGCAACTGCTCGAGGCGCGCCGCCTCTTCCATGGTGAGCGGCGGGCGCCGGCGCCACGGATTGGGGTCGTCGGGGTCCTCGTGGCCCGCGCCGCCCCAGAACCGGCCGACGAAGAACGTCTTGGGGCCGAGCGACGCCAGCATGTCCGACAGGCCCTTGTTGAACCCGGCGATCAGGGAGCCGATCACCATGACGACCATCACCCCGATCGCCACGCCGAGGATCGTGAGGGCGGCGCGCACCTTGTGGGCCCGCAGCGAGGTCAGCGCGATCCCGACGCCTTCGATGAGCGGTCGCATCGGCTACTCCTGCCTCAGGGCGGTGATGGGATCGAGGCGCGACGCGCGGCTCGCCGGGTAGACGCCCGCGACGATCCCCACGCCGCCGCCGATGACGACGCCCAGGACGATCGAGAACGGCGACACCGTGGCCGGCAAGGGACTCGCCAGGTTCACCAGCACGCTGAAGCCGACGCCGGCCGCGACGCCGAACGTGGCGCCCGCGGTCGCGATGGCGGTCGACTCGGCGAGGAACTGGCGCAGGATGTCGGTGCGCCGGGCGCCCAGGGATTTACGCAGACCGATCTCGCGGGTACGCTCCGCCACCGCCATCAGCATGATGTTCATGATGACGATGCCCCCGACGACGAGCGACACCATCACCAATCCCGGGCCGATGATCATGAGAAACTTCTGGATGCCCGCCCAAAACGCGAGGACGCCTTCGGACGTCTCCAGCACGAAGTTGTTGTCCTGGCGGGGGCGGAGGTGGCGGCGGCCGCGCATGGCCTCTTCGGCTTGGGCCATCGCTTCCTGCATGTCGCCGAGCGTCGCCCCCTTCACGATCAACGCATCGATGATGCCCGGCGGGTTCACCATGTCCTGGATGGGCGAGCGCGCCGGCGCGACGGCGAAACGGTCGAGCGAGAACCCAAACAGCTTCCCCTGGTGCTCCACGACGCCGATCACGCGGTACGGCTGACCCCCGATCCGCACCTGCTTCCCGATCGGGTCGCGATCCGGGTAGAGCTTCAGCGCCACTTCCTCGCCCAGGACGATGACGGGCACGCCCGAGCGGGCTTCCTGCGCCGTGAACGCGCGGCCGTTCGCGATCTTCAGGTTCTTGATGTCGAAGTAGCGTTCCGTGGCGCCGGTGATATCGACACTCAGGACCTTCTTCGCGCCCGTCTCGACCGTCGCCTGATCCGAGGACTGCCACGCCGTCGTGACGGGCACGGTAATGGCGCTCGTCACCGCGTCAGCGTCACCGAACGTGATGCGCGGCCGGCGCGCCCACGCGCGCCACGTCGAATCGCTGATGTTGGGCGTAATCTGCGGCCGGCGCCGCAGGTGGAACGTGTTCACCCCGATGATCGTCCCGGCGAACTTGTCGGTCATGTACGCGTTGATACCGTTCACGATCGACCACGCCACGATCAGCGAGGTCACGCCGATGAACACGCCGATGAACGAAAACCCGCTCTTCAGTTTTTGCGCCTGGAGGGTCCTGAGGGCGAGGACGACCGCTTCGAACAGCCGCACTCAGGCGGCCTGCAGCTGATCGGTCGCGACCAGGCCATCCCGCAGCGTGATCACCCGCGCCGCCTGCGCCGCGATGTCCTGCTCGTGCGTCACCATCACCACCGTCTGGCCCGCGTCGTGCAGCTCGCGGAACAGCCCCATGATCTCGAGGCCGGTCGTCGAGTCGAGGTTCCCGGTCGGCTCGTCGGCGAGCAGGATGCTGGGGTTGTTCACGAGCGCCCGGGCGATCGCCACCCGCTGGCGCTGGCCGCCCGACAGCTCGTTGGGCCGGTGGTCCATCCGGTCGCCCAGGCCCACGCGTTGCAGGGCCTGCGCGGCGCGCGCCTTGCGCTCCTTGGCGCCGAGCCCGGCGTAGATCAGCGGCAGCTCCACGTTGTGGAGGGCGTCGGCGCGCGGAAGGAGGTTGAAGGTCTGGAAGACGAAGCCGATCTCCTTGTTGCGGATGCGCGCCAGCTCGTCGTCCACCAGGTCGCTCACCTTCTGCGAGTTCAGCCAGTACTCGCCGCTCGTGGGGGTATCGAGGCAGCCGACGAGGTTCATCAACGTGGACTTCCCGGAGCCCGACGGGCCCATGACGGCTACGTACTCGTTCTTGCGAATCTGGATACTGACGCCGCGCAACGCCCGCACGGTTTCCGAGCCCATGTCGTAGTCGCGCGTCAGCTTGTGCGTCAGGATGACGACGTCGGGGAGCGGTGTGTCGCCGGTGCGGAACTCCTGCAGGCTCACGACGGCCTCCGGCTCGCCGAATCGGACGCTTGCCGCGTCGCCTTGACCCGCGCGCCTTCCTTGAGGTCGCGGATCGCCTGGTACGGACCCGCCACGATGGTGTCGCCCTCGCGCACGCCGTCGATCACCTCGAAATACTCCTCGCCGGCGATCCCCACTTTCACGGGCCGGAACGTCGCGACGCCGTTGCTGACGATGAACACGCCCTCGGCTTCCTTCTTCTTAGTATCGGTGGTCGCGGCGGCTGGGGCTGCGGGGGCCGTGGCGGCGCCGCGCTGCTCGGTCTTCACCGGCGTGTTCTCCCGCACCGTGAGCG
>Ga0070704_100002145_pt1 | contig 10993 bp, 8 predicted proteins | sample KBSK5252metaG_FD_65467 | JGI IMG/M metagenome (GOLD analysis project Ga0070704, IMG submission 65467) | Corn, switchgrass and miscanthus rhizosphere microbial communities from Kellogg Biological Station, Michigan, USA - KBS K5-25-2 metaG | ecosystem: Host-associated > Plants > Roots >... | reverse complement strand
TCGTTCTGTACCAGGAAGAATTCCAGGCTGCGTTTGAGGGTGTGCTCCAACTGGACCGGATCCCAGGGTTTGTTGACGTATTTGTAAATGGCGCCGGTATTGACCGCTGCAATCGCCGCTTCCATGTCAGCGTAAGCGGTGGCGAGGATCCGGATCACACGGGGAAAAGACTGCCGCGATTTTTCCAGCAGCCAGACGCCCTTTTCGCCCGGCATGCGCTGATCGGTCATCAGCACACCGATTTCATTCGCATGCTGTTCGAGCAGTTTCAGCCCGTCCTGGGCATTGGTGGCAGTGAATATCCGAAACTGTTCTTCAAATGCGCGCGCGAAATACTTCAGCGACTTCTCTTCGTCGTCGACGTAAAGGATGGCGAATTTCTTGTAGTCGTAAAAGCTTTGCATGCGCTCTTGGCTGTTCACGGTCACACTACGGCTGCGCGGCCGGCTGCGGCGCCGGCGTCTCGCTCGGAAATTCGAGCGTGAATTCGCAATACTCGCCGGGGTCGCTCTTCACGGCGATGCGCCCGCCGAAATCCTGCACGATGCGATAACAAATGCTCAGACCCAGTCCCATCCCCTGCCCCACTTCCTTCGTCGTAAAAAACGGGTCGAAGATCTTGTCCATGATCTGCGGCTTGATGCCTTCGCCATTGTCACGAACGACGATGATGCTCAAACCGCGTTCGACGCGACCCGTGATCGCTATCGCAGGCTTATCGTCAGCAAACTCCTTTCCCTTGAGCGCGTCCAGCGAGTTTTGCAGCAGATTTACCATCACCTGGATGAGCCGGTTCCGGTCGCCAAAAACCAACTGCTCCGCCGGCACATCGGTGTGAATGCTGACCTTTTCCTTCCATTCCTGGCTCAGGAAACGCAGCGCCGAGCGCACCACTTCCCAAACCTTGATCTCTTCCCGCCCCTGATTCCCGGGATGGGTGAAAGTGCGCAAATCCGACACGATGGTTTTGACCCGGCCGATGCCTTCTTCCACATCCTTCAGAATCTCGGCGTATTCATCCCGCTCCAGTTCAGGAATAAGCCGGGCTTTGTTGCGGAGCGTGTAGAGGCCAGTGAAAGCAAAGTTCAAAGGGTTGTTGATTTCATGGATAATGCCGGCACTGAGCCGCCCCAACGACGCCAACTTCTCCGTCTGAACCAGCTGCGTCTCCGTCTCCTTCAGCTGCTCGATGGTCGTTTCCAGCCTTTGTTTTTCCTTCGAGAGCGTGCGTTGATACTGATACGAATCGACCAAGTTTTTCACCCGCACATGCAGCTCGGTGGTCGAGAATGGTTTCGACAAAAAGTCGTTCGCGCCGCACTCGAGTGCCTGGAGTTTGGTTTCCTCATCCGCGCGCGCAGTCAGCAAAATGACCGGAATCGCTTGAGTTTTGGTTTGGCGGCGCAACTCACGGCAGGCTTGGAGACCATCCTTCTCCGGCATCATCATATCCAGCAGAATGACATCCGGGAGAAATTGGCCGGCTTTATCCACGGCTTGCTGGCCATCCACCGCCTCAAACACCTGGTAACGTTCGGCCAATTGCGATTTCAGGAATCGCAACATGTCAGGTTCGTCGTCGGCGATCAGCGCCTTGGGCAAATGCCCATTACGATTCGTCTCAACCGGGCGCATCGATTCCTTGGCTGAACCCAAGCCGGGGAATAGTTCCGCCCGTCGATAGAGGTTCGCGAGCCATTCATCATTCGAAACCGTCGCGCCGGGTGCGGCAGGTTTGGCGGCGGGTTCAGACTCTGTTTCAGAGGGTGCGGGTGCGTTCGGGTCCGGCACGCGATACGGTAAGCGCACGGTGAAAGTGGTCCCACGTCCCTCCGTGCTCTCCACCGCGACCGTGCCGCCTTGCACTTCCACCAATTCTTTAACCAGCGCCAGACCGATGCCCACGCCTTGGAATTTGCGGCGAGCCGAGGTGTCGACTTGGAAGAACCTGTCGAAAACATTGGGAAGATGCTTCGCCGGAATGCCCATGCCCGTATCGGCGACCTGTAGGACAAGTTCCTCGGCTTCCCGCCGTGCGCGCAGCTCCACCTTCCCTCCCGCCGGCGTGAACTTCAGGGCATTAAACTGCAGATTGAGCAGAATTTTTTCCAGCTTATCGCGGTCCACCAGCACGGTCGTCACCTCGTCCGTAATGGTGGTCTCCAAACGTATGCGCTTGTCCTGAGCCATCTGGCGAGCTGCATTTGCCAGTCCGCGGAGAAATTCCGCAATGGGCACTGGGTCGCGCCGCACCTGCATCACGCCCGAATCGAGCCGTACAAGATCGAGCAAATCGTTGATCAACTTTAGCAGGCGCATGCCGTTTGACTGCATGGTCTGGAGCAAGCCGCGGCTCTCCTCGTCGGTGCTCCGTCCGAAACGCCGGATGAAACTTTCCAAGGGGGCCAGCATCAACGTCAGCGGCGTTCGCAGCTCATGGCTGATATTGGCGAAAAAGCGGCTTTTGACCTGGTCGAGCTCAGTCAATTTCCGGTTGCTCTCCTCGAGGGCCTTCTTGTGGTTATCGAGCTGGAAACGCAGGGAGAATTCGCGAAAGCGCAATTGCGCAAGGAAATGGTTGCCGGTGACCACGATAATGCCGGTCAAAACCATGAAGTAGGCGTTATTGAAAAAAATGCGCGGTTGATGGATGGGGCCCTCCGACAGGCACGCCGCCATGTACATCCCCATCACGCAAGTCACGGCGACCAGGCTTTCGGCAAACGTCCAGCGGAGCACGAAGCCGACCACCAGCAAAACCAGGTTCAGCCCCGCGTAATAAGGAGAGTTGGAACCCTCGGTTTGGTATATCATCACACTGATAAACGCAGCCGGGATCAGGACCAGGGTCACTCCCAGTAACCGATAATGCTTGCGACCTATCCGGGTCAGCAGAAAGGCAAGGAAGAACCCGATGAGAGCCGAACTGGCCAGCCGCAGGCGCAGAAAGTGCCAAACTTGCTCATTGTAAACGAAGTAATCCAGGACCGAACCGGCGGGCATCAGTAACATTCCCAGGATGCACGCCACCTTGAAGTTGTTGACCGTCATTTCGCGATCGTAGTCGCGGTAGGCGTTCAGCGTATGTTCCGTATCACTCACGCTCGCACCTCCGGCCGGCGCACTTCCAGAAACAGGTTGGTGCTCGTAGCCTCCTGATGGATGCGGCACTGCTCCGCTTGCACCTGCTCGGGCGCCAGGGCAAGCAGCCCAGTGCGGTCGCGATATATCAAATGCCAGTCCAACAGGAATTCCAGCATATGACGGAATGGCTTGCTGTCATGCACATTCGTCACCACGATCACTCCACCCGGCGCCAGGTTGTTAAAAAACACCCCGGTCAGCTGTTTGCATGTTCGATCGGTCAGGTAATCAAATAAGCCAGCGCAGTAGATCAAATCATACTTGCGGACACTTTCATCGGCGATGATCCTGGCCGACTCCTTGATGAGCTGCAGGACCGATTTCTTCTGGTAGGTAATGGCACATTGGCGGCGGGCTTGTCGTTTGGACAGCTCAACCGCCTCGCGCGCGAAGTCGAGGGTCTCTTCATTGAAATCGACCAGGGTCGCTTCGCTGCGCTCGGCCAGCGGCGATTCCTGGATGAAGCGCTGAAGCTCGTAGGCCGGTCCGCAGCCAACGCTCAGGATACGCGCTGACCCGTTACGGGTGTGGATCCTGAGGCTCTCCGCTTCCAGGCATTGCCGCAGATACGCCAACCGGTTGCGATGCGCCACCGATGGATATTGATAAAGCAGCCACGCGTTCATCGCTTTGGCGAAGAGCGAGGCCCCCTCATACGGATCGCGCGTGATCATGTTGACCATCTCGTAATCGCCGGCGTAGCCCAGCGGCTTTTGAAACGCGCGAAAACCAAAAGGCGAACAGAGAAAGCAGGAATGCAGCACGCGCCTGGCGTAGTTTTGATGGGCCGTCCGGTGCGCCGGCTCAATCCGGCCCGAGATCTCTTCAAATCGCTCGTGCAAGGCGTTGAAGGAAGAAATAAAATGCGGCCGGAGGCTCTCCATCACTTCATGCTCGCGTTCCGCCCGACTGCCATCCGGCGACGAACGCAGGATCAGCTCGGCCTGTTCCAGCCATAATCGCAGATCGGTCAGAAAGGAGTAGAGATCTCCCACGATGACTTTGAATTCGGGCAGGACCGTGCTGAGTGTCCGCCAGCCCTTGAGGAATTGCTGAAAGGCTTCGGCCACTTCGGCCGGCCGGGCACTGGCGAGGCCGCCGTCCAGTTCGTGCCACTGATCTTCCAAGGTCACCTCACACACCAGCACCAAGCCCGTCTGGATGAGGCTGCGAATCACGGCGCGACCGGCATAGAGCGAATGCTCTTTGATACAGACGCGAAAATCGCTCAGCACTTCGGACAGGTGCAGGACGGCATTCGGATTGTAAATCTCGAAGGCCACCTCATTGCGCGCCAGGCGCAGGCAATTGCCACGAATGGCGATGCCCTGGCTGGTCAGGCAGTTTACCAGGTGCTCTTGATCATTCGGTGCTTCCATAACAGGACGCAGCGGCGTCCGCTCGCCGCTCAAAACCTCAGCGTGGTCATCAGGACCACCACCCAGGCGTCACGATTCCCGCTCGAGCCGCCGGGGTGGGCCACCCACTCCACGCTGGGCTGCAGCGTCCACCAGGCGGTAAGCTGAGCTTTGTAGGTCAACTCGAACAAACCTTCATAATCCACCGGAACAAAGCTACCCGGCGCCACGCCATTGACCACGCGCTGGCCATCCGCGATGTCCCGGCTCATCCACATCCAGGCGGCCGAAACGCCAAGCGCATCCCAATCCCGCGTCGGAATCAGTCCGCGATAAACCAAGCCGCCGTCCAGCGCCCATTCCACCAGGTTTCGGTCCGCCGGCGCATAGCCTCCACGAGCAAAGGCGCCCAACCCCTGCTTGGCTGGGTCGTCCGCCGCGCCCTCGCGAAAGAGCACCTGATCGACCGTCGCGTAAAGACCGTAGTTTTGAGAATGCACCGTTGGCCCGGGGCCTGCCCCCACCAGAGCCCGAATGGTGTTGAAATTGTCATAGAAATCGTCGGTATGAAACCAGCCTCCAATCTTGGCGGTGCCAGGCAAGCCGCGGTCCTGTTTGCCGTGATTCCATTTATACCCGCCTTCGGCATAGGCCAGGGCCCCTTCCTGGCTGTTGAGATTGATGCGGGTGCCGGAAGAGGACATGTCGGGATTACCGTCATACACGGCCGCCTGCGCGAACCATCGCGGTTCGGGCTCCCAGCGAAGGCGCAGGCCCAAGGCAGAGAGCGGTGAGGAAGGCAACCCGTGCCGCCCGACGGGATAGCCAGGAATGTCAAACAAATCGAAAGCAATGGTCGGATAAAAAAATGTTTGATTGATGAAGATGCGGTCGGAGACCTCGGGCATGATGAAGTCCTGGTCGACGGAGAGAATGCCCCCCTTGAGCCCCACTTTCCCGTCGAGGAATTTCTGTTCGTACCAAAGCTCCCAAAGGCGCAGCGAGTTTGGATAATCAATCAGGTTCACCTTGTTTAAGTCGCCGATAAATCGATCCGAAAATGGCTTCTCGCCGTGCAGCCAGAGGGAGCCGACATGAAAACGCCCGCCGTCGTAGCCGGCCAGTCGCTTGGAATCCAGATCCAGGGTCATCAACAAGAGTCCCTGATACACTTTTTCGATCTCCCGCCCACCCGAAACAATGGATGGCATGCTCCCGATGTAGAAGAATTCAAAATCGGCCCCATGCTGAGAAAGCCATGGTCGCGCCCCGCCCCAGGTTCCCAGGAGGTAATCCTGCTCCAGGAATTGCCGGAAAGAAGATTGGTCCGCAGGGGGTTCCGCGCTCGGAGGTTCGGCGCCCAGGGCAAAACGAGTGACGAGCAGGCACAACATCAGAACGATCCATTTTCTGTTGTTCGTTTGGTTCATAAAGGGTTCACGGACTCAACCGGGATGTCCCATTCGAGCGGGTGTCTGACGCGCGGCGGTCCCGCCAGACGCTGGTCACGATGCCCCAGAGCAACTGCCCCAGAGTCGAGAAATAACTGCGGGCGATATCGGAAGAAAGGAAGGCCAGGTAAACGTCATTCGACGGCAGGGCGTTGGTGGAGGCAAAATAGAGCGACTTCTCCTGCCCGCGATACTTCGCCTTGTAAAACGAGAGGCCCTGGAAATTGTAGATGTCGTTGCCGAACCTTTCGCTGAGCTGGAAAAACTTGAGTGTCGCCCAATCATCATTGAAACGTCCGCGCTCAAGCTTGACGAACGGGGCGAGGCAAAGGTTCAGGGTGCGTTTGCCTTCGGCGCGGAAATGTTCAAGGGCCACCATGTTGATGGCGGTGGCGAGGCGGCCGAAGCGCCGCTCGTCGCAACGTGAGATGTTGGCCGAATAGCCGACCACCCGGCCGCTCTCGTACATGGGATCGTAAAACACGAATCCGGCGACTTTTCCCTCCGCGTCGTAGGCGACGAACTTGCGCACATCCTCTTCGTGTTCGTAGACCGGCCGGCGCGCATAGATCCAGATTTCGCGGTCGTTGACTTTTTTGGTGCCGATCCAGCGGCGGGAGACTTCATCGAGTTGGGTGCGGCTGACTTTTTCGATGGCCTCTTCGCGGATGACGATGCGCTCGCGGCGGGCCTCGTTGCGGGCGCGTTTGATCAGATCGAGCTCCTTCCAATTGCCGAGGGTGTTGTAGGTCTGGACGGGCAACTCCGGTTCGTAACCGATGCAATTGGCTTTGAGGCCGAGCTGGCGCAAATCGGCGGCGCAATCTTCGGACACCACGGCGAAGGCGGCCTGGCCGGCGAAGGCGAGGAATTGGGTGAGCAACGCTTTGCGGCTGTCGGCGGCGCAGAGGGGGTCGGAGAGCACAATGCGGCAACCGCGGCGGGCGAAGACAGGATGGGAAACGGAAGTGAATGCGACGTAGCCTTCTGGCGCGACGAAGTATTCCATTCCGGATTGCAAGGTGGCATAGGAGAGGGCCTCTTTTCCGAATCTTCGTAGAAACGGAGAAAGCAAGGCCCACTTTTCGTGGGACGCGAGGGATTTGGCCTCGGGACCTAAAATGGTTCTGGTTTGCATCTGCCCACAGCCGCTCCACTCCCTCCTCGGCATCCTGCCGCCCTGGACTCCATTCGTTGGTTCGGTTCGACTGGAGCTATGGCTGGGCCAGGTTTTCCAGGGCCCAATCAGCAGTCAGCGTGAACACTTGATTGCGATTGCGATCGAGATGTCCGACATGCCCGTTGCCGGGGATGATATGCAACTGCTTTTTGCACATCAAGGCATCATAAAGCAACCGGGCGGTTTCGGGCGGATCCAACTGATCCTCCTCGCCCCAGAGCACGAGGGTTGGAATTTTGATTCGGGAGACGCGTTCAAGCGTGTTCACGAAAAACGATTGGGCGGCGCCGGGAAGCGGGAACGCTTTGAACGCCGCCACGGACCGGGGATCATCGCGCAGGCGGCGATCAATCTCGGGGTCCGCCGCCATCCGCACGCCCTCCAGCATCTTGAGCAGGCTCAGGCGCAGATCCTTCTTGGTGAAATAGCGTTTAACCCGGCCCAGCAGGATCAGTGATTTGAGAATCACCGCGGCCGCCACAGGCATCGAGTTGCGCACGGTGGCGTCGAGCGCGACGAGCGCCTTGAGACGCGGCTCCACCAGCGCCGCCTCCAGAATGGCCGTGCCGCCGGAGGAGAGCCCAAAGGCTCCGATGCGCGTGGAGCGCAAATCCGGGTGATTCGACATGAACTCCACGGCCGCGCGCACGTCAGCCACCCATTGGTCCATGTCGACATAAAACCGTTCGCCTTCGCTCTCGCCGTGCCCATGCATGTCGAGCGCCAACGCCGCCACCCCACGTTCCGCCAGGCAAGAGCAGAGTTCGGAGTAATTCTCCTTAAACTCCCCCGCCCCGTGGCAAACGATCATCGCGGGCGCCGCGTGCCCTGAGCCTGTCGAAACAGGTTGGCCCACGCCCACCGGCAGGAACAGCGCCCCGGACAGTTTTGCGCCCAACGATTCGATTTGTACTTTTTTCGGCTCGATCATCATGCAGACAGCCCTGAGAGCTTGCCGGATGCCAGAACCACGGCTCGCGCCTGAACGGCTTCACAGCGCACGGCAATCTCCGTCCGTCCATCTTGACTCTAAGAAAGAACGGGCTGTGCTCGCAATCCGCAATGATTCGGACCGGTCAAATCGTGCCGCTCCCGGACACGGTCACTCGGCCAATTTTGCCGGGTTGGGGTTTTTTGATTGTCGCGCCGGGCCTGATGCGTATGATGCCCAACGATCCGCCCGATAGGTTGTTAGCAATGCAAGAGACTTCGCCCGACGTCAATAGCGCGGGCACTCGAGTTGGTTGGTTTGAGTTCTGATGTGCTGTGTTGAGAGTCGAATCGAGCGATTGATGCGAAAGAAAAGACATCGCCACGTTGCGTATTCGCCTTGCGTCCACTCTGAGTGAAAGCAAAGCGATGACCAGTCCTGGGCGTAGAGAAGCAAAGGAGGGCTTGCCAGCCCAGAGTGCCCCATTGCCCAACATTCTCGATCGGTGTCTCGATGCCGCCGTGCTCGTGGTGGACGCTCAACAGCGGCTCACGGCAGTTACTCCGGGGGCAGCCGAGTTGCTGGGCCTGCCCGGCGATATTCTGGGCCAATCCTCCGCAACGCTCCCGGCCCCCCTGCCCGCCATTCTGCACCGAACCATCCGCAACAACACCGGCGTGGTCGATCGGATAATCCTGGTCCGCGGGGACGCCGGCTCCCTCAGCCTGCGCGTGGCCACCGCGCCGATGACCCAAGGCGGCACGGCGTTGGGGGCTGTGGTGATACTCAACGACCTGACGCCCGCCCGGCATCTGGAGGAGAACCTGCGCCGGCTCGACCGATTGGCCAGCATCGGCACTCTGTCAGCGAGCATGGCGCATGAGGTCAAAAATGCGATGGTCGCGGTGAAAACGTTCGTGGATCTGCTGGTGAAAAAGAACCAGGACGCGCCCCTGGCCGACATTGTGGTGCGCGAGATGCGCCGGATCGATTCCATCGTCAGCCAGATGCTCCGCTTCGCCGGGCCGGCCAAGCCGACTTTCGCCGCCCTTTCCCTGCATCAGGTGCTCGAGGATTCGCTGGGCCTGGTGCAGCATCATTTGGAGGGGCGCAAGATCCAGTTGCAACGCGATTTCCGGGCCGCGCCCGATTTGGTGCATGCCGATCTCTACCAGTTGCAACAAGCCTTCCTGAATCTTTTCTTCAATGCCCTCGAGGCCATGGGCGCGACGGGCAAACTGGAGGTCACCACCGAGCAGACTCCGTCCGAGCCCGATTGCGATTTAAAGATCACGATCCGCGACAGCGGCATCGGCGTTGCGCCGGAGAATCTGCAACGGTTGTTCGATCCGTTTTTCACGACCAAAGCCGATGGCACCGGCCTCGGCTTGCCCATCACCCGCCGCATTATCGAAGAGCACCGCGGCCTCATTTCTGTCGCCAGCGAACTGAACCAAGGCACCGTGTTCACCATCCGGCTCCCCTCGTCGGGGAGGAAACCTTAAGCTAAATTTGAGCGCAATGTTCGTCACGTTGAACGTTCGACGCAAGCAACGATCAATCACCATCGTGGGATAAATCGCCAACTTTCAACTTTCAACGCCGTGCAGGCTTCCGCGCCTTCCCATTCACGGCTCGTTCACTTTCTCACTCGAAAAGCGTGGCGGGATCCTCGGTGCGCCCCAGAAATCTACCCCCGCCCCACATCGGCTCGAACGCGCCGGCGTGCCAGCGGCGGACTCGATATAACGTGGCGAACATGAAGTCCGGCGCCGCCGTGCCCTGGCCTCCCACCAATTCGCTGCCCCGCCGCACGTTGTCCATCAGCCAGGCCGGCATGCGCAAGTGGTAAGGGTTGCGTTTGACCTCGCCCGCATGAAAGGACAACGCCGTAATCAGATCCGCCACGTCGTGTTCCGAAGATTCCACCATCAGGTTCGGCGTTCGCATTGCGCCCCAGAATTCCGTCTCCACCGCCACACACGTGAAGCCCGGAGCGCACGCCTGCAGCGCTTCGACCACCAGATGATGGGTGCCGATGTGGGTGGCATTCCAGTCGTCGTCGTGCGGAAATAAAATCACTCGCGGCGAATGCTCCTGAAGAATTTCCGTCACCTTTGCCACCGACGCGCGCCATTGGTCCGGCGAGGCGGAGCGAGCCGATAAGGAGATGCCCGCCAGCCCGCCCGGCGCTGTGGCCAGCAGGTCGAAGCCAATTTGAAGGCAGCAGGCGCGCAACTCCTGCCAACGCTCCTCCCGTCGGAGCGCGTTACTGCCCTGAGTCACCGCCACATTGACCACTCGCCAGCCCAACTGGCGTTGCAGACGCAGCGCCAACCCGCCGATGATGACCTCATCATCCGGGTGCGGAGAGAAGAGCAAGACGCGAGGTGCATCCGTTGCCGCCGCGGCCGCGGCTTTGCCGGCCAGCACGCCGCCTAAAGGATAACTGTGCCCGCGCTGAAAGAGTCGGACAAAATCGCCGACGAACTGTTCGTAGGGATTCACGGGAGCAACGCCAGGCTGGCGGCGGCCATGGCTTGGCCGTGCCGTTTCTGTTTCTCGTCCGGCATGTGAAAGGCCACCTGGCCCGCCAGCGTCGGAAATTCCCGGCGCAACACCTCCCGGGCCTCTTGCAGGAGAAGCTCCCCCCCGGCTCCGCTCGTCACCCGCCCCAGCAGCAACAGATGGCGAATGGCATAGAACTCGGCGTAATGCGCCACGGCGTAACCCAGGTACACCCCGATGGTCCGGTAAATCGCCACAGCACGTTCGTCACCGCGCGCCATGAGTTTCTGCACTTCGACAAGTTTTTCGGGCAGCGGCAATTTCGGCGCAATCACCTCACCCAAGCCGGCCGCGGGCAGGAGCCGTCCCACGGCCTGCTGTGAGAAGTACTGCACGCCGCAGCCGAGATCGCCCGACCATT
>Ga0070704_100002144_pt1 | contig 10995 bp, 9 predicted proteins | sample KBSK5252metaG_FD_65467 | JGI IMG/M metagenome (GOLD analysis project Ga0070704, IMG submission 65467) | Corn, switchgrass and miscanthus rhizosphere microbial communities from Kellogg Biological Station, Michigan, USA - KBS K5-25-2 metaG | ecosystem: Host-associated > Plants > Roots >... | reverse complement strand
CGAGCACCGCGTCGTCGGTGATCTCGGGGCGGACCGGCTGGTGCCTCGCCCGCTCGCCGAGCCGCCAGATGTGCATCCACCCGACGTGCGAAGCGGTGACCGCGTCGTTGGGTGCGGCGACGTACGCGGCCTTGAGCGCGGTCAGCGCGGCCGGGATGCGGTCGTAGGCTCCGCCGTGCAGCGTGGCCCACGCTCCTACACTACCTCATGGTGGAGGCTGCGTTCGGACTGCCCGGCTCGCCCTGGAGCATGGTGGCCCGCCTGCATCACCGCTCGGGGGTCTTCGGCCTGTTCTCTCACAGCGGTTCCAATCTGGTCGAGTTCGGGGTGCGCTACCGCTTCTAGGCCGAGGGCCGCCCGGTCTTCGCGTCCTGGATGGCTCGCCAGACCCGGTCGCTGCTGGCCGGCATGTCCAGCTGGCGCACCCCGAGGGGCCCGAGCGCGTCCATCACCGCGTTGATGACCGCGGGCAGCGCGCCTACCGTGCCCGCCTCGCCGGCGCCCTTGGCCCCCAGCGGGTTGAGCGCGGTGGGAACGGGGTGGCTCTCGATGGCCAGGTCGCAGAAGGTGTCGGCCCGCGGCATCGCGTATTCCATGAACGAGGCGGTCAGGAGCTGGCCCGAGCCCGGCTCGTAGACCACGTTCTCCATCAGGGCCTGGCCGACCCCCTGGGCGACGCCGCCGTGGATCTGGCCCTTGAGGGTGATCGGGTTGATCACGGTGCCGACGTCGTCGGCGATCGCGTAGCGGTCGAGGGTCACTTCGCCGGTGTCCGGATCGATCTCCACCTCGCAGACGTGGCAGCCGTTCGGCCAGGTCGCCTGCTTCGGAGCGAAGGTTCCGGTCTCGTAGAGGCCGGGCTCGAGGCCGGGCGGAAGCTGGCCCGGCTGGAAGGCGGCCCGGGCCACCTCCTTGAGCGTCACCGCGCGGTCGGTGCCGACCACCGAGAACGTGCCGTCGCCGAAGCCCACGTCGGCCTCGGCGGCCTCGAGGAGCCGCGCGGCGATCTTCTTGCCCTTGGCGATCACCTTGTCGGCGGCCGTCCAGAGCGCGGTGCCGCCGATGACGGTCGAGCGGGAGCCCATGGTGCCCATCCCGAACGCGACCCGATCGGTGTCGCCGTCGATGTAGCGCACGTCGGCGGGGTCGAGGCCGAGCCGCTCGTGGAGGATCTGCTTGAACGTGGTCTCGTGACCCTGGCCCTGATTCTTGCTGCCCATCAGCACGGTGACGCTGCCGCTCGGCGCGAACCGGATCTCCGCGAACTCGGGCTGCGGGCCCGCGGCCTGCTCGATGGCGTTGACCACCGCCAGGCCGCGCAGGCGTCCGCGAGCTCGCGAGGTCTCGCGCCGGGCCGCGAAGCCGGCGACGTCGCCCAGGCGCAGGGCGCCGTCCATGCAGCGCTCAAACTCGCCGCAGTCGTAGGTCACCCCGAGCGCGGTGCGGTAGGGCATCGCCGAGGCCGGGATCAGGTTCTGGCGGCGGAGGGCGAGCCGGTCCATGCCGAGCTCGCGGGCCGCGTCGTCGATGAGCCGCTCGATGACGTAGGTGGCCTCGGGCCGTCCCGCGCCCCGATACGGCGCGGTCGGGTTGGTGTTGGTGAGCACGGAGTGGACCGCCACGTGCGCGGTCGGGAACGCGTAGACGCCGACCAGCGTCGCGATGTTGCTGAAGGTGGCGAGCAGATTGCGGTCGGACGAGACGTAGGCCCCCACGTTGGCGTAGGTGTGCACCCGCAGGGCGAGGAAGCGACCCTGGGCGTCGAGGGCCAGCTCGGCCTCGCTCACGTTGTCGCGCGCGTGCTCGTCGGCCGGGATGGCCTCGCGCCGCTCGCACTGCCACTTCACCGGCCGCTTCACCTTGCGTGCGGCCCACAGCACCAGGCGGTGCTCGGCGTACTGCCAGCCCTTGGTGCCGAAGGCGCCGCCCACGTCGCCCGCGATGACCCGGATCTGGTGCTCCGGGATCTTGAAGATGTTGGTGGCCAGGGCGGCGCGGACCCGGTGCGGGTACTGCACGTCGGCGTGAAGCGTGTAGCGGTCCTCGCCCGGGTCGTAGACTCCGAGGGCGCCGCGCGGCTCGATGTACTGGGCGTGCACGCGCGTGATGACGTAGCGCCGACGGACCCGGTGGGCGGCCTGCGCGAACGCCGCCTCGGTCGCGGCCCGGTCGCCCACCTGGTGCAGGTTGGAGACGTTGTCGGGGCACTCGTCCCACACCGCGGGACTGCCGGCCTGGGCCGCCAGGCCGGTGTCGGTGATGGCGGGCAGGGGCTCGTAGTCCACTCGCACCAGGTCGGCGGCGTCCTCCGCTTGAGCCTGGGTCTCGGCGATGACGATCGCCACCGGGTCGCCCACGTGGCGCGCGCGGTCCACCGCCAGGCCGCGGTGCGCGGGGGCAAACATGGGCGAGCCGTCCGGTCGCGTGCGCTTGAGCGTCATCTTCATGGTGCCGAGACCGTCGCGCGCCACGTCGGCCCCGGTGAAGACGGCCACGACTCCGGGCGCGCGCCGGGCCGCGTCGGCCTCGATGGCGCGGAGGTGGGCGTGGGCGTGGGGCGAGCGCACGATCACCATGTGCGTCTGGTTGGGCAGGTTGACGTCGGCGTGGAAGCGGCCCTCGCCGCGCAGCAATCGGACGTCCTCGAAGCGCTTGATCGATTGTCCGATGCCGAACTGACCCATGCGCGGCGCAGCCTACCACAAATTCCCCCTTCGCAGCCCCGTCGCTCCGTTGCTAGAATGACCAATGCTGCCGGCGCAGCGGATCATGACGCGACGATCGACGACGGCTGTCCTGCTGGGCGCGTGGCTGACGCTACTCGTCGGCGTGGCGTGGGGCGCGCGGTCGGAGTCGGTGGAGGTGAAGGACCGGACCGGACGCCTCGGGCTCCTGTCCATCAGCGTGATGGACGACGGCAGCGCCTTCATCGCGCCTGACCACCTGGCCGCCCTGCTCAAGGGTGCGTGGTCCGTCAAGGGCGAGCGCGGCGTCCTCACCGTCAATCAGCGCGCGGTGGAGTTCGTCCGCGGGCAGCCCCGCGCCACCGTGGAGGGCCAGGCGGTAACGCTCGACGCGGCCACGCGCGTGGAGAGCGGCCGCTGGATGGTCTCGCGCGACTTCCTCGGCAAGGGCTTGCCTCGGCTGGCTCCCGGTGTCTCGATCGCGCTGGCGAGCGCACCGGTCCGGGAGGCGGCCCGCAAGCCGGCCCCGGCCCCCACCCAGGGCACGGTGCCGCTCGAGGAGCTGCGCTACCGGTCGTACCCCACGTTCACCCGAGTGGTCATCGAGACCGGGGGCAAGCTCGCCTACGCGGTGGTGGCGGGCGACGAGGAGGTGCGGGTGCGATTGCCCGGCCTCTCCCTGAGCCGCTCGCGGGTGGAGGAGATCGGCGACGGGCTCGTGCAGGAGGTGCGGCTGGAGACGGTCGGGGACGCGGCGGTGCTGCGCGTGGTGCTGGATGGCCCCGCGGGCGAGATCAAGCACACCGTGCTCCAGGATCCCTACCGCCTGGTGCTGGACGTCTACCGCCCCAAGGACGTGCCGGGCACGACCGACGCGGGCCGGGGCGGGATGCAGCCGCTCCACCTCATCGTGCTGGACGCCGGCCACGGCGGCCACGACTCCGGCGCCACCGGGCCCAGCGGGGTGATGGAGAAGGACGTGGTGCTCGACGTGACCCGGCGAGTGGCGCGGCTCGTGGAGAACGGCCTCGGGGTGAAGGTGGCGCTCAGCCGGGACAGCGACGTGTTCGTCCCCCTGCGTGACCGCACCAACTTCGCCAACAAGCAGGGCGCCGACCTGTTCGTGTCCATCCACGCCAACGCCCACCCGCAGGCGGTGTCGGAGGGCGTCGAGACCTACTTCCTCTCCTCCGAGGCCTCGGACAACGCGGCCCGCCAGGTGGCGGCCACCGAGAACAACGTGGTCCAGCTCGAGAGCGCCGCGTCACGTCGGCAGGGCGACGTGCTCAAGAGCATCCTCTGGGACCTCGCGCAGTCCGAGTTCCAGGAGGAGTCGAGCTTCATGGCCGAGACCGTCCAGGACTCGATGAGCAAGTCGCTCAACCTCGTGAGCCGTGGGGTGAAGCAGGCGGGTTTCTACGTGTTGGGCGGGGCGGCCATGCCGGCCATCCTGATCGAGATCGGGTTCCTCACGAACCGCAAGGAGGAGAAGAAGCTGGCGACCCCCGAGCACCGCGAGGCCCTCGCGCGCGCCATCTACACCGGCCTCGCCGAGTACAAGCGTCGCTACGATCAGCGCTTGCGCACCGCCCAGACCCAGAACCCGGCCACGCCCAAAGGATTGCCCAAGCGATGAGCGCGACGATGCACCTCCGGCACGACGGGCGCCGCCCGGACCAGCTGCGCCCCGTCACCATCACCCGCGACTACCTCCGCCACCCGGAAGGCTCGGTGCTGGTCGAGTTCGGCGACACCAAAGTGATCTGTACCGCCTCGCTCGAGGACAAGGTGCCGCCGTTCCTGAAGGGACAGGGGAAGGGGTGGGTCACCGCGGAGTACGCGATGCTACCCCGCTCCACCAACACCCGCTCCAGCCGGGAGCGGAGCGGCCCCGGGGGGCGCTCGCAGGAGATCCAGCGGCTGGTGGGGCGCTCGCTCCGCTCGGTGGTGGAGATGGCCAAGCTCGGCGAGCGGACGGTGTGGCTCGACTGCGACGTGATCCAGGCCGACGGCGGTACCCGCACCGCGGCCATCACCGGGGCGTTCGTGGCCATGGCCGACGCCATCGGCCGGCTCACCAAGACCGGCGCGCTGCCCGGCTCGCCCATCCGCGACTGCGTGGCCGCGATCAGCGTGGGCATGGTGGGCAACCGCCCGGTACTCGACCTCAACTACGTGGAGGACTCCACCGCCGAGGTCGACATGAACGTGGTGATGACCGGCGCGGGGGCCTTCGTGGAGGTGCAGGGGACCGCGGAACAGACGCCTTTTCCCAAGGCGCGCCTCGACGAGCTGCTGGCGCTGGCCGGAGACGGCATCGCCGGACTGGTCGGCCTGCAGCGCCGCGCGATCGCGGCGCGTGACGAGAAGCACTTCACCCTCTGACCCGCTGCTGATCCTGGCCACGGGCAACCGGGCCAAGGGTCGGGAGCTGGCTGCCCTCCTCGCTGGCCTCCCCTACCGAGTCGAGGATCTCTCGGCGTACCCGGACATCGTCCTGCCGCCGGAGGGCGAGACGTCCTACACCGAGAACGCCCTCGGCAAGGCGCGCGCAGTCACCCGGGCCACCGGCCGGATGGCGCTCGGCGACGACTCGGGTATCGAGGTCGACGCCTTCGACGGGCGACCCGGAGTGCTGTCGGCGCGGTACGGCGGCGAGGGTCTGACCGACACCGGCCGCAACGCCTTGATGCTGCGGGAGCTGGTCGGCGTGCCGGCCGCTCGGCGGACCGCTCGCTACCGGGCGGTGATCGCGATCACCGCGCCCGACGGCCGCGAGGTCGCCATCGAGGGCACGGTGGAGGGCCTGATCCTGGAATCGCCGCGGGGCGACGGCGGCTTCGGCTACGACCCCATCTTCTATTACCCCGCCTTCGGGATGAGCTTCGGCGAGGTCAGCGCGACGGCCAAGCACGCGGTGAGCCACCGCGGCCGGGCCTTGGCCCAGGCGCGGGCGCTCCTACGACGCTGGGCGAGTTGAAGGGGGCGCGAGCCGAAGCGTATACTGCTCGCGCCAGTGGGATCGGGGTGTGGCGCAGCCCGGTAGCGCACCTGCTTTGGGAGCAGGGAGTCGGAGGTTCAAATCCTCTCACCCCGACCATTTTCCCCGGCTTCCGCCGGCCCATGTGGGACCCGCCGCGACAGCCGTCGCGGCCTGATCTCAGACCCGGACGATCGATACCCCGTGCGCGGTCAGCCAGCCGCTGACCTTCGTCCAGGTCTCCGGCTCCCGCTGCTGCCACGCCTCCACGCTCCGCTGAGGTATGACCAGGCGGGTGTGCCGGTCGCGCGCCGCTTCCACGAGGCGCGCGAGGTCGGTCCGTGAGGACCGGAGCTCGCTGAGCAAGTCTTCCGCCGTCATGTTGCGCTCCCGAGGCAGAGGACGATCGTCGTCGATCCCGCTGCTGATGGTCGATGGTGCCGAGCCGGTGTGAATGATGAGCGCAGCCTATCGTGGGGGCCCGGGCCTGTCAACCCACATCTTGTGCTTTGCTGTTGCGACATAGAAATGTCGTGGCTGACTGCAACGTGAAAGGGTCACCCCATGAAGCCATGGGAGACCCTCACGATGAGCCGAAAGGAAGTGCCGCGGACGGGCCTGTTGAGGATGGTGCTCGCGGGGAAGGTGACCAACGCGCAAGGGGCGGCCGCCCTGCGCGTCAGTCCCCGACACGTCCAGCGGCTGAAGGCACGGTTGCAGGCCGAGGGGGCGCCGGGCCTGCTGCACCGCGGGCGCGGGCGGCCGTCGCCGCGCCGCTTGGCCTCGACGATCACGGCGCAGATCGACATCCTGCTGCACACCCGCTACAAGGACTTCAATGACTGCCATGCTACGGAGAAGCTGCGGGAGGTGGAGGGCCTCCGCGTCAGCCGCGAACTGGTCCGCCGCCGGCGCCGCGCCCTGGGCTTGCCGGCGAAGCACCGCCGCCGGCCGCGGCAATACCGACACCGCCGGACGCCAGAGGCCCGGATGGGGCAACTGGTCCAGATCGATGCCAGCCCCTTTGCCTGGCTCGAGGCCCGCGGCCCCGCCATGACCTTGCACGGCGCCATCGATGATGCCACCAGTACCGTCCTCGCTCTGCACTTCCGTCCCACCGAGGACCTGCACGGCTACGCCACCGTCTTCCAGCAGATGTGCACCCAGTATGGGCGCCCCCTGGCGCTCTACGGCGATCGCATCAACATCCTCATCCGCAATGACGCGCACTGGAGCCTCGCCGAACAACTGCGGGGCGCCCAAGACCCCACCCACCTCGGCCGCGTCCTGCACGACCTCGGCATCGGCTACCTCGCGGCCGGCTCGCCCGAAGCCAAAGGCCGTGTCGAACGCCTCTGGCGCACCCTACAGGATCGCCTGAGCAGCGAACTGCGCCTCCGCCACATCACCACCCCCGAGGGGGCCAATGCCTTTCTGCCCGAGTTCCTCGATGACCTGAACGCCCGCTTCACGCGCCCCCCGAGCGACCCGGCGCCGGCCTGGCGTGCCACCCCGCGCGAGCTCCCCCTCGTCCTCAGCTGCCGCTACTTGCGCCAGGTGGCCCGCGACAACACCGTCCACCTCGGGCCCCGCTGGATCCAGTTGCCCCCCGGTCCGCACCATCGCTCCTACGCCCGCTGTCGCGTCGAGCTGCGCGAGCTCCTCGATGGCCGCCTCGTCGTCCTGCATGAGGGCGTGATCCTCGCCACGCAACCGGCGCCCCGCCACTTCGTCCTCAAGCCCCGCAGCGCCCCGGGCGCCCAGCGCCACCGCCCGGCCGAACGTCCCCATCCCACTCCGAATGCCCCCGACCACGCCGCCCCGCCGGCGGCTCAGGAGGATCCACCTGGCTCCACTCCACCAAGGGCGACCTCCCCCCCGAACCGCGGAGTTCCACGGCCCGCGGCGCGCCATCCCTGGCGCCGGGCCATCACCAAACACGCTCAAGCCCTCTACCCGGTGAAGGGATGACATTTTCATGTTGCAGTTAAGGCGACATTTCTATGTTGCAGCGACAGGCTCGCCCAGTATGGAACCCGCGGGTGCTAGGATCGAGGCAGGCCCACGAATGAGACCGAGTCCCGGTTCGTCCGTGTCCCGGGCGCTGCAGGGCTGGTGCGCGGCGGTGGCCGCGTGCAGCGCCCTCGCGGGCGCACTCGTGCTGGTCGGCGGGTGGGCCCTCGACTTCGCGTCCCTCGCCCTCATGAAGCGCTCCACCGCCCTCTGCTTCGTGCTCGCCGGCGGCGCCCTCTGGCTCCTCGGCGAGCCGACCGTCACCCGGCGCACCCGCGGGGTGGCGGATGCGGCCGCGGTGCTGATGGCCGCCATCGCGGGCGTGGCGCTCCCGCGGTCGCTCGGCGGCCCCACGCCGGACGCGCAGATGGCGCCGCTCACCGCGCTGTGCTTCCTGCTCCTCGCGCTCTCGCTCCTGAGCCTGGACCGCGAGCGCTTCTTCCCCACCGGCCAGCGCCTCGCGGTCACGGTGGGCTTCCTGGGCCTGCTGATGGTGGCCCTGTGGGCCTACGGGACTCACACCATCCCGCTGAAGGTGGGACGCGTGCCCGCCGCGGCCCCGCTGATCGGCACCCTCCTGATCGCGCTCGGCATCGCGGTCACCACCGCGCGGCCCGGCCGCGGCGCCTCCGGCATCTTCCTCCAGGACACCGCGGGCGGGATGGTGGCCCGCTTCGGCCTGCCCGGCACGGTGCTGGGCTCGCTGCTGATCGGCGTCCTCGGCCTGGCCGGGGAGCACGCCGGCGTGTGGGGCCACGAGTCGAGCGTGGCCCTCATCACGGTGGCGAGCCTCTCGCTGTTCTCGGCCCTGGTCTGGTTCCTCGCGGTGCGCTTACACCGTACCGACGCGCAGCGCCTGGCGGTGGAGAGCCAGCTCCGGCGGGTGAACGCGGAGCTGGAGGAGCGGGTGGAGACTCGCACGCGCGCGCTCGCCGAATCCGAGTCGCGCTATCGCCGGGTGATCGAGGAGTCGCCCAACGGCATCATCATCCATCAGGGCGACCAGGGCAGCGCGATCCGCTTCGTGAACCCCGCCGGCTTGCACATGTTCGGCCACACCGAGGCGGCCCAGATGATCGGCCGGCCCATGCTCGACTACGTCGCGGCCGGCGACCGCGACCTGGTGCGCGAGCGGATCTCGGCGCGGCTGCGCAGCGCACTGCCCCCGGGCCTGATCCAGGTGGAGGCCCTGCGGGCCGACGGCAGCAGCTTCTGGATCAACGCGGCGGCCACGGTGGTCGACTGGGAGGGCCACCCCGCCACGCTGGTGTCGTTCGTGGACGTGAGCGAGCAGCGGCGGCTGCAGACCGCGGAGCGCGAGGCGGAGAGCCTGCGGGCGGTCACCCGCCTGGCCAACGCGGCCGCGCACGAGATCAACAACCCGCTCACGGTGGTCGGCGGCAACATCCACCTGCTCGCGGCCAAGCTCAACGGCCGGCCCGAGCTGCAGCGGTACATCGAGAAGGCCCTCCGCGGGGTGCAGTCGATCGCGGACATGATCTCCCACATGACGCGCGTCACCCGGCTCACCACGCTCACGAGCCTCGACACCGCGGGCATGACCATCCTCGACCTGCGCGGCTCGGCGAGCCCCGCCGCCGAGTCCGACCCCGGCTCGCCGCCGCCCGCGCCCGCCCCCGGAGAGCCCCCGCGCCCGTTGTAGACTACCCGCCATGAGCGGCACGGGCGGGGACATCGGCACCGGCGACACCGGTACCGGCTATGGGCGCCCCCGCCCGTCCTCGATGCACGAGCTGACCGACGTGGGCCCCGGCACGCCGATGGGCGAGCTGCTGCGGCGCTACTGGCATCCGGTGGGCCTCGCCGACGACGCGGGTGCGACGCCGTGCGCGCGGCGGGTGCTGGGGGAGGACCTGGTGCTCTTCCGAGACGGTGGCGGCCGGCCGGGCCTCCTCGTGGCGGGCTGCGCGCACCGTGGCACCACGCTGTACTACGGGCGCGTGGAGGAGCGCGGGATCCGCTGCTGCTATCACGGCTGGCTCTTCGACGTGGCCGGCCGCTGCCTGGAGCAGCCGTGCGAGCCCGACGGCGGCCGCCAGCGCGATCGCATTCGCCAGCCCTGGTATCCCGTGCTCGAGCGCTACGGGCTGATCTGGGCCTATCTGGGCCCCCTCACGCTCAAGCCGGTGCTGCCGCGCTACGAGGCGCTCGAGCGCTGCGAGCCCGACGAGCAGGTGGAGGCCGACGGCAGCAGCATCGGCGGCGGCGGTCCGGTGGTGGTCCCCTGCAACTGGCTCCAGCACTACGAGAACCTCATGGACACGCTCCACGTGCCCATCCTGCACGGCTCCTTCAGCGGCCCGCAGTTCACCGCCCAGATGGGGCTCATGCCCGAGGTCACGTGGGCCATCACCGAGCGGGGCGTGAAGGCGGTGTCGGACCGGCGGCTGCCCGATGGCACCGTGCACCACCGGGTGAGCGAGGCGGTGGTGCCGACCCTGCGGGTGATCCCGAACCCGCGGGTGGCGCAGTACGCGCGGGTGGAGTCGATCGGCTGGGTGCTGCCCATCGACGACACCCACTTCCGCATCTACACCGCGGGCCGCGTGCGCCGGCCCGGCGAGCTCGCGAGCGTGCGCTCGCGTCTCGACGGCAAGCTCTGGGAGGAGCTCTCCGACGAGGAGCACCAGCGCTTTCCCGGGGACTACGAGGCGCAGGTCGGGCAGGGGCCGATCGCGCGCCATTCCGAGGAGCATCTGGTATCGAGCGATCGGGGCGTGGCCCTGGTGCGCCGCGTGCTGCGCCAGCAGCTCGACGCGCTCGCCGCGGGCCGCGATCCGATCGGGGTCTGCTTCGACCCCGACGCGCCACCCATCACCTTCGAGGCGGGGAACTTCCTCCATGCGTCCTGACCATCCGAGCGGCGACTACAGCTACCTTCCCGGCATCAGCGCATTCTCCTGCGGCACCGTGGCGTGCGCCGGCCACGAGATCGTGCACGTCACGCTCGCCCAGCCCGTACCATGGCGAATGGGCTTTCAGCGCATCGACGGGCACCTGCGCGAGCAGGGCCGCGCCCGCACCGCGCTGTGCGGCATCGAGCTGCGCAGCCCCGCCGCGTTCACCTTCGCCGGCTTCGACCAGTTCAACGCGGGCTACCGAGGCCTGCTGGCCGACTGGGGCATCCTGGTCGGCGACGACAATCCCATCCCCCGCACCAACGTGGCCCCGGTGGTGGGCGCGCCCACCGAGCCGTCGCTGTACGCCTTCGCCTACACCGTGCCGGGGCGGACCCCGGCCCCCACCTTCATCGTGGCCGGCGCGGGCGAGCTGCGCGACCGGGCCCGGGGGCCGGAG
>Ga0070704_100002141_pt1 | contig 10998 bp, 9 predicted proteins | sample KBSK5252metaG_FD_65467 | JGI IMG/M metagenome (GOLD analysis project Ga0070704, IMG submission 65467) | Corn, switchgrass and miscanthus rhizosphere microbial communities from Kellogg Biological Station, Michigan, USA - KBS K5-25-2 metaG | ecosystem: Host-associated > Plants > Roots >... | reverse complement strand
CGGGCGCGAGCGCAACGCGCACCTTCACGTGGACCACGACCAATGCCGCGCTGGGCGGTCACACGCTGGTCGCGACGCAGCGCCTGACCGACGACAACGCCGCGAACAACACGCGCTCGGCGACAGTCACCGTGACGCCGCAGCCCACCGACCTCGCCATGACTGGTATCACCGCGCCTCCGCGCGTGAACCAGGGAGACATCGCCCCCGTCACGGTCACGCTGCAGAACGTGGGCGGGCAGGATGTCACCACCAACTTCGACGTCGTCCTGACCGATGGGTGGGCCGGCGCCGTGCTCGGCACGCAAACGATCCCCGGGCTCGCCCAAGGCGCGAGCGTGACGCGTACGTTCACCTGGAACACGGCCGGTGCGGCGCTCAATGGGCACACGCTGTTCGCCACGCAGAGGCTGGCCGACAACAACGGGGGGAATAACAGCATCGGGATCGGGATCACCGTGCAAGCCCCGCCGACCACCGACCTTGCCGTGACCAGCGTGACCGTGCCGAGCGCGGTGACGCAGGGGAGCGCGGCGTCCGTCGGGATCGCGGTCCAGAACGTGGGTGGGCTGAATGTCAGCAGCAACTTCGACATCGTCCTCACCGATGCGACGGCTGGCGTGACGATCGGCACGCAGACGATCGCGGGCCTGGGCGTGGGCGCGAACACGACACGCACCTTCACCTGGAATACGACAGGCGCCGCACTGGGCGGGCACACGTTGGTGGCGACGCAGACGCTGAGCGACGCCAACGCCGCGAACAATCAGGCCTCGGCGACGGTCACGGTGAACGCACCGTCGACCGACGTCGCGGTAACCAGCCTGAGCGCGCCCGCCTCGGTGAGCAAGGGAAGCGCCGCGACCATCGGGGTGACCGTCCAGAACGTGGGCGGGCTGAATGTCTCGAGCGGCTTCAACGTCGTCCTGACCGATCAGACCTCCGGCGTGACGATCGGCACACAAACTGTCTCCGGGCTGGCGGTGGGCGCGAGCGCGACGCGCTCGTTCAGCTGGAGCACGGCGAGCGCCGCACTGGGTGGGCATACCTTCGTGGCGACTCACACGTTGACGGACGACAACGCCGGCAACAACCAGCGCTCGGCGACAGTCAACGTGGTAGCGGCGCCCGCCGATCTCGCGTTGGTGAGCATCACGGCGCCGGGCTCGGTGACGCTGGGCGACACGGCTCCGGTCGTCGTCACGGTGCAGAACGTGGGCGGCCAAGACGTCACCGCCAACTTCGACGTCGTGCTGACCGACGGGACCGCCGGCAACGCGGTGCTCGGCACCCAGACGATCTCCGGGCTTGCCATCGGGGCGAGCGCGACGCGCACATTCACCTGGAACACCGCCGGGGCGGCGCTCAACGGGCACATCGTGACCGCGACGCAGAAGCTGGCCGACGCCAACTCGGGCAACAACGCCAAGGCGACGGTGATCAGCGTCAACCCGCCGAGCCTCCACGTGGGGAATCTCGGCGGCGCGGCCGACACCAGCGGCAACACCGGCGCCTGGTCGGCGACGGTGCAGATCACCGCACACGACAACCGGCATAATCCGGTGAACGGCGTGACGGTGCGCGGGCTTTGGAACGGGGCCAACCCCGAGGTGACGTGCGTAACGAGTGACGCCGGCGGCCCTGGGACGTGCAGCGTCGTCCTGTCGTCCATCCCGAACTCGACCCGGCAGGTCTCCTTCGCCGTGACGGGCATGACGCTGTCAGGCTACACTTACAAGTCATCCGCGAATCATGACCCGGATGGCAGCAGCAACGGCTTCTCGATGACCGTGAAGCGTCAGTGATTGAGCGCATGATCGTGCCGGTACTGCTGGCCGGAGCGTTGGCCTGTTCCGGCGCGCAGAGCGGGGGAGCCACCGTGGCCGCCAGGAGCATCGACGAGGTTCTCGCCGCGCACACCGATTCGCTCATGGCGCTGCCCGGCGTCGTGGGCACCGCCCTCGCGCTGTGTGACGGCGAGCGTTGCATCAAGGTGTTGCTCGCCGACTCGAACCCCGAAACGCGGAGCCGGATTGCCCCTCGCCTGGAGGGGTACCGCGTCGTCGTCGAGGTGACCGGAGCCATCCGACCTCGCTAGCCACAAGCATAGCCTTTGCCCAAGTCATCGGGGCCCTCTAACTTTCCCGCACTATGCTCAACCGGATTACAGTAGTCGGCGCCGGCAATGTCGGCGCGACGACGGCGCAGCGGCTCGCGGAGCAGGAGCTCGCCCGCACGGTCGTCTTGGTAGACGTCGTGGAGGGCGTCCCGCAAGGCAAGGGGCTGGACCAATGGGAGTCCGCGCCGATCGAGGGGTTCGACACCCGCATCGTCGGCAGCAACGACTACGGTCCCGCGGCCGGCAGCGAGCTGGTCGTCGTCACGGCGGGCATCGCCCGCAAACCGGGAATGAGCCGCGACGATCTCGTCCGCACCAACGCCGAGATCGTCAAGCAGGTCTCGCAGCAGATCAAGCAGCATTGCCCCAAGGCCATCGTGGTGGTCGTCTCCAATCCCCTCGATGTGATGTGCTGGGTCACCAAGCAGGTCACCGGCTTCGCGCGTGAGCGCGTGATCGGCATGGCGGGCGTCCTCGACACCGCGCGCTATCGCGCGTTTCTGGCCGAAGCGCTCGATGTCTCCGTGCAGGACATCCAGGCGATGGTGCTCGGCGGGCATGGGGACACGATGGTGCCGCTCGTCTCCTACACGACCGTCTCGGGCATTCCGGTCACGCAGCTGCTCGACAAGGCAACGCTCGACAAGATCGTCGACCGGACGCGTAATGGCGGCGCCGAGATCGTCGCTTTTCTCAAGACCGGCTCGGCCTACTACGCGCCGTCGTCCGCGGTGGTGCAGATGGTCGAGTCCATCGTCCTCGATAAGAAGCGCATCCTCCCTTGCGCGGCGTGGCTCGAAGGAGAGTACGGGCTGTCGGGGATGTACTGCGGCGTCCCGTGCAAACTGGGGAAGAACGGGCTGGAAAAGATCATCAACGTGGAGCTCACGGCCGACGAAAAGGCCGCGCTCAAGAAATCGGCGGACGCGGTGAAAGAGACGATGGCGGCGGTGAAGCTATGACGACGTCGCTGCGGGACCTGCAAGAACGCGCCTTTGGCGCGACGATGCGGCGCGATGCCTGGTGGATCGCCCCCGCGCTCACCGCCCTCGTGCTCGGCAGCTTCGGCATCTACTCCACGTGGGCCGCCTGGGTCGGCGCGAACTACGAGTGGGGGCCGTACCTGTCGCCGTTTTACTCACCGCTGATTCAGACGACGTGGTGGCCGCTCTCGCCCGCCTTCTTGATTCTGGTTTTCCCGTTGGGGTTCCGCGCCTCCTGCTACTACTACCGCAAGGCGTACTACCGGGCGTTTTTCCTCGATCCCGTCGCCTGTGCCGTGGGCGAGCCCCGGCACGGCTATAAGGGCGAGACCCGCTTTCCCTTCATCCTGCAAAACGTGCACCGATTCTTCATGTACGCCGCCGTCATCTTCATTTTCATCCTGTCGTATGACGTGTTCCTGGCCACGCGCTGGCCTGTGGCGGGGGGCGGAACGCAATTCGGCGTTGGCGTCGGCACGCTCGTGATGCTGGTCAACGTGGTGCTGCTCGCGAGCTACACCTTCGGCTGCCACTCCCTGCGGCACTTGATCGGCGGGAGCGTGGACTGCTTTTCCTGTGCGCGGGCGGGGAAGGCGCGTTTCGAGGCGTGGCGTGGAGTCAGCGCCTTGAATCGCCATCACATGCTGTTCGCCTGGTGCTCGCTGTTCTCCGTCGCGCTCACCGACGTGTATATCCGCCTCTGCGCGATGGGCATCATCCACGATCTGCGGCTGTTCTAGTGGCCGCGTCAGATCTCCGCACGCACAGCTACGACGTGGTGGTCATCGGCGCCGGCGGCGCCGGCCTGCGGGCCGCGATCGAAGCCAGCGCACAGAAAGCCAAGGTCGCCCTCGTCTGCAAATCGCTGCTCGGCAAGGCGCATACGGTCATGGCGGAAGGGGGCGCCGCGGCGGCACTCGGCAACGTGATGGGGGAAGACAACTGGCGCGTGCATTTCCGCGATACGATGCGGGGCGGCAAGATGCACAACAACTGGCGCATGGCGCAGATCCACGCCCAGGAAGCCCCCGATCGCATCAACGAGCTGGAGGCGTGGGGCGCCCTGTTCGATCGCACCCCCGACGGTCGCATCAACCAACGGCCCTTCGGCGGCCACACCTACAGTCGCCTGGCGCACGTCGGCGACCGCACGGGCCTGGAAATGATCCGCGTCCTCCAGGACAAAGGCGTGCACTCCGGCATCGACGTGCACATGGAGTGCACGATCGTGCGCCTGTTTGTGGTCGGGGGGAGAATCGCCGGCGCCCTCGGGTACTTCCGCGAAACCGGCCGCTTCGTGCTGTTCAAGACGAGCGCCATCGTGTTGGCGACGGGCGGCATCGGCAAAGCGTGGCAGATCACGAGCAATTCGTGGGAGTACACGGGCGACGGTCACGCGCTCGCCTACGAGACTGGTGCCGAGCTGATCGACATGGAGTTCGTGCAATTCCATCCGACCGGCATGGTCTGGCCGCCGAGTGTGCGCGGCATCCTGGTCACCGAAGGGGTCCGCGGCGAAGGCGGCGTGCTGAAGAACTCGGCGGGCGAACGCTTCATGTTCCGTTACATGCCCGACATGTTCAAGGGGGATTTTGCCGAGACGGAGGCGGAATCTGACGCATGGGTGAAGGGCGAGCGCAAGAAAAACCGCCGGCCACCCGAGCTGCTGACGCGCGACGTCGTCGCCAAGGCGATCACCAAGGAGATCGCGGAGGGACGCGGCAGTCCGCACGGCGGCGTCTTCCTCGATATCGCCTCCAAGCAGAGTCCCGACTTCATTAAGAAGAAGTTGCCGAGCATGTATCACCAGTTCAAAGAGCTGGCGCACGTCGACATCACGAAAGACGCGATGGAGATCGGCCCGACGACGCACTACGTGATGGGCGGAGTCAAGGTGGACGCCGAGACGCAGGAGTCGACGGTCCCCGGTCTCTATGCCGCGGGCGAAGTCGGCGGCGGCATGCATGGCGCCAACCGCCTCGGCGGTAACTCGCTGAGCGATCTGCTCGTTTTCGGACGCCGCGCCGGCCAGTACGCAGCCGGCAAGCGTGCTGCGCCGGCGGCGATCCCGGAGGCCGAGATCGAGCGCGCGATGCGCGAGGCGCTAGGGGCCTTCGAGCGCGACGGCGAGAATCCGTTCGCCGTCCAGTCGGCGCTGCAGGCCGTGATGCAGCGCAACGCGGGGATCATCCGCGACCAGGAGGGCCTGGAGACGGCGCTGGCCGAGCTCGAGCAGCTCAAGACCCGGGCGCGGAAGGTGGGGATTACCGGGAGCCGCGAGTACAACCCCGGCTGGCACACCGCGATCGACCTGCACTCGCTGCTCATCGTCTCCGAAGCGACCGCCCGGGCCGCACTCGAGCGGACGGAGAGCCGCGGCGGCCATACGCGCAGCGACTATCCCGGCTCCGATGACAAGCAGACGCGCGAGCAGATCGTCATTAAGAAAGAAGGGGACCGCATGACGGTGCGACGCGAGGCGCAGCCTCCCCTCCCTGCCGAGCTCGAGAAGATCATCAAGGAGGGCAAGTGACCCGCCTGCGCCTGTTTCGAGGAACGCGAGAGGGTGGTGAGCTACGCGAGTACGAGGTCGCCGCGGGGGAGGGGATGGTGGTGCTGGACGCCGTGCACGCCATTCAAGCGGAGCAAGCACCGGACCTCGCCGTGCGTTGGAACTGCAAGGCCGGGAAGTGCGGGTCCTGCTCCGCCGAGATCAACGGCAAGCCGCGGCTCATGTGCATGACGCGGATGTCGGACTATCCCGCCGGCGAGACGATCACGGTCACGCCGATGAAGGCGTTCCCCGTCATCAAGGACCTCGTGACGGACGTGTCGTGGAACTACGAGGTCAACAAGCGCATCCCGGCGTTCCAGCCGCGCGCGCCCGATGCCGCGGACGGCACGTGGCGCATGTATCAGTATGAAGTCGAGCGCCCGCAGGAGTTCCGGAAATGCATCGAGTGTTTCCTGTGCCAGGATGTCTGCCACGTGCTGCGCGCCCACGACAAGCATGCGGAATTCATGGGCCCGGCGATGCTGGTGCGCGCGGCGGTCTACGAGATGCACCCGCTCGATGAGGCGGATCGGACCGAGCACCTGCGGCACGAGGGCGGGATCGGCTACTGCAACATCACCAAGTGTTGCACCGAGGTCTGTCCCGAGAATATCACGATCACGGACAACGCGATCATCCCCCTCAAGGAGCGCGTGGCGGACACGAACTACGATCCGCTGCAATGGCTGTGGCGAAAGCTCACCGGCTGAGCCCGGCCGACGCGCTGCTCCAGGCCTACGGGGCGAGCGCCCGCGTCAATGAATACCTCGTGGAGCGCCTGCACCCCGCCGTGTGGCGCGCCCCGTCACCGCTTCCCAAGGGACGCACCGTCGCCGCCCTGGTGACCCACATGCACAACTGCGCGCTGCGATACCTGGAGCGCACGGCGCCCGCGGTCTCCGTGCCGGCCGAGCTGGACCGGCACCGGGTCACACAGCAGCAGGCCGTCCGGGCGCTCGGCGCCAAACGCAAAGCGGTGCTCGCGATCGTCGGCGCCGCCCTCGAGGACAACGCCAAGATCGTCGGCTCGCCGCACCGCGCGGCGGAGTTCCTGGCCTACTACATGGTCCACGACGCACACCATCGCGGTCAGATTGTCCAGCAGGCCCGCCTGCTCGGCCACCCGATCACCCAGCAGACGATGATAGGCATGTGGCAGTGGAGCACGCGGTCCAAGGAGTGACGCCCCCCCCGGCCGTCGTCGTCGTCGGCGCGGGCTTCGGGGGCCTGCGCGTCGCGCGCGCGCTGCGCCGCGCCCCCGTCCAGGTCGTTCTGCTCGATCGCAACAACTACCATCTGTTTCAGCCGCTGCTCTATCAAGTCGCCACCGCCGGCCTCGAGCCCGAGGAGATCGCGAAGCCGGCGCGCGCGATTCTACGCGGGCAGAAGAACTTCGATTTCCGCCTGGCGGACGTGACGCGGGTGGATTTCGCGGCGCGGCGCCTCGAGACCAGCGCCGGCCCCATCGCCTACGATTTCCTGGTCCTGGCTCCCGGTGGCGAGACGAACTTCTTCGGCTTGGACTCGATGCAGCGCCATGGCCTCGGCCTCAAGGACATCCCCGACGCCCTCAAGATTCGCAATCACGTGCTGACGTGCTTCGAGCAGGCGATGCTCGAACTCGATGCCGAGCGGCGGCGCGCGCGGCTCACGTTCATCGTGGTCGGCGGTGGCCCGACCGGCGTCGAGATGGCGGGCGCGCTGTCGGAGTTGATTCGGCTCGTCCTCGTCAAGGACTATCCGCGGCTCAACATCAAGGACGTCCGCATTCTGCTGCTCGAGGCGACCGACCGGCTGCTCGCGCCCATGCCGGAGCGGCTGCGCGAGGCGGCGGGAAAGACGCTGTGGCGCAAGTACGTCGAAGTGCGGTTTGGCGCCACCGTGGCGGAGTACGATGGAGCGTGCATCCGCCTCACGAGCGGCGAGGTCGTCCCCGCGCGCACCGTCATCTGGGCCGCGGGAGTGCGCGCGTCCCCCCTCAACGCGACCCTCGGCCTGCCCGCGGCGCGGCAGGGCCGTATCCCCGTCGAGCCCACGCTGCAGGTGGCGGGACATCCGGAGGTCTTCATCATCGGCGATGCGGCCTATCGCGAGCAGGACGGCGCGCCGCTGCCGATGGTCGCGCCCGTGGCGATTCAGATGGGGCAGTCGGTCGCCGCCAACATCGTGCGCCAGCTACGCGGGCAACCGCTCGAGCCGTTTCGCTATCGCGATCAGGGCACGCTCGCCACGATCGGCCGCAATGCTGCCGTGGCGCACGTCTTTGGGCTCAACTTGAGTGGATTCCCGGCGTGGGTGATGTGGCTGGTGGTGCACATCATTCAGCTGATCGGCTTCCGCAACAAACTCTTCGTGCTGCTCAACTGGGCATGGGATTACTTCTTCTACGAGCGCGCCGCGCGGCTCATCACTCGCGAATGAGCGATCCGCCCGACCCCGTCCCGCCGGCAGATCGCCGCACCACGCCGTGCCACCCGCACTCCAGGCACCAGCGGTGCTCCAGCAGGGGCAGCAGGCGCCGCAGGAAGGTGTGCCGGATCAGCGTCAGCTGCGCCGCGCAGTGGGGGCACGCGGGACCGCGCGGGAGCAGCACGTAGGTCAACACGGCGACGAGGCTGAACCGCAGCACGACGGTGGCGAGCAGGACCGCGACGACCAGCATCACCCATCCCCCGCGGATCCCCGGATGGATTCCCGGACGAATTCCTGGATGCGCTGCTCCAGCTCCGCCAGCTCGACGGGCTTCACGAGCACGCGGTCGCGCGGCACCGGCGCGAGCCCCCGACCCGCCAGCTGCGTGATGTCGCCCGACAGGAACAGCACGCGCTCCGCCATGGCGGGCCGCTCCGCCTGCAGGCGCGCGTACAGCTCGGCGCCGTCCATCTTGGGCATCCGTAGGTCGGCCAGGATCACGTGCGGCGCGAATGCCGCCAAGCGCTCGAGGGCCTGGAGCCCGTCGCTCGCTTCGGTCACCTCCGCGCCCCGCCTCGACAGGAACCGCACCATCGGACGCCGGATCATGTCTTCGTCGTCCACCAGCAGGATGCGGATCCCCGCCAGGCTGCCGTCCGCCGGGGCGGACGCGACGGGAGCGGAGGCTGCCGGCACGTCCTCCGCGGTCGGCGCGGCGTCCAGCGTCGGCGCGGCAGGAAGCCACAAGAGAAAGCGGGCGCCCCGTCCCGGCGCCTGTCCCTCGTCGAGGCCGAGATCCCCCGCGGCCTCCCGAATCAGCTGGCGGGAGATGTAGAGGCCCAGCCCCGTTCCGCGCCGTCCCTTGGTCGTGGCAAAGGGCCGGAACAAGCGCTCCGCGATCTCGGCGGCCACCCCGGGCCCGTTGTCGGTGACGGCGACGCACACGCGCCCGCGGTCCACGAACGAATCCACCACGAGGCGACGCGGCGGCTGCACGCCGCGCAACGCGTCCAGCGCATTGCTGAGCAGGTTCACCAGCACCTGCTCCAGCCGATTCGCGTCGCCGTGCACCGCCGGAAGACTGGGATCGAGCCGGCCCTCGATCGAGATCTCGTCCACGGTGAAGCGGTAGGAGACGAGGTCGATCGCGCTGCGGACCACATCGTTCAGGTTGACGTGGGCGGCGCGCTTCTCGCCGGCGCGCACGAACCGCAACAATCCCCGGAGCAGTTTCGCGGCCCGCCGCGCCTGCCGCAGGATGCTCTGCATCTCGACGCGGGCTTCGTCCGCAAGGTCGCCGTCCCCCAGGCGCAGCTCGGCGTGCGTGGCGATCGCCATCAAGGGGTTGTTCACCTCGTGCGCCACGCCGGCGAGGAGCTCGCCCGCGGCTGCGAACCGGCCCTGCTCCTCGGCGCGGTCCCGCAGCACCCGCGTCATCTGGTTGAAGTGTGTCGCCACACGCCCGAGCTCGTCATGCGACAAGACAGCCACTTCGGCGGTGAGATCGCCCTCCGAGACGTGCTGGAGACCCTCTTCCAGACGAGCCAGGGGCGCCCACACGCGACGGCGCACCACCAAGAGGGCCAAGGGAAGGAAGATGATGCCCGCCGCGAGCAGGAGGATGCCGTCGCGCACGGCGTGTCGCGTGGCTCGGCGCAGGGCCTCCTGCCGGGCCATGAGGTCGGCCCGGGCCAGATCCGACGCCCTCGCCAGGTCCGTCTCGACAGCCTCCTGGAGGGCATCCACACGGTCCAGGGCACGCCGGCCCTCCGCAGTGCGGCGCAGGTCGATGAGCGCCGCCATCTCGCTCAGCGCGTTGCCGAGGCGGGACAGCTGCTCGTCCGCGCGCGCCAACGCCACGCGCAGCTCCGCGGGCACGCTGGCGTACGGCTCCGCGCGCTCGCGCACGCTACCGCGCGCGATGAGCCCGCGGATACGATCGACCTCTGTGTCGCTGGGGGCTCGCGTCCCGGCGAGCAGCTCCCGGCACCGGTCCAACGCGACGTTGAGGAGCGCCTGCCGGTGGCCGAGGTCGTCCTGCAACGCGACGATCGCCGTCGTGCCTTCACCCAGCGTGAACGCGGCGGAGCCGACGCTGAGCGTGAGGTACAGCGTCACGATGGCTGCATACGCCCCCGCGGCGCCGACGAGCAGGAAGACGAGCCCACGCAGACTCGGGCCGCGCCACTGGAGGAGCCGACGCAAGATCGTCACGGCACGGGCAATCCGGCGACCCTCACCACGCGGCCGCCGCGGAGGCGGGCCATCACGAGCGGAGGTTTGCGGGCACGCAGGAACGTGATGTCCCCGGTGATGCCGCGGTAGGGCGGTCGCGTGCCGCCCAACGACTCGAGGTAGGCGCGCACCGCCGCGCGGTGCGGGCCCACCTCGCGGACCGCGTGAGCAAGGAGCATCAGGGCGTCGTGGTTCATCGGATCGTCAGGTGATGGGTCGTGGCCGGTGACGCGTCGATACCGCTCGACGAACGCCCGCGACATCGAATCGGGCGCGTCGGGAAGCCAAAACGCCACGACGTAGATCGAGTCGGCGGCGGGGCCTGCGAGGTCGGCGAGGACGGGGAGCAGCAGCGCTCCGTCGCCGGCCACCACGCGGAGCCTCGGCACCCGGCCGAGCGCAGCACGCGCGACGCGGCCCGTCTCCGTGTGCCGGCCCGCGACCACGATCACGTCTGGAATCCCGCGGCGCAGACTGGCTGCGAACAGGGTCGGGATGTCGCTCGAGGGGTCTACGCCGACCTTGTCGAGCACCGCGACGTCGCGCGCCGCGAGCTCCGCCAGCACCCCATCGCGCAGGCCGACACCGTACTCGTCGTTCGTAAAAAAGAGCAGCACTCGGCGGGCGCCGAGCCGTTCGGCGGTGAAGCGGCCGATGAGGGCACCCTCGGTGGAGTCGTCCGGCGCGAGCCGGAA
>Ga0070704_100002139_pt1 | contig 11001 bp, 10 predicted proteins | sample KBSK5252metaG_FD_65467 | JGI IMG/M metagenome (GOLD analysis project Ga0070704, IMG submission 65467) | Corn, switchgrass and miscanthus rhizosphere microbial communities from Kellogg Biological Station, Michigan, USA - KBS K5-25-2 metaG | ecosystem: Host-associated > Plants > Roots >... | reverse complement strand
AGGACGTACAAGAGCGGCGTCGCCGGATCGACGTCAACGGTGTGAGCCCGGCCGTTCACACGCAAGGCGATGCTGGCCATGGCGGCTGCCTCCGCGCCGAGTATACCGTGCGTGCGAGCTCACGCCTTGAAATCGTCGCGCGTCAGAATGTGCTCCAGGCTTCGCTCCGCCTTCTCGAACGTCGCGAAGGTGTCGCCGGCGGTCGTGATCGGCCACCGCCGTCCGCGCTCGAGAATCAGCGTGTGCACGCCGGCGAGCGCGAGCCGCAGCGCGGCGACCGCACCGCCGAAGCCGCTGCCGACGATCAGCGCCGGCACGAACTGCGTGTCGATCGCCGAGTGTCTGGAATCCGGGCCCCGACATGCCGAACCCGATCGAGCCGGCGACACTCGTGCCGAGAAACGTTCTTCGTGAAATCCTCTTCATCGCGTTCGCAGCGCCCCCTGTCGTTTTCGGCAACAATAAGGGCCGTCGAATCGGCAGTCATGACAGAACCGTGCGATTTCGGTGCAACGTTCTCGTTCTCGCGGTTCCGCCCCGCGGCGGCCGCCGGCGCGGAACCGATTCGCTCGTACGGGCTCGGTATGCTCGCGCGCGCGTGCGCGAAAGCCGGCGGCCACGACGAAGCGTGCGCGACGATCGCCGACGGATTTGAGACCGCCGACTTGCGCGAGGCAAACGCGTTTCTCGACACTTACGTATGAACATGCGTCACGTGATGCCTATGAGACAGCTCTGGTTCCTCGTTGCGGCATGGATGGTCATCGACGTGCTGTTCGCGCAGCAGGCCGACACGGCGCGGAACCCCCTTGGCAACAACCCTGCGGCGATCGCGGCGGGACAGCGCGTCTTCGACCAGACGTGCGTGTCGTGCCACGGTCCAGCCGGCCGGGGCGATCGCGGTCCCGCGCTCGACACCGGCGCCTTCGCGCACGGCAACGAGGACGGCGATCTGTTTCACGCGATTCGTGACGGTATCGCCGGCAGTCAGATGCCGCCGTTTCGAGCGCTGACCGATCAACAAGTCTGGCAAGTGGTCTCGTACCTCAGGAGCCTCGCGGGAGCGGGAGCGGCCGTGCCGTCGGGCACGGATGCCGCACCGACCGGCAATCCTCAATCAGGCCAGTCGTTGTTCTTCGGCCGCGCCGGCTGCGCGAGCTGCCATCAGGTCAACGGGCGCGGCGGAACGATCGGGCCCGATCTCTCGACGGCCGGGCGCACGCCGGCGGCGGCGCTCCGGCAGAAGATTCTGAATCCGGCGGCGGCGATGGCGTCACTCGTCCCAGGGGCCGCAGGCGGCCGCGGACGGGGCCGCGGCGCCGCGCCTCAGGTGATCGTCGCCACGACACGAGACGGCCGCGAAATCCGCGGCGTGCGACGCAACGAAGACACCTTCTCCGTCCAGATGGTCGATGCGTCGGGACAACTTCACCTGCTCGACAAGCTGAAGCTCGCGAGCGTCCGCGTCGAGAACCGATCCCTGATGCCGGCCGACTACGCGACGAAACTGACCGGCGGCGAATTGAACGACGTCGTCGCGTTTCTCGCCCTGCTGCGCGAGCGCGATCTGAAAGCGGCGAGCAGCGTCGTTGTCCCGGGCGGCGTCACGTCCGATCGGTTGGTGAATGCGGCCGCGGAGCCGCACAACTGGTTGATGTACTGGGGGAACTACCAGGGCACGCACTACTCGAGCCTGAAGCAGATCGACGCCGCGAACGTCCGGCAGCTTCAAACCGCGTGGGCGTTCCCGATGCCGGGCGACTCGATCCTCGAAGCCGGGCCGATTGTCGTCGACGGCGTGATGTACACGACGCAGCCCGGCACGGTCGTCGCGCTCGACGCGCGGACGGGACGGCAACTCTGGCGATACACGCGGCCGCAGAAGGTCAAGAACCCGTACGAGATCAATCCATTCAATCGAGGCGTCGCGGTGCTCGGGCATCGATTGTTCTTCGGCACGCTCGACGCCGCGCTCGTCGCACTCGACGCCCGGACCGGATTGCCGTTGTGGGAAACACAGGTCGAGGATTCGATGCTCGGCTACAGCCTCACGAGCCCGCCGCTCGTCGTCAAGGACAAGGTCCTCGTCGGCATCACCGGCGGCGAATTCGGTTCGCGAGGATTTCTCGACGCGTACGACGCCACGACGGGTCGCCGGCTGTGGCGATGGTATGCCGTGCCGGGGCCCGGCGAATTCGGCAACGACACGTGGCTCGGCGACAGCTGGAAGCGGGGCGGCAGCCCGATGTGGCTGACCGGCTCGTACGATCCCGAGCTGAATCTCGTCTACTGGACCGTCGGCAACCCGGCGCCGCAGATCGATCGGTCGGCGCGCGGCGAGCTCGACAATCTGTTCAGCGACTCGGTCGTGGCCATCGATCCCGACACCGGCCAGCGCAAGTGGCACTACCAGTTCACGCCGAATGACGGCCACGATTGGGATTCCTGCCAGGATGTCCTGCTCGTCGATCGGATGTGGCGCGGCGAGCGGCGGAAGCTGCTGCTGCACGCCGATCGCAACGGCGTCTTCTACGTGATCGATCGCACGAACGGAACGCTGCTCTCCGGCACGCCGTTCGTGCACGTGAACTGGATGACGGGCTTCGACGCGAACGGCAAACCGAGGCAGGTCCCGGGATCGAATTCGAGTCCCGAGGGCAGCTTCTTCGTCTATCCGACGCTCGGCGGCGGCACGAACTTCCAGGCGCCGTCGTACAGCCCGCTGACGGGTTGGATGTATCTCGAATACTCGGAAAACGGACAGCGGTACGCGAGTACGCCGCCGACGTTCGAACCAGGGCGCCAGTACATCGGCCGGCGCGATCCCGCCGGCGACGTCGGTCCGCGGCCCGGCGAGCCCACCCCGTCCGCCGGAATCAAGGCGATCGATCCGGAAACCGGCAAGGACGTCTGGGACTTCAAAATCTTCCAGGGCTCGCTCACCAACGGCGTGCTCGCGACGGCCGGCAACGTCGTGTTCGGCGCGATCCGCGACGGCAACCTCGTCGCGCTCGACGCGAAGAGCGGCGCGCACCTGTGGCACGCGCAGACGGGCGGCAGCCTCGCGGCCTCGCCCATCAGCTACGCGATCGACGGCCGCCAGTTCGTGGCGATCGCGGCCGGAAACATGGTGTACGCGTTCGCGCTGCCCGAGTCCGCGCGATGAGGCGCCCGGCGACGCTCGTCGTCGTTCTCGTCGCGGCGCTTGCCGTCGCGCTTCCGGCGGCGGCGCAGCCGTACACCGCGCGCCAGAGCGGCGGCATCGTGCAGCTCTCGGATGCGAAGACCGACACGCGCGTGTCGATCGTGCCGTCGGTCGGTAATATCGCGTTCGAGCTGAGCGTCAAGGGCCGGAACGTCCTGCGCTGGCCGTACAAATCGATCGAGGAATTCACGTCGAAGCCGGCGATGAGCGGCATCCCGTTCATGGGTCCGTGGGCGAACCGGCTCGACGAGACGGCGTTCTACGCCAATGGGAAGAAGTACGCGTTCGACATGACGCTCGGCAACGTGCGCGGTCCGATCCCGATTCACGGGTTCGTGACGACGACCGATCAATGGAAGGTCGTGGACGCGGGCACGGACGGAACGGCCGCGTGGGCGACGAGCCGGCTCGAATTCTCGCGTCAGCCGGCGTGGATGAAGCAGTGGCCGTTCGCGCACACGATCGACATGACGTACCGCCTGCAGGACGGCGTGCTCGAGGTGCGCACGACGATCACGAACGAGAGCGCGGAACCGATGCCGGTCGCGATCGGATTCCATCCCTACTATCAGTTGACCGACGCGCCGCGCGACGACTGGACGATCGGCGTGAGCGCGCGCACGCACTGGCTGCTCGCGCCGAACAAGCTGCCGACGGGAGAGACCGAACCGATCGAAAAGATCTTTCCGAATCCGCGGGCGACGCCGCTCGGCGGCTACGATCTGGACGACGTGTTCGGCGATCTCGTGCGTGACGCGCAAGGTCGCGCGGCCATGACGATCGCGGGCAACTCGCAGCGGATTGCCATCGAGCTCGGCCCGAACTATCGATCGGTGGTCGTCTGGTCGCCGAAGGATCGCGATTTCATCTGCATCGAACCGATGGCCGGCATCACCGATGCCATCAATCTCGCCCACCGCGGCGTGTACCGGGAGCTCCAGAGCATCCCGCCCGGCGGCACATGGCGCGAGAGCTTCTGGATCAAGGCCAGCGGATTCTGAGACCGAGCGTCGTCAAGCCATGGACGAATCGTCAGAAGGTCGTGGCGAGCCCCTCGCACTCCGCGGAGGCTTCGTCTCGCGCCTGAGTACGTACGCGGCGAATGCTTTGCGTTACTGGGAGCCCCGCCGGCTCGTCTACAACGTCGTGCTGGCGTCTGTCGTCGTAGCGCACGTTGTTCTGGCATGGCCCGCGTCACGAGCGAAGCTGTCGTTCGATCTTCTCCTGGGCCTGTTCATGTTGGCTGTTCTCGCGAACGTCGCGTACTGTGCGGTGTACGTGGCCGACCTGTTCGTACAGTTCTCGGGCCTCGATGCGGCGTGGCGACGAGGGCGAATTGTGCTGCTGATCGTCGGAACCGCGTTTGCGGCGACGATCGCGCATTTCGTCGTGCAGGGAAGTCTTTGAGGCAGAGCGGATGCGCAACGTGTCAGACGCTGCGGCGCCGGTTGCGACGTGTCCCACGAGGCCGGTGCGTCTGATTGAGCGCGACACGACTCGCCAGGTCCGCCGGCATCGCTGCTCCATGAGTACAGAACTGTGACTTCGGTCCTTTTTGATTTCGTCCGCCTGGTCGTGGACGGAGACATCGACCAGGTGTCCGCGCGTCTGGCTGCGAGTCCTGCGCTTGCCACCGCGGCGTCCGAGGTCGGCGCGACCCGGCAGGAGGCCTCAACCTTTTTCTTCGCCGACATCGCTCACTATCTCTACGCCGGCGACACGGCGCTGCACATGGCGGCCGCGGCATTTCGGCGCCGCGTCGCGGAACTCCTGGTTGGGCACGGAGCCGATTGCCGAGCGAAGAATCGCCGAGGCGCGGAGCCGCTTCACTACGCGGCGGATGCCAACCGGTGGGATCCGACGGCGCAGGCCGAGATGATCCAGTACCTCGTCGCGATAGGCGCAGACCCCAACGCCGTGGACAGCGCCGGCGTCGCGCCCCTTCACAGAGCCGTGCGAACGCGGTCGCTGCCGGCGGTGCGAGCGCTTTTGGATGGCGGGGCGAACCCGAGACAGCCAAACCATTCGGGGTCAACGCCCTTGCACCTTGCCGTTCAAACCACCGGGCGAGGAGGAAGCGGTTCTCCACACGCGCGCCAGCAACAGGCCGGCATCGTGAGCCTGCTGCTCGAACGCGGCGCGAAGGCGACCGACCGGGACAAGCAAGGCAAGGACGTACACCAGGCGGCGACCAGCGAATGGATTCGAGCGTTGATCAGGGAAGCGAGCGTTTGAGTTGCCGCTGCTCTTTGGTCTCGTGTAACATGCCCGGCCGCAGTACAGGCTGCACCCCGTCCGCGGGAAGGGATGATCCCGCCTGCGCTCCTTGACCGCCGTAGCCTTGGCGAAGGCGGTGCCGCGTCAATTGAAAGCCTTCGACTTCTCGTGCCCGTCGAGCGGACACCGGGCGACCTGGGAGGAGTCGAGTCATGTCTCGCAACCTGCCGGCGCACCCCAATCTCGAGCATCTGAGAAAGCAAGCGAAAGATCTGCTGCCCGCGCTTCAGCAGCAGAATCCCGACTCGAAGCTCGCCGACGCACAGCACGCCATCGCGCGCGAGTACGGGTTTGTGAATTGGCCGGCGCTCAAAGCGCACGTGGAATCGCTGCCGCGCGCTGCGGATCGCGAGAGTCCGTTCGCCGGAACCTGGACGGCGGACGTTTCGAGATCGACGCGTCATCCGCTGAACGAGTTCCACAGCGCGACGCTTCAGTTCGCGGTGGCCGGCGACACGGTGACGATCACCGACCTCGTCATCGATGCGACCGGTCCAGAAGAGCACCGGAACACGATCCGGGCAGACGGCGCGACGTATCCGTCCGAATATGGCGGATATGACGTGACCGGTCGCTGGCTCAGCTCGCGAGTCCTCGAAGCAGTCGTGACGAAAGACGGTCGAATCGAAGGTCGCGTGACGTACGAAGTCTCCGCTGACGGAAGGACGCTCACCGTCTCGACCGGCGAGCAGGTGGGTGTCTTCGAGCGCGCGTAAAATCTGTCGCCTTCGTGTGTTCATGGGCGGCGGGAGAGAGAGAAAGGCTGATGGATCGTCTTCTCCAGGATTTCAAAATCGCGGCACGCACATTGGCACGGCAGCGCACGTTCTCTCTCGTCGCTATCCTCACGCTCGGCCTGGGCGTCGGCGCGACGACGGCCGTGTTCAGCGTGGTCTACGGCATCCTGCTCAAGCCGTTGCCGTACGCCCGATCCGATCGCATCGTCGCGCTGGGCCAGACGGCGAAGAGCGTGCCGGCCGAACCCGTTTCCGGATCGTCATCGCCCGTCAACTTTCTCGATTGGAAGCGGCAGTCGAAGACGATCCCGCTGATGGCGCTGTATTCGGCGGGACGCACCGTCATCAGCAGTCAGGGCGACGCCGACGTCGTGCGAATCGGAACCGTGACGCCGGACTTCTTCGCGGTCTTCAACGCGGCGCCGGTTCGCGGCCGCGATTTCACGGCGGCCGAAAATCTGCCGGTCGGACCGCGCGCGATCGTCGTCAGTCACGGCTTCTGGCAGGAACGGCTCGGCGGGCGCGACGATGTCCTGTCGCAGTCGGTCGAAGTCAACGGTGTGCCGTGGCCGATCGTGGGCGTGGCGCCGCGCGGCTTCGATTTCCCGGCAGGCGCGCGATTGTGGTTTCCCGTGCGCAACGACGATCAACGGTGCGGCCGCGGCTGCGTGTATCTCAACGGCATCGGCCGGCTCGCCGACGGAATCAGCGCGGACGCCGCGCAGCATGAGATGAGCGCCATCGCGGCGGCGCTCGAGCGCGATTACCCCGACGCGAATTTCGATACGACGGTGATGGTGCAGACGCTGCACGATCGCACGGTCGGCAACGTGCGGCTCGCGCTCGTCGTCCTGCTCGGCGCCGTCGCGATGGTGCTGCTGATCGCGTGCGCCAACGTCGCGAACCTGGTGCTCGTGCGCGGCGCGTCGCGCCAGAGCGAGATGGCCGTGCGCACGGCGCTGGGCGCGGGCCGCCGCGGGATCGTGTCGTACCTGCTCACGGAGAATCTCGTCCTCGCCTTCGCCGGAGGCGCGCTGGGCCTCGTGTTCGCCGCGTGGGGGATTGAAATCCTACGGACGGTTGCGCCGGCCAACCTGCCGCGGCTCGACGAAGTTCGTTTCGACGCGCCGGCGTTCGGCTTCGCGCTCGCGGTCGTGTTTGCCACGACGGTGCTCTTCGGTCTCGGGCCGTCGGTCCAACTCTCGCGTCTGCCGCTCGCGCAGGTGCTCGGTCAGCGCGGCGCCGCCGGCACGGGCCGCTCGCGCCGGGCGCGATCGGCGCTGCTCGTCGCGGAAGTCGGACTCTCAGTGGTGCTGCTGCTCGGCGCCGGCCTGTTGCTGCGAAGCCTCGCGGCGTTGCAGGACACCGACATCGGCTTCGATCCCGAGGGCCTGACCATCTTCACCGTGTCGCTCCCCGCCGCGCGGTATCCCGACGCGCAGGCGGCCGCCACGCACGAGCGCCTCGACGAACAGTTCCGCGCGCTGCCCGGCGTCGCCGAGGTCGCACGCATCTCCGGCCTGCCGCTCGGCCCGAGTGAAATCATGCACAGTTTCACGCGTGAGGATCGACCGCCGCCGCCGCCGGGACAGAGTCCCGGCGCCATCTATCGCGTCGTCGATCCCGAGTACTTCGACACGATGAAGATTCCGCTGCTCGCGGGCCGCGCGTTCCAGCCGTCCGATCGCGAGGGCGCGCAGCGCGTCGTCATCGTCAGCCGCCGCATGGCGGACGTGTACTGGCCGGGCGAGGATCCTGTGGGACGGCCCGTCCGAGTCACCAGCTTTGGACCGGCGATCGTCGTCGGCGTCGCGGCGAACGTTCGATCGCAAACGCTCGCGACGCAGGCGGAGCCCGAGATGTACGTGCCGCACGCGCAGACCGCGGCGCGAACCGTGACGTACGTCATCAAGAGCCCGCTCGACTCCGCGAGCGTGCTGCCGGCGGCGCGCGATGTCGTCCGCCGGTTCGATTCCCGGCTGCCACTGATGTCGCCGGGGGCGATGAATCACCTGGTCGACGAGCAATTCTCGCGGCCGCGGTTCTACGTCGTGTTGCTCGGCCTGTTCGCGGTGCTGGCCGTCGTGCTCGCGGCCATCGGAATTTACGGCGTCGTGGCGTACGTCGTCGGTCAGCGTACGCGGGAGATCGGCGTCCGCATGGCGCTCGGCGCCAGTCAGCTCGACGTCGTCGGGCTGATGCTCTGGCAAGGACTGAAGCCCGCGATCGTCGGGATCGCGGTCGGCCTCGGCGTCGCGTCGGCGGGCGGGCGGCTCATTCAAGGGATGCTGTACCAGGTCAAGTCGTACGATCCGATCACCTTCGCTGCGGTCTCCGCAGGACTGCTCGGCGTCGTGGTGATCGCGTGCGCGATACCGGCACGCCGCGCCAGCAGTGTTCCGCCTGCGGACGTGCTCAGAGGCGGTTGATTTATTTCTTTGCGCTCTTTGCGTCCTTTGCGTTCCTTGTCCGTAGGCTGCGTTTGTGCGCGAAGCTCGCCGCCGCAAGCTGCAAACCCACCCGGTCGATGCGGGCGATCCGTTGCGCGTCATCCGGCGCAAACCCCGCGAGGCGCGCCTCGGCGAGCGGTGCCGCAAGAAATCGGGTGCGCAACGCATCATCGGTGTACAGACGTGCGAGAAAGCGTTCGACGCGCTCGTGTGTTTCGTCAGCGACAGAAGCGCCTGCGGCCACACGGAGCCGCGGCCATGCGAAGCCGCGGCTCCGTGTCAGCGACAGCTCGCGCTGGGGGTGGGGCCCCAGCGCCAGTGCATAAAGTTGACAGCCACTTGACTCGAACGCGGCAGCGGCGGGAAAACAACTCGCGCGCGCGCGGCCTCGGGCAAGCGCGAGACGGGCGCGGTCGATCTCGGCCAGCAATCGATCGAACGTGGGAAAGGCACCGTCGCGTTCGAGCACGACATCCAGCGCGTGCGGCACGCGCTCGCCGACGATTTCAAGCAGCTCGTACACGGGATCCGGAACGTCGTGCAGGTGATCGTCGATGTGCCGGACCTCGCCCTCGTCCGTGCGGACGTCCACGCCGCCGGCGATATGAATCGCGCGAATGCGCTCGGCGGGAAGCGCGCGCAGCACGGCCGTCGGATCGAATCCGAAGTTCTTGCCGTTCGAGTAGAGATTGTGCAAATCCAGCAGCAGGTTCGCCGGTGACGACTTCAGCACATCGAGCAGCCACGCCTGTTCGGACCGATCGCTGCCGGGCGGATCGATCGGCGTCGCCACGTTCTCCACACACGGATAGCTGCCGACGCGGACGCGTGCGGCCTCCACGTGGTCGGCGGTGGCTTCCACCGTGAAGGCCGTGCGCGGCGGGGCGGCGAGATGGCCCAGCTCGATGCCGCCGGAGCGGACGAACGCCAGGTGCTCCGACCACGACTCGGGCTCGACCTCTCCAACGAGTCGCGCGAGCGCCTCGAGACGACGCGGCTCGACCGTCGCCGCGGACGCCAGGCCCAGCGACACGCCGTGAATCGACACCGGGAGCGTCCGCGCGAGCGTGCGCAGCGCGCGGCGCGCCCGCTTCGACTCGAGGAACCGTCCTTCCGGGATCACTTCGACGAGGTCGAGGCGATCCCGATTCGCGAGCACGCTCGCGGCAATCGACGGGTGCCACGTGATGCCGAAGCGATCGTGATGTCTAACTTCCACAGCCGCCGCACCCTCCGCCACATCCGCCTCCTCCGCACGACGACCCGCATGACGACGAGCTGCCGCAACTGCTTCCGCAGGATGACGACGAAGACGAGGTCGCTTTCCGGAAGACGTTCTTCACGAACGTGAAGCGCGACGGAATGGCCGCCATGCCGAACACCGCGGCCAGCAGCGCGAAGTCGTGCGTGTCGGCGCCCGGCGCCAGCATGCGCACACGATGCTTCAGGTCCGCGAACAGCGTCCGCGCGTCGGCCAGCATCGCGTCGCCGGCCGGCGTTCGAAACGGATGCGCCACCTTGTACGCAAGGACCGCAAAGATCACGGCCTCGACGATGAGGAACTGGACGTTCGATCGGCCGCGCGAGTACGCGATAGCAATCTTCGTGGCCGCGACCGTGGCCAGCACGAGAACCGCGACAGCCCAGAGCCGATGACGCGCCGCCTTGCGCGTGTCATCGGGCAGCAGGCCAAGCTCGGTCAGACGAGGCTCGCACTCGAAGACGGCCGCGGCCATCAGCGCCGGATTCGCAAACAGGTCCGAGGCATTGCCGCGGGACCGAAACGTCTGCAGAATGGCGCGCTCGAGCCGCTTCTCGACCGCCTGGCCGGCGGTCTTGTCCGGCGTCTTCAGGTCGCCGTCGGCCGACACTTCGATCAACCCCCGATTGATCAGATTCGCGGTCGCGACGCGCACCGCTTCGTTCCATCCGCCGCGCAGGTACGCGATGGCCAGATAGTCGTCGAGCATCCCGTGCGTGGACGTGCGCGCCTCGCTCGCGCGCCGCAGAAACGCGATCAGAGCCAGCGTCACGGCGCCGAGCGCGAGATAGAAGATCAGGAACTCGGGACCGTAGAGATCGAATGGGTTCGGCACGAGCGTCAGGAGAGCGCGGCCGCGCGGCCGTGCAGATGGGACGCGAGATCGATGACGTCGAGCAGCGCCGCGGCGGCCGCGCCCGGCTCGAGCTCGCGCGTCTCGCGCGCGCGACTGATCACATCGAGGACGGACGCCGCCCTCGCCGTCGACCAGGCGCGCGCGAGCGATTCGAGCGCCGCTTTGCCGGTCGGTGCCGGCGCGCCCTGGAGATCCAGAATCTCTGCGGCGCTCGC
>Ga0070704_100002138_pt1 | contig 11003 bp, 7 predicted proteins | sample KBSK5252metaG_FD_65467 | JGI IMG/M metagenome (GOLD analysis project Ga0070704, IMG submission 65467) | Corn, switchgrass and miscanthus rhizosphere microbial communities from Kellogg Biological Station, Michigan, USA - KBS K5-25-2 metaG | ecosystem: Host-associated > Plants > Roots >... | reverse complement strand
GTACCGCTCACGTCCATCGGGACGTCGATCGAGCCGATTGCGCCCTCCAGGTGCTTCACGATCTCGTCAGCCCAGCCGCGCAGATCACCGTTGTCTCCCCTGCTCTCTTTCGACTCCACTCGCACCCGAGCGGCATTGGGATACTCTGCCGCAAGGCCCCGCTCCAGCGTGGCGTCGTCCGGCCCCAATTGGACCGCGCAGACGCCTCGTGCGGTGGCCGCCACCAGGACCCGTCCGAACCTGGTGGATCGAGTGGTGTAGCGGATCCGTTCTCCTTTGCCGCCGCGGCGATAGGCTGCCGGGGTCATGCCGAGGTGCGTGTCGGCCGCCTCGTACACGCGGCTGCTGGCGCTGTACCCAGCGTCAAACGTCGCCCGGCTCACCGTGGCGCCATGGCGCAGTGCTGCCTTCAGCCGGTCGGCCCGCAAAGCGGCGGCGTACCGTCGAGGCGACAGGCCGACGATGCGGCTGAATTCCCGCTGGAGATGATGCGGACTGAGGCCGACCTCGTGCGCCAACGTGGGCAGCGTCACCGGCTCGCCCAGATGCGCTTCGAGAAAATGACGCGCGCGGGTGACCGCGAGCTCGATCGGCTTCTTCCCGTCGCGTGGCCCGCAGCGGAGGCACGCCCGGTATCCGGCGGCCTCTGCTTCCCCAGGGCTGCGATAAAACGTGACGTTCTTTCGCAGGGGTCGCCGCGAGGGGCAACTGGCCCGGCAATAGACGCCTGTCGTTCCCACGGCGTAAACGAACTCGCCGTCGCGCCGGGCGTCCCGCGCGACCACCGCCGCCCAGGCGACGCCGTCGTCCAGGCCTCTTGCTGACTGCTCCCTGAGTGGGCTCACTGCCGTCGCCATCTCCGTTTCCTCCCCAATGTAAGGGCGTGCCGTCGAGCCGGTTGCTCCACGACGATCGACGGATTGATGTTGGTTGGAAACGGGGCCCGGGGCTACCCGGATCTTGCGGTGGAATTGTTACCGCTTCCGCCCCGCGACCAGGATCTGGTTGGGCAGGCCGACGAGGGGCCCGGTGAGATTGAGCAACGCGGTGCCGGTACTCAGAACTGCGCGTGTCGCTAATGGGCTGCGCGAGAAGCGGTGAAGCAGAATACGGGTGGAGTTCCGCGATCCGCGCGCGTCCACGAGGTCGACCCCGACGGCGGAGAGCGCCTTACGGAACGCCGCGACTGTGTACCATATGACGTGGCCGGCACCCAGCGTTTCTCGCAGTGGCCGGGCCACGCGCCCGCCGCTGGCGCGATGGAGTAGCCGACCGATGCGGATGAAGGCGCCTTCCGGGTTCGGGGTCTCGATGAGCAGAGACCCTCCCGGGCGAAGTACTGCGGCTGCGGCAGCCAGCAGGTCGGGCGCGACCTCCACATGCTCGACCACGCCCCACAGCGTGACTACGTCAAACGACCCGCGCAGGAAGGGACTCCGGAGCAGATCCCCCGCGACGGCAGCTAATCCGGAGACGCGGCGGGCGACCGCGGCGCCCTTGGCAGTGACCTCGAGCCCGATTGGATTCCAGCCCAGCCGGCGGGCCGCCTGAAGGAACTCGCCCGACCCACAGCCGACGTCGAGCAACAGCCCCGGTGGGGATGCGATCTCGGCGAGATACCGGGCAAAGCGATCCGCGCGATGCGCAAAGTATCGGCGCCCCTCGGTGTCGGCCTCGTAGTTCTGATACTCGTACGCTGGCTCGTGACCCGCTTCCCCGCCTTCGAGCCATTGGGCATGGCACTGCCGGCAGCGAACCAGCCACTGCCCATCGCGGGATCGGAGCCGGGAAGCGGCCCCGACCGGAGCCCGACACGCAGGGCAAGTCAGCCGAGCGGGAACCATCGGGGCACTCCCGGCTCGCCACTCACCCTCACTCCTTGCCGCGGGGGTTTTCCAGAATTCGCTGATAGAGCGCCACGTGCCGCTCGGCCATTGTCGACTGCGTAAAATGCTCCGCCACCCGTCGCTGGCCCGCTTGCCCGAGACGGTGCCGCAGCGCGGGATCGTGGGCCAGAGTGCTGAGAGCCTGGGCCAGCGCACCAACGTCGCGGAGCGGCACTTCGAGACCGGTAGTGCCGGGCACGTTGACCTCTCGCACCGCGCTCGGGAGTGCAGTCGTGATGACCGGACGCCCGGCCGCCATTGCCTCGAGTACCACCAGTCCGAACATCTCCTCTACTGTGACCGAGGGCAGCACGAGAAAGTCGGCGTCAGCCATGCGGCGAGGCAGGTCGTCGTCGGGATACTCGCCCCACCAGCGTACCCGGTCGCTCACGGCGAGGGCTTGGGCCAGAGTGCGGAGCCGGGGCAGCTCCGGTCCGGTGCCGACCACTTCGAGCCGCAGGTCCGGTACTCGTTCCAGAGCACGGAGCAGGATGTCAACCCCTTTGTAGGGCACAAGCCGCCCGATGAAGATCGCGCGGGCCGGGGCATCCGGCGGCGGCGGCGGGACGAACGTCCAGCGGCGTTCGTCGATTCCGAACGGAATGACCTCGACCTTGCCCTCGAACCCGGTCAGCTCGGTGGACAGCGCCACGTGGGCGCGGCTCGGCACCACGACGGCCTTTGCCCGGCGCAGCACCAGGCGAGCCGACGGGCGATACATGCCCCGGCGCGCGTCGGCATGTTGAGTCACGACCACCGGCGTTCGCCACGCGCGGAGCAGGCAGGCCACGTCGGCCAGGGGGTGGGGGTGATGTACATGGATGATGTCGGCGCGCTTCCACGCGGCCGCGATGTAGCCCGGCGCGATCTCCTGCGAGCCAAGCGCTCCGAACGAGAACGCGCGTCGGACCGAGGAACGCTGGCGCCCGGGGTCCCGGGGGCCGCCCAGCGTCGTTTCGACGGCCACGACCTCGACCTCGTGCCCCAAGCCCGCCGCACCCTCGGCCAGCCCCTGGACCACACGCTCCATGCCCCCGGAGCGCGGCCAGTAGTACTTCGCAAGATGAAGGATGCGCATATTTATTGAACCGCCAACTTGCCCAGGACTCCTGATGCCTGTCAACCAGTGAGCTGCGTTCGCCGGTGAGGGCGATAATCGTCTCCCGCCTGTACGCGGACGCGGCCACCCGGGGGAAGCTGCGCGCGCTCGCCGGGCTCGGCTGCACGATCGGGGCCGTGGTTCCCGCATCGTGGCAGGCGGCGCCCGGCGAGCCGCCTCGGGCCACCACCTTCGGGGATGACTCGGGCGTCAGGATCTTTCCGGTCTCCGTTCGTGGCGGCGAGCGGGAGATGATCTGGGACAAGGCCGCCCTTCGGCGGGCACTCGCAGACTTTCGCCCACAGTTGGTGCAGGTCGAAGAGGACCCGTCGAGCCAGGTCGCGGCGGCGGTGGTTCGCGCATCGCGCCGGCTCGATTTCCGGGTAACGGCCTTGTCCTGGGACCCACTCCCTCCGCGCCTGCCCCTTCGTGCCCGGCTTCGGCGGGCTCGCATGCTCCGCGCGGCTGCCGGTCTGCTCGCCGAGAACACACTCACGCTCGAGCAACTCGGTAAGAAGCGTCCCGACCGGCCCACGGCAGTGATCCCCCAGACCGGAGTGACCCCGCCGCTGCTAGCCGGGTCCTTAGCGAGGCCGGGCCTCACTATCGGGTTCGTCGGCCGGTTGGTACCCGAGCGGGGTCTGGACCTGCTGTTCCGCGCCTGCGTGCAGTTGAGTGACGCCTGGTGGATCCAGGTGGCTGGCACGGGGCCCGCTCAGGAGGAGCTCGAAGCGCTGGCGGAGCGCCTGGGCATCGCGGCCCGAGTCACCTGGCATGGCGCCCTTCCCCGTCAGGCTCTGGCCGGCATCTGGCCAGGGCTCGACTGCGCCGCGTTTCCGTCCCGCACGACTCCCCGCTGGATCGAGAGCCGGGGCCGTACCGTTCTCGATGCTATGGCGAACGGACTCGCCGTGGTCGTAAGTGCGTCTGGGGCGCTTCCGGAGTTGGTAGGATCGGCTGGCCGTGTGTTCCCTGAGGGAGGCGTGGACGAGCTGGCTGGGGTGCTACGGGCCTTCGCCCGAGACCCGGAAGCCCGATCCGCCCTCGGCGTCGAAGCTCGCCGGCGGGTCCTGGCGGAGTACACCGACGAATCGATTGCCCAACGAACGTTGGCCTTCTGGCGGGCGGTGACCGGAAGCGCAAACCCTTGACGCGGATTCACTTACCGGTCATGTTTTGGGCCCAAATGCCTCTCTTCTCGAAGCGCCGTGGCCCACTGCCCTGCCGGTGGGTCTTAGCTGGTCTGCTGCTCCTCGCCGGCACCAGAGCTAACGCTCAAATCCCCGGCTTTCCGCCGGGGGTGAAGTTGTCGCCTGAGCAAGTTCAGCAGCTGCTCGAAACCCGTCCTGACCTCGTCCAGCAACTTCGTCAGCGGATCGCGCTGTCAGGCCTTACTCCCGACCAGATCAGAGCACGCCTCAAGGCAGCCGGATACCCCGAGCACATGCTGGACGCCTACATGGTTGGCGCCGATACCAGCCAGACGGCGACTCCGGAGGCTGGCACCCTCGGCGCCATACAGGCGCTGGGCCTGCTCTCCCCCGAGACGCTCGATTCGCTGCGCATGATCGACACGCTCAATCCGCAATCGGCTGCGGCCCGAGCAAGGGCAGATTCGCTGCGGGCTGACTCGCTGGCCGATTCGACCGCCGTGCGGGGTCTCAAGCGGTTTGGGCTGGATGTGTTTCGCCGAGCCACGTCACGCTTCCAGCCGGTCGCGGCTGGGCCGGTAGATCCCAATTACAAGATCGGCCCGGGCGATGTGCTGGTGCTAATCCTGACCGGCGACGTCCAGAGCGCCCAGACCCTGGAGGTGACCCGGGAAGGGTTCATCATCATCCCTCAGGTGGGCCAGGTGTACGTCGCCAACCTCACCCTGGCAGAAGTGCAGGAGCAGTTGTACAGCAGGCTTGGCAAGGTCTACTCGGGAGTCCGGCGCGGCCCTAATCCGAGGACCCGGTTCACGATCACCGTTGCTCGCCTCCGGAACATCCAGGTTTACGTAACGGGCGACGTCATCCGTCCCGGCGCCTACCAGATCTCCGCCGCGGGAACGGCACTTACGGCACTCTATGCAGCCGGCGGGCCCACGGACAACGGAACCTTCCGGACGCTCACCGTGCGGCGCGGCAACAAGGTGCTCGATTCGCTCGACGTCTACGACTACTTGCTGCACGGGGTCAACCGCAGTGACATCAGGTTGGAGTCGGGCGATGTGATCTTCGTGCCGGTGCGGGGTCCGCTGGTGAAGGTGACCGGTCAGGTCGTGCGACCCGCGATCTATGAAGTGAAACCGTCCGAGACGCTGCGTGACGTGGTCGCCGCCGCCGGCGGCTTCGAGGCCAATGCCGCCCACGGTCGGATTCAGATCAGTCGCATCGTTCCTCCCAGCGAGCGTCCGGCTGTCGGCCGCGGTCGGGTGGTCATCGATCTGTCCGGGGAAGAGCTCGCCGCAGGAGGCGTCCCCGCGTTTCCGCTGGTCGCCGGAGACTCGGTACACATCTTTGCGGTCGAGCCTCGCACCCGCGACTTTGTCATGGTGCGAGGCGACGTCTATTTCGAGGGGCGCGTCGGCTTCACTAGCGGGATGAAGCTGAGCGACGCGATCCGGCTCGCCGGCGGCCCCAAGTCTGACGTGTACCTTGGCCAGATCCTCATATCCCGGGTCCAGCCCGACTCGAGCCGGATCCAGCTCCGATCCGCCTTCGCCGACACAACGGGCCGGGTCACCCAGGACATCCCGCTCCAGGAGGAAGACGAGGTACGCGTCTTTTCGCGTGCGGTGTTCCGCACTCAGGCGTACGTCACGGTCGTGGGCGCGGTGAGACTGTCCGGCCGCATCCCCTACCGCGATGGCATGACCATGCGCGATGCCGTCCTGCTGGCTCATGGCCTGACCGAGGACGCCGACTTGAATGAGGCTGAGATTGCGCGTTTACCGCCGAACCGACCTACCGGTGCGCTGGCGCAGACGATCCGGGTCCCGCTTGATTCGAGCTACCTGTTCCAGGAGGGCCTTTCCGGCAATCCCCCGCCCGCCCGTGGCCCTGCGGGTGAGCAGCAGCTCCAGCCATACGACAACGTGTTGATTCTCCGGCGCCCAGGCTGGGATCTCCAGCGTTTGGTAGCCATCACCGGGCAGGTCCAGCACCCGGGGCGGTATGGACTGACGAGTAAGACCGAGCGGCTTTCCGATCTGCTGGGACGCGCCGGAGGGTTGACCACCGAGGCTTATCCCGGTGGAGTGCAGTTCTATCGCCGGGCCAGTCCGAGCCGATTTGTCCGCGTACCAATGACCCCCGATTCAACCCGCGCCATCCAGCCGCTGCCCGCCGGATTCGGAGAGCGAGTGGGTCTGGACTTGCCGGCCGTGCTCAAGGATTCCACCTCGCGGGACAATCTGATCCTCGCCGCTGGCGATTCGGTGCACATCCCCGAGTACGATCCGATCGTCACCGTTGTCGGCTCGGTGAACGCCCCGGGGCCAACCGCCTTCGAGCCGGGGCGCGACATCGACTGGTATGTGGGGGCCGCGGGTGGCTATGCTCAGAACGGTGACAAGAAGCGGGCGTACGTGACGCAACCGGACGGAAAGAAGCAATCGGTGAAACGCCGGTTTTTCTTTGCCGACGATGTCCCCAAGCCAGGTCCCGGGGCGGTGGTGTTCGTCCCCGCCAAGACAGCCGAACCGCCCAATAACCTGCCGCAAACTCTCGGCATCCTGGCATCGGTACTGGCGAGCTTGACGACAGTGATCGTGGTGCTCAAGCAATGACCGAAGTCCTGCCCAGGGCGCCCCTCACGGTCGAGGCTCCGCGCCGGCGATGGCGCCTTCTCGGCCCTTTGCCGCCGGTGCTCTCGGCATTTCGCCTCGCCCTGGGCGCGGCACTGCTTGCGATCGGGCTGAGCTTCCTGATCCCAAACCGGTACAAGGCAGTCGGCGAGTTCTACCTCGATACGCGACAGAGCGGCGGTCTCGGCGATCTGGCCTCCCTCGCTTCCGCCGTTGGACTTACGGCACCCATGGGTGGTTCGGTTAGTCCCTACCTCGTGTCCGAGCTCGCGACCAGCGATACCGTTCTCGCTGCCATTGTGCGGACCGCTCTGCCAGCTCAGGTCTTCACCCGCAACCATCCGGTGCGGACGCTCGAAGAGCACTACGAGATCGACGATGAGCTGCCGGACAAGCGGTTCTGGCGCACCGTGCGTCAGCTGCGCGAACGGGTCGCCACCGACGTGGGGAACCGCAGTGGCCTGGTGTCGATCTCGGTGTGGGATCGGGATCCGGGCCTGGCAGCCTGGCTGGCCGAGGCCGAGCTGGACCGGGTGCAGCATTACCTCGGCGTTGCGCGTGCATCCCGGGCGCGCGCGGAGCGGGCATTTGTCGAGGGCCGGGAGCGGGCGCTGCGCGATTCGCTGCGGGCGGCTGAGGGCCGGCTGGCCGAGTTCCTGAGCCAGAATCGGATGACCATGGAGGCGCCCCTTCTGCAGATGCGGGAAGGCCAGTTGCGCCGGCAAGTGGACATTACCACCGCGCTCTACTCCTCGGTCCAGCAGGACCTGGAGCGCGCCCGGGCCGACGAGGTCCGCGACACGCCGGTCATGACCATCACTGCCACGCCGTATCCGCCGATCAAGAAGAGCTGGCCGGCTCGGACCCTCCTAGCCGGGATCGCCTTCGTGCTGGTCTTTGGGTTGCACCTGACGCGCGACCACTGGCTGCCGGCCCTCCGGGGGTTGCGCTCCTCGCTCGACGCACCCCGGGAGTGAGGCCGCGGGCTGCAGTCATGGCGCCCCCCCGCCTGCTGTTCTTTTCCAAAGTGACTGAGGCTCACGGAGCAGGAGGGATGCAGCGCCACCTCTCCTGGGCCCTTCGCTGGTTTGCCGACACCGGGGCCGACATCACGCTGGTGACGACGGCCGGGGGCGCGCTACCACCGGACTCCGGTGCTCGATCGATCGAGATCCCCGACACCCGGCCCGGCCGATACAGTGGAGCCTGGTGGCGCGGAACGCGACGATTCATTCGCGAGCGGCCGTTGTCGGAGTGGGACGCGATTGTCAGCGAGAACGGCGGTGCGTGGGCAGTGGTCGAGGCAGTGCGGCGGGACCGGGCGAGGCCGCCGATCGCGATGTTCCGCCACGGTACTACGCTCTCTACGATTCGCAGCAGCATTCCTCCCCGTCACCCGCGAGGCGTGGGTATCGCGCTGCTTTCGTTGCGCGACTACCTCCGTCACCCACGCAGACTGGCTCGCTCCGTGGATCTCATGATCGCACTCTCGGACACGATCGCGCAGAGCGCTCGCACGGAGGGGGCCGGCACCGAGACCGAGGTTCGAGTCGTCCGGCTTGGCGTTGACCTGCAGCGTTTCTTCCCCAGCAGCGATGTAGCGGCAGACCGTCGAGCCCTGGGACTCGACCCCTCGGTCCCGACGCTCACCTGGGTGGGCCGCGACACGACCAGTAAGCGCGCCACCCTCGCTCTCAGCGTGATGGATAGGCTCAGCGCCCGCGGGCTTTCCTGCCAGATGGCGCTCGCCGTGGCGCAGCCGCGCCGGCGCACGGTAGCCCGGGTGAATGCGTTGAACCGGCGTCACGGGATGCGAGTGCACCTGTTCCCCAACGCGGACCAGGACCGGGTGCGCGTTATCCATCGAGTGTCGAGCTGTCTTCTGTTCCCGTCGTACTGGGCCGAGGGCTTGCCGATCACGATTATGGAGGCGCTGGCGTCGGGCTCGCCGGTACTCGGTTGGCCCGGACCCTCGTTCCGCGATCTCGACGTTTTCCGGGAGCGAAAAGATTGGGTCGTGCCCTCGAGTCGGGCGGCTACCTGGGCCGACCGAACGGCTGCGCTATTGCAGGGTGCGCACGCCGATGGCCTTTCCAGGACAGCGCGGCAGATCGCCGAGCGCTACTACGATATCAGGGAGACGGCGCGGGACAGCGTTGCCGCAGTCTACCAGCTGATCGATCGATGGGCGCAACGCGAGCGCTGATCGCGGACTACCGCGTCGCTGAGTTGGTCGTCGCGGTCGGTGTCGCAGCCGCGGCGACCTTCGCGCCCCCCGCGACGTCGATCAGCCTGGGCCTGACCGGGATCCTCGCCTTGCTGGCCGCCCGCCTCGATCTGCCGCGCGCGCTGGCCCTGGCATGGGGCCTGGCGATAGTACCGATCTACCTCGACTTCCAGGTCGCTGGCTTCGTCGCGCAGCTCGTAATCGCTCCCATTCTATTCATCCGAATCTTCGTGATCGAGGAGCGGCCCCTCAGCCTTCCGGGAGCTTTCGAGTGGTGGCTTGCCGGCATCGTGGTGGTTGCGGGAATTGCCTCTGCGGCCGTCTCCGACCAGCCAGTCCTAGCCGTGTACTACCTCGCTCGCGGCTGCCTGTTCCTGCTCTACCTGCCCGCTGCACGCGCCGTATACACCAGCCGGCGCACCATCGCTCCCAGCCTGACAATGCTCATGCTGGGGCTCGTGTTTCAAGCCGCTATTGGGTTGCTGCAGTTCCTGCTGGGTATCGATTTCGCCTTGGACTTGCTCGCCTCACCGGTGATGCCGGCGTTCATCATCCGGGGATCGCTCGAAGGGAAGTTGCTGGCCCAGGATTTCAACTGGATCGCCGAGGGATTCGCGTACCCGTCCGGGCTCTTCCTCAACGCGATCGTGTTCGCGGTCTGCCTCGCCACCGGCGGGATGTTACTGGTCACGGCGCCGGCGAAATGGTTTCCGAATGGCCGGCCCGCGCCCTGGCGCTTCGGGGGGCTGCTCGCGCTGGCGGTCGCCTTCGGGTCGTTCAAGCTGACTGCCTGGCTCGGCATTCTGGCAGGCGCGGGGGTGTTCATGCTGACCCGCATTCGCGACCGCAAGACCCGAGTACGCGCGATAGTGATTCCGCCGGTGATCCTTTTTGTGCTCGGGTTCCTGTTCTGGGACGCCATCCAACAGCGGCTCCTCGACATCGCACGAGGCTCGCTGTTCACCCGGGTGCTTACGTGGTACACGTATGCCCAGAACCTCGAGCACCACGGGATCATCGGCGTGGGTCTCGGCCGCGCCGGCCTCCTCGCGCCGTCCGTTGCCAGCGGCGCCGCCGGGCGGCAAACGGCCCTTGAGCTCGCACCGGAAAGCTCCCCCATCGGGCTTGCCGCCGAGATCGGCATCCCCGGGATGGTTGCGCTCTACCTGTTCCTCGTCTGGCCCGTGCTCCGCCGCCGGCCACAACCGGCAGTGTGGGCCTGGCCCGCCATGGCCACCGCCCTCGTCTGTAGTCTCGCCGTCTACGCGCTCCCGGATGACCACATCCTGCCGTTGCTAACTCTGCTGGCAGGGCTTGCGTCGTCCCGGGGAGGCCACGAGGCGTGAGGCGCTTCCCATGGCGAAGCGTCGCCATCGTGGTTACTGGGGCCTTGGTGGGCCGCCTGCTCGGCATCGGGCGGGAAGCGACGTTTGCCCACTACTTCGGGGCCGGGTTCCTCACGGACGCGTATTTCGTCGCCGTGCTCGTCCCGTTGCTGATTCAGAATGTGGTGGCTGGGGGCAGCCTGCAGGCGGCTTTTGTCCCCATGCTGGCCGACGAAACCGCCCAGCGCGGGCGCGACGCCGCCAATCAGATGGTCGCCGACCTCACGCTGCTGACTACCCTCGGGCTCGCCCTGGTCTCGCTGGTCATTGCGGTCTTCGCCGAGCCCATCATCCGGGTCACGGCGGGAGGCTTCTCGAGCGAGGGCGTCGCCGCGGCCGCGTCCATCCTCCGCTGGTGCGCAGCGCTCGTCGTCCTCAATGGCTTCCTGGCCGTCGTGCTGGGGGCGTTGAATACGTTCGGCGAGTTCGGCACGACCGCCTCGCTGTCCCTCGTTCTCAACGGGGTGCAGATCGCCGTCATCATCCTGTTCGCCCCCGCGCTCGGCATTAAAGCGGCGGTTGCCGCCCTCCTGGCCGGTACCGTAGCACAATGCGCAGCTCAGATCATCCCACTGAGGCGCCACGGCGTGCGGCTCTCGCACCCGCACCTGTC
>Ga0070704_100002136_pt1 | contig 11005 bp, 13 predicted proteins | sample KBSK5252metaG_FD_65467 | JGI IMG/M metagenome (GOLD analysis project Ga0070704, IMG submission 65467) | Corn, switchgrass and miscanthus rhizosphere microbial communities from Kellogg Biological Station, Michigan, USA - KBS K5-25-2 metaG | ecosystem: Host-associated > Plants > Roots >... | reverse complement strand
TATTTCGAGCTGCAAACGCCGGGGGCAGCCGAGGCCCCCCGTGTCGATTTCTCGAAATAATGGTTAAATTTCCGCTATGACACGGGTACAGGGCGAGAACCGGCGGGCCGTTGCGGAAACCGAAGTCGCCAAGCGTTGCCTCGTTGCGATCATCGAGGATGACGCGGAGTTTCGCAGCATGCTGCGCGAGCTGCTCGAGGAGGAGCAGTATCGCGTCGTCGCGCTCTCCAACGGCGCGGAGGCGCTCGAGACGCTCCGCGGGGAAACGGTCCCGGATGTCATCCTGCTCGACGTCTCGATGCCCGTGATGGATGGGTTTGATTTTCTCCGCTTCCGCAACGATGACCCGCGGCTCGCGCAGGTTCCGGTTGTGCTGGTGACCAACGCCAAGCCCCACGAGCGGCCCACGGTCGGCGTCAACGACGTCGTCCGAAAGCCGATCGATATCGACGAGATTCTCTTCGCGATTAAGCGCTATTGCGTCTGAGCGGGTGACGCGAGCGGCAACGTAAAGAAAAACGTCGTCCCTTCCCCCGGCCGGCTTTCGACCCAGATCCGGCCGCCCAGCGCTTCGACCACACCCTTCGCGATCGTCAGACCGAGTCCGCTGCCCAGACGCGCTTTTGGGGTGGCCTGCCAGAACCGGTCGAACACATGCGGCAGCTGCTTCGGGGACACGCCGATTCCGCTATCGCGGACCGAGAAGAGCACCTCGGCGTCGAGCTGCTCGGCGTTGACCCGCACCGATCCACCGTCCGGCGTGAATTTGATGGCGTTGCCGATCAGGTTGCCGAGTACCTGCAGCACGCGCTCGCGGTCGCAGACGACGTCGATTTCGACGCTGCCATTTGACTGCTCGACCGTGAGCGATTTCTCGCGTGCCTGATCGCGACAGGCGGCCAGCGCTTCCTGCAGCATCGGGCGAACCGGCTCGCTGCGCGGTTCCACGAACAAGCGACCTGCCTCGATACTCGCGACATCGAGCAGATCGCCGATGAGCCGGTTCATGCGCTCCGCGGAGCGACGAATGGCCTCGACGTGGCGGCGATCGCGCCGGCCCGCGTCATCGGGAGGCAGGCTGCGGAGCAGCAGGCCCGCCGCGGTGAGTACGGTGTTCAATCCGTTGCGCAGGTCATGCGAGATTGCGGCAAGCGTGTCGTCGCGCGCCCGGCTCGCCTGGCGCGCCTGCTGATAGAGGCGGGCATTGTCGGCGCCGAGCGCGGTGCGCTGGGCGATGTCCTCGAGGGCCGGTACATCGCTCCGTGCGAACGTGCGGTCGGAACGGGTCATGCCAAGCGTCATGACGCCCAGCAGCCGCCCGCGCCCGATGAGCGGCAGCAGCACGAGCGAGCGAATGTCCGCACCGCGGATAGCGGCTTGTCCGGCGGGATCAGCGGTGATGGAGCCCAGCGCCGAGGGGGTGAGATCGGGAATCAGTAACGTTGCGCCGGCCCGGAGGCTCGGCGTGGGGATCAGGTGCCAGTCGTCGAGCACGCCATCGATCCGCTGCACCCACCCGTCGTCGTCGATGACATCCATGAGACAGACGTCCCCGAATCGGGGCACCAGCAGGCGCGCGACAGCCGAGAGCATCGCCCGTTCGTCCAACGCCGAGGCGAGAATCTCGGCGAGGTTCGACAAGAAGCGCTGCTCGTCGGCTTCGGCTTTCGCGACCTGTGTTTTGCTGCTTTTCACCTTCACCGCATTGTCTCCTCTGCGGCGTGCTACGCCCGTCACCGATTTTGCAACAACGTCCGTCAAGTCAGCAAGAGAATCAAGAGCACGGCGATGAGCACTAAACCCAGGGTCGAAATGGTAATCGTCGTCTTGTCCGCGGCGACGGCGGCATCGTGCCGCGCCACAGCGGGTTGATACGTCGGAAAGTCCTGCGGCAAGCGTGGCCCGGCCTTGTCCTGCGCAGCGCGCGCCGCGGCCGGGGGAGTTGGGGCCGGCGACGACGCCGGCTGTTGTGCAACCAGCGGCGCCGCCACCAGACATCCAAACAGCGTCAGGGCCCCCAGCTTCATACGACACGCCTTCCCTGAATGAGGCGGACCAGAATGACCACGATGGCAATGACCAACAACAGATGGATGAGGCCGCCAAAGGTATACGAGGAAATGAATCCCAGCAGCCACAAAATGATGAGGATAATCGCGAGCGTCATCATAAATCGGGTTCCCTCCTAGGGAGTCACGGGCAGCTGTGGACCGACTACCCACTTCACCAAGCGCCCGGGTTCGAGCGTCGTGTTGTCATCGACCTGATTGATCAAGGCCAACGTCGAAACGGGCACGGGTGCGGGGCGCTGCCGGGCCAGCTCGGCAATCGTCGTCCGCCGATCGAGTGTGAAAAGCGTCAGATGCTGCGGTTGGACGTTGAGCATCGCGGGATCGGTGAGCCGGCCGAAGCTCGACATCGCGCGCTGTACCGCCGCCTGATTGTTGCCCCAGGTCTGCTCGGGCCCGTACCCGAGCATCTGGTAGACATGATTGCCGTACTCGACGAAGACCGCCGTGCCGCGCAGGGTGCCTTGCTCCGTGGCAGCCGCGAACGGCGCCGCCGATGCCGTCAGGCCGTTGATGTTGGCGCGGGACACGGTACCCGCCTGGACGCCCTGCTGGGACAAGAACGCGCGCGCGGCTTGATCGGCGCTCGAGCCTTGCGCGAGCGTCAGTTGGATGACGGCATCCTGCTGCGGGCTTTGCGCGGCGACGGCCTGCTTGGTGTTCGCCGTCCGCCAGCCGCTGGGAAAGGCGACCTGGAATCGGAGATCGGGATGGTAAAACGCCGTTCCCCGGAAGAAGCCTTCGCGCGGATTCATGCCGAAAATGATGCCGTCGAGCCGCCGCTGGTAGGCGTCGCGATTCACGATCGCGTTCGAGAAATCGGTCTGCGCGTGGGACAGGAGTTGATTGATGTGCTCGACGCGGTTGCCAGGATTCGGATGCGTCGCGAGCCACTCCGGGAGCTTACCACCGCTCTGGCCCTCCAGTTGGTCGAGCATCTGCATGACGTTGACCATCTGGCGCGAGTCGAAATCGGCGCGACTCGAGTAGCGCACGCCGAGCTCATCGGCCTGATTCTCGTCGTCGCGCGAGAACTTCAGGAACAGCACCTGGAGCGCCTGACTCGCCAGGCCCGCGTACTGCGCGATTTGCGAGCTGGCGATGCTGCCGATGGCGAGACCCAGGCCCGCGAGCTGCTGCTTGGACATCTCGTGCGCGGTGTGGCGCGCGGTGACGTGCCCGATCTCGTGCCCCATCACCGTCGCGAGCTCGGCTTCATTCGTCATGTGCGCGAGAATACCGCGCGTGATGTACACGTGCCCGCCCGGAACGGCGAACGCATTCACGCTCGGATCATCCACGACGCGGAACGTCCACGGGAGATTGGGGCGCTCGGACGTCGCCGCGAGTTTCTTGCCGATATCCGCGACGTATGCCTGCAGTGCGGCATCGGGATACAGACCGATCTCGGCGACGACCTGGCTGTCGTACGCCGCGCCCATCTGGATTTCCTGTCCTTCGCTGACGAGCATGATCTCGTTCTTGCCGGTCGCCGGATTGCGGGCGCAGCCGGCGAGCACCAGGCTCAGTCCCGCGAGTGCGGCGAGCCGTTTCATTTGTCCTCCAGCCGTTTCTGGATTTGACCGCCGAGCTCCTGCATGGTGCCGTCGATCTGATCGCCCAAGCCCTGAGCCTCGAGCCGCGCGTCGCCGCGCGCCCGACCCACTTTTTCCTTCGCCTTGCCTTTCAGCTGGCGAATCTTCCCGCGAACGCGGTTTTTCGTGCTGCGTTTCATTGGAGATTACTCCCCTCCTAAGGGTCTCTCCTGAAATTTCCACTCCCTTCCGGTCGCACGGCATCCCTCAGCGGGATGAAAAACGAGGTACGTCGGGGTGTGTGGAGAGGCTTAACCCACGGTAGAAGAGTAACGGGCGCCGCTCGGGGGAGCGCGGGTCGCGGTAGTCGGGGTAGGGGGAGGGGGAGGCCCGCCGGTGGACGGCCCGCGGATCGCAATCGGGTCGGTCAGCCGGTAATCGGCGTGCAGTCGTTGCAGCTCGTCTTCGAGACGATGGTTGACCGGCCGGTCTTGCGCGGGATTGTCGGAGACGACCAGGATCTGGGTGCTGCGCTGCTCGAGAATCAATTGCGCCGCCCAGGCGCGCGCCTGCTCGAAGGCGGCGGCGTTCTCGTTGTCCAGCAGCTCCCGCAGGTGACCCAGCCCGGAAGCGGGGGACGGGGGAACGAGACGGTAGGCATACGCCCAGAGCTGTTGCACGCCGGGACGTTCGCCCCGCATTGCGCGGGGCGGCAATCAGCCGGAAGGACGGTTCGGGAATTAAGGCGGGAGGACTAATCCTAGCGGACGAATTTGCGGCGATCGCCTTTGGGCGGCGTCTTCTTGTGTGCGTGCGCAGCGATCTGCAGCCGGCTATGTAATGCCAATTTCTCCAGAATGTTGTGGACATGACTCTTGACGGTGTACGTGGCGATGTTGAGCCGCTGCGCGATCTCTTTGTTGCTCAGCCCTTCCGCGATCAGGTCGGTGATTTGCTGCTCCCGTTTGGTCATGCGCACCGACGCCATCATCGGCGTGTTGCGCAGCACGGAGGCCTGTTTGGCGATGTGGGAGAGGAGGGTGCCGGTCAGCGCGGGCGGCACGACATCGCCGCCATTCGCGACCTGGCGGATCGTGTTCGTCAGATCTTCGAGCGCTGCGTCCTTGGCGATGAATCCATTTGCGCCGCGCTTGATGAAATCGATCACGTCCTCTTCTTCCGGCAGCATGTCCATCATGATGATGCGGGAGTGCGGCGCCGCTTCCTTGATGCTTTCGACCAGTCGTTGACTGCGGTTGCGGCCGAGGGCCGCGTCGACCAGCACGACATTGGGTTTGTATTCCTGCAGCCGCTGCAGCGCGCTGGATGCGCCCTCGGCGGACGCCACGACCTTGAACTCGCTTTGCGAGTCGAGGAGCGCCGCGAGTCCATCGCGGAGCAGTCGATTGTCCTCGATTACCAGGATCTGAATCTTTTTCGTGGTCATTGGGCTGACGGCCCTCGTTTGGGCGGACGAGAGTGGGTGGATGGAAAGGGTGGTTCGTTGCACAGGTATTAGTCAAGAGGGCAAGAAAGTGTTCCGCACTAATCCTTTAGGATGAGACGCCAAAATCAGCGTCTAATCCCTTTTCCCCCCAAAAACAACACGGCGCCTCGAATGAGGCGCCGTGCCGGTTCAGGTGCCGTGGGTGGCTACAGCTTGACGACGTTCTGTGCCGCCGGGCCCTTCTGGGCCTGCACGATTTCGAACTCCACGCGCTGGCCTTCGCTCAGCGACTTGAACCCTTCTCCCTGAATCGCGGTGTGATGCACGAAGCAGTCCTTGCCGCCGTTCTCGGGCGTGATGAAGCCGAAGCCCTTTGCGTCGTTGAACCACTTCACGGTACCGGTGATACGTGCCATCTGTTCGTTACTCCTAGCTAGATACGGTTCCGGCGTCGAGCCGCCTGGCTCTTGCGACGCCGTTGAACGGCGGGACTCTCGTAAAAGCGTTTCCGCTTCATGTCCCGAAACAGGCCCGCCTTGGTGACGTCACGACGGAATTTCTTCAACACCGCTTCCAGTCGATCGGTCTCGCGCAGCGTGACGTCCATGGGCCCCTTCCGGAGTGAGAGCTCGACCCAGAAACAAGACGAGGACCGCAGGCGATAGCCCAGGTCCCCGATCAGTCCACTGGTGTCTAGCGCACGGCACCATGCCGTGGCCCTTCGCTCGCCCGAAGCATCACCAAAGAGCGGAATGAAGTCAACTGTTGTAAGAATCGGCGTCGCGTTGCAAGTTAGTCGCCCATGCGCCCCCTCCTTATTGTGGCTGCGCTCCTGGGCGCTGCGTGTCGCAACCCACATCCCGGAACTGCAACGCCCGTCCGTACGACCCGTGACACCTCCCGAGTGGTTCGGGATACGGCGCTGGAATCCCGCGCCGCGCGTCTCGAGTTGAAAGTTCTGGAGCAGGGGGCACAGGTCGAGGAGCTGCAGACTCGACTCGACGACGCGCGGCGCGACGTGGTGCGCGCGATGGCGAAGCTGCAATCGCTCGCCACCCGCGCGGAGGCCGCTTCCGGAATGGCGGAGGCGGAGATCGCGTTACAGGCGCTGCGCACCGGTACCGGTGGGGGAATCGCACCGGCGCCGCCGGAGCTGAGCCAGGGGACCCAGCTGCTGCAGCTCGGGACCGTCGAATTCAATCGGCAGAATTACGGCGGCGCGCTGTATCTCGCGAACGAAGCCAAGAACGCCGCCGCCGCGGGGCAGGGGCGGCTCGTGAGCGACGATCGGGTCAAGCCGCGCGCCGGCGAGGTGCCGTTCGCACTGCCGCTGCACCTCCAGACGACGGGGCGCGCCAATGTGCGCGAAGGGCCGGGCCCGAATTTCCGTGTGTCGTACACACTCGATGTCGGTGCAGAGCTCACGGCCTACTCGTACGTCGATCAGTGGGTGCGTGTCAACGATCAGATGAACCGGCCCGGCTGGATCCACCAGAACCTGATCGGGCGGCGGCGCTAGGGCGTTTTCGGGGCGGGCACGCGCTGGCGACGCGCGACCATCACGCGATTGCCGCCCGCGTGCTTTGCTTCGTACAACGCGGCGTCGGCGGCGGCGATGAGCGCTTCGGCGGCGTCCCCGTTGCCGGGGAAGGCGGCGACGCCGATGCTGACCGTGATCGATCCCTTGGCCAGCTGCTCATTCTCGAGCTTCGTGCGAATGCGCTGCGCCACAGCCACCGCGCCCTCGGTTTCGGTCTCGGGCATCATCAGCAAGAACTCTTCGCCGCCGTAGCGGGCCACGAAGTCGACATCGCGACTTGCTTCCCGCATGATCGCGCCGATGCGCCCGAGCACGACATCGCCGGCGGGGTGCCCGTGCGCGTCGTTGTACTGCTTGAAATGATCGAGATCCGCCATGAGCACGGCAAAGGGGTGGCGGAGCCGGCGGGAGCGGCGCACCTCGTTCTCCAGCACTTCCATCATGCGCAGCCGGTTGTACAGCCCGGTCAGCGGATCGGTGACCGACAGCCGCTCGAGCTCGACCCGGCTCTCGCGCAGCCGTACCACCATGTTGTTGAACACCTGCGTCAAGTAGCCGACCTCGCCGCCCCCGGTCACCGGCAGGCCGATGTCGAGGTCGCCGCCCGCGACGCGACTCGCCGCCTGCGTGAGGCGATCGAGCGGGCGCACGATGAGGAGACCGAGCAGATAGGCGAGCGCGCCGACGACCGCGAGCAGCACTGTGACGATGCCCAGCGTCACGTTGCGCAGCCGCGTCACCTGGCGGAACGCTTCGACGGAGGGGATTTCGGACACGACGAGCCAGTCGAGCGCCGGGACGAGGCGCACACTGCCGACGACCCGCTCGTCCGTAAAGCTCGTGAACTGCACCGCGCGATCCATCCGGGCGAGCAGCCAGCGGGTGGACTCGGGCTTGTAGTGCTGCTGCATCAGCGCTGCCGAGTTGCCGCGCGAGCTGAGGAGCAGCGCGCCGTCGCGCGTCATGAGGTAGATCTGGCCCGACTCCCCCGGCGCAAAGCGGCGCAGCATATCGGCGACGGTGCGCATACTGACCCGTGCCGCGAACGCGCCCAGCACCTGGCCTCCGCCCCCGCCCCCCGCCCTCAGGCCGGCGCGGCCGCCGGCGCCCGTTTGAATCGGCACGGCGAGGAGCATCGTGGCCTGCGCGGAGCTGGAATCCCAGTACGGCGGGCTTTGCGTCCAGCCGCTGCTGCGCAGCTCGCTGGCCCAGTCCTTGGGGAGCGTGACGTCCCGGCGCCGGGTGGCGCTGGACGCCACGACATGCCCGTGTGGATCGAGCACGAGCAGCTCCCTGTAGTCGCGAAACTTGTCGCGCACCGAATTCAGATAATCCGTCAACCGCTGGTGGTAGATGCCTGACTGGGCAGGCTCGCCCCCCACCAGCGGCAGGCGCTCGAGGTTTTCCGAGACCTCGTAGGAGCTCGAAAAGACGCGCAGATCGTAGCGCAGCTCCTTGGTCCAGAGATCGACTTCCCGAACCGCTTGCGCGCTCACGCCCAGCAGCTCCTCGGACGCTTTTCCGGTCAGCGCGCGTTTGTTTTCGACGTAGGAAATCCACACGGTCGTCAGCGACGGCAGCAGCGTCGCGACGACCGCGAACATCAGCATCTTGGCACGGATGCTGGACAGGCGGGAAAATCGGAGCAAGCTCAGGGCGCGTCCCCTCCCCAGGATGCCACAAGATTCATGCGGGAAATTTTACCGCAAGTCTCGCCTTGCAACCGTGCGGGGAATCACGCGATCTGGCGCTGTCTGCCTCACGGAATCACACTAGGTGACCCACACCGGAGCCCTTCATGACGGACAGTCTGTGTCGGCGGTCTTTCCTTAGATACGGGGCAGGTGCAGTTGCGGGATCGATGATACCGAAACGCCCAGCGTCCCTCCCTGGCTCCCCCGCCGACTTCGATCTCGAGGAGGCGACCATCGCGCAGCTGCAGGACGCCATGCGCTCGGGTGCGCGCACGTCGCGCTCGATTTGCGCTGCGTATCTCGCGCGCATCGCCGAGCTTGATCCCAAGCTTCACGCCGTGCTCGAGACGAATCCCGACGCGCTCGCCACCGCAGATCGACTCGACGCTGAGCGCAGGAGCGGACGCGTGCGGGGGCCGCTGCACGGAATTCCAGTGCTCGTGAAAGACAACATCGCCACCATCGACAAGATGATGACGACCGCGGGCTCGCTGGCGCTGGTGGGCGCCACGCCGCCGCGCGATGCGCCGCTCGTCGCCAAGCTGCGCGCCGCCGGCGCGGTCATCCTGGGGAAGACGAATCTCTCCGAGTGGGCGAACATCCGGTCCACGCAATCGTCGAGCGGCTGGAGTGCCCGCGGCGGGCAATGCGCGAACCCGTACGCGCTCGATCGGAATCCGTGCGGCTCGAGCTCCGGTACGGGCGCCGCGATTTCGGCGAACTTCGCCGCGGTGGGCATTGGGACCGAAACGGACGGATCGATTGTGTGTCCGTCCAGCGCCTGCTCGCTCGTCGGCGTGAAGCCCACGCTGGGGCTCATCGAAGGCGCCGGCATTATCCCGATCGCGCACAGCCAGGACACGGCCGGTCCCATGACCCGCACCGTCGCCGACGCCGCGACCCTGCTGGGTGTTCTGGCGGGACGCGATTACAGCGCCAGTCTCGATCCTGCGGGTCTGCGCGGCGCGCGCATCGGCGTCGCGCGAAAGAAGGTGTTCGGCTACAGCCCCGAGGCCGACGCCCTCGTCGAAGCGGCGATCGCCGTACTCAAGCAACAAGGCGCCGTCATCGTCGATCCCGCCGACATACCGCATCTCGGCGAGTATGACGACTCCGAGCTGACCGTCTTATTGTACGAGCTGAAGGCGGATCTCGCAGCCTATCTCGCGGCGTGGGCTTCCAACGCCCAGGTCAAGACGCTCGCCGATGTGATCGCGTTCAATGACGCGCACAAGTCTCAGGAGCTGCCGTATTTCGGCCAGGAGCTGTTTCTGCAGGCGCAGGAGAAAGGGCCGCTCACCGATCAGGTGTATCGCGACGCGCTCGCCAAGGACCAGCGGTTGTCGCGCACCGAGGGACTCGACGTCGTGTTCGGGCAGCAGACCCTCGATGCGATCGTCGCGCCGACCGGCAGCCCACCGTGGCCGACCGACCTCATCAATGGCGACCACTTCCTCGGTGCCAGCTCGACGCCGGCGGCTGTCGCCGGCTATCCGAGCGTTGCGGTGCCGGTCGGGTACGCGTTCGGGCTGCCGGTGGGGATGTCATTCATCGGGAAAGCGAACAGCGAGGGCACGTTGCTCAAGCTCGCCTACGCGTACGAACAGGCCGCCAGGCCGCGACGGCCCCCGCGCTTTCTACCGCAGTGGAGCCCCGACCTGAATCCAGCGCGCTAGGAGCGCCCGCTCGCCGTCGGTCATGCCGGTCTTGTTCGCGAGCGGCATGGTCTTCGTTTCGACCGCGCGCACGCGAATTCGCTCGGCGAGTCGCGCGATGCTCTCGGGCGTGTCGAACGTCACGCCGCCCGGCGCCGGACCGAAGGAGCGATCGGTCTGATATTGGGAGTGACAGGGCTGGCACCGCTCCGTGATCACCGAACGCACCGCCACGAACGCGGGGATCGAATCGCTGGAGCTCGCCGCCGAGGGCGCGGCTGCGGTTTTCGGAGTCGAAAGGAACATCGCGCCCCCCAACGCGAGCGCCGCGGGAGCGAGTGCCCAACGCTTCGCGGCGCCCCGACCGATCATGGCGTGCCGAACGGCGGCGCCTGCAACGCACAGGAGCAGCAGGACGAGCCAGTTCAGCGGGGTGGCGTACGTCGCGGGGAAGTGATTCGAGAGCATGATGAACAGCACCGGAAAAGTCATGTAGCTGTTGTGCACCGAACGTTGTTTCGCCCGCTCGCCCAGTGTGAAATCCGCCGCCCGCCCGGCCCGTGTTGCGGCGACCATCTGCTCCTGTGCAGGGATGATTCGTTCCCAAACGTTCGCGACCATGATCGTGCCGAGGATCGATCCGACGTGCATGAACGCGGCCCGTCCTGCGAGCAGGCGGCAGAGGAGCACGGTGATTGCAGTGAGTAGCACGAGCGAAATTGCCGTCGCAACGGCCGGCCGTTTCGCCAGTCGTGAACTCCACAGCCCGTTGTAGACCGGCCAGCTGAAAATCACGAGGGCGACGCCCAACGCGACCGCCTGCCAGCGCCCGATCCGCGCAACGCCGGGATCAAGCAGGTAGGCGCCATTCAGATAGAAGAGGAGGACGAGCAGCGAGATTCCGGTGATCCACGTCAGCATCGCTTCCCATTTGAACCAGTGCAGCACTGGAGGAATCTCGCCCGGTTGCGGCCGGCGTTTCTCGACCTGGTAGAAGCCGCCGCTGTGCACCATCCACAGGTCGCCCTCGACGCCGGGGCGCGGCGCCGCGGGTGCGCCGAGCGC
>Ga0070704_100002134_pt1 | contig 11012 bp, 9 predicted proteins | sample KBSK5252metaG_FD_65467 | JGI IMG/M metagenome (GOLD analysis project Ga0070704, IMG submission 65467) | Corn, switchgrass and miscanthus rhizosphere microbial communities from Kellogg Biological Station, Michigan, USA - KBS K5-25-2 metaG | ecosystem: Host-associated > Plants > Roots >... | reverse complement strand
CATCAGGATGCCGAGCAGGTAGGCGTACAGCGGGCTCTGGACGAACGGCTCCTTGCCGATCCAGTTCCCGGAGGCGATCTCCTGGCCCCAGCGGTAATAGAAGCCGGGATCGAGCTCGTCAGGCTGGACCAGTGACGAGCCCTTCATCTGGAAGACGTAGATCAGCCGCAGGACGAGCGCCAGGGCGCACGTCCCCGCGACCCACACCCAGTCGGGAACCGCCCGTCTGTCCGAGGCTTCCGGCACGCGCCCCCCGCCGCAAATGGCGACGGATTATAGCAGAGGGGGAGTCAGGCGCTCAGGGGCTCGGTTGGCGCATTTGACACGCCCCCCCCTTTCCAGGAGAATCGCCGTCGACGCGCGCGCCCGGTGACGCGCCCGGAGGATCGTTGGCCTCGAGACAAGTTCCTCTCGCCAGCCAGGACATCGCTCACCTCTACGAACGCTTCCTCGACAACCTGAAGGTCCGGCTGCAGAACACGAAGATCGATCGCGACGTCCTGTGCCGCGATGTGCTGACGGAGATGCATTACGGGGAAGGGGCGCGCTACTCCGATCTGATCGAGGACAGCGCCCGCCCGGTGTCCGAGCGGGTGGCGATCGCGCAGTTCGATCCGCGCAACGTCACCCTGGAGGCGGAGTACTACGCCGAGTGCGATCCGGTGCGCTACGCGCGGGTGAAGCCGCTGCTGTGGCTCTGGATCCAGTTCGATCATTCCCCCATGGGGCAGAACGTGCATCTGGGCGTCCAGGTGCGGCGGCTGCTGGCGAAGCACGTCCTGAAGCACTGCGGCGAGAACGTGCGGATCTTCCGCGACGTGGAGGTCTCGTTCGGCTACAACCTGTCGATCGGGGACAACACGACAGTGCATCGCTACGTCCTGCTCGACGATCGGGGGGAGATCGTCATCGGGAACAACGTGTCGATCTCGGACTATGCCAACGTCTATTCGCACGCGCACGACATCGAGGACATCGAACGGGTCACCTGCGGCCGCACGGTGATCGGGGACGGCGCCCGGATCACCTACCATGGCGTGGTCCTTTCGGGGATGACGGTCGGCAAGAACGCCATGGTGGGGACCATGGGGGTCGTGACCCGGCAGGTGCCCGACCATCACATCTCGGTCGGGATTCCGGCCAAGAGCGTGCGCGTCAAGCGCGAGGGGTTGCGCAGCAAGCAACCGGACGCCCCCCCCGGCGCTGTCCCACGCGTGGTGATGGAATAGCCGCGCACGGCTGGCTCGTTCCCGCGATGGTCGCCCTGGCCATCGCCAGCACGGTTCCGATCGGCCCCCCTCCAACCCTGGCGGCCCAGGCTCCATCCGTGACGGAGCCGGCGCCATCTGACCTTCAATTCATCCTCGCCGAGGCCCAGAGGGTGCAGGAGGCCGACGTGGCGGCCTGGACGGGCTACCGGTTCATCCGCCGGGCGGAGCACCAGGATCTCGGTGAGGAAGGGGAAGTCGAGGACCACGAGGTCTTCGAGTTCCTGGTCACGCCTCGACCGGGGGGCTTCGACGAAGAGCTGCTGCGCCTGAATGACCGCGAGCCCCTGGCGGAGGAGATGGACCGTCACCGCAAGCTGGGCTCGTTCGGGAAGCACTACCGGACCCTGATGTCAGGCGCGGGGAATGACGAGGTGGAAGGGGGCTACTCGCTCGGTCTCCTGCTTCACCTGTCGTCCTATCGCTATGCCGGCCTGGAGGACCACGACGGTGTCGCCTGCTACCGGCTCGACTTCTTTCCCGAGGAGGACGGTGCGCAGAAGGAGAAGGGGCTGGCCTGGAAGGTCGCGCGCGTCATGAAGGGGAGCCTGTGGATCGCCCGCGAGGGGTTCCACGTCGCCGCGGCGCGCGCCGAGACGGTCAAGCCGATCTCGCTGGCCCTGTCGCTCGCGAAGGTCAGCGAGGTCCAGGTCAGCGTGGAGTGCGGGCCGGTCGGGGGGGGAGTCTGGCTGCCTCACCGCATCGAGATGCGCACGCGGGCGAGGGTCCTGCTCAATTCCATCCACCGGCGCAATCTGTACGCCTATTCGGAGTTCCAGTACCAGCCGCCGCCCGGGTAGCCGGGCGTCAGGTCTGCTCCTCGCGCATCTGGTTCATTCGCTCGAGAAACTCCGGCTCGACCAGCACCTCGCGCGGCTTGCTGCCGTCCGCCGGGCCGACGATGCCGTTCTGCTCCATCATGTCCACCAGCCGGGCGGCCCGCGCGTAGCCGAGCTTCAGGCGGCGCTGGATGTGCGACACCGAGATCTGCCCCATCTGGATCGCCAGGCGGACCGCCTGGTCGTAGTTCGGATCGACCTCCTCATCGCGCCCTCCCGCTCCTCCCGCGGCGTTCCCCTGCGGCTCGTCCCGGGTCACGGTCTCGTCGTACTGCGGCTTGGCCTGCTTCTTCAGGAAGGTGACGATGCGCGTCGCTTCGACCTCGGTCACCAGCGGGCCGTGCAGGCGGATGAGGCGGGCCGACCCGGGCGGGATGAACAGCATGTCGCCGTGTCCCAGGAGCTGCTCGGCGCCGTTGCTGTCCAGGATGGTGCGCGAGTCCACCTTGGAGGAGACGCGCATGGCGATGCGGCACGGGAAGTTCGCCTTGATGACGCCGGTGATGATGTCCACCGACGGGCGCTGCGTGGACAGGATGAGGTGGATGCCGACGGCGCGGGCCATCTGCGCCAGGCGGGTGATCGCCTCCTCGACCTCCGCCCCGGTGGTCATCATGAGGTCGGCCAGCTCGTCGATCAGGATGACGACGTAGGGGAGTGGCTTGACCGGCTCGCCGCCGAGGGTGGTCGGCAGGCGGGCCGATGCCGGCGGGGCCTCGGGCGCGTCCGGCGCCGGGCTGGCCGCAGCCGGGGTCGCGGGCGTCGCCGGGCTCTCGGGCTTGGCCCCCGCTCGTCCCGCCGCGCTGCGCTCCGCGATGTCGCGCTTGACGATCAGGTTGTACTGGTCGATGCCGCGCACCCCGGCCTCGGCGAGCTGCTTGTAGCGCCGCTCCATCTCCAGGACCGCCCAGCGCAGCGCGTTGGAGGCCTTCTTGGTGTCGGTGACCAGGGGAGTCAACAGGTGCGGGATGTTCTCGTAGACCCCGAGCTCCAGGCGCTTCGGGTCGATCATGATGAACTTCACCTCGTCCGGGCTCGACTTGTACAGGATCGAGGTCAGGATGGAGTTCATGCAGACGCTCTTCCCCGATCCGGTCGATCCGGCGACCAGGAGGTGGGGCATGCGGGCCAGGTCGGCGTAGTACGGCTCGCCGCTGATCTCCTTCCCCAGCGCGAGCGTGAGGGCGGCCGGCGCCTTCTGGAACCGCTCGGCGGCCAGGAGCTCGCGCAGGGAGATGGTCTCGCGCTTCTTGTTCGGGACCTCGATGCCGACGGTCGACTTGCCGGCGATGCGATCGATGCGGATCGACTCCGCCTCGATCGCCAGGCAGAGGTCGTCCGCCAGGCTGACGATCTTGCTGTACTTCACGCCGGGGTCCGGCTTGAACTCGAACACCGTCACCACCGGCCCCGGCTGGATGGCGATCACCTGGCCGGTCACGTCGAACTCGCGGCACTTCTCGGTGATGATGCGGGCCGTCTCCACCAGGTCCTTCTCGTCCACCTGCACGTCGTGCTGCGGCAGGTTGAGCAGGGACAGCGGGGGCGACGTGTAGTTGGCCAGGCTCTCGACGAAATCGAACTGCGGCTGCCCCTCTGGGGCCGTGGCCTTCCCCCGGGCCGCGGCGCGCGCCGCCTTGCGCGCGGCCGTCGCCGCCGCGGCGCGACCGTCCGGCGCCGGGACCACGTCGTCGTCGCTGGCGGCGAGCGGGATCGGGGCGGCGGCGTGCGGCTCCGGAATGGCCTCGTCCTCGTCGGCGGCGAGCGCGGCGGCGCTGGCACGGCGCTCTTTCTGGCGCCGGGCGACCTCCAGGCGCAGCTGCTCCTTGCGGCGCGCCTCGCGCCGGCGGATGTGCGCCAGCCAGGCGTTGCGCATCAGGGCCGCGGCCCGGGTCCAGACCGCCCGGGCCGCCTCGATCAGCGAGGCGCGCGTCACGATCAGCAGGCTGGCCAGGAGGCAGGCCAGGGCGGCGACCAGGGCGCCCCAGCGGTTCAGCGGGCGCGCCAGCAGGTGGGCGAAGGAGTATCCGAGCCAGCCGCCGGCCCGGCGGGCTCCCGGACCGGCCCCCTCGTCCAGGACCAGGTGCAGGGTCGCGGCGGCCGAGAGCAGCAGCAGCGCGCAACCGGTGGTGCGCGACAGCGCCCTGCCGCCGCGCTTCCAGAAGACCTCCCAGCCCAGAAGGATCAGGAGGAGGGGGATCGCCCAGCCGGCGTAGCCGAAGAGCTGCAGGAGGAGCTCGGCGCAGAGGGCCCCCGAGATGCCGGCGACGTTGCGCACCGGCTCGCTGCTCCACTGGCCGAGAGGCCAGGGGACCGGATCTTCGGGGTGATACGAGGCAAGGCTCAGCACCAGGAGAACCGCGATCGCCATGAGGGCGATCGCCAGGGACTCCGAGAAAAACCCACGGGCCGCGGGGGTTTCGCGGCGGGGCGACACCGATCTCCGCCGTGCGCGCATAGGCCTGGATTCTACCATCTGGGCCCCCGGCAGCCCGTCCGAATGCTCGGACGGCCTGGGAGCGTGTCCGAGTCATGACTCGGACACACGGTTATGTTTCGATGATGGCCGAGATGACGATCGGCCGCCGGTCGAGCGACTTGCGGAAAAAGCGCTTCAGGTCGCGCTGGATGAGGGTCTTCATGACGCCCCGGTCGGCGCGCTCCTCGGGAGTGGCCGCCTCGACGCTGCGGCGCACCACCCGGGCCGCCTCGCCGAGGACCCCGCCGCGATCCGGGCCGGTCGGGAAGCCGCGGCTGACGATCTCCGGCTCCCCCTCCAGTTTTCCGGTGTGACTGTCGATCGCCACGACGGCGAGGATGATCCCCCCCTCGGAGAGGTGCTTGCGGTCGCGCACGATGATCTCCTCGACCTCCTCGCGCGTCCCGTCGACGAACACCCGGCCGACCTGGACCCGCCCGGTCACCTTCGCCTCGCGGGAGGACATCTCGATGACGTCGCCGGTCCCGACCAGCAGGATGCGCTCGCGCGGCAGGCCGGTCTGCTCGGCCAGCAGGGCGTGGTTGTGGATCTGGCGCAGCTCGCCGTGAATGGGGACGAAGTAGCGCGGCCGGGTGAGGGTGAGCAGGATCCGGAGCTCCTCCTGGCTGGCATGCCCCGAGACGTGCAGGGGAGCCCGGCCTCCCACGATGACGTCGGCCCCCCGCCGGTACAGATGGTTCACCACGCGGTTGATCGATTTCTCGTTCCCGGGAATGCTCCGGGCCGACAGCACGACGGTGTCGCCCGGGTCGATCGACACGTCGCGGTGATCGTCGAGGGCGATGCGGGACAGGGCCGACATCGGCTCCCCCTGGCTGCCGGCCGCGATCACCACCACCCGGTCGGCGGGGAGACGCTTCACCTCCGACGCCTCGATGAGGGTGCCCCCGGGGGCCTTCAGGTACCCCAGGCGATCGGCCACCTCGGATGTGGAGACCATGCTCGAGCCGACCAGCGCCACCTTCCGGCGATGCGTCACCGCCAGGTCGACCACCTGCTGGATGCGGTGGACGTTGCTGGCGAAGGTGCTGATGATGATGCGTCCCCGGGCCTTGCGGAACAGGCCATCGAGCGCCTCGCCGACCATGCGCTCCGATCCGCTGAACCCCGGGACCTCGGCGTTGGTGCTGTCCGACAGGAGCGCCAGGACCCCCTGGTCGCCGTAGAACGAAAAGGTCTGGAAGTCGAAGGTGCGCCCGTCCGTCGGCGTCTGATCCATCTTGAAGTCGCCGCTGTGCAGGACCGTGCCGGCCGGAGTCTTGATCGCCAGCCCGAACGATCCCGGGATGCTGTGGGTGACCTGGATGAACTCGATGGTGAAGGGGCCGAGGGTGATCTCGTCGCGCGCCTTGACCTTCTTCAGGAAACGCTCGGTGGGCAGGTTGTGCTCCTGCAGCTTGCGCGCCACCAGCCCCAGGGTGAAGTCGCTCCCGTACACCGGGACGCGCGCCTTCTCGAACAGGTAGGGGAGCGCCCCGATGTGATCCTCGTGCCCGTGCGTCAGGATGATGCCGCGCACCTCGTCCATCCGCTCCGTGATGTACGTCATGTCCGGGATGACGAAATTGATCCCGAGCGCCTGCTCCTCGGGGAACATCAGCCCGGCGTCGACGACGATCAGATCGGATCCGTAGCGCAGGACGGTGCAGTTGTTGCCGAACTCGCCGATGCCCCCCAGGGGAATGATCTGCAGGGGAGTCTGCGCTTTGGTGCTCTCGGCGCGGGCGCGGGTGGTCACGGCGGGGATTATAGAGTGTTTCGCAGGCGGACCAGGGCCAGAAAGCCCTCGACCGGGATCGCCTCGGGGCGGGCGCCGGGATCGAGCCCGGCCGCAACGATGAGCCGGCGCGCCGCTTCGCTTCCGAACGGGGTCCCCGTCGGCCCCGGAAGGGAGGCGAGGTTGTTCGCCAGAGTCTTGCGCCTGCGGCCGAACGCCACGCGGAGCAGCGCCTCGAGCGCCTCGTCGGAGACGCCTCCGCCCGTCGGCGGAGTCTCTTCGTCCGGCGCACGCGGCGTCAGCCGGACGAGGGCCGAATCGACCTTGGGGACCGGCCGGAACGATCCCGGCCGCAGCTTCAGGAGGACTTCGACCCGGGCGCGCACCTGGCAGAGGACGGAGAGGCCGCCGTAGCTCCGCCGCCCTGGTGGGGAGGCCATCCGCTCGGCCACCTCGCGCTGCACCAGGACGAGCATGTCGCTCAGGCGAGCGCGCTCACCGAGGAGCTTCAGGATCACCGCCGTGGCGATGTTGTACGGCAGGTTCGCGATGACGCGCGCCCGTCTTCCGGGAGTGGCCCCGAGCTCGGCCAGCGCCGCCCGAAGATCAATCCGCAGGATGTCGCCATGGATGATCCGGAGGCCGGCGTTCCCCGCGAATTCCGCGCGCAGGGCGCCGGCCAGGTCCGGATCGATCTCGACCGCCACCAGGGACCCCACCCTCCCGGCGAGGCGGTGGGTGAGCACCCCTTTTCCCGGGCCGATCTCCAGGACGAGATCGTCCGCCCGCGGGCGGAAGCCGGCGACGATGCTGTCGGCCGCCCCCTGGTTGACCAGGAAATTCTGCCCCCAGCGCCTCTGTGGCTGTACCCGCAGCGGATTTTCACGCATCGCATCGGTATGATATAAGAACGACTCTTGGAGTGCTGACTGAGGGTCCCGGAGAGCCGATGAGCGAAAACATCCTGACGTTGACGAACAGCAACTTCGAATCCGAAATCAAGAAGCCGGGGGCTCCGATCCTGGTCGATTTCTGGGCGGAGTGGTGCGGCCCGTGCCGCATGGTGGCCCCCGTCCTGGAGAAGCTGGCCGTGGAATACGTCGGGAAGGTGCGCATCGGGAAGGTGAACGTCGACGACGAGAGCAGCCTGGCCGGCCGCTACGGCATCCAGAGCATTCCGACGCTGCTCCTGTTCAAGGACGGCAAGGTGGTCGAGCAATACATCGGGGCGACGTCGCGCGACGTCCTGGTGAAGATGTTCGACAAGCACACCGGCTGAGGATTTCCCGCCTCAGACCACCCTGGGCTCGCCCCGGACGGTGGTGATCGTCAAGGACCCGTCCGACAGATCGGCCAGGACCGTCCGTCCGTGCTCCCCGCCGACGTCATGGGCGACCACCGCGACCCGGGCCTCCTGAAGCGCCTGCAGGGCGGCCTCGATGTTCTTGTCCCCCACGGTCGGGCGGGCCGTGCCGGGGTCGACCGAGAACATCCTCGAGCCTCCGGTCACCTTGGCGCACAACGCCTCGCGCCGCGCCCCGAGGCGGATCGATTCCTCCACGATGGCGGCGACCGCGGTGGTCGCGTAGCGCCCGAGATGGTCGGTATCCTTGGCCGGCGGACCGGGCAGGAGGATGTGCGCCATTCCTCCGACGCGCGTGCCGGCATCGTAGACGAACACCGCGACGCAAGAGCCGAGCCCGTGGATGACGAGCTTCGCGGGGGCGGGAAGCACCCGCAGCTCGCCGGCGCGCAGCGACCGGGGGCGGATCACCGCCCCCTCGATTTCGTCGCCACCCGCGGCTCGCTCTCCCGCTCGTGCGTCCGCCCCAGCACTCCGAGCGAATCGGGATGGGGCAGGAAGAAGATCTCGGCGCGCAGGCCGCTGGCCGGCTCCTGGACCTCGCTGGCCAGGACGACCGCGGTGTCGGAGACCGCCGCGAGGTCGATCAGGAGGTGATCGGTCACCGCCCCGACCATGTCGAGGGCCAGTCCCGGGATCGAAGGAAGCAGGCTCACCCCGAGGAGGCGGCTGAGGGCGTTGAGGTAGGCGCAGCCCAGGATGTTGCCGATCTCGAGGAGCGCCGAGCGCTCCATCTCGTTCATCCCCTGGAGGCCGTTGACGCGCGCCGCAGCCTGGCCCGCACGCGGCAGGACCAGATCGAGGAGGAGAGGGAGCTGCTCGCGGCTGAAGAGCAGAAGCAGGTGGCCGCGCAGATCGCCGTAGACCTTGAGGGACAGGGCGCACACCACCCGCGACGCCCCGCCGGCCAGATCGGCGACATCCTCCAGGGGCAGCGTCCGCGCCCAGCGGACGTCCAGGCGCAGCGGGCGGCCGATGATCTGGCTCATGGCGATCGCCGCGTTGTGCGCCCCCGCCTCGCTCAGGAGATGAAAGCGGCTCATCTCGGCGCGCGGGACCCGCAGGGTCCGCGGGCCTCCCGGCCGGGCGCCGCGCCGTCGTCGCGCGACCGGGCGGGCGCGTCGTGGCGGGCGCGGCGCGGTGGGCCGGCGCGGGCGCCGCTTCACGCGGGCCTCGAAGTGCGCGTCAGGTTCGCCGGGTCGAGGATGAGAGCGATCCGACCGTCGTTCAGGACCGCCGCCCCGGCGTACTGCGGCAGGAGCTCGAGCGGGTGGCGCAGCGGCTTCACCACGATCTGCTCCTCGCCCATGATCTCGTCCACGCCGAGGGCATAGGAGCGCGGGCCCACGTGATAGACCAGGGCGGGAAAGGCGGCGGGGAACGGGGCGGCGCTGTCGCCCGACAGGATGCCGCCCAGAGGAAGGACGGTGATCAGGTCCTCGCCGTTCTGCAGCACCCGCTCTCCCTGGCTCACTTGAAGATGCATGTCGCGAATCTCCATGGTGCCGTGCACCGCCGACACCGGCACGGCGAAGACGTGGTCCATCGCCCGGCACAGGAAGGCCCGCGTCACGGTCACCGTGGGGGGCAGGTCCAGCTCCATGCGGGTGCCGACCCCGATCTGCGAGCGGATGACCAGGTTGCCGCCGAGCTTCTGCACCCGCATGCGCACGATGTCCATGCCGACCCCGCGCCCGGAGATCTCGGTGGTGCGGGCGGCGGTGGAGAAGCCGGGGAGGGTGATCAGCATGAGCGCCTCCTCGTCGGACAGGCGGGCCGCCACCTCGCGCGACAGCAGGCGGCGCTCCACCGCCACGCGCCGCAGCGTCTGCGGGTCGATCCCCCGGCCGTCGTCCGCCACCACCAGGCTGACGCGATCGTCCCGCCGCGACAGCTCGATCTCGATCCGTCCCTCCGGCGGCTTGCCGGCGGCGCGCCGCGCCGCGGCGTCCTCGATGCCGTGGTCGATGCTGTTGCGCAGGATGTGCTGCAGCGGATCGATCATGTCTTCCAGGGTCGAGCGGTCCAGGGACACCTCCGTGCCGCGCACCTGAAGCTCGACCGGCCTGCCGAGCCGGCCGGCCACGCCCCGCACGATCCTCTCGAGGCGCGGCACGATGGAGGCGAACGGCAGGAGGCGCATCGCCATCACTTCGTCCCGGAGGGCGTCGACCGTGCGCCCGAGACTCTCGAGGATGTCTCCCGCTTCCGACCCGGGAGCGGGGTCGACGGCGCGCAGCAGCCGCTCGCGCTCCAGGATCAGCTCGCCGATGCCGTCGAGCAGGTGGTCCATGCGCTCGGTGGCGACGCGGATGGTGCTGATCGACTCGGACTTCGGCGCCGCCGCGTCCCCGGAAGACTCCGCGGTCGCCGGGGCTCCCGGCGTCGCGACGGGTTCGGCGACGAGGGGAGAAGCCTGGCAGGACTCGACGTCGGGGAGTCCGGCGATGTGCTCTTCGAGCCGCCCCGCGGCCACATTGGTGGCCAGGACGATGCGCAGTCGCCCGGTGAACGAGGTGGTCGCCAGGGCCTCGCGGGCCGGCACCAGGTCCAGGATCCTCCCGTGCTCCTCCAGGCGCTTCAGGATGACCATGGCCCGCGCCCCGGGGAGCGGCGCTCCGTGGCGGATGACGACGTCGATCTCCATCCGGGGCCGTGGGTCGGCGGCGGTCACCTCCTCGCCGGGAGGGGCGGCCGCGCCGGCAGGGGCGGCGGCACCGCCTGGAGCGGGGCCTGCGGCCGGGGTCTCCGGGGCCGCGCCTCCGGCTCCGGCGGGAGCGGCCAGGGCGCGCAGCGCCTCCCGGAACGACTCTCCGGAAGGGAGTTCCTCCCCCGCGACGATGGCGTCGAGCTGGGCCGACAGTCGATCGTTGGCCTGCATCAGGACGGCGATCGACGCGGGTTCCGGCGTGAGGGTGCCGTCCCGCCAGCGGTGCAGCAGGTCTTCCATGGCGTGGGCCAGAGCGCTCATCGGCGCGTATCCCATGGCCGCCGCCATGCCTTTGATGGAGTGGGCGTGACGGAACAGGTCGTGCACCTCGTCGCGCGCCAGCGCCGCCGACCGGGCCCGCCTGAGGAGCGCCCCCTGGCCGTCGATGTGCTCACGCGCTTCGGTGACGAAGAGCTCGATGAAGTCGGGGGATTCCAGGGCGCACCTCCTTCCTCAGGAGGCGGCAGCCCCGCCGGTGCTGGCCGGGAGGACCTTGGACAGGACCTGCAGGACTCTCTCGGAGGTGAACGGCTTGACGATGAAGTCCTTGGCGCCGGCGGAGATCGATTCGACCACCAGCGCCTCCTGTCCCATGGCGCTGCACATGACGATGAC
>Ga0070704_100002126_pt1 | contig 11029 bp, 9 predicted proteins | sample KBSK5252metaG_FD_65467 | JGI IMG/M metagenome (GOLD analysis project Ga0070704, IMG submission 65467) | Corn, switchgrass and miscanthus rhizosphere microbial communities from Kellogg Biological Station, Michigan, USA - KBS K5-25-2 metaG | ecosystem: Host-associated > Plants > Roots >... | reverse complement strand
GCCCAGGTGCCGATCTCCAAGCCTGGGAAGATTGGGGACCGCGCCACACTCGACTCGCTGGCGCGGCTCGGATTCGAGGTTGCGAGCGTTCGGGAAATCGCGGGCGTCTTGTACGCCGTCGTCGTCGTGTCGCCCGAAACGCGAGGGTTCGCGGCCCCACTGATGAGCGCCGTAGCCGCGACGCCGGCCGCGGACACGTTCCATGTTTACCAGTCGTTCGACAAACCGGGGACCGGCATCCGCACGACGCTCGAAGCTTGGGCCGCCGCCGATCCCGACATTCAGCTCGACTCGATCGGTGCTTCGGTGGAGGGGCGGCCCATCCTCGCCGTGAAGGTTGGCCCCGCGGGAGACGACCCGGCGCGGCCCAACGTGTTGTTCATGGCGACGCATCACGCGCGCGAGTGGGTCTCCACCGCGGTCGCGATGAAGCTGATCCGCTGGCTCGCCGACTCGGCGCCGCCCGCGCTGCTCGGGTCGCGGGACGTGTGGGTGATCCCGGTCGAGAACCCGGACGGGTACCAGTACACGTTTACGGACGACCGGCTCTGGCGGAAGAACCGCCGCCTGAACGGCGACGGCACGTACGGCGTGGATCCGAATCGCAACTATCCCGCATTCTGGGGCGCGGACGACCTGGGTTCGAGCCAGACGCCCGGGACAGAGACGTATCGCGGGCCGAGCCCCGCGTCGGAACCCGAAACGCAAGCCATCATCGCCTTTCACGCCGCGCACCCGCCGGTCGTGTCGCTCTCGTACCACACGTATAGCGGTCTCGTGCTCTACCCATACGGGTATCGCTCGGGCGAGCTGCCGCCCGATCTTCCGTTGTATCAAGCGCTGGCGGGCACCGACGTAGCGCCTGCCGTGCGTGACGGCGTTCCGGGCTCCACGCTCACGTACTACCATCCTGGCCCCGGCTGGCACCTCTATACAACGAACGGTGAGTACACCGACTGGGCGTACCGCGCGCACGGCACGATCGCCTTCACCACCGAGCTGACGAGCGGTTGTTGTGTGAATGGACTCTTTTACGGTTTCGATTTCCCGGACGATAGCGTCCTCGTGGAACAGGTATTCCGGGACAACCTCCCGTTCGCCGTGGCGCTGATCACCGCGGCGGGCAATTTGCGCAGCGCCGTGGGCGCATCGGGGTTAACGGTGGCGCCGCCCCGCTTCGCATCGCTGTGGCCCGACGCCTGGCTCGATCTGGACGCCGCCACGCCGTGGCCACTGTCGATCACGCTGCGCAGCGGAACCGGCGGCACCGCGCTCCGCAGCACCCAAACCGATTCGCTGCGTCGCGGCACCATCCGCACCGTGTGGCGGACCGATTTGAGCGCGGACACCGTGCGCGCCCTGCGAGCGGACGGCACCGGCGTCGCCGGGGAGCTGTTGTCGCTTGGTGGCGCGGAGCCGCTCGACGTCGGGTGGACGGGCTGGACGCGTGACCCGGCGCCGCGGGTCGGCGCGTTCGCGTGGACCACGACGCGCAGCGACACCCTCGTCTCCCCCGTTGTGGATCTGCGCGGCCGCACGTCGGTCTGGCTGCATCTCTGGACGCGTCACCGCGGCTCGACGATCACTCCCGAGCAGCGCGGCGTGATTCAGTTCTCGGGCGATTCGGGCGCCACCTGGAGCGACGCATCCGTGATCGCCGGAGACGGGCCGAGCTGGTATCCGGTGCGGGTGGACCTGCCGCAGGCCGCCGGTCGGCGTGGGGCCCGCGTTCGCTTCATCTCCGCGCATGACTTCTTGTGGTCGCTCGACGCCGTCGGGTTCGCCACGGATGCGCCCGCAGCGTTCCTGCTACTCGCCGGGGTCGGCGATGCCCAGGTCTCGGAGAACCCCGTCCGCAGCGATCAGGTCGTGATCTCCTGGCCTGCCGGCGTTGGGACGACGCGCGTCGCGATCTATGGGTTCACCGGCGAGCGGCTGCACCAAGCCACCGTAGCGGCGCCGACCAACGAGTATGTGTGGGACCTCACTATTGGGGCAGGCACGCGGCGCGTGGTGAACGGTGCGTACATCGTGGTGGTTGAGGTGGACGGTCGACGCTACCGGCGCCGGCTCTTCGTAGCGCGGCCGACACCGTGAGCGCCGTCGGCGTCGGGGTGGACCTCGTGGAAGTCCCGCGCATCCGCACGATGCTCGAGGAAAAAGGCGGGCACGTGTACGACCGTTTGTTGACCGCCGCCGAGGCGGAGTACTGCCGTTCGCGCCCCGATCCCTCCGAGCACGTGGCGGTGCGCCTCGCCGCCAAGGAGGCGGTATACAAGGCGCTGCAGGGGAGCGATGAGGCCCGCGGCATCGGGTGGCGCGACATCGAGGTCACACGCGCACCCGACGGGCGGCCCGACGTTGCACTCACCGGCCTTGCCGCGGCGCGCGCGCGCGATTTGGGAGTGACGCGCGTGTTGCTGTCGCTCTCGCATACGCACCAGGCGGCGGTGGCGGTGGCGGTGCTCTCCACCGATTGAATTCCCGACAAGATCACTCTAGTATTGGACGTGCGTTTTTTGAGAACGATTCTCATCTTATCCGCCTGCCTCGCGACGCCACTCGCCGGGCAGGCGGTTGATTCTGTGGCTGCCGCTCGCCGCGTGGTCGCCGCCGCCGCACTCGCCGCCAAAGAGTACGCGCTGGGCGTGACCCCGGGAGGCGGCCAAATCGTGCTCCCCGAAGAGGTCGCTGAGGCGAAGCTCTTCATCCAGCAAGCGCGGTTTGACGTTCCCGCTCTTCCCGCCACCGTGCGCGCCGCTGCCGACAGCGGTCTCGCCGCGCTCGCGCGCCTGTTCGATCGGCTCGCCCCTCCGGATTCGGTGGAGCACGCTGCGGAGGCGCTGATCCGGCGCATCGGCACTGAGGAGCCGCTGCCGTCGCGGCCCCCCTCGCTGGCGCGCGGCGCCGCCGTGTACCGTGAACAGTGTGCCGCCTGCCACGGCGAGTCGGGGCGTGGCGACGGCCCCAAAGCGACGTCCTTGAAGGGCCCGCCCCCGGCGAACCTCGCCGACCCGGCGGTGATGGGTGGAACGTCGCTGCTCGAGATCTACCGCAAGATCGCCATCGGTGTGCCGGGGACCGCGATGCCCGAGTTCTCGGAGGACCTCTCCGAGGCGGACCGGTGGGCTGTCGCTGCCTATGTCGCCACCTTGCAGTATGGGGGCTCTGCCACGGCCGCGACCTTCGCCGCGGTGCGGCGCCAGATCGACTCCGCGCTCACCACGCGGTCGGAACAGATCGCCTTCGGCGCGTACCTCACGTTCGAGCAGGTGGAGACCGACGTGCGGGCGCGGAACGCCGGGCTCGCGAGCGAGCTCGAAGCCGCATTCGACGCACTGCGGACGCACGTCCGTCGCGGCGAGGCCCAAGAGCTGGCCGCGATTCGCCAGCGCCTGCTCGGCGGACTCGAGCACGCCGAGCGCGTCATTGTCGACCGGCCGTCGGCGATGAGCTTGTTCGTTTCGTCGTTCTTCCTGCTGGTGCGCGAGGGATTCGAAGCGATTCTCATCGTCGCCGCGCTGATGGCGTTCCTCGCCAAGGCGGGCGCCTCAGAGCAGCGCCGCCACGTCGCCCGCGGCGCGTGGGTCGCCGTCCTGGCGAGCCTCGTCACCTGGGCGCTCGTGGAGCTGCTGTTTCAGGTCACGCCGGGGCAGCGGGGGGCGATCGAAGGCTTCACGATGCTGCTCGCCGCCGCCGTGCTGTTCTACGTGAGCTACTGGCTCCTCTCGAAAATCGAAGCAGCGAAGTGGACCGCGTTCGTGAAGAACAAGGTGCAGAGCGCGCTCTCCTCGGGATCGGGGCGCGCGCTCAGCGCCGTCGCGTTTCTCGCGGTGTATCGCGAAGGATTCGAGACGATCCTCTTCTACAAGGCGCTCTTCAGCTCGGGTGGCAGCGGTGGCACGGTGCCTGTGCTCGCTGGAATTGTGGCTGGTGCCGTGGGGCTCGTCGCCGTGTACGTGCTCATCAACCTGCTGGGGATGCGCGTCGCGATGAAACCGTTCTTCACGGTGACGGGCATCATGCTCTACTACATGGCGTTCGTGTTCGCGGGGAAGGGCGTCGCGGAGCTGCAGGAGGGCGGTGTCGTGGGGCTCACCGTCGTCGAGGGAGTGCCGCGCATCCCCGTTTTGGGAATCTATCCAACGGTCGAGTCACTCGCGTTGCAAGGGCTGCTGCTCATGCTCGCGGTGGTGGCGCTAGTGTGGGCAATGAAACCGGGACCGCGTCAGGCTTCCACCACACCTTGAGCACCACCGCGCCCACGATCACCAGGGCCACGCTCGTCGCCTGCGCGAGCGTGAATGGGCCGAGCAGGCGGTCGTCTTTGGCGCGCAGGAACTCGACGAGGAACCGTTCCAAGCCTCCCAGCACCAGGTAGCACCCGAGCATCCAACCAATCGCGTGGCCGTGATCGCGCCGCCGCCACATCCACCAGAACGCCAGGAGCATCAGCACCGTCTCGTAGATCTGGGTCGGGTGGACGGCGACGACCTGCATCGGGTCGACGGCCGCGGGGAACTTGACGCCCATGGCCGCGAGGTTGGCGACGGTGGTGGGGGGGAGGCCCTTGGGGAACATCATCGCCCAGGGGAGCGAGCTGGGGATGCCGTAGTCGTCATTGACGAGGAAGCATCCGACGCGGCCCAGGGCGTAGCCGAGCGCGAGGGGTGCCGCGCAAATCTCGGCCGTGAAGCGCCAGGGGACGCGGCGGCGCCAGCCGTTCAGCAGGATCGCGGCGGTCGCGCCCAGAAACCCGCCGTACCAGACGAACCCGCCGCGGCGGAGCAGCGCATCCCACTCGCCGGTCAGCAGGACGTACCAGATCTTCGCTCCGACGAGCCCGCCCACGACGCCGGCAATGATGATGTCGGCGGCGAACTCCTCGTCGAGGCGGCGCCGCCGCAGCTCGAGTTGGATGGCCCACCCCGCCATGAGGAACGCGACCATCATCATCAGGCCGTAGCCGGTGAGCTCGAGTGGCCCGAGGCGGAGAATGAGCGGGTAGACGGTCATGAGAGGCCGGGAAGAGGGAGATCGGCACGGGCGTCGAGGGTCCAGTCGCTGCGCTCCCCGATGCCGAGTCGGTACCAGCCGGCGCGCGCGATCATCGCCGCGTTGTCGGTGTTGAGACGCGGGCTGGCCACGGCGACGCGCGCGACGCCCGAAAGTTGTTCGGCGGCGGCCGCGATCAGGGCGCGGCTGCAGGCCACGCCACCGCCCAACACCGCGGTGCGATAGCCGGTCGCGCGCACGGCGCGCGCCAGCTTGGTCACCAACACGTCGACCGCCGCATCCTGGAACGCCCGCGCCAGATGCGGGCGGTCGCGCTCGAGGTCATCCGAGGCGCGCACGGCGTGCAGCACCGCGGTCTTCAGCCCGGAGAACGAGAACTCGAAGCCTTCCGCGATCATCGGACGTGGGAAGTCGAACCGCGTCGGATCTCCCTCGCGCGCGAGCCGCTCGATCGCGGGCCCGCCCGGGTATCCGAGGCCCAAGAGGCTGGCGACCTTGTCGAACGCTTCGCCCGCAGCATCGTCGCGCGTCTGGCCGAGCAGACGGTAGCGGCCCCAGGCGGGCACATCGAGCAGCAGCGTGTGGCCGCCCGAGACGAGCAGGGCGACGAACGGCGGCGCGAGGTCCGGATCCTCGACCACCGGGGCAAACAGATGGCCTTCCATGTGGTGCACGCCGATGAGCGCGCGGCCCGTGGCGTAAGCGAGGGCTTTGGCGTACACCACCCCGACGAGCAGCGCGCCGACGAGTCCGGGGCCCGCCGTGACGGCTACGGCATCCACGGCCGAGAGATTCAGCCCGGCCTCCGCAAGGGCGCGGTCCACGACAGGCGGGAGGGCCGCGAGGTGCGCGCGGCTCGCCAGCTCGGGGACGACCCCGCCGAATATCTGATGCACGTCCTGCGACAGAATGGAGAGACTGGCGAGCTCGCCCTTGACGAGGACCGCCGCCGAGGTCTCATCGCACGACGTCTCGATACCGAGGACGACGTCAGCCACGACGCGTCCGGCGGCGGAACGTGACCGAATCGGGGATGGCACGGGCCGTGATGCCGGGCGGTGCGATGACGGTGAGCCGGCCGACGCCACCGTCCGCGGTGGCGCCCGAGATGTGCGCGACGACGCGGAGGCTGTCGCGCGTGAGCGCCAGGACCCGTTGCTCAGGACCGCGCACGGCCACCGACACGCGCGCCGGCGTGATGATGAAGCTCGTGACGGCGCCGGCGCCCGTCTCCACGGGGATGCCGCCGAAGGACCGCTCCGCCAGCGCTCCCATCTCTCCGGTGACCGTGACCTGCCTGGGCGCGATCCGCACGATGCCGAGGAGCGACGTATCGATCGGCACCATCCGCGAGAAGGCCCCGGACACGTTCGCGATCTCGGTCGGAATCGTCGTGACCGACTCGATCGCCGCGAGGCTCTTGTCGGGTCCCACCAGTCGCGCGATCGTCGGTGAGATGGACACCCCACCGTGCAGCACTTGTCCCGATTCCGGCACGACCGTGATCAGCGGCACGATGCGCACGTCCTTGCGTGCGACGCTGTCGAGGGCGACGGTGATCTCGCGGGGACGGATTTCGAGCACACGCACGTCTGCGCCCTTGGGGAGCTGCGCCTCGATCTCGCTCGGCTCGAGCCGAATCGTCCACGTGGACGCCGACAGGGTGTCCGGCATGCGCCGCGTCACGTCGCCGCGCAGCGAGCGGAGCCGCAGCACCTGGCTCCCCTTGCCGGAGATCTGGGCGCGGATCTTCGGCAGCTTCTGCTGCAGCGTCCGCCCGGGCGGCAGCTGGACGTTCAGGCCGAGCTCGAAGTCGGTCGTGACGGGTTGCTGCAGCTGCACGGCGACGTACAGCATCAACGCCAGGAAGATCGCCGCGCCCTTGATGGGCCAGTTCCGCGTGAACAGCACGATCAGGCTAGCGCGCATCGAGCAACCGCCGGATTAGGGCCTCGTTGACCGGGCCGTCCCATTCCGCGGCGCCGATCACCTTCTTGACGATGACGCCGTCGCGGTCGATCACGAAACTCTCCGGCACCCCGGTGGTCTGGTAGTTATGCCGGATGCCGCCGCTCGGATCGTGCAGGATGTCGAACGTGAGGCCCATGCGGTTCACGAACGCCATGATGCCGGAGGCGCTCTGCACGTCCTCGGGGTGGAACAGGTCGCCGTCGACGCTCACCGCCACGATCCGGAAGTCGGTCCCCAGGAGCTTCTGGTGCAGCCGCTCCATCGACGGCATCTCGACGCGACACGGCGGACACCACGTGGCCCAGACGTTCAGGAGGATGACCTTGCCACGGTAGTCGGCCAGGGTGGCGGGCCGGCCCGCGCGCAGGTCCGTCGCCGCAAACGCGGGCGCCGCATCCCCGACCTCGAGGAGATCGAGCTGCGGGCGGAGCTTCACCGCGAGCGCCACGCCGAACACGACCGTCGTGAGGATACTCGCGACGAGCGTCCACTGCTGTCGGTTCGTCATACGGTGACCATGCAGCGGCGGCGTAGCTCGCGCACGTCGCGCGCCGGGTCGCCCCCCGAGAAGATCGCATGGCCCGCGACGAAGGTGTCCGCCCCCGCCTGGTGGGCCGCGGCGATCGTCTGCGTCGTGATGCCGCCGTCGACCTCCAGAAAGGCACGTGCGCCGTGAGCCGTGAGCAGCGCGCGGGCACGTTGAATCTTGTCGTTCGAGGCCGGGAGGTAGCTCTGGCCGCCGAATCCCGGGTTCACCGTCATGATGAGCAGCAGGTCGAGATCCCCGACAACTTCCTCGGCGTACGTGAGCGGCGTGCCCGGATTCAGGGCCAGGCCGGCGAGCATGCCGCGTCGCTTGACCGCCTCGAGCTGCCGCTGGACGTGGACCGTCGCCTCGGGGTGGAACGTGAACACCGAGGCGCCCGCCGCCGCGAACGACTCGACGTAGCGTTCGGGCTCGACCACCATCAGGTGCGCGTCGATCGGTTTGTCGGTCAACTTGCGCAGCGCGGCGATCATGTTCGCCCCGAACGTGATGTTCGGCACGAAGCGCCCGTCCATGACGTCCACGTGCAGCCAGTCGGCGCCGCCCTCGAGCACCTGCGCGACCTGCTCGGCGAGCCGCGGCAGGTCGACGGAGAGAACGCTCGGGGCGATGCGAATACCGTTCGTCATGCTTGTCATGGACTCCGGGCGACGACGATGTCGACGACAGTGCCGGGCGACGCAAGCGTGCCCGACGCGGGCCGTTGCTCGATGACGGTCCCTGGGTTCGCCTCCGTGGTGCGGCGGCGCGTCGGCGTGCCGAGCTGGAGCCCGTCCAGCTCGAGCCGCGACCGCGCGTCGGCGATCGACATGCCGAGCAGGTTCGGGACTGAGATGGTCGGCGCGCCGCGGCTCACGACCAGCGCGACCCCCGCACCCGGTGTAAGCGCCGTGCCGGCGGGCGGCCGCGTGAGCATCGCGAGTCCCGGCGGCGCGTCGGCCTGCACTGACTCGACCTGGCTCACCGTCAGCCCGGCCGCGGCGACGAGTCGCTGCGCGAGCGCGGCGTCGAGCTTCGACACGTCGGGTACGGCAATCTTGGGCGGACCCGCGCTCACCACCAGGGTCACCTTGAGTCCTTGGGGCGCGATCATGCCGGCCGGCGGATCTTGCCAGATCACCGTGCCTTGCGGCGCGGTGGGGTGGGGATCGGCGCCGCCCTCGGTGACCACGAGCTCCGCCTCCTTGATCTGCGCCTGGGCCTCCGCGAGGGATAGGCCGAGCACGCGCGGCACGAGCTGGTGCCCCGAGAGAATCGGCGCGGGGAAGAGCACGAGGTAGGCCGTGAGGTAGCCCGCGACGAGGGCTCCCAGCCCGGCGAGCGTCCACCGCGAGACGCGGCGGCGGTCGATCAGCCCGGGCGGCACCAGCCCCGACAGGTTATCGAGGGGCGGCAGGTGGCGGCGGATCCGCATCACACGCTTCCCCGCACGAGCCGCGCCGCGTAGGCGCCGTCGATGCTGTGGCGCTGGGGGAGCGACTGGAAGTCCCCGGCCGCCGTCAACAACTCGGCGGGAGCGGCGCGGGAGTCCGGTGCGCGTGAGAAATCGGAGTGCCGGCTCAGGAAATCCTCCACGACGCCGCTGTTCTCCTCCGGTTCGAGGGAGCAAGTCGCGTAGATCAGGAAGCCTCCCTTCCGCACGAGCGGCGCCGCCGCCGCGAGGAGCCGCGCCTGCCGCGCCGCAGCCCGCGGGAACAGGTCGGGGGTCAGCCGCCAGCGCGCGTCGGGGTGGCGCGCCATCGTGCCGGTCGCGCTACACGGTGCATCGACCAGCACCGCGCCCAGTCGCCCCGGTCCGAACGGCGCCGCCTCAAGATCAGCAGCCAGGCAGCGAATCGCCACTCCCGCGCGCCGCGCGGTGCCCGTGAGCCGGGGCAGCCGGTCGGCGCGGGCATCGCCGGCCACGACCTTCGCGCCCATCCCCTCGAGCGCCACCGCCTTGCCGCCGGGCGCGGCGCAGGCGTCGTACACCACCGCGCCCGCTGGGATCGCGGCAAAGCGGGCGACGAGGGCGTGGGCGGGGTCTTGGATTATGAACGCCCCCTCCGCGAACCCCGGCAGGTCACGGGGAGCGGGGAGCCGGGAGCCGGGAGCAGGCGAAATGCGTAGCCCCGCGCCGAATGGCGCCGCGTCCGGGCAGAGCCCAGCGGCTTGGAGCGCGCGCCGCAGTTGCTCCGCATCCCACCGCGCCGGCTGAAGCGTCAGCGCCGGGCGCGCGTCGTTCCAAGCCACCAGACGCTGCGTCTCATTCGCGCCAAAGCGCTGGGTCCACCGGGCGATCAACCAGGCCGGGTGGGACGGACCTGCTCCCGGCTCCCCGCTCCCTGCTCCGGTGAGTTTTCGCAGCGCCTGATTCACGAACCGCGCCGGTCCTTCGCCCACCGTCTCCCGCGCGAGCTCGACGCTCGTCGAGACGGCGGCGTGGCGCGGGACCCGAGTCAAGCAGCGCAGCTGGTAGGCGCCGAGGCGCAACACGTCGTGGATGCGGGGATCTGCGCGGGAAAGATCGAGCGCGCGGTCGAGCTCGGATTGGCGGCGCAGCACGCCGGCGGAGAGCTCGTAGGCGAGCCGGCGGTCGCGCTCGGCGAGGGCGCTCAGGGCGCCGTCGCGCGCTTCGCCGATCGGCGCACCCGCGCGCACCGCGCGCAGGATCTCGAGCGCCGCGCGCCGCGCCGGCGTCGAATCCCTAATCCAGCATTCCTTCCGTCGGCGAGGATGGAAACGCCACCTCGCGTCGCGGCATCCGGCCCGCGAGGAATGCGGCGCGTCCCGCGTCGACCGCGAGCCGCATCGCGCGCGCCATGGCCACCGGGTCCTGTGCCGCCGCGATTGCCGTATTCATCAGGATGCCGTCCACGCCCTGCTCCATCGTGACGCACGCGTCCGACGCCGTGCCGACGCCGGCATCCACCACCACAGGCACGCGGAGCCGGCGCTTGATCGTCCGGACGCTGAAGGGATTCAGCAGGCCGAGCCCGCTGCCGATCGGCGACGCGAGCGGCATCACCGCGGCACACCCGGCGTCTTCGAGCCGCAGCGCCGTCACGAGATCCTCGTTCGTGTAGGCGAGAACCTTGAACCCTTCCTTCACCAGGATCTTCGCGGCCTCGAGCAGGCCCTGCACGTCGGGGAGCAGGGTCTCCTCGTCGCCGATCACCTCGAGCTTCACGAAACCATTGAAGCCGGCCTCGCGGCCGAGGCGCGCGTAGCGAATCGCGTCCTCGGCGGTGTAGCAGCCTGCCGTGTTGGCGAGCAGGAAAAACCGTTTGGGGTCGAGGTGATGGAGGACGCTGGTGTCCTTTGAGCGATCGAGGTCCACCCGGCGCACGGCCACCGTCACGATTTCAGCGCCCGAGGCTTCGATGGCGCGCAGCATCGTCGCATGGTCGGGATACTTGCCCGTCCCGACCATCAGACGCGATTGAAACGTGCGCCCGCCGACGACAAACGGCGTGTCCTGGACGAGGTCCACGGTGGTGGTCACCGGCTCACCCT
>Ga0070704_100002125_pt1 | contig 11031 bp, 6 predicted proteins | sample KBSK5252metaG_FD_65467 | JGI IMG/M metagenome (GOLD analysis project Ga0070704, IMG submission 65467) | Corn, switchgrass and miscanthus rhizosphere microbial communities from Kellogg Biological Station, Michigan, USA - KBS K5-25-2 metaG | ecosystem: Host-associated > Plants > Roots >... | reverse complement strand
CTGCACGAGCCAGACTATGGCGGGCGGAACGGCGAGCACGAGGACTCCGAACAAGACCGTGCGTCCCCAGCCGAGGTCAGTCAGCAAACGAGCCGGACGATTGCGCAAAACATTGAGCTGGGCGCGGAGGTCATCGACATCCTTGACAGTGCCGCTCAATTTTTCGAGCAGACCGCTTTCCTGGACAACGGGGGAAGTCATTAAGGCATTGCGAGTGGCGGCCCAAACGGCTTTGAGAGCGGATTGGAAATTGGCGACCTCCTGGCGGGCCTTGGCTTGTTGTTCGGCTAATTCGTGGGCGGCGTTCTTGACCGCATCACGTGCGCTGGCCTCGGCGGCCTTGGCTTTCTCCAGCTTGCCGCGCGATTTGACCACCGTCTCCGACTTGAGCGCCTCGAGGGCTTTGCCGATGAGCGGATAATCATTTTTGATGTAGGCGCGGAGTTCGCGCACGATGGTGTCGAGCAGGCTGGAGATCAGCGCATCTTCCGCGAAGTGCCAGGCATTGAATTCGACGTGAACGACATTGCTGACGTAAGGAGTCGCCTCGGATTTGTCGCGCGCCGCGCGGGCTTTCGTCGCGCGTTGCTCGATCGTGCGGCGCAACCGTTTGAGGAACGTGGTTTTGCCTGAACCCCACGGTCCAAATAAGCCAATCGAAAGCGGGGGTTCGAGCGACTTCGAGGCCAGGAGTGCAGCGAATGATTCTACGTCCGGCCGAATGGCCAGCGGATCATTCGTCCAGTTGGCATCCGCCCGCACCACGGCCTCGGGCTCATCGCTGTTTAGATCGACTGGCCGGCCGCCGGCAATGCCCTCTTCCTCGCCCAATGCTTCCCGCCAAATCTCGGACGAGGCCCCATGCGCGGTGGCATGCGCAATCAACGCCAGCCGCAGGGCGCGCGGGTCCAAACCAAGCGCCGCCAATTCTTCATCGCCGTCAACTCGACGCGAGATTAAGGCGCCGGCAAGCTGCAGGATGCCGACATCGTCGCCGCCATAGTTACCGGCGCGAGCCAGCTCGCGGGCGGTCTCAAGACCGTTGAGGACGCGCGGGCTAATGTCGAGCGAGTCGAACTCGACGAACGGCTTCTGCGCGGAAACGGGATTGAGATAGATATCCCGAGCCTCCAGATAACGCGGACCGAGCGCCCGAATGGCATCGACGATGGGTTCAACGGCGGAGGCGGCTGAAGCTGCGTGCTCGCGGGCCACGTCGACGAGCCCGTAAAAGACGGTTTGCAATCGCAGCCACGAATCGGAGCGCCGCGCGTGATATTGCGCGGCGCGCCGCAGCACCAGGCCGGAATGCTCGTCGCTGGGAAAGAGGAGTTCTTCCCCTTTGACCTTTTGCTGTTCAAACGCCGCCACGGCCTTGGTGGGGGCGGCCTTGTTGCTGCTGTCGGTCCATGCCTCAGCCGTGTAACGTTCCGCAACCCAGGCAAAGAACTGCGGACGCCAATCTCGTTCGCGGAACTTCCATTCGCTCATCTGCCGGCGATGCGCCGCCGGCGGATTCACGACATACGTTGCCACCAAGTGGCGCACGCCGATGTCCGAGCCACCCACTCGTTGAGCCCACTCCTCCGCCGTCTCCAACACCGCGCGGGCGGAGATGGTGAGGAGCTGCTTGTCGCTGGACAGACGCGGTGGGGAAGGGCGGCCGGAGCTCACCGTCTTCACCGTGGCCTGCACGGCGACGAGATCGGTGCTCTTCTCCTGACAGACGAGGTCGATGAATGGTCCGTAGCTGCTGGCGACGCGTTGGAACCAGCGGCTGGTTTCATCTTCAGCCGTGAGCAGGGCCAGCAGCAGGGTGGAGAAGGTAATCGCCGGTTCGGCTGGGTTGAGTTCCACCTGGTTTCCGATCTGGTGCGCGCGCTCAAATACACGCAGCGCCTCTTGATCCAGCGGCAGTGAACGCGGCGGCGGGAATTCCAGCAGCCAGTCAGCCTCCATCTGTTTGCTCTGAGCCATCATGTGCGATTAGCGATTGAGCGATTGCGGTGTCCGCGGCGACGGTCTCCAAATCGCCAGCGTCGTTCAAGGGGAATTGTGCTCGGGATATTCATCAAACCCCGCCGAAAGCAATACGGGCAGCTCCACGCATTTCTTGCACTAACTTCAGAGCTCACGGCCACCAATCCGTCCTGAATCCGTGGATCACCCCCCTGCTCTGCCGAAACTGAACACGTTGCCACGGGGAGCCCCAGGTTGGGGATTATCAATCCCGAAGGGATTGCCCATATTATTCAGCGTCGCGCAGGTGGTTTTTTCCGGAACTATTGAGAAATCCACGGGTCGGGCTAAATTTGCAGCGGTCACTATGAATCGAATGCTGACGAGCGCACCGGAACGATGCGGGACGAAAGCGGTTTTGCGTAACATCCTCTCACGAAAACACAGATGCCAGACATGATGTGCTTTTCTCAGGAAAACCGTGGCCGGCAGCGAATTGGGTCCAGACTCGGTTGGAAACCAGAGCCGCCACAGCGTTCTGTCTGGACACGTTACGGGGTGGCCATCGGCGTCGTCGTGCTCGGTTGGCTGGGGCGTGAGGGGCTGACGCAAGCCGTCGGTCCGACGGCCCTGCCCTTCATTTTTTTCTTTCCGGCGGTGGCGATAGCAGCGTGGTTTGGAGGTTTGGGCCCGGGAACCCTGGCGGTGGCCCTCAGCATCGTGGCGGCAAATTGGCTTTTCATTGAGCCGGTTCGTGGATGGAGTCTCCCCACTCCCAGCGACTTCGCAGCCCTGACGGCATTCCTGGTTTCATGCCTGTTCATTGTCGGTGCCATTGAAACGATGCATCGCACGCGGTCGCGTCTGGTGCGGGAGATCGCCGAGCGCAAACACGCCGAACGCGAATTGGCCGGCGCACGTGACCTGCTGGCGACGACCATCGCGAGCATCGGCGACGCCGTCATCGTCACCGATGAAAAGGGCCAAATCACGAAGCTCAATCCTGAAGCGGAGCGTCTGACCGGATGGAAGAATGCGGAAGCCGCCGGACAACCGGTCCTGAGCGTGTTTCGCATCGTCAACGAACGAACGAGGCAAACGGCAGAAAACCCCGTGGAGAAGGTTTTGCGCGCCGGCACGGTCGTTGGACTGGCCAATCACACGTTACTTCTGGCCAAGGACGGGAGAGAGATTCCAATTGATGACAGTGCGGCCCCGATCCGCGAGCCGGATGGGCCGGTTTTTGGCGTGGTGTTGGTCTTCCGCGACGTGACGGTGCAGCGCAAGGCTCAAGCTTCGGCCGCGCGGCTCGCGGCCATCGTCGAGCATTCGGGTGACGCGGTGATCACGAAGGATCTCCATGGCATCGTTCAAACGTGGAATGCCAGCGCCGAGCGGCTCTTCGGTTATCACGCGGAGGAAATCATTGGCAAACCTGTGACGGTTTTGTTTCCACCGGAAAGCCTAAGTGAAGAGAATTACATCTTGGAACGACTGCGGGCAGGCCAGCCGGTTGAGCGGCTGGAAACCGTTCGCGTCGCGAAGGATGGCAGGCACATTCCCGTCGCTTTAAGTGTGTCACCGCTGAGAGATGGGGAGGGCGAAATCGTTGGCGCGTCCAAAGTGATTCACGACATTACCGACCTGGTGACGGCGCGCGAGGCACTGGTGCACGAGAAAGAACTGCTGGCGACGACTCTCGCCAGCATCGGTGATGCGGTGATCGTGACCGATGCCGAGGGAAAGATCACTTTTCTGAACAATGAAGCGGAACGCCTGACCAAATGGAGAAGCGCGGATGCCGCCCAGCAAGCGTTGCCGAAGGTTTTCCGCATCATGCACGAGGAAACCCGCGCGCCCGTGGAGAATCCGGTCGAGAAAGTTTTGCGGCTCAATGGGGTGGTCGGGTTGGCCAATCATACGGTGCTGATCGCCAAGGATGGAACGGAAACTCCGATTGACGATAGCGCCGCGCCCATTCGCCGTGCGGGAGGCCCGCTCTTAGGAGTCGTGCTGGTGTTCCGTGATTTCACGGAGCGCAAGCAAGCCGAGAAAGCCTTGAGCGAGGCCCACGCGCAGTTGGGCGATCGCGCCGTGCAATTGGAGCAGCTCGTTCATGACCGCACGGCAAAACTTCAGGACATGATCAACGAGCTCCAGCACGTTTCCTACGCCATTGCGCACGATATGCGAGCGCCACTCCGGGCAATGAATACTTATGCGAGTCTGCTGTCCGAAGAAACGAGCTCGGGAGAACGGCAGGAATACTGCCGCCGCATCACCGTCGCGGCCGCGCGTCTCGACCGGCTCATTCAAGACGCCCTGCATTACACCAAAGTCGTGCAGCAGGAAATGCCGCTTGTTCCAGTGGACCTGTCGCAACTCCTCCACGACTTGCTCGAGACGTACCCCAACCTCCATCCCGACAAGGCGGACATTGTCATCGAAGGAGATTTGGCGGTGGTGCTGGGCAATGACGCGCTTCTCACCCAGTGCTTTTCCAATCTCTTGGGCAACGCCGTGAAGTTTGTCGCGCCCGGGGTCAAGCCGGAAGTCCGCGTTCACGCGGAGCGACGCAGCCGGACCGCCAGAATCTGGGTCACGGACAAAGGCATCGGGATTCCGAGGAATGCTCAGGGGAAATTGTTTGGAATGTTTCAAAAGCTCGACACTCAATACGAGGGCACGGGCATTGGCTTGGCCATCGTCCGCAAAGTCGTTGAACGCATGGGCGGCAAAGTGGGGGTCGAATCGGAACCCGGCGCCGGCAGCCGTTTCTGGGTTGAACTGCCCATTGCCGAGACGCGTGAAAGCAAGGAAGACTCACCGGCGCATGAGCCCAATACTTCGACCCATTCTCGCGGCCGATGACGAAGAGGCGGACCGGTTCGTCCTCAATCTGGCCTTGGAAAAGGCGCGACTGCCGCACCCGGTCGTCATCGTGCGCGACGGCCAAGAGGTAGTGGACTATCTCAGCGGCCACGCACCCTTTATGGACCGGGAGATTCATCCTTTACCCTCACTGCTGTTACTCGACCTTAAAATGCCGCGGCTGGACGGATTCGAGATTTTGGCCTGGCTGGCCACGCGCTTGGATTTTAAGGAACTGCCGGTGGTGGTGCTCTCCTCGTCCTCCGCCGATTCGGACATACAAATGGCGCGGCAACTGGGTGCGCGCGAGTACTTCATAAAACCCCACGCACTCTCTGATTGGGTGAGCATTTTGCAAGGTCTGCAAAGCCGCTACCTCGGAGAGCCGTGCCGCTGTTAGTTTCATGTTCCTATTGCGAGGAACCGGGCCAGTGAGCACGGCAAGCCAGCTTGAATCCAGACTGGAGGCTGAGCTCACACAGGCTTTTGCACTGGCTCAAGAGAAGGATTCGGTCGTGATCAAAGGGGAGTTGCCGGCTCTGGATTTCCTCGGCATCGATCTGAGCTCAGGACGGATCGCTCCGAAGAGCCCGCCCGCCAACCCACCTAAAGACACAGCGATGGAGATGCAAGTTTCGGCCCGTGTAATGGCCGGCGTCGCCAAGCCGTTATTTTGGGCCGAGTCAGCGCAAGTGGAGCTGACTCTGACGGCGCAGGAAGCGGAACTGGACATCGTGCGCGATGGACGTCAGAGGCGCTGGCTGATGCTAACCCGGGCGCGGCATGGCACTTTGGTTCTTCATTTCGCGAAAGGCCAGTTTGAGGATCTGGTCGTGGACTGTCTCGGCCGCGTCGCCGCCCAGCACGGCATCACCGTTGAGCAGGCCGAGGTGAAGGTCAATGCCGTGGGTGAAGACGCGGCGCGCTTGCAAATCGCGCTAACCATGCGGAAAAGCTTTGTGCGCGGTTCAGTGCAAGTTGGGGGAGAGCTTCGGTTGGATCGAAATCTCGCTTTGCACCTGGCTGACTTGTCATGCGAGGGCAAAGGGGTCGTCGGCAGTCTGGTTGCGACGGTGTTACAGCCGCGGCTGGAAGCGTTGGAGGCAACGCCACTGCCGTTGTTGGGGCCAGGTTTTGCCGCAATAAAAAACGAACGCGTGAGCATCAAGGGGACGGGTGAAGGCGCATGGCAGATCCAAGCCTGGTTGAGCGGCTAGACAACGCTGATCAACCCGTGGGACCGTTAGGGGATTGGGGTCGCTTTCCGCGGATGAACCGCTTTGGTCAATCCTCGGCTGTGATGGCAATGAGGAAGGGAGCACACGGCGTCATGAGCGAGCGAAACGTGAGGCTTGCGAGCGGCACGTCCGGCCGTGGATTTTGCCAACGGTGGTGGAACAAAACCATTTCGGTGCCGTTCCTCGCGCTTAACACACTGCGGCCACGCCACGCGATGGTGGTCTGGGATGGCCGGCTCGCCGGTGGGTTGTAGGCCGCCCACAGATTCCCAATGTTTTGACCGAAGGTCAGGGGCTTCACCCTTTCGCTGCCGTCGGCGTAACGAATCACGTATTCTGCAATGGCGACACCCTCCTTCTCTTGCCAACCACACGCGTGAAGGAAGTGAAGGGTACGGCACCGGGTTGTCATTGGCATGTCCCGGGCTTCCTGGGGATAGCGAACTTCCTGTTCGGCATGGGAAAAGGAGAGTTGGACGATTCCACGGATATCAAAAGGGATCGCGTCCAGCGTTTGCAGCCCGGTGGGCAGGTTGGAATAGCTGTTGTCCGGGCCGCCTGGAGCGAGCCATGAACTGGTGAGCGTCGCATTGTAGAAGGCACTCAGATCGATCTGGTTAGGTCCGCAGCGTGAATCACGGGGAGGAAACGCCAACGGCGCGTCTTTTACGCGATGCGCCCCGCCAGCCTCGGGAAGGATGTCCAGTTGCAGAGGGACGGACGACGGGGGCGCAGCCTGGGAGGGCGGACGGGGCCAGTCCAGTCCCAGCTGCATCAACTGCCCGCGCACAAGACGGAGATCCCAGACATAGACGGTGTTGGCCGTGGTGCTCGCGACTAACCGCCCATTATCAGGGCTAAAGCCCAGGCTCGAAATGGGATTGATTTCCTGTGGCTCGAACCTGGCCAGCAATTCAAAGTTGCCGGCATCGAACAACCCGACTTCGCCGCGACCGAGCGCCAGCGCAAGAAACTCACCGTTGGCGGTAAAGGCGGTCACGCCCCAACTTCCGCCCGTTTCGCCGCGAGGGATGGTGTGGCGCCGGGTCCACGAGCCGATTTCCCAAAAGACGTATTCGCGCGACGCACCAGTAACAAGCCATCGGCCATCCTGGCTGAACGTAACGAACTGGATAAACTCCTGGCTCGGTGTCGCAAGGTGGCGCCCACTCCCGGCGTCCCATACATCCACCATGCCGGTATCTCGGCTTGTCGTCGCACAGTATTTTCCATCCCGGCTGACGCTCGAGCCAAAGATGCCGGGCGCAGTCGCCAGATAGCGCTCAACGGCTAGCGAGGCAGCGTCGAAAATGCAGGCTCTGCTCTCCACCACCATGGACAGCCGGTTTGTTGGCTCAGTCGCATTCGTTAGCGCGGAACGTGAGTAAGTCGGGGGGCCGACTTCGACACGGTTGGTTCCATTTTCCACTGCGGTCCGGATCGGCCAAGCGACGATCCGTTTAGCCGATTGGGAGATCAGTGCACTTCCATCAGGAGCGAATTGCAACCCGCTGATTGGCTGGATGTCAGCACAATGATCCTCCTGGCCGGTGGCCAGGTCCAAGAGCCTGAGACCGTCGCGGTGTCCGGAAGCCATCCAGCGTCCGTCCGGACTGAGGCAGACATGGTAAGTCGCGATGGACTTTAGGCCGAATGAAAAGGTCCGACACTCGTCGCCGGCCGCGAATTCGGATACCCCCGTGGTTTCTGGTCTGCGGCGCATGATTATCCTGCGGCCATCCGAACTAAATGCACCGATGCCGTCGCAGGAGACGCGGAGCAACTCTTTTCCAGTCGGGACCTCCCAGAGCTTGGCGAGATAGTTCCAACCGAAGCTCATCAGCATGTCGCCGCGCGGAGTGAACATACACGAGACAGCGGAGGTATCGTGCGGCAGGAGCCGCGGTGTAGGGACGGGCGCAGACAAGTCCCAAAGATAGACGTGTCCGTCAAAGCAGGCGCTGGCCAGGCGTCGGCCATCCGATGACCACGCCAGGACATGAACTCCGTTGGAGTGAGCCAGGGTTCGCAGGATTCGGCCATCTGGCACGGAATAGATCGGCACCAGAGTGCTTTCCGTGGTGGAAAGAGCAAATTGGCTTCCGTCCGAGGAGAAAGCGGAACCGTAGGGTAGGCTAGGGGTGGTGAAGGAGTTCAATTCCTCCCCCGCATCCAGGTCAAAGAACGTCACTCTGCTTTTATGTTTCGTAACCTCGGCCGCAGGCTTCCACACGATCGCCAACCGCCGGCGGTCGGCCGAGAATTGCCAATGGCGGACCCATCGGTCCGGCAGGTTGAGCAGCACCCTCCCGGGCGTTTCCAAATCGTATAGTTTGAAAGCGTAGGAGTATTCGACTTTGGCTCGATAATGCACGGCCAGCAACCGTCCGTCGGGGGCGAATGACCATTCAAAGGGGGGAAGGCCGATACTCGGAAGGCGCATCAGTTCCGCGTCATCCCGAGTTCGCCTCACCACCAGGGCACCGTTGGTCCCAGCCTGGACGTAACGTTCGAGCGAAGGATCAAAATACATGAATGATTCAGAGTCAGACGCCGGCCATTCTCGTTCGGGCCTCAGGTCCACCAGCGCCATCGCGGCGAGCGCCTCGTTCCGCAAATCGAGTCCTGGGCGAATGGCCGCTGCCTTGCGAATGACCTCAAGCGTGGCGAAGCGCCGTCCCTCGCGTCCGCTCCATCGCGTGGCGCGGGCCTGAGCCAGATACGATTCTCGCAGTTTTTCCTGTCCATCCAGGTTGGCCGCTTTCAAGCGCGCCGCCGCCGTGGTCGAAATCACTGCGACGGTCAGGAGCAACAAGCCGATCACACCCGTGAGGGCGGCGATCACGGGATGGCGCCGCGTCCAGCGCAGAAACTTTTCCCATCGTCCGGCGGGCCGGGCGCGGAGCGGTTCGTCCCGCAGAAAGCGGCCCAGTTCATCGCCGAGTTCTCGCGCGGAGGCGTAACGGTGGCGTTGATTTTTTTCCAGGCACTTGAGGCAGATGATTTCCAGATCACGCGGGATGGTGGGATTTACGAGGCGTGGTGCGGCCGGTTCAGTTTCGGCCACCAACCTGAGCGTGGCGGGAATGCTATCAGCCAAGAACGGCGGCCGGCCAGTCAGCAACTGGTAGAGCAGCGCGCCCAGCGAGTACACGTCCGAGGCAGGCGCGAGTTCGTGAAGCCTGCCCGCGGCCTGCTCGGGTGGCATGAAGTTCGGTGAGCCGAGGACCTGGCCAGACAACGTCAGTTCCGAATTTTGAGTCTCGGACTCGGGATGGAAAAGTCGCTTCGCCAGGCCGAAGTCCGTGATGTGCGGCTGCGCCTCGCCATCGAGCAGCACGTTGGAAGGCTTGAGGTCGCGGTGAAGGATCCCATGCTCGTGCGCATAATGCACCGCTTCCGCGATGGTCTTGAGGATTTCAGCGGCACGCCTGGCAGGCACCGGGCCTTCGCGCACCAGGGCAGCGAGGTTGCCGCCTTCCAGATAATCCATCGAGAAGTAGAGCTGCCCCTCATGTTCGCCCACTTCGTGGATCGCAACGATCTGTGGATGCTGAAGCGTGGCGGCGGCGCGGGCTTCAGCGCGGAAGCGATGGATTTCTTTCTCGCTGGCCAGCGGACCGCTGAGAATCATCTTGAGGGCCACCACCCGCCCCAGGCTCCGTTGCCGCGCTTTATAAACCACCCCCATTCCCCCTCGAGCGATCTCCTCCAGCAGTTCGTAATCGCCAAAGTGCCCGAGGCGCGTTGTCAGCGGCAACCGGGTTTCGGGTTGCTGCAATCCCTCCGCCAGGAGGCAAGCCGGACACAAACCCTGCGCAGTGTCGGCCAGCGACGTCCCGCAGCGCGGACATCGTGATGTCATGGACATAATGGTGGCGTCTGCCCCAGGTACTACAGTTGTTGCGCAACGTTGTTACCAGAACCGACGTCCTTGACCGCCACGAGCATTCCGTCCACCGAGGTTCAATCGCGGAGCACGGCAATGAGATGGCGCAATTCAGCATCGATTTCTTCTGGCTCGGCAACAGTGTGCGCTACCTCCTGTCGCAGTAAGCGACGAAACTGCTCGCGCATCCGATGAACGCTGAGGCGCAGCGCGCCCTCGGTCGTGTTCAGGCGGGCGGCCGCCGCCGCGTAACCCTCCCCTCCGTCACCCCAGACATGCGCTTTCAAATCATCGAACAGAGCGAGCTTGCCCGTGGAAGCGTACTCGGTTCGGAGTTGCTCCAGGACGTTTTCCACGAGGGCCACGGCCCAGCGCTTTTCATAAATGCGGTCTGGGGTCGATTGATTGACGGGTTCGGCCAGATATCGGCCTTCGGCTTGTTCGGCGTCCCAGGACAGAACCGGTTGGCCGCTGCCGCGCTTCATCGTCTGAGTTTTCTCCCAGTGGTTGACGAGGAAATTTTTCAAGGAAGTCAGCAGAAAGGAGCGGAAACGCCCGCGGCTCGGATCGGCCATGGCGAGCCGGTTCTTTTGCAGAAGGCGGAGAAAAAACTCCTGCGTCAGGTCCTGTGATTCCTCAGCGGTTCGTCCCTGCCGGCGAACGTAAGCATAGAGGGGATACCAATAGGTGCGGCAGAGGGTCTCCAGCGCCACGCTCGCCTGGGAATCGCTGCTTCCGTTGGCCGCCAGCACCACACTCCAGTGCGTGGTGGCAAACTCGCGGACGTCGGCCGGCACCCCATCCGAGCCATTTCCAGAAATACTCACGACCAATTCGACTGCTCCCTGCCCAGGACCACAAGGTTAGCTGACGAGGATTTACTCAGACGAGCGTTGTTTTGGCAACACAATAACCGGATAACCGGCGACGAGAAGCGCTTCGGGTGAGGATAAACCCCCACCTCATACACGAAGTGACTTGAGGTGTAGCGGTGTAGCGAGGGTGCATTTTGACCCTGCCCCCGTAGCGCAGGCTTCCAAGCCTGCTGTAGCGCAGGTTTCCAAACCTGCCGAC
>Ga0070704_100002124_pt1 | contig 11031 bp, 8 predicted proteins | sample KBSK5252metaG_FD_65467 | JGI IMG/M metagenome (GOLD analysis project Ga0070704, IMG submission 65467) | Corn, switchgrass and miscanthus rhizosphere microbial communities from Kellogg Biological Station, Michigan, USA - KBS K5-25-2 metaG | ecosystem: Host-associated > Plants > Roots >... | reverse complement strand
ATATACGTCGACCCCCACCCCTTGTCCGAGCTGATCTTCGTCAGCGCCGCCGTCAGCGTCGTCTTCCCGTGGTCCACGTGCCCGATCGTGCCGACGTTCACGTGGGGCTTCGTCCGGTCGAACTTGGCTTTTGCCATGCGTCGAATCTCCCGTTAGTGCCTTCAGTCCTCAGTCTTCAGTCCTCAGTCTTCAGTCGAGGGTCGTCAGTCGGAGACTGAAGACTCACGACCGACGACTATCCTTTCGTCTTCGCCACAATCTGTTCCGCGACCGCCTTCGGCACCTCTTCATAGTGATCGAACTGCATCGAGTACACCGCGCGGCCCTGGGTCATGCTGCGGAGCTCGGTGCTGTACCCGAACATCTCGGCGAGCGGCACGTCGGCGGCCACCACCTGCGCGTCGCCGCGCTGGGTCATGCCCCCGATCTTGCCGCGCCGGCTGCTCAAATCGCCGATGACGTCGCCCAGGAAGTCCGAGGGGGTCACCACTTCGACCTCCATGATCGGCTCCAGGATGATCGGATGCGCGGCGCGTGCGGCCTCCTTGAAGGCCATCGAGCCCGCGATCTTGAACGCCATCTCCGAGCTGTCGACGTCGTGGTAGCTGCCGAACACGAGCGAGACCTTCACGTCCACCACCGGGTAGCCGGCCAGGACGCCCGTCTCCAGCGCCTCCTTGATGCCCGCTTCCACCGGCTTGATGAACTCGCGGGGGATGACGCCGCCCACGATCTTGTCTTCGAACAGGAAGCCGGTGCCGTGCGGCGCGGGCTCGAGGTCGATGACGACGTGGCCGTACTGGCCCTTGCCGCCCGATTGCCGGATGAACTTGCCCTCGATGTCGGTGACCTTCTTGCGGATCGTCTCGCGGTAGGCCACCTGCGGACGGCCCACGTTGGCCTCGACCTTGAACTCGCGCTTCATCCGGTCGACGATGATCTCGAGGTGCAGCTCGCCCATGCCCGCGATGATCGTCTGGCCGGTTTCCACGTCGGTGCGGACGCGGAAGGTCGGATCCTCTTCCGCCAGCTTCTGCAGGGCGATGCCCAGCTTGTCCTGGTCGGCCTTGGTCTTCGGCTCGATCGCGACGTCGATGACGGGATTGGGGAACTTCATCGCCTCCAGGATGACCGGATTGTCGTCGTCGGAGAGGGTGTCTCCGGTCCGGGTATCCTTGAGGCCGATGGCCGCGGCGATATCGCCGGCGAGCACTTCCTCGATCTCTTCACGCTTGTTGGCGTGCATTTGCAGCAGGCGGCCGATCCGCTCCCGCTTGTCCTTCGTGCTGTTGTAGACGTAGCTGCCCGACTTGATCGAGCCCGAATACACCCGGAAGAACGTGAGCCGGCCGACGAAGGGATCGGTGGCCACCTTGAACGCGAGGGCCGCGAACGGCTCGGTATCCGCGGCGGCGCGGAAAATATGCGTGTCGTCGTGCTGCGGGAGATGCCCCTGCACCGGCTTGATGTCCACCGGGCTCGGGAGGTAATCCACCACGGCGTCGAGCAGCGCCTGGACGCCCTTGTTCTTGAAGGACGCACCGACCAGCACCGGGACGATGGCTCCGGCGACGGTGGCCTTCCGGATGACGCTGTGGATTTCTTCGAGGGTGAGGTCGGTGCCGCCCAGGTACTTCTCCATCAGCTTGTCGTCGTGCTCGACCGCGGCTTCGATGATCTCGTGGCGCGCGTGCTCGACCCGCTCCCTGAACGCCTCGGGCACCGGCATCTCGGTAAAGGTCTTGCCCAGCGTGGCGTCGTCGAAGACGATTTCCACCCGGCGGAGCACGTCGATGTGGCCGGTGAACAGCTCGCCGGAGCCGACCGGGAGCTGCAGCGGAAACGCCCGCCGGGTCAGCCGGTCCCGGATCATCTCGAGGCAGCGCTCGAAGTTGGCGCCGACCCGGTCCATCTTGTTCGCGAAGATGATCCGGGGAACGCCGTAGCGATCGGCCTGGCGCCACACCGTTTCGGTCTGCGGCTCGACGCCGGCGACCGAATCGAGCAGGGTCACGGCGCCGTCGAGCACGCGGAGCGAGCGCTCCACCTCGACGGTGAAGTCCACGTGGCCCGGCGTATCGATGATGTTGATGCGGTAGAGGGTCTCGTCCCGCTTCCAGAAACAGGTCGTCGCGGCGGACGTAATCGTGATCCCGCGCTCCTGCTCCTGCTCCATCCAGTCCATGGTGGCAGCACCGTCGTGCACTTCACCGATTTTGTAGTTCTTGCCGGTGTAGTACAGGATACGCTCGGTGGTAGTCGTCTTCCCGGCATCAATGTGGGCCATGATGCCGATGTTGCGATACCGTTCGAGCGGAGTTTCACGGGCCATAGCGTTTCACAATCCCATTCAACGAAAAAACGGGGCGACCGACCCGGACGAATCCGGTGGTATCGCTCCGCGCGCATCCGGAACCAGGGGTTCCAGGATGGGGACACTCATTGAGCGTCCCACGCGTTGTCATTTGAGAACTGGAGGTGAGCGCGGGACTCCGCGGTCACGCAGTTCGATTTCTTCGGGTGCTGGGTTCTGGTGGCTGGGTACTGGTGGTTCCGACCCAGTCCCCAGCACCTAGTCCCCAGATCCCAGTACCTACTCTGCTACCACCGATAGTGCGCGAAAGCTCGGTTCGCTTCCGCCATCCGGTGCGTGTCTTCCTTCTTCTTGATGGCGTTGCCTTCGCCCTTGGAGGCGAGAATCAGCTCGGCGGCAAGCCGGTCGGCCATGGTCTTCTCGTTCCGGGCGCGGGCGAAAGAAATCAACCAGCGCATGGCGAGGGCGGTGCGGCGCTCCGGCCGAACCTCGACCGGGACCTGCAGCGAGGCGCCACCGACCCGGCGGCTCTTGACCTCGAGCGCCGGCTTCACGTTGGCAACCGCCGCCTTGAATACCGTCACCCCGGGCTGTCCCGTCCGCTCTTCGATGAGATCCATCGCGCGGTAGAAGATGCCCTCGGAAATGCTCTTCTGTCCCTCGTACATCAGGTTGTTGATGAACTTGGAGACGGTCTGGCTGTCATAGCGCGGATCGGGAGGGACCGGGCGCTTGACCGACTTGTTTCGGCGGCTCACTTCTTCCCACCCTTCCCGGCTTCCTTGGGCGCCTTGGCTCCGTACTTCGAGCGGCTCTGCTTGCGCCCGGTCACTCCGGCGGCGTCCAGCGTGCCGCGCACGATATGATAGCGCACGCCCGGAAGGTCCTTGACCCGGCCGCCGCGAATCAGCACGATCGAGTGCTCCTGCAGGTTGTGCCCTTCGCCGGGGATGTAGGCAATGACCTCGAACCCGTTGGTGAGCCGGACCTTGGCCACCTTGCGGAGGGCCGAGTTCGGCTTCTTCGGGGTCGTGGTATAGACCCGGGTGCACACGCCCCGCCGAAACGGATTCGACTTGAGCGCGGGAGACTTGTCCTTGCCGACAGGGGACTTGCGCCCGTGGCGGATCAGCTGATTGATCGTGGGCATCCGGTGGAGCTTGGGTACCTTTCGGGCACTACGGTTGACTTGTTCTGCCGAACGCCATTTTTGGCGACAGACTCTTAAGCTATCAGCACTTGCGCGTCGGGTCAAGTCGGACATTCACGACGTCCTCACCGCACGATTCCCGTACCCTGTTCCACCTCTCAATGATTTGTTAGCGTATCTCAATACTGGCCGGGAGACGAGCCCGGCCGGGTAGTCCGACCGACCGGCGGAAGGCGCGCCGAAGGGTGCGGGCGTGGTCCAGGGGCTTCAGGGCCTCGAGGACCTCGCCCGCACTTCTTTTTCTGCCCAACTCCAAACCCGGGCCGTGTCCGCCCTGAAAGGAACCTGCTCATGAAACTCACGACGCTGGACAAGCTCTTTCACCATGAGCTGAAGGACCTGTACGACGCCGAGCACCAGATCGTGAAGGCGCTCCCGAAACTGGCCGCGGCGGCGAAAGACCCCGAGCTCGCCGCGGCGTTCGAGGAACACCTCGCCCAGACCCGGGAGCACATCGCCCGGCTCGGGGAGGTTTTCAACGAAATCGGCGAGACCCCCGCGCGGGAAACCTGCGCAGGCATGAAGGGGCTGCTCGAGGAAGGCAACAAAACGATCGAGGAGGACGCCGATCCGGTGGTCAAGGACGCGGCGCTCATCTCCGCGGCGCAGCGGGTCGAGCACTACGAGATGGCGGCCTACGGCACCCTCCGCACCTGGGCGCGCATCCTCGGCCATACCGAATCCGCCCGGCTCCTCGAGGTGACGCTGGATGAGGAGGAGGGCACCGACAGCGCGCTCACCGGTATCGCGTCGGGGATCAATCCCGCGGCGGCGGTGCGCGACGACACTGAGAGGGACACCACCGGGAAAGCAGCCGAGAAGAGTGGCCGGACCGGCGCCACGGATCGGAAGCCGCGGCAACGGCAGCGCGCCCCGTCAAAGAGCGCGAGCAGGCGATGACCTAGTCCGACCTGGTGAGCACGCGGCGGCACGATGCCGCCGCCGTGCCTCACCAGCGCTTTTTTCATCCTCTCCCATCGACGCTGTGGATGCGCCGGCGACTTTGTCGTCTCCTATGCAGTGCACGCGTTGATCCTTCCTTCTCCAGACAGAACCTCCTAAGCTTGAGCACTCCTGACAGGCTCAATTGCGCCATGAACGCAGGTCGCACCGTACGGCGCGTTTTTCGAGCATTGGTCGCGGTGCTGGCGGCCGCGAGCTGCGGCGGCGGCCCGACCGGCCCGCGAGTTCCGACCAAGCTCGAAATCGTCGGTGGCGCAAATCAGACCGGGCCGATCGGCGAAGGGCTCGCCGGCAAGATTATCGTGCGCGCGAGCGACGGAGAGGGGGTCCTCGCGGGTGTGGTGATTACCGTCGCTCCCGGCGGCCAGGGAGGAGGGTCCGCCTCTCCCGCCACTGTCACCACCGCGGCCAACGGTGAAGCACAGGTCACCTGGACGCTGGGGAGCACGATCGGCACCCAGACCCTCACCTTCTCCACGACCGGCGTTCCGTCGGTTTCCGTCACCGCGCAGGGCACGGCGGGTGCGCCGAGCCTCATCATTCCGGTAAACGCACAATTCCAGCTCGCCGTCGTCAATCGCGCCGTCACCACCATTCCGCGGGTGAGGGTGACCGACCTGTTCGGCAATGAGGTGGCCGGTGTCGTGGTGACGTTCGAACCGGAGGGGGGCGGCTCGGTCACCGGCGGGACCGCCACGACCACCGCCGACGGAACGGCGTCGGTCGGGTCATGGACCATCGGTCCCGACGTGATCGATTACATCCTGCGGGCACGGATCGCCGGCGGCGCCCAGGCGACATTCGCAGCGCACGGTGTCCCGGCGACCTTCACCGTCGTCGCGGGCAATGGTCAAACCGCCAACGCGGGGACCGCCGTGGCCACGCCACCCGCGGTTCGCGCAGGGAGAGACGACGGCACCCCCATTGCCGGTGTCCTCGTATCCTTCGCGGTGACGACCGGTGGCGGCACCGTGCAGGGTACTCCGGTCGCGACCGGCGCCGACGGCATCGCGCGGGCCACGAGGTGGATTCTCGGTACCACCCCCGGCAACAACGTCACCGAAGCCACGGTGCTCGGCAAGGATCCGCTCAGTTTTCAGGCGACGGGAATCGTGGGCACGGTGGCGAATGCGTCGGCGCTGTCGCCGGTGGCGCAGAACAGCTTCTTCGGCAACTTCGTGCAGACGACGCCCTCCATCAGTGTGACCGACGGGGTGGGCAATCCCGTCGCGAGCGTGGTGGTCACCTTCCAGATCACCCAGGGTGACGGGCAGATCACCGGTGCCACGAAGACCACCGGATTCGACGGCAAGGCACAGCTCGATTCCTGGCGGCTCGGCAATGCGGTCAATCATCAGGTGCAGGCGACGTCGGCGGGATTTCCCGCGGTGACGTTCAACGCGACCGCGGGGGCCGCGCCGGCGAGCACGTTCACCATCGACGTGCGCTTCAATACCACACCGCCCAACCAGGCGCCGACCGCGGCGCAGCAAGCGGCCTTCGACAACGCCGTGACGCGGTGGAAGCAGATCCTGATCTCGGGTGACGCGCCCTACCCCGTCAACGAGCAGCCGTCGAGCTGCTTCCCCGCGATCAACGAGACGGTGCCGGGGGTGGTGATCTTCGCGCGGCTGGCCCCGATCGACGGTCCCCTCGGCATTCTGGGCCAGGCCGGGCCCTGCATCGTGCGGGACGATCCGAAATACCTGTCGGCAGTCGGCCTGATGTCGTTCGACGTCGCGGACCTGGATCTGCTCGAGTCGACCGGCCGACTGAACGCCGTCATCCTCCACGAGATGGGGCACGTGCTGGGATTCGGCACACTCTGGAGCTTCCTGACCAACGACCTCCTCACGGGACGCGGAGGCCCCGACCCGTATTTCAACGGGACGTCGGCGCGTGGGGCCTTCCTCGCTGCCGCCGCGCCCTTGACGGTTTTCACGGGGAATCCCGTCCCGGTCGAAAATTCCGGCGGGGCCGGTACCCGGGATTCGCATTGGCGCGAATCGATCCTGACCAACGAGCTGATGACCGGATTCATCAGTCCCTCCGGCACTCCGAATCCACTGAGCGCCATTACGGCGGCGGCATTCCGGGACATGGGCTATGTGGTGAATGACGCGCCTTCGGATCCGTTCACATTCCAGGCGTCGCTTCAGGCGATGCTGGCCGGGCCGGCGTTCGAGCTGCGGGAGGCCGCCCTGGTGGATCCGATCCTGGTCATCGACCGGCGGGGGCGAGTGGTGCGGAGAGTGGAACGACAGTGAACGGTGAACGGTCAACGGTCAACGGTCAACGGGAAAAGCACCAACAAAAACCACAATAAACTCCCACCGCGACATCTGCGTTTGCTCTTGTTGCACCTACCACAGGATGTGGAATCCACAGATTTCACAGATGACACAGATAAACAATGAGAAAAACAAAAGGGCTGTGGTGATTTGCGGAGCAGGTAGGGGCGAGCACGCAGGGTTCCTCCGCGTTCATCCGCGAAATCCGCGTCTGCTGTTGTAGTTGTTGTTATTGTCCGGCGGAATCCGTGCGCCGGCCGGCATAGAAGCGGAGCGCTGCGAGGGGTGAGCGGGAACCGCGTTCGACGTGCGGTTCCCGTTCACAGTTCACTGTTCACAGTTCACAGTTCACCGCCGCTTACGGACAGACGATCACCCCATCGATGCCCGACGTGGCGCCCGCACCCACCTGCACGTTGCAGGCAGTCTTACCGGCGCTGATGGTCGGATTATTGAAGTCCGCCGTATAACCGTTGCTGGCGGGGGTGATGGAGCCGGTGTTGCCGCTCGAGAGGGTGAAGTTGCTCGCGGTCTGGAGCTGCGCGAAGGTGCCGTAGGTGGCGTAGTCCGAGAAATACGCCTCTTCCGCCGTCATCGAATTCCGCAGATCCGTCTTCACCGAGGCCAGCTTCGCCTTGTCCTTGGTCGCCGCGAACTTCGGGATCGCGATGGCGGCGAGAATCCCGATGATGACCACGACGATCAGCAACTCGATCAGCGTAAAGCCCTTCCGATTGGTCATACGACCTCTCCTTCATAGTGGCTCTGACTGCGCCCGGGTCCACTGGGAGGAGGTCCCGCGGGCGCCGGAACTGGGACAAGAGCTTAAAAAGCCGCAAGAATCGCTCCGGAATGTCCCCATTCAAGGATTGGCGCTGCAAGAGCTTGCCCTGTAAGGAAGTGGGGCGATCGGCGACTGGGGGGCATCCCACGTTGGCGGCGTATTTCGGGTACCCATGCTGCGGTCGATTCCCAACAATCTTGCGAAAGCCGTGGCCGAGGTACAAATCAAAGCGCCCCGGCATGGCCAGGGCGCTCTGGTACCGCTCACCGCTCACCGCTTACCGTGTTACGGGCAGACGATGACGCCGTCGATGCCGGACGTGGCGCCCGCGCCGACCTGGACGTTACAGGCGGTCTTACCCGCGCTGATGGTCGGGTTGTTGAAGTCCGCGGTGTAGCCGTTGCTCGCCGGCGTGATGGAGCCGGTGTTGCCGCTCGAGAGCGTGAAGTTGCTCGCGGTCTGGAGCTGCGCGAACGTTCCGTACGTGGCGAAATCCGAGAAGTACGCCTCTTCGGCGGTCATCGAGTTCCGCAGGTCGGTCTTGACCGAGGCCAGCTTGGCCTTGTCCTTGGTGGCCGCGAACTTCGGAATCGCGATGGCCGCCAGAATGCCGATGATCACGACCACGATCAACAGCTCGATGAGTGTAAAGCCCTTACGATTCGACATGTTCACGAGCCTCCCTGAGATGATTGAATTACCCGCGCCCTTGGATCGCTGCACTTTGGTGGAGTCGGCGAGTCCGACCGGCAACAAGGCAACGATGGTGCCACGCATCGGGGGGATTTCTAACCGGTTGCGATATCGCGTGTTAGACCACGGGGGGTGACGGCAGAACGGCCCCTGCTCGATTCCTCGCCGTTGGACTTTGCAAGTCGTCGGCTCGGACCCGGACTCACGACGAGTTTTTCATCCCGCCGCAACCCATGGCACATCAACTGCTCCGATTGGGGTCCACGATGCCCTCCGATTCCCAAGTCCGGCGAGCGGACCAGCCGCCCCGCTGGAGGAGGATGGTCCCGGTCGCCCTGACGGCGCTGGCGCTTGCCGCCACGGCGCCGGGATTCGGCAATCAATTCGTGCAGGATGACCTTCCCCTGATCCTCAAGAACGAAACGATCCATTCCCTGGCCCGGCCGCAGAAGTTCTTCACCACTCCCTATTGGCACGATCCATTCCCCCCTGCCCTCTACCGGCCCCTGGCGACCACGGCGCTAGCGGTCCAATGGACGGCGGGTGGTGGCAGCCCGGCAGTCTACCGCTGGGTCAGCACCGCCCTACTGGCCGGAGCGGCCATCGCGCTCTTCGAGCTGGCGGCGCTCCTCCTCCCGCTTGCGGCGGCCGCCGCGGTCTCCGGACTGTTCGTCGTGCATCCCGTCCACGTCGAAGCCACCGCACTCGGGGTCAATCAGGGCGAGCTCGCGGTGGTACTGCTCCTCTGCTGGGCCACCGCCTGGTACATCCGGATTCGCAGAAAGGGAGATCCGGTTCCGGCAGAGGCGGGCGGGCTTGTCCTGTTGTTCGCCGCCGCAGGTCTCTTCAAGGAGCACGCCCTGGTGTTTCCGGGGATTCTCATCGCCGCCGAGCTCCTCCTGATCCGGGATCCACGTCCCACCCGCGTCAGGCTCGCCCGGCTCCGGCCGCTTTACCTCATGCTCATCCTGGTGGCGCTCACGATCGTCGCGGCCCGGAGCGCGGTGCTCGGCGGCGACCTCGTCGGCACCTTCAGCGCGGATGGGCTTGCCGGCTCGGGGCCGATCCGGCGGGCGATAACGATGACTGGTGTCGTCCCCGAGTGGGCGCGCCTCCTGTTCTGGCCCGCCCACCTGCAGGCGGACTACGGACCTGATGAGCTGGTATCGGCTTCCGGCTGGGGTCTCATGCAGTGGGTTGGTGCCGGGTTGCTCGCGGTTTCCCTGATTCTCTTGCTCGCCTGCCGCCGCAGGCTGCCGGTGCTCGCCTTCGGACTCTGCTGGATCGCCGTCGCCATATTCCCCGTCAGCAATGTCCTGGTGCCAACCGGCATCATCCTCGCCGAGCGGACTCTCGTTCTGGCCTCGGCGGGTGCCATGCTGGGGATCGGTGCGCTCGTCTCGGTTGCCTGGCGCGCCGGGGCACAACGCTGGATCACCGCCACCCTTGTCGGGATACTCGTCGTGCTCGGGGCCCTTCGAACTCGGAGCCGGGACCTGGTCTGGCACGACCAGGGCACCTTGCTTCGGGAGACGGTGCTCGACGCGCCGAGGAGTTACGCCGCGCACCTCGCCCTCGCCAGATTCCTGGAAGACTCCGGCAGCGCGGGCGACGCGGCCCGAGCCTACCGAAACGCGGTGGCCATCCGCCCTTCGCTGGTCGGACGAGATCGTGCGCTCGCGGACGAATACCGCCGAGCCGGCCTGTGCCGTCCCGCGGTCCGCTTGTACCGGAGGGCCCTCATCATCGTCCCGGATGATTCGGCGATGCGAGCCGCCCTCATGGCGTGCGGCGATTCCGGCTCCTCTCCCCCCGTACGCTGAAGGAGCGACGTGCCTTTTTCTTTGCGCTCGGAAAGGACGCGGCCCTGGGCCTGGCCGGCCCTCGCCGGTCTCCTCGCGCTCGCGGCATCGATCGGCGGCCTGCTGAACCGGTTTGTCCAGGACGACATTCCGATCATCTGGAAGAATCCTGCGATGTACGATCTCCGCGATCTGGGAGATCACTTCCTAAAGTCGTATTGGCCGCCGCCGTTCATTCCGGCGCTCTACCGGCCGTTCGCATCGGTTTCATTCGCCTTGCAGTGGGCAGTAGGGGGCGGCTCCCCGATGGCCTTCCGGATCGTGAGCTACCTCCTCTATGTCGCCGTCACGATCGGCGTGTTCAAGGTCGCGCGGATCCGGTTACGCGCCGAGCTCGCCTTCGCGACCGCCGCGCTCTTCGCCGTGCATCCCATGCACGTCGAAGCGGTCGCGGTCGCCGTCAATCAGAGCGAGCTGTGGGTCGCGCTGATCGCCTGCATCATGGTGGTGAAGTACGTCAGGCTCCGGGCACCGGGCGGCGCGTTCTCGACGGGAAACCACCTGCTGTTTGCCGGTCTCTACCTCACGGCCTGCCTCTTCAAAGAGAGCGCGCTGGTCATCCCCGGCCTGCTCCTCGCCGCCGAAGTTCTCCTCGTCGAAAGTCAGGAATCGCTCCGGACCAGGATTGTCCAGGGACGCCGTCTCCTGCTGCTCCTGATGATGGTCGCGCTCGCCTTCTTCTGGGTGCGAACCCGAGTCCTCTCGGGAAGTCTGCTCGGGACCTTCGTCGCCGAAGCGATGGTCGGATTGACGATGTGGGAACGGGTGCTCACCATGCTCGCAGTCGTCCCCGAATGGTTCCGGCTCCTCCTCTGGCCCGCCCAGCTCAAGGCGGACTATGGACCCGGCGAGCTGGTCGGCCACACCGTCTGGGGCCCGATGCAGACCCTCGGCGTCCTCCTCCTCGTGTCGGC
>Ga0070704_100002120_pt1 | contig 11037 bp, 8 predicted proteins | sample KBSK5252metaG_FD_65467 | JGI IMG/M metagenome (GOLD analysis project Ga0070704, IMG submission 65467) | Corn, switchgrass and miscanthus rhizosphere microbial communities from Kellogg Biological Station, Michigan, USA - KBS K5-25-2 metaG | ecosystem: Host-associated > Plants > Roots >... | reverse complement strand
CCGAGCGAAATGGGCTTTGGCCCCGCTCCGGCGATTCGTCAGGTGCTTGAGAAATCGGGCATGAAGCTTTCGCAGATCGATCTGTTCGAGATCAATGAGGCATTCGCGGGGCAGTATTTAGCGGTAGAGAAAGATTTGGGCTTGGAGCGGGACAAGGTCAACGTGAACGGAGGTGCCATCGCCCTGGGTCATCCTCTCGGCGCGACGGGGACGCGACTTCTGCTCACGTTGGCGTTGGAGTTGGGGCGCCGGCGGGGCCATTTCGGGATCGCCAGCGCTTGTATCGGCGGCGGGCAAGGAATCGCAATGTTAATCGAGCGCGTATAGAAATCAAACTGCAGGGGCCGGCGCGGGTCTAGTTCAGATCCCGAAGCCCGCGCGGGCGCTGCGAATCGGAGACATAACGATGCGTGGACTACCTAATATTTCAAGCCGGCTCCGGCACGTCGCGCGCCGGACCTTTCTATTCCTAGGGTTCATGGTTGGAATTGCTGCGTGCGCCAAGGCCCCCATTACCGGACGCTCGCAGCTCCATCTGGTTCCGGACAGCGAGATGATCACGATGGCCAACCAGGAGTATTCCGACTTCTTGAAGTCCAACAAGCTGAGTACGGACAAGGCCGCCACCGCCCGGGTGAGACTGGTCGGTGGCCGCATTGCCGGCGCAGTGGATCGGTGGCTTCGCGATAACGGCATGGCGAGCGAGGCCAACCAATACAAATGGGAGTTCAATCTCATCCAGAGTAAAGATATGAACGCCTGGTGCATGCCCGGGGGCAAGGTCGTCGTTTACACCGGAATTCTTCCGGTGACGAAGACCGACAATGGCCTCGCGGTCGTTCTAGGACACGAGATCGCCCACGCGGTGGCCAAGCACGGCTCGGAACGCATGAGTCAAGCGCTCTTGGCTCAATTGGGGGGCGTGGCGCTCTCCACGGCGCTGCACAGCCAGCCCGAAAAGACGCGCTCCCTGTGGCTCAACGCCTATGGGGTGGGCGCCCAGGTGGGCTACCTATTGCCGTTTAGCCGGACCCAGGAAAGCGAGGCCGACCATCTGGGCCTCATCTTCATGGCCATGGCCGGGTACAATCCCGACGAAGCCGTCCCGTTCTGGCAGCGTATGATGGCGGCCAACCAGGGTGGGGCCCCGCCGGAGTTCCTCAGCTCTCACCCTGCGGATTCCAAGCGCATCCAGCAGATTCGGGCTTGGCTACCGGAGGCGCGCCGGTACTACACTCCGGCCTAACCGGGATATAGATCTTTCATACAAATCGCGGTCGTTGCGGCGCTCACGAAGGGCGCCGCACCGATCGCTGAGATGGAGGTTACATATGAAAATTCGGAGTTCGAAACTTTCATTAATAATGCGGCTCTGTTGCCTTCCGTTGGTCCTCGGCGTTGCTCTCGTGGCCTGCACCAAAGCGCCCATCACCGGGCGGTCGCAGCTCCACCTGGTTCCGGACAGCGAAATGCTGCCCATGGCCGACCAGCAGTACCAGGATTTTCTGAAACAAAACAAGATCAGCACCGATCAAGCAGGCACGGATCAAGTGAAGCGCGTGGGTGGCCGCATCGCGAAGGCCGTCGAGACCTACCTCACTCAGCACAACATGGCGGCTGAGGTGAAGAAGTACAAATGGGAGTTCAACCTCATCGAGAACAAAGAGGTGAACGCCTGGTGCATGCCGGGCGGGAAGGTCGTTGTATACACCGGCATCCTTCCGGTTACCAAGGACGATACGGGTCTGGCGGTCGTGCTCGGGCACGAGATTGCGCACGCGGTGGCCGGCCACGGTTCGGAGCGCATGAGCCAAGGTCTTCTCGAGCAGATGGGGGGGGTCGCACTTTCCACTGCGCTCTCCAAGTCGCCCGCGGCAACGCAACAGCTGGCCATGGCCGCCTACGGGGCCGGCTCCACGGTGGGCGTGTTGCTTCCGTTTGGCCGCACCCAGGAGAGCGAGGCGGATCATCTTGGGCTCATCTTCATGGCCATGGCCGGGTACAATCCCGACGAGGCGGTGACGTTCTGGGAGCGCATGTCGGCGCAGAGCGGCGGTGGGAAGCCGCCGGAAATCCTGAGCACGCACCCCTCGGATCAGCACCGTATCGACGACATCAAGAAGGAATTGCCCGAAGCACACAAGTACTACAATCCCTCGGCGGGCGAGTAGGACGGGAGGACGGTTGAAGGAATACAAAGTCGCTTTGATTCCGGGGGACGGCATCGGCCCCGAAGTTACGGATGAAGCGCTCAAGGTCTTGAAGGCGGCCGGGCAGCGCTTTGGATTCGGATTGAAGACCACGCTCTATCCATGGAGCGGCGAGCACTATTTGAAGACGGGCGAACTCATGCCCGCCTCCGCGTTGGAAGAGTACCGCCAGCACGACGCCATTCTCCTGGGAGCGATCGGCGATCCCCGGCTCGAAACCGGATTGCTCGAGCGCGCGGTGGTGGCGGGCTGCCGGTTCGGCCTCGATCTCTACGTCAACTTGAGACCGATCAAGCTCTACGCCCCCCATCTCTGCCCGCTCAAGAATGACGATCCCAAGAACATCGACATGGTGGTGATCCGCGAGAACACCGAGGATCTCTACGTGGGGACGCACGGGTTCTTCAAGAAAGGCACTCCGGACGAAGTAGCCACGCAGGAGCTTCTCCTCACCCGCAAAGGCACGGAGCGGGTCATTCGTTACGCGTTCGAGGTGGCGAAGGAGCGCCCGCGCAAGAAGCTGACCATGGTCGACAAGGCGAACGCGGTGCGCGCTTACGATCTCTGGACGCGCGTCTTCGCCGAGGTGGGGAAGGAATATCCCCAGGTCGAGCAAGATCACGCGTACGTGGATGCGTGCACGATGTGGATGGTGAAGAATCCGGAATGGTTCGACGTGGTGGTTGTACCGAACATGTTCGGCGACATCATCACCGATCTCGGGGCCATGCTGCAGGGCGGCATGGGCGCGGCGGCGAGCGCAAATATTCACCCCGGAAAAGAGGGCATGTTCGAGCCTATTCATGGCTCGGCCCCCAAGTACGCCGGAAAGAACGTGGCCAATCCCGTGGCCGCGGTGGCTTCGGTACAGTTGCTCCTGGATTTCGTGGGAGAAAAAGAGGCGGCGAAAGCGGTGGAAGGGGCCATCGCCCAGTCGCTCGCCTCCAAAAAGATTCCCGCACTGACTGCGAACTGCGGGCTTTCCACGACTCAGATCGGGGATTTACTAGCGGGGAGTGTTAAAGGATAGGGTAACCGCATGCGATGGCGAGGAGAGCGCGAAAGCACGAATGTAGAAGATCGTCGAGGGATGAGCTTCGGGCGGCCGGCCGCGATCGGCGGCGGCAGCATCGTGGTGGTATTGCTGGCGATGTTGCTCGGGGTGGATCCCCGGGCGATTCTGACCGGGTTGCAGGGTACGGGATCGGATGTGCAGGTCAACGTGCCCACGAGCCAGCCAACCGATGAGATGGGGAAGTTCGTCTCCACCGTGTTCGCCGATCTCGAGGACACCTGGACCGGAATCTTCAAGGAGCACGGGGAAACGTTTCATTCGCCGACCCTGGTCCTCTTCACCGACGCAACCCCGACCGAGTGCGGGTACGGCGAATCGGCCATGGGCCCCTTCTACTGTCCCATCGATGAAAAGGTGTACATCGATCTCGGCTTTTATCAGGAGCTGGATCAACGCTTCGGGGCCCCTGGAGACTTTGCTCAGGCCTACGTGCTCGCCCACGAAGTGGGGCATCACGTGCAAAAACTGCTGGGGATCATGGATCGCATCCAGCGCATGAGCGCGGGGTTGGGCGAGGAGGACACGCGGGCCCTGTCGGTTCGCCAGGAGCTTCAAGCCGATTGTCTGGCTGGGGTGTGGGGCGCGTACGCCGCACGACGCGGGCTCTTGGAGCCCGGGGACGTGGAAGAAGGCCTCCGCGCCGCGGCTGCGATTGGCGATGACGTGATCCAGCGGCAAACCACCGGCCGGGTCGTTCCGGAAACGTGGACCCATGGCTCATCGGCGCAACGCCTCAAATGGCTGAAGCGCGGGCTCGATTCGGGAAACATGGACGACTGCGACACGTTCGAGAACAATCCCTAGGGGCTGACCGGGATGGTCTCTACGAACTCCCCCGTTTGCAGCAAGCGTTTGCCCTCCGTGTCGATGGTGCTCGTGAACGATACCGGCCGTAGGTTCGAGAACACGACGGGATAGGCGCGGGAGGTCGTGGGATCCATGCTGTCCCCGATCTGAAAGTGAAGATGCGGCTGACGGCCGTCGCCGCTCATCCCGACTCGCGCGATGACCTGGCCTCGCGTGACGTGATCTCCTTTGTGCACACGCACGCTCCCAGTTTCCAGATGGCAGTAGAACGAGTATTCGCTTCCGGCGTGCTGGATGACGACGGTGTTTCCCGTGGCAATCGCGCCCTTGGGATCCTTGTCCCACATCGGGGTCAGCACGCGCTCCGCGTAATCGGAGGGCGCTTCGCCCGGGCGAGGCAGCTCGGTCTCGGGATATCCATTTTCCGCGGTGACCACGGTGCCGTCGGCCACCGCGAACACGTCCTGACCGAAGGCGTAGTAATCGGAGTGCTTCGTTCCCGTCCCGCGAAAGCTCGATCCGCCCGCGCCGATTTGCAGAAGATCGAGGGCGAACTCGTGAGCGGGTCGCCAGCGATGGTGGCTTTGAAACGATGACGCAGCGTTGATGTACCAGCGCCCGCGAAGCGGAAACCAGTAGTCGTTCGGAGAGCTATGGCGAGCGACGCGCAACGTTAGCTCGGCTTGCACGGGTTTTCCGCCTGCGGTGCCGCGAGCGGTAAGCCGCGCCATATCCGGAGGCATGCGCGACGTGAAGGGTTGCTTCATGATGAAGATCGCGCTCTTGGGTGGAAGGGAAAGGCCAGGGGACAGCGCAATCGTGTCGCCGAGCAGGGCGTGGAATTGGAAGGTGGACTCCTCGGCTTGTTGCACACCGGGTTTTGTAAAGTACGTTCTCTGGATCTGCCACATGCGGTCGAGTAGCGCCCCGCTGAACGTTTCCTCGAGAAAGGGCGTGCCCTGACGCGAAAGTTCGGCGGTGAACGAGGCCAACTCCACTGTGTCGGGGCCGGGATTCACCACCACGATGTTCTGTATCAGAAGGTCGTACACCCCGGCGGTCCGGTGAATGGCGGTGACGAACACGGAGTCGGGTGGCGAGACGCGGATTTCCAGGGAGTGCGCCGCGGTGGCGGGGGGAAGCAGCGCCCCCATCAAAACCGCGGCGAGAGTGGTTGGACGAAGCATGAGCCCCCTCGATATGGAATGGCCCGATGTTGCTTAGACGTTAGGATCTTTGGAAAGGTTGCGTCGAGGGGTGGGGGAACTTCGGGAAACTGGGTGGTATACTCGCCGACTCCCAAACCGACCTTAGGTCTGCGAGAGTGGCGGAACTGGCAGACGCGCTGGACTTAGGATCCAGTGGAGTCATCCGTGGGGGTTCGACTCCCCCCTCTCGCACCAAGAGAGATGTCCCGATGAAAGTTACGGTCAAAGAAGAACCAGCCTGGCGCCGAGTACTCGACATCGAGGTCGATGCCGACGTCGTTTCCCGCGAGCTGGACCGGGTGGTGGACGAGTTCCGGCGCCGTATGGTCTTGCCCGGCTTCCGGAAGGGCCATGTGCCCTCGGATCTCGTCCGCAAGCAGATGAGCGGGGACCTGGAGAGCGAAGTGCTGCGCCGCGTGCTTCCTCAGGCGTTTTCCGACGCGGTGCGAGACCGCTCATTGAAGCCGATCGGCGACCCGACCCTGACCAACCTCCGGTATGCGCCGGGAGAGCCCCTGTCCTTCACCGCCACCATCGAAGTGGTGCCGCAGGTGGAGGTCTCCGGGTATCAAGGGCTCAAGTTGACCAAAGAAGAGCGGGAGATCAGGGATGAAGATCTGAACGCGATCATGGATCAGCTTCGGGATCAAAACGCGGACCTGGAAGACGTGGACCGGCCGGCCCAAGGCGGAGACATCGTCACGATTCGTTACCACGAAACGCCGGAAGGAGAGGCGCCCGCCGGTGAATCCCACGAGGTCGCTCTGACCTTGGGTAGCCAGCACACGCCGCCCGCATTCAACGAGGCACTTTTGGGCGCGGTCCTGGGAGATATGAAAAAGATCCCGCTTACCTATCCGCCGGACCATCCTGATCAAGATTTGGCCGGAAAGACGGTCGTGTTTCATGTGACCGTCATGAAAATCCAGGAAAAGATATGGCCGGCATTGGACGATACTTTCGCGAGCAAGGTCTTGGAGACCGAGGGGGCCACTCTGGAAGACCTGAGGACGCGGGTCCGGCTCCGGCTCGAGGTGGAAGGCCGTCTGGCCGGCACCCGGGATTTGGAGCGCAAGCTCTTGAACCGGCTTTTGGAGCTCAACCCGTTCGAGGTGCCGCAGAGTCTCGTCGATGCGACCCTGGAGCGGATCCTCGAGGACGCGCGTCGTGAAAATGGGGCGTTGCCTCCCGACGAGGAGGAGCGGGTGCGAGAGGCGTATCGGGCCGGCGTAGAGCGACGGTACCGGACCGACATCCTGCTCGAGGCGGTGGGGCAGAAAGAAGGCATCGAGGTGACGGAAGAGGACCTCGACCGTGAGATCGAGTCCTTCGCCGAGTCCGAAAAAAAGCAGCCGGCTCAGGTCAAGGCCGAGATCAAAAAGAACGAGGGACTCGATCGTCTCCGGGATGAATTGTTTCGCCGCCGTGTGATAGATAAACTAGTGGAGTTGGCCGAGGTGACGGTGGTGAAAACCGCCCCCGGCCCGAGTGAGGAGGCGACTTAATGGCACTGGTACCGATCGTGGTCGAGCAGTCGGCGCGCGGCGAACGCGCGTACGACATCTATTCGCGCCTGCTCAAGGATCGCATCATCTTCATGGGTACGGTCATCGACGACGTCGTGGCCAATCTCATCATTGCGCAGATGCTTTTCCTCGAGGCGGAAGATCCGGACAAGGACATCCATCTTTACATCAACAGCCCGGGCGGGTCGGTGACGGCGGGCATGGGCATCTATGACACCATGCAGTTCATCAAGCCCGACGTAGCCACGACGTGCATGGGGCAGGCGGCCAGCATGGCCGCGGTGCTCTTGGCAGCGGGGGCCAAGGGGAAGCGCTCCATCCTTCCCAATGGGCGGGTCATGATTCATCAGCCCCTTGGCGGAAGTCAGGGCCAAGCTTCGGACATGGAGATTTATACTAAGGAGATCCTGGTCATCCGGGATCGGCTCAACCGGATTCTTGTTCACCATACCGGACAAGATCTCAAACGGCTTGAAAGGGACACGGACCGTAATTTCTTCATGTCGGCCGACCAGGCCAAGGAATACGGCATCGTGGACGAGGTCATCGCTAAGCGGGGAAAGACTTAGACCGATAACTGAGCGGCGGTTAGCGACGTCCGGGGCGAAGCGGGCGCGCGACGCGGCAAGGAAAGGTGCATGAAGAAACGCATTTCGACCCCGCATCCCATCAAGTGCTCGTTCTGTGGCCGCGGCCAAGACGAGGTCAGCCGGCTCGTGTCCGGTCCCTCCGTCTACATTTGCAGCGAGTGCATCAAGCTTTGTAACGACATCTTGGATGGGGAGGCCGATCGCGACCTGCCGGTGGGCCGAGAGGGCTTACCCAAACCCTCCGAGATCAAGCACATTCTCGACGAGTACGTGATCGGGCAGCACGAAGCCAAGAAGACCTTGGCCGTGGCGGTCTACAACCACTACAAGCGCATCTTCAGCCCGCCCATCAAGGAAGAGGTGGAGCTGGAGAAGTCGAACATCTTGCTGATCGGGCCGACCGGTACCGGGAAGACGCTCTTGGCGCAGACCTTGTCCAAGATCCTCAAGGTGCCGTTCTCGATCATCGATGCCACGTGTCTCACCGAAGCGGGTTACGTGGGCGAGGACGTGGAGAATATTTTGGTCCGGCTGCTTCAGGCGGCGGACTTCAATTTGGTGAACGCCGAGCACGGGATCGCCTACATCGACGAGATCGACAAGATCTCGCGGAAGAGCGAGAACCCCTCCATTACCCGCGACGTGTCCGGGGAGGGCGTGCAGCAGGCGTTGCTCAAGATTCTCGAAGGCACGATCGTAAACGTCCCTCCCCAGGGCGGACGCAAACATCCGCAGCAGAAGTACATCGAGGTGAACACGAAGGACATTCTGTTCATTTGTGGTGGTGCGTTCGAAGGGTTGGACAAGATCATCGAGCGGCGGGTAGGACGGAAGGGATTGGGATTCGGCGCGGAGATCAAGAGCCGCAGCGAGCGCAATGCCGGCGAGATCCTGTCCGAGGCCGAGCCCGAAGATCTGTTGCGTTACGGGTTGATTCCGGAGTTGGTCGGCCGGTTGCCGGTCATGGCGACGTTGGAGAGCTTGGATCAATCGGCGATGTTGGAAATTTTGACCAAGCCTCGGAACGCCATCACCAAGCAGTACCGCAAGTTCTTTGACATGGAAGGGGTGGATTTGACGTTCAGTCAGGGCGCGTTGGAAGCGGTGGCCAAAGTCGCGTTGTCCCGCGGCACCGGCGCTCGCGGGTTGCGCGCCGTGCTCGAGGAAGCGATGCTGGACGTCATGTACGACATCCCCTCCCAGGAAGGTGTCGAGTCGGTGCAAATCACCGAGGACGTGATCACCAAGAACGCGCCTCCCGCGATCACCCACGTTCGGGAAAACAAGCGGCGGGGAGCGTGAGAGCGATGCCTCACGCCGCGGGGCGCTGAGCCCCCCGCCCATGCAGAACGAACGCGACGAAGAAATCGTCCAGATCGACGACAAACTTCCGTTATTGCCGCTTCGCGATGTGGTGTTGTTCCCCCATATCACCGTTCCGCTCTTGGTGGGACGCGTTGCCTCCGTCAACGCGATCGAGGAAGCGGTGGCCGGGAATCGGATCCTGTTTGCCACCGCCCAGAAGCGCCCCGATGTGGTGGATCCTCAGAAAGAGGATTTGTACCGGTTAGGTACCGTTGTCCGGGTGCTGCAGTTGTTCCGGTTGCCGGATGGGACGATGCGGGTGCTGGTGGAGGGATTGCATCGCGCGCGTGTGCGGCGGTTTCTGTCGGCCGACGATTACGTGATGGCGCGGGTGGAGATGATCGGCGAGGAACCGGCGGCCGGCCCGGAAATTGAAGCGTTGATGCGGTCGGTGTCGGCGGCGTTCAACGAATATGTGCATCTCAATCGCCGCATCTCCGACGAAGTGCTATTGACGGTGAACAACTTGACCGACACCGCGGCGTTTGCGCACACCGTAGCCAACCACCTCCAGGTCAAGGTCTCGGCCAAGCAGGAGATCCTGGAGCTGGATTCGGTGCGGGAGCGGTTGGGCCATTTGAGCCGGGTGTTGCATTCCGAGCTCGAGATCGTGAAGCTCGAGCGCAAGATCGAAGGCCAGGTCCGCTCGCAGGTTCACAAGAACCAAAAAGAGTTTTATTTGAACGAGCAGCTCAAGGCCATCCGCAAGGAACTTGGGTTTCAGAACGAGTTCACGGGCGAGATCGAAGAGCTGGAACGGCAGATCAAGAAGTCGAAGATGCCCAAGGAAGTGCGGGAGAAGGCGGAGAAGGAGCTCGACCGCCTGGGCAAGATGTCCTTCATGTCGCCCGAGGCGACGGTTTTAAGAACGTATCTGGACTGGCTGGTCACGGTGCCGTGGAAGAAGCGCACCCCGGATAATTTGGATCTGATCGCGGTGCGGAAGATCATGGACGAGGATCACTTCGGGTTGAAGAAGGTGAAGGAACGGATCCTCGAGTATCTGGCCGTGGTGAAGCTGTCTGGGCATATTCGCGGTCCGATCCTGTGCTTCGTGGGTCCCCCCGGAGTGGGGAAGACGTCGCTGGGGACCTCGATCGCGCGATCGATGAACCGCAAGTTCGTGCGCATGTCGTTGGGTGGGGTGCGGGACGAGGCGGAGATCCGCGGTCATCGGCGCACCTATATCGGTTCCATGCCGGGCCGGATCATCCAGGCGATGAAGCGGGCCGGAGTCGTGAATCCGTTGATCTTGCTGGATGAGGTAGACAAGCTGGGCGCGGACTGGCGCGGGGATCCCGCGGCCGCGTTGCTGGAGGTTTTGGATCCCGAGCAAAACACCTCGTTCAACGATCACTATCTGGAAGTGGATTACGATTTGTCGCAGGTGTTGTTCGTTACCACTGCCAATCATACGTCGACGATTCCCCCGGCCTTGATCGATCGCATGGAGATTCTGCAGCTGCCTGGTTATTTGCTGGACGAAAAGATCTCGATCGCGGAGCAGTTCCTGTTGCCCAAGCAAAAGGAGCGAAACGGGCTGGCGCCGGGTGACCTGGTGATGAGCGAGGCGACGGTCCGCACGATCGTGAACGGATATACGCGTGAGGCGGGCGTACGGAATCTGGAGCGCGAGTTGGGCGCGGTGTCGCGGAAGGTGGCGCGAAAGAAGGCCGAGGGCACGGCGAAATTGCCCGTCCGCGTACTGCCGGCCGCGATTGGACAGTACTTGGGCCCGCCGCGGTTTTTGGAAAGCCCGTTGGAACGGCGTTATCGGGTGGGCGTTGCCAACGGATTGGCGTGGACCGAAGCCGGCGGCGATCTGATGACCATCGAAGTCACGATCGTTCCGGGTAAGGGGAACTTGAACCTGACCGGAAAACTCGGCGAAGTCATGCGCGAGTCCGGCGTCGCGGCCATGACCTACGCGCGGAAGAACGCGGAGGATTGGGGTCTCGACAAGTGGTTCTATCAGGAGCAAGACACACACATTCACGTCCCGGAAGGCGCGATTCCAAAGGATGGACCGTCGGCGGGGATCACGATGGCGACGGCGTTGGTGTCGGCGTTGACCGGCGTGCCCACAAAGCCCGAAGTGGCCATGACGGGTGAGATCACGTTGCGCGGGACGGTGCTGCCGATCGGTGGATTGACGGAGAAGGTGGTGGCCGCCAAGCAGGCGGGCGCCAAGATCATCATCATTCCCAAGGGGAATGGGAAGGATCTCACCGAAATCCCGGCCAATGTGAAGAAGGG
>Ga0070704_100002117_pt1 | contig 11047 bp, 8 predicted proteins | sample KBSK5252metaG_FD_65467 | JGI IMG/M metagenome (GOLD analysis project Ga0070704, IMG submission 65467) | Corn, switchgrass and miscanthus rhizosphere microbial communities from Kellogg Biological Station, Michigan, USA - KBS K5-25-2 metaG | ecosystem: Host-associated > Plants > Roots >... | reverse complement strand
AGGAGCGAGGACGCACTTGAGGCCATGCGAGCGGATGGGGTCGAGCGCGCGGTCGCGTTCACCCAGTATCCTCAGTTCTCCTGCGCCACCACCGGGTCCAGTCTCAACGATCTCTGGCGGGCCGTCGATCGGCTGAAGCTCCGCGACCTCTTTACCTGGAGCATTCTGGACCGCTGGCCGGTATACGATGGATTCATCGATGCGGTAGCGGGGACGGTGCGGGAGGGGTTGCACGAGTTTTCCCCGGAGGACCGGGAGAGGGTGGTGCTCCTGTTCAGCGCGCACTCGTTGCCGATGCGGTTCGTGAACCGGGGAGATCCCTACCCGCCCGAAATCGGTGCCAGCGTGGAGCAGGTGATGAGGCGGCTTGGCTATTCTCACCCGCACGTGCTGGCCTACCAATCAAAGGTTGGGCCGGTCGAGTGGCTCAAGCCCGGCACCGCCTGGGTCATCGAGCAGCTGGCCGCTCGGGGCCACCAGCACGTACTCGTGATCCCGATCGCCTTCACCAGTGACCACATCGAAACGCTGTCGGAGATCGACCGGGAATACAGCCACCTGGCCGCACGTCTTGGCATCGCTCACTTCCGCAGGGCGCCGGCTTTGAACGACCGCCCCGCATTCTTGGATGCCCTCGCCAGTCTGGTGGGAGAGCACCTGGCGTCGGGCGAGGCGCACAGTGCGGCGTATTCGGTGCGTTGCGCGGGTTGCGTCAATCCCGCCTGCCGCGCCATCGTCAACCCGGTCGGAGCAGCCACCGTGCAAGACTGACGGGGCACCTGAGCAGCGGGCGCCCGTCTTCGACTCACATTCAAATACGGTTTTGCGCGCGCTAGAGGTTCTGCCTGATCTTCTGGCTGGCTGGATAGAGGAGGCGGCGCACTAACCGGCTTGCCATTCGACGGACCACTTCACGTTCCTCAGCGGACAACGTCTCCAGCTCGGCCAGCGCTCGCTCAGCCTCTTCTTCTGCCAGTCGCTCGCCCAGCGAATGAAGCTCGGCCAAATGTGGGGCGGCTGCCCGGATCCGGAGCGTCCGCCCAAACCGCGTGATCGCATCGCGAATAATGGCCTCGGCCTCCTCGATCGACGGAGCGGCGCCGGAGACTGCCGGACAGTGCTCCAGCCGAAGGTCATCGAGATCGAACAGGCGAACACCAGGTACGTCGCGAGCCAGTGGATCGACATTGCGTGGAAGCGCCAGGTCCAGCACAACGATGGGGTTCCCACCGCGTGACTCCGACGCCGCGGCGAGGAGGGCTGCCTCGAGCACTGGCTGCGGCGCGGCGGTCGCGGCAATGACCACGTCCGCTCGAACCAGCTCGGTCGGCAACGCCTCCCATGAAACCGTTTCCGCTCCCCGACTGCTCGCCAGTGTCTCGGCGCGGTGCGCCGTTCGGTTGGCGACGACCAGCGTGCTGTACGGGTGGGACTCGAGCCCGCGTAGAACCCCGTCGGCAACCTCGCCGGCGCCCAAGAGCAAGAGCCGCCGATCTGCAAGGGAGCCGCTCCAGCAGAGTGCCGCTTGCGCGAGTGCCGCCGACGCGACGGAACCGGGATGGCGGCCGAGCGCGGTCTCCCGTCGTACGCGGCGTCCGGTTGTCAGGGCAGCGGTTACCGCCGCATCGAGCTGCCACGTCGTCGTGCCCACCGCCTGCGCCTGCTCGTGCGCCCGCCGCAGTTGACCCAGGATCTCGTACTCCCCCATGACCTGCGAGTCGAGCCCGGACGCCACCCGGAAGAGGTGATTCACTGCCGCCAGGCCGTCCCGCCGATAGACCGTGCCAGCGTCGAGCATGATACCCTGCTTGCGGGCCAGGCCGAGCAGGCTCGCGTGCTGGTCGTCGTCACCCCACCAGTAGAGCTCCAGGCGATTGCACGTCGCGAGCACCATCAACGACCGCTCCGCGCGAAGTTCGCGCTCGAGCCAGGACGCGATCTCGTCCGCCGTCAATGCCAACTGCTCACGGACGGCGACGGACGCCGTGTGGTGGCTGACACCGACGATGTGAAAGGGGAGTGGAGTGGACACGCACGTACACTACCGTATGCGCGACAAAAAGGGCAATCCGGTATGCGCGGAGGGGGCCTCCGTATTGCTACGGAGGCCCCCTCTTTTCCTGCGCGTCGAGCCGGCTGCCGCTTAGCTGACCTTGACCGGAATCTCCCGGGGGCGCGCCCGCTCGGCCTTCGGCAGAACGACGCTCAGAACGCCCGCCTCGACCTTGGCCTCGATCTTCTCTGGATCCACGGTGTTGGGAAGAGCGAAGGCGCGCTCGAAGACGCCGTAGGTCCGCTCATACCGATGCAGCCGCTCGGTCTTCTCCTCCGCAGTCTGCTTCTTCTCTCCGCGAATCGTCAGGACGTTGTTCTCGATCGAGAGCTGCACATCCTGCGGGTTGACGCCGGGGATCTCGGCGACGATCCTGACCGCGTCCTTATCCTCGAACACGTCGGTAGCGGGGATCCAGGTCGAGGTAATGTTGCCGAAGTCCGCCGACTGCGACGGCCAGGTGCCAAACGCCTCATCGAGCAGGCTGTTCAGGCGTCGCAGGCTCTGCAGCGGGCCGACGCTCCGCCGAGAGGTGGTGAGGTACATCTTTCTATCCTCCAGAAGACAGGGGTTTGTGACAGTCTGGCGACCGGCTCAACCGATCGACGCCGGTGACATTTGCAGCGGACGTGCCGATTCAGAGCCACCCAATTCCGGCCAAAGTGGCGGGCGGCAAGCTGCTAAGCGTTGTTTCCGAGCGAAGGAGTCTGCAAAATTGGCCGAGGGGGGCGGATCCGCTTAGCCAAGACGGCGGGATGCTAGGAAGGGGCTTTTCGAAGGATCTCAGCGGGCTGACCCAGTTCCTCACTTCCGCCCGAACAGTCTTCCAAACACACCGGTGGGCCCCACAGCCGAGGCAAACGCGGCGCCGAGCTCGTTCATTGATTTCTGGCGCTGGGCCGGCTCGACGGCGAGCGCGCGGACGATGACGTCTTCCAGTTTGGCGGGGAGATCGGGTCGGACCGCCCGCAGCCGTGTGGGCTCGCCTTTGAGCCGGGCGAGCATCATCTCCTGAGGCGTCTTACCCGCAAAGGGCAACCTTCCGGTGAACATCTCGAAGGCGAGCACGCCGAGCGCGTAGACGTCGCTGCGGCCGTCGAGGGGTTTGCCCCGGATCTGCTCGGGACTCATGAACTCCGGCGTCCCCAACACGATACCTGTTTGGGTCAGCTTCACTACCTCCGGCTCGGCCCGCCGTTCCTTCGCCAATCCAAAGTCCATCACTACCGCGCGGAGACCACCCGGAGCGGCTCGGTCGGGCACCAGCATCACGTTCTCGGGCTTGAGGTCCCGATGCACGATGCTGAGACCGTGCGCATGCTCGAGCCCCCGGCACATCTGGACCAGGAGTGGAATTGCATCGTCGATGTCCATCGCACCGCGACGAATCTCGTGGTCGCTGAGCGGCTCACCCGGGAGATACGGCATCACCAAATAGATCAGCGGATGCGGTGTTTCGCCGAAGCCGAGAATGGGACAGACGTTGGGGTGGGAGAGCCGCATGGCGATCGCAGCTTCGCGCCGTAGCCGCTCTACCGAGGCGGGGTCGCGACTCAGCTTGGGGGACAGCACTTTGAGCGCGACCTTTTGCCCGGACGCGATCTCCTGGCCGAGGTAGACGTATGACATGCCGCCCTCGCCCAGCCGGCGATCGACCAGGTAGTTCTCTCCGAGTGTCTGTCCCGTGAGGCTGCTGTAGAGCGGATCGGCCGGCTCGGCTGCCTTCTCGACAGCCCGTACCTTGGCGGTGTTGGCGCCGTCGTCCGGTGCCGGGGCGACCTCAACCAGCGGAGTTCCGTCGCGCGGACAGAAGCGCGCCGGGGCGGCGTAGTTCGTGTGGCAGCGAGGGCAGCGGCGGTTGCTCAATCGCTGAAGCGGTTTCGGCCGTCGGACTTGGCTCGATACAGGTGACTGTCGGCAAGCTTGAGCAGAGACTGGCCGTCAGTGACGCGGGCGTCGGGATAGGAAGCCATCCCCACGCTGATGGTGACTCGGACTGCATGTCCCGCGTCCCCGAAGTCATACGTCGCGACCCGGCGCAGAATGCGCTCGGCGAAGTTTCGCGATTCGGCGACCGTGGTTTCGGGCAGGAGCACGACGAACTCCTCTCCCCCATAGCGGGCCAGAATATCCACCGAACGCTGCTCCCGCTTGAGCAGGTTCGCGAGCTGCTTCAAGACCTTGTCGCCCACGAGGTGTCCGTGGGTGTCGTTGATGTGTTTGAAATTGTCGATGTCGATCATCATCGCCGTGAGCCGCGTCGCATAGCGGGCGGCACGATCCATTTCCTGCTCCAGCTTCTGCATCAATGCACGCCGATTGTACACGGCGGTCAGAGGATCGGTCTCGGCCAGGCGCCGCAGCTGCTCCTGTCCGAGCACGGCGTGCTCCAGATCGTAGGCCTTCTCCAGAGCGGCGACCGCCGACCGGATCACCTGGCCGGAGAACTCCAGGTCGTGATCAGTGAGCGGTCCGTCGTCCGACGTTGTCCGAAGGAAGAACACGCCTGCAGGATGGTCCTTGAGCGAGAAGGCAATGCAGATCGCCGATCGGGTGGGCACCGCCCGGCCTTCCGCCTCCCAAGCGTCGCGCACCTCACGATAGAGCGGATCGGTGCACACGTCGCGGGCAAGCACGGTCTCGCCCGTCGTGAGGCAATGATGGATCTCCGGGTACCGCCGCAGATCGATCGGCAAGTTGTGCAGGCTGGGATTTTCGTACGCCGCTACGACCGTGCCGGTGTGTTCCTCCGGGCCGGTGAGAATGATCGAGCAGCGCGAGATATTCAGCGCCTGGGCGACCCGACGAACCAGGATCTGGTAGATCTCGTCCGGCTTGAGGGACTCCGTGACCTCGGTCATGATGTCCATCATGGCCGAACGGCTCCGTGCCTCGAGGCGAGCCTGATTCAGCTGCCGCCCCACCCGAAGCTGTGCCTTCACCCGGGCGAGCAGCTCCTTCATTCGGAAGGGCTTCGGGATGAAGTCGCTGGCGCCGAGCCCCAGGGAGCGCACCGTGGCCTCCTCGGGCGGCATCGACGAGATCATGAGAACCGGAAGGTCCTTGAACCGATCGTCCCCTTTGAGACGGCCCAGCAGCTCGAGGCCATCCACCTTCGGCATCATGATGTCGAGCAGGATCAGGTCGAACGGCTCGGTTTCGAGCCGCTCCAGCAGATGCTCGCCGCCCGGCACCGTGGTGACGTCGTAACCGTTTTCCTTGAGGATCCACCACAAGGTGCGGGAGAGGGCGGGATCATCGTCGGCGACGAGAATCTTGGGAGCAGGGCTCATGCGCTTTCGTGCACCAGTCGGTCGAAGAGGGCCGGGTCGACGTTCCCGCCGGTCGCCACGGCCACCACGGATCCTTCGCCGCTAACGCGGCCGGCGAGCAGCGCAGCCGTAGTCACCGCGCCGGATGGTTCCACCACAACTTGGGCTTGCTGGTAAAGATGCCTGACTGCGAGCCCGATCTCCACCTCGGTCACCCGAACGGCCTCACGAACGACGGGACGGATGACCTGCCAGGTCAGGTTCCCGATGGCCTGGGTCAGCAGTCCGTCCGCGACACTCTCCGTTCGTTCGAGGGCGACCGGCTTTCCATGCGCCAGAGCTGCGGAGAGCTTGGCGGCCCCTTCGGGCTCCACGCCGATCAACCGCACCGAGGGCTTAAGAGCTGACACCGCGGCAGCGACCCCCGCGAGCAACCCTCCGCCTCCGGTTGGAACCAGAATGATTTCGACATCCGGCGCATCTTCCAGAATCTCGAGCCCACAGGTGGCTTGTCCGGCGATCACGTCGGGGTGGTCAAAGGGCGGCACAAAGTTGAGTCCCTCGGCCGCCGCCATCGCTTCGGCTCGGTCCCCCTGCTCCGCCGACCGAGTCCGGCCGGCGAAGACCACCTCGCCGCCCACCTCTCGCACGGCCTCGACCTTCCTCCGGGCGGCAGACTCCGGCATTACCACGACGGCCCGCACCCCAAACGCCCTGGCGCTCCAGGCAAGCGCGAAGCCGTGATTTCCGCTGGAGGCGGTGACCAGCCCGGATTGACGACGGTCGCCCAAGCGGGCTACGGCAGTGTACGCGCCGCGGAGCTTGAACGCGCCGATCGGCTGTAGCTGCTCGCACTTGAGCCGCACCGTTCGGCCCGCGACCGGAACTTCCAGGAGAGGAGTTCGGACCACGACCCCCGCAAGCGTGCGGGCGGCCTCACGAATGTCCTCCAGCGACGGACCCAGGCGCCTCAGTCCTCGGCGCTCGGCGTTGCTTCCTCGCCGGCCGGCTCGTCGGTCCCGCTCTCGTCTTCCTTCACCACCCGGGCAACGTCGACCACGGCATCGCCCGACCCGAGGTTCATTACCTTGACGCCCTGGGTGTTCCGGCCGATGACCCGGATACCCTCGACCGGCACCCGGATGATGATCCCATGGCGGGTGATCATCATGAGCTCGTCGTCGGGCTGCACTTCCTTGAGCGCCACACAGGCGCCGGTCTTGTCGGTGACCTTGAACGTGATGATCCCCTTGCCGCCCCGCTTCTGGACCCGGTACTCGCTCAACTCACTGCGTTTACCGAATCCGTGCTCGCTCACCACCAGCAGCGTCGCGTCGCGCCGGATGACCACCATACCGATCACGGCATCGCTCTTCTCCAGCTCGATGCCCTTCACGCCGGTCGCGACCCGGCCCATGTCCCGGACGTCGCCCTGGTGGAACCGGATGCTCATCCCCTCGCGGGTGGCCAAGACCACGTCGCTGGTGGTGTCGCAGATCTGGGCGTCGATCAGCTCATCGCCCTCTTCCACGTTGATAGCCCGGATGCCGGTGTTGCGGACGTTGCTGTACTCCGAGAGCGCGGTCTTCTTGACGGTGCCCTGGCGGGTGGCGAAGAGAATGAACTGATCCGGTGCGAACTCCCGCACCGGAACCAGTGCGGCGATCTGCTCCCCGGGCTTGATCGAGATGCAGTTGACGATCGGCTTGCCCCGCGCCGCCCGGCCGGCCTGAGGGATCTCGTGCACCTTGAGCCAGTAGAGTTGCCCGTTGTTGGTGAAGACTAGCAGATAGTCGTGGGTGCTCGCGATGAACAGGTGCTCGACCCAGTCGTCTTCCTTCAGGTCCGCCCCGTTGAGCCCACGACCGCCGCGCCGCTGCCGCCGATAGGTGGAGATCGAGATCCGCTTGATATAGCCGGTGTGGGAGATGGTGATGACCATGTCCTCTTCGGCGATCAGGTCCTCGACCGTGAACTCGCCCTGGTCGGCCACGATCTCGGTCCGCCGGTCATCGCCGAACTTCTCTGCGATGTCCGCCATCTCGCTCTTGAGGATCGTCATCCGCTTGGGCTTGGACGCAAGAATGCTCTTGAGCTCCTTGATGGTGGCGCGGACTTCTTTGAGCTCGGCCTCGAGCTTTTCAATTTCGAGCCCGGTGAGCTTGGCGAGGCGCATGTTGAGGATCGCGTCGCTCTGCTTTTCTGAGAGGCCGAACCGCTTGCGCAGCCTGGCGTCGGCGTCGGGCACGTCTTTCGATTTGCGGATGATGTCGACCACATCGTCGATGTTGTCGACCGCGATCTTCAGGCCTTCGAGGATGTGCTCGCGGGCTTCCGCCGCCTCGAGGTCGAACCGGGTACGGCGGACGATGATGTCGTGCCGATGCTCGACGAACCGCTCCAGCAGCTGCTTGAGGTTCATCACCTTCGGCGCGCCGTGATCCAGCGCCAGCATGATGACGCCGAAGGTGGACTGCATCGCGGTATGCTTGTAGAGCTGATTCAGCACGACGTTGGGGTTGGCGTCGCGCTTGAGCTCCACCACGATCCGCATGCCGTCCTTGTCGGACTCGTCGTTGACCCCGCTGATCCCCTCCAGCTTTTTCTCGACCGCGAGCTCGGCGATCGACTTGACCAGATTCTCCTTGTTGACCTGATACGGAATCTCGGTCACGACGATCTGGTACCTTCCGCTCGACGCTTTCTCCTCGATCTGGGCCCGGGCCCGCATGACGACACGGCCGCGCCCGGTCTCGTACGCTTCCTTGATCCCCTCGCGGCCGTAGATGTAGGCCCCGGTGGGAAAGTCCGGCCCCTTGATCATCTTGCGAAGATCGGCGATGGACGCTTCCGGTTCGTCCACCAGGAGTTCCACCGCTTTCGCAACCTCACGGAGATTGTGCGGGGGGATGTTGGTTGCCATCCCGACAGCGATGCCGCTCGAGCCGTTGACGAGTAGGTTGGGGATCTTGGATGGGAGAACCGTCGGCTCCTGGAGCCGATCGTCGAAGTTGGGCTGAAAGTCGACTGTGTTCTTGTCGATGTCCTCCAGCATCGCGATGGCGACCGGAGTGAGGCGTGCCTCGGTGTACCGATAAGCCGCAGCGGGGTCTCCATCGACCGAGCCGAAGTTCCCCTGTCCATCGATCAATGGATTCCGAAGGGAGAACTCCTGCACCATGCGGACGAGCGCGTCATACACGCTGGCGTCGCCATGCGGGTGGTACTTGCCGAGAACGTCGCCCACCACGGTTGCCGACTTTTTGTAAGGCCGGCCCGGCACAAGGCCCAATTCGTTCATCGCGTACAGGATGCGGCGATGCACCGGCTTGAGCCCGTCGCGCACGTCGGGCAGCGCGCGGGAGACGATGACGCTCATCGAGTAGTTGATGAACGACTGCTGCATCTCTTCCTCGATGAGTCGAGGCAGGATGCGCTCGCGAGAGTTGGGAGCGGTCATGAGTGGATCGGGGTGGCGAGAAGCGAGAGCAGCCCCACGATGGCTGCGGCACGCTCCAAATATACCCCGGAACGGCAGGCGGCCGCAATCGCGGCCGCTGACTTCAAATGATTGTGGTGCTTGGTGTTAGGCTAGGATCACGCGAGGCTCTGGCCGGACCAGGAGAACCGTGGCGGCGCCCCGGCCCACGAGCCGCTCCGCCACCGCTTCGACAACCTTCCCAATGCACCGCCCCTGCTTGTCGCGCAGGCATTCAACCTTGCCGGTTTTGGCCGACGCTGGCGGCCGTGTTTGCGCCAACCGCATGAGTCCTCTCGTTGAGCGGTTACGGAACTGAGATGCCCTGAGCCGGGGATTGGTTGCGCCCGGCCGGTCCATACGCAACTCTCTTGCGAGCTTGGGTGTCAGACCACCGACGCCTGGGGACGCGTCGCAACCCTCGAGCGGAGACCGGTGGACGACCGACTTCTGATCGCCCGTGTACAGGCCGGTGACGCGACCGCCGCGCGCGAGTTGTACGACGCGCACGTCGACCGGGTCTACCGGATGGTGTATCGCATCGCCGGAGATCCCGACCAGGCAAAGGATTACACCCAGGAGGCGTTCATCCGGGTGTTCGAGCGGCTGGGCCACTTTCGCGGCGATTCCTCGCTCGGAACCTGGATCTGCGCGGTCGCGCTGTCGGTGGCCCTCAATGGGTTGCGCAAGGTACGGCGGCTTCGGACCCGTGAGGTGGGCCTGGACGGGGCTGTGGAGCTGGGCGCGACACCGCGGGAAGCGGAGCCAGACCTGAAGATCCGCCTGGCCCGGGCCATAGACGATCTCCCCGAGGGATACCGCTCCGTCTTTCTGATGCACGACGTGGAAGGTTACACCCACGAGGAGATCGGCCAGATGCTGGGAGTGCAGCCGGGGACGTCAAAAGCACAACTGTCTCGTGCCCGAGCGAAGCTGAGGCAGAGGCTGGCTGATTTCGCCAAGGGATGACGACACCATGATGCTGGACAAAGACGACGAGCCTCTCGAACCCGAGCTCCGGGACGCGGCGAGCGCGTACCATCGGCCGCCCGAGCCACCGCGAGAGCAGATGTGGGCGGAGATCGCGGCCCGGCGCGCAGCCTCCGGCACACCCCGGGTTGGTGCTCGCCCGCGCCGCTTTCTCATTTGGGCGGCAGGGATCGCGGCCGTGCTTGCGATTGGGGTTGCCATCGGGCGCCTCACGATCCGAGCGCCGATCGTCCCACCGACGCTCCCCGCGTCCAACCCGATCGCGACCAACGCTCCCAGAGAAGACGCCACAGCGTATCGCGTCGCAACGGCGGAGCACCTAGGCCAGGCAGAGGCCTTTCTCACGCTGTTCAAGGCGTCCGTTCGGCAGGGACGGCAGGAGCAGCTCGCTTCGGCCACAGCGCGGCAATTGCTCGCGACGAACCGGCTCCTGCTCGACTCGCCTGCTGCGGTGGACCCCAAACTCAAGCTCCTGCTGCAGGACCTTGAGCTGGTCCTGGTCCAGATCGCCCAACTCGAGCCCGCGCATCGCAGCGAGGACGTTCGGTTGATCACCAACGGGCTGGAAAATGGCATGCTGGTGCGGCTGCGGGCGGCGGTGCCCGCCGGCGCAGGTGCGACCTCTCGGCAAGGAGCGCTGTGAAATGGCTTGGGATTTTTGCTGGTTCACGCCTCTCGTGGCAGCGATGCTGGCCGCAGCGCCGTGCGGGGTGGGACCCTCGGCAGACTGCGGGTTGCGCACCGTACCACCGGCTCCGACCCAGCAGGCGGACCCGGCGGATTCCGTGTATCGAGCGGCGCGAGCCGCGTTGAGCCGGCGGGAATACCGGCAGGCGGCGCAGCTCTTCGCGTCTATCGAGACCCGGTTTCCCAAGTCGCAATACGCTGCGGATGCCCGTTACTGGCAGGCATTCTCGCTTTATCGCTTCGGCAGCGACGAGAGCCTGCGCCAAGCGTTGGGCACACTACGGGTTCAACGGCAGCGGTATCCGGCGGCGGCAACCAAGGGCGATGCGGCGGCACTCGAACGCCGGATCCAGGGGGAGCTGGCACGGCGCGGTGACCCCGAGGCCGCGGCCGAAATTGCGGCGGCAGCTCAGCTCGTCGCCGCACCACCAGCCCCTCCAGCGCCGCCGGCACCCCCGGCGCCGCCCGCGCCGCCAGCGCCACCCCGTCCCCCGAAACCACCAATGGCGACTGGGCCCGGCGGCGTGACCTCGCACGGCGGCTGTACCGAAGACGATGACGACATCA
>Ga0070704_100002116_pt1 | contig 11054 bp, 9 predicted proteins | sample KBSK5252metaG_FD_65467 | JGI IMG/M metagenome (GOLD analysis project Ga0070704, IMG submission 65467) | Corn, switchgrass and miscanthus rhizosphere microbial communities from Kellogg Biological Station, Michigan, USA - KBS K5-25-2 metaG | ecosystem: Host-associated > Plants > Roots >... | reverse complement strand
CAAACAGCCCGCTCGAGGCTTGTCCGCTAATCAGATCGAATGCGCGCTCATATCCATGATGGCCGGGAGCCTATGAGCTCCACCCAAAGGCCGGATACATTGGTGCGAGACCAGAATGCTCCAGGTTCACCGATTTCTCTTGCGACGCACCGCCGGTCCATACATTCGGGTCACGAGTTCGCCTGCCCCACACCCTGCCCCGACGGAGCAAGTGCTTCCGCAACCAGACGGAATCGCTGCGGTGCCGCGAACGGGGCAAAGGTGCCAAAAGCAGAAGTCGTACTTGCTCGGAAGCATGCGATGTGCTGTCACACGTCATGGACTACGATGATCTTCGATGGTCGCGCATGCGTGGTCAGCTCTGCACTGCCGGACAAAAAGCAGCCATGACGATTGCCTGGCGGTTCGCGATTGCAGCGGCGCTGCTGCTGCCGCTGTCCGTCGTGGCATGGGCGCAGGACGAGTTGCTCAAGGATGTCCGCAGCCTGCCGCCCCACCTGCACTCCGTGCATTCCGGCGGGTACTGGGAACACGGCAACCAGGACGGTTTCTACCGCATCGTCGTAATGGCTGGCGGTTTCGAGCACGTGATCGCGCGGCTCTATGTGCAGTGGGTCTCGACCGACCAGGGTACACGCGACTACAAGATCATTCGCACCGTCAACGTCACCGAGTTCAACGGCGGCGGTGCGTCAGTCATCCAACCCGCGTTGCGGTTCACGCCGGGCGCGAAGAACCTACAGGTCGCGCTGGCGGTCACATGGCGCGACGGAAAGACGGAGAAGCGAGCGCTGACGGTGATGCCTGATGGTCGCTACACACTCAAGTGAGGGCGGCGGCAAGCATTGATCAGGGCCTCATCGACAAGAACACGCCCGCGCCCGCGGATTTCAGCCGCGACTTCTTCAATCGAACTGCCCCACTTTCGCTTGGGCGAACGGCAGATTCGGATCAATTCCTGACTCGTGCCCTCAACAAGCGAGGCGGCGGGTGGTAATTCCCTGGCCTTCTGCGCCCTAGAGGAAGGGCCGCGTGCATTGAAAAAAGTGCGTCCCTGTTTAATCCTCCTCCTCAATCCACAGGCAGCCGACTTTGTTAGGCGCAATCACAAGAAGACCCATGTCGAATGTCGCATCTGTCGCAGGGGTCCAACGTGTACTGTGCAGGGTATTCGTAAGAAGCTGCACGTCTTGCCCGGCAAACAAACCAATGAATTCTCGCCAGAGCTCCGTTGCTCGCTCGACGCTCATGATTTCACCCGGGTGAGCCAGCCCAGTGTGCAGGAGATGAATAGCTAGCGCGCACGCCTCTTCCGCTCCGACGGATCTGTATACTGTGTCGTCATCAGCAAGGTTGAATGCGCGCGCCGCCTCGATGAGGTTTATGCGACCTTCGATAACATCGCATCGGGTGTGCCCTACCCAGCGTGCTCTTCGGATTTCGCTGCAGATGGCGGAAGCGCTCACGCTCAACATCTCCCCGCTCCTGTTTGACGTTAAGGACCAGGAAGACCTGCGTGGTGTGTTGCACGAGTGAGGCTGATGCCGACAAATCTCCTGGCCGCTTCGTGCGTGTGCGATGTCCGGAGTGAGAAAGCGCAATCAACCGGCACCGCCGAGAGCAGGGAGCGACACCGGCGGCGCCGCGCCAAGCACGTCGGCGCGGTCGTCGTCAACCTGCGGTGCGCGATGCTCGCGATACATGCGCAACACGTGTTCCCGCGTGCGCGTGTTGGCGAAACGAGCCCGGAAGGCTGTGAGTTCCTCCGGATAGAGATCGTCTGGTGGCCAGCGCGTCGAGTGCTGGGGTGGCCGCCACGTTGGTGCTGCCAGCGCCGCAAGTGTGAGGTCAGCGCGACTAAATCGATCCCCGACCAGGTAGCGACGTCTTGCGAGCAAAGCGTCCAAGCGATCGTACACCGCAGTCACGCGATCCTTGTCGACCGCCACGTTCTTCGCGGTGATTGCGTACATCTGGCGGATGCGATTGGCGATCAGAGGGTATCCGACGCGGCAAAACAGGCGACCCCACCAAGGTCCACCTTGGTTGAACAGGGAGGCCACGAGATCACGATGATTGAGCGCGTAGGAATAGAAGACGCGGCGAACCGGCTCCCCAAACTCGCAATCGAGCCAGCGCTCGAGCTCGAGCGCATGTTGCCGTTCGGCCGGGTCCGCCGGAGTGAGCTGGCGCTCGGGGGTGCGTGCGTCGGCGTAGCCGATGATGGCACTGGAGCCCTGGATGACGTGTCTAGCGTCCCGAAGCACCGGCACAAACGTGCAGGGCGCTATGCGTCTTACGATTGGGGAATGCGAGCCGGGCACGAGGCGCTTCTCGTAGTAGTGAATACCCTTATAATCCAGCGCCCAGCGAGCCTTCTCGGCGAAAGGCGAGATCGTGAACGTGTAGAGGCATGGCATCATAGTGCAGCTCCAACACGACGAGGGGTCCTCAGTTCTAACTTGATTAAGATACTTTAATCAGATTAAGAGAAGCCGGTGGGCATGTCAACAGGAGCCAACAAGCGAGGGATGAAGCCGCGACGGGTCGCAATCCGCCGCGACCGAACGCGAGCGGAAATCATCGCAATTGCACGCCGCTTTCTTGCGAAGGCGTCGCTGGCGGACTTTACGCTCGATGAGGTGGCAGACGCACTCGGAGTAACCAAGCCAGCGATCTATCACTATTTTCCGAACCGCGACGCCCTGATGCGAGCCGCGGTTGCTGAAGGCCAGCTGGAGCACGGCCGGGTCCTTCTCAAAGCCGCACGCGCGGCGGACGATGGTCCAGCTGTCTTGGGCGCGCTCACGACCGCATTCATCGAGCACTATCGAGACCGGCTGGAATATTTCCGTCTCGATTTCGCGTGGTCGCAGATCCATGGCGACTCACAGACAACGCGCGATCTAATCTTGCCGTTGTTCAACGAACTCACCCAGGTCGTGTCGGAAAAGCTGCAGCGAGGCACTGACGTCACTCCGTTGCGCGCGCGGCAGCTTGCGGTGGTAGCATGGACCTCTGCGATCGGCTTGATGTCCGCCTTGAGCGTAGCGGCGTCTGGCGGCACGGATTTCGTGCACCCGACGAACACGCTCTTGGCTATCATTAATGGAGCGCTCGAAGCCTCTGTCCGTGATCTCTAGTCGTGGTCTCTCTCCACCAGATTCGGGAGAGGCGATTGCCATACGACCTACTGGCATTGAGAAGGTGGCGTGAGACGCGCCTCCCGAAGGACCGATAGAACGCGTAGCGCCGCACGAGGACCATCCGGTCTACGGGCGCCGCGAGTGTTCTGGGCGGAAGGGCCGGAAAAAGTCTGCCAATGTCCTGCAATTTGCCAGGTCTCCTACGGGTCATGACTCCCCGTCGTGGCCGGACAGCCGCGGCGTCTGCTCCTCCCCCAGAACCGGACGACACCGGCGCCTGCGTGGGACGGTGAGTTCGTGCCAACTCCTGACTCAAGGGGCGATCCAGTGGCGATCCAGTTGAATGCGCGAATGAGCTTGTGCCAGACTGCAAGGGGCACGGAGGCAAGACGGCAATCAAGTGGCGCTGGTATCATGACCCTGGAGGAAATACCTAACCTCGCCGGCACCGACGAAGATGTCGCGCGGTGGATTTGGCACAACCTTGTTCCAGAGTCGGGACAGGCGTCTTCGCTGCAGGGCGAATTGCTACGCGCCGTTGAGAAGCTTCGATGGGAAGCTCAGAGCAACGGCAATATCAACTGGGACGACCAGTTTGAAATGTTTCTCGATTTTCTCGATGATCATCTGCAACGTGAGCCGCGCTTCTCTTCTGACATCAGGGCGTCTATCGCGAGCGATCTGGGGCGGCTACGGAACTTCCTGCCTGTCCGAGAGATTGTGGACGAGTCCGACGCCGGAAAGCTCCCATATGTCGACGACGATCTCTATGACCGCCTAGCGTCGCATGTCGTGCGCTTCTGTCGGCTCAACCCTCGCCTAATCCTGCATCACCACAACCCCGAACAGTACCGATAAACGGGGCACCCTCGGCCAGGAGGAGGTCTGGTTAGGGTCATGATTGCCGACGCTACTCGACCACTGCGATGCCCGCCCACGGCACCGGCCGGTTCTCAATAGCAAACAACTCGACCATAACGTTGGCTCCACCAGCAGCTGTCGTCGTAGGGGGCGCCATAAAAGCCGAAGCCGTCGCCGAAACCACGACCGCCGCGGAAACCGCGCCCGCCGTGAAAACCATGGCCGCCACCGCCTTGGAAACCATGGCCGCCGCCACCGCCGCCTCCACCGTGGCCGCCGCCACCGCCGCCACGGACCAGGAGCAGTGAGTTGCTTTCGGCACTCGTTGCCAGCTGTTGGGAGCCACCGAAATTGCCCGGCTGTGCCGGCGCGGCAGCTGTGGAGAGGGTCAGCGCAAAAGCGCCGACAAGGCCAAACGTCATGAGACTGTGTCTCATGACATACTCCATTCACACATTCGCCATCACGCCGCTCACCGAGCGCACGGCGGAAATTTTAAGCAGGTCAGCAATGAGCTGGGTCACGTCACCTGGGTCCGAGACAATGACGGGGTAGGCGTCGCAAGACTCGTTGGGCAAGTCTTCGCTGATATTGCTGCGCTTGGCTCAGCCTTGCGCAAATGGCTAGAAACATAGTGTCCAGTTGGGGTCACTCGCGTCGCTCGGGCCAGCACCAGCTAGTGTCCGCTCGCCTCCAGCTTGCGGACAAAGTGGTGCAGCGGGGGGGCGGAGTGGCGCTGTGTGCCATCACCTGACTCATGCGGTGCGGTAAGCTCCGTCCAGTCGTTGCGGATCGGCCACACAGCAGCCGGTTGTCCCGTGCACGAAAGGGGTATCGATGCCATTTCCGGCTACGGGGCTTGGCCCGCATCTGAAAACAAGGCGCGCGCAACCTGGCTTGCATCGAAAGGCTTCTCGTACCGCGCCACATCTTTGTATCGGTCAGGGATTGCGTGCTCGTTGTACCCGGTCGTGAAAACGAAAGGCACGCCGCGCGCCCGCAGCGCCTCGGCGACCGGGTAGACAACTCCGTCGCGCAGCTTGACGTCGAGCACCGCGCCATCGAGATGGCCGCCGTGCTCCACCAGGTCCAGTGCCCGCCTGACGGTGCCGACTGGACCTAGTGTCTCCACACCCAGCTTGGCAAGTGCGCCCACCATCTTACTGGCGAGCAAATACTCATCCTCCGCCACTAGGACGCGGCGCCCCGCAACTCCAGCTGAAGAGGCCATCATGGTTCCCTGCGCTCGTCATCGTGCCACGGAATGACAGCCGAAAAGCGGACGCCATCCTGGGTGAGATCGAGCTTGGTCGTGGCGTCGAGCTGATAGGGTAGAGCGAGCTCGAGCAATTCCCGGCCAAAGCCACGGCCGAAGGAGCTTGCCTCAGGCTCGTCGAGCTCGACCCCGCTCTCCACCCAAACTAGCTCCAAACGAGGAGTGTTCATCGGATCGAGCATCTGCCACCTCACGTCGATGCGCCCGCGAGAACCCTTCAGTGCCCCATGCTTGAGCGCGTTGGTAGCGAGCTCATGAAGTGCGAGCGCGAGGAGCTGCATATCTAGGTGAGGAAGCGTCACCCGCGGGCCGTCAACGACGATGCGCTCATAACCGGGCGTGACGCCGACAGCGGCGAGCTCCCCTTGCACAAGTTCCCTGAGCGTGAGAGCGCCATCGCGGCGGGAAAGGAGTCCCTGGACGCGCGCAATCGCCTGGATCCGATCGTTGAACTCGGCACGGTAACCCGCAAGGGAGCCGGCCGCGGAAAGCGTCGCATCTGAAATCGATTGCACGACGGCAAGAAGGTTGCGAGTGCGGTGCTGGAGCTCATCGATGAACAGCTCTCTCGTCCGTTGCGCACGCTTGTTGTCGGTGATGTCCGTGAACGTGATCACGACGCCGTCGATGACATTGTGGATGGTGCGGTAGGGCCTGATGCGCATGAGGAAGCTTGCGGCACCGCCCTTGAGGTCAAGCTCCCGCTCGACAACACGAAGCGAGCGCTGAACATCCTGCACATCGGCCCGAAGCTCGTCATATACCAGCTGGCTAACGACATCGGTGATGGGGCGGCCGCGGTCCGCGTCGCGTAGCGGAAACAATTCCTCCATCGCTGGCGTGTAGTGCTTGATGCGCAGGGCGTCGTCGAGAAACACGGTCGCGATCTGCGTGCTGTCCAGCAAGTTCTTTAGGTCGCTGTTGAGGTGTTCCATCGCGTCGTTCTTGCTCTGCAGCTCGCCATTGATCGTCTGCAGCTCTTCATTGACCGATTGCAGCTCCTCCTTGGCGGTCTCGAGTTCTTCGTTGGAGGACTGCAGCTCTTCGGTGACGCCCTGATACTCCTCCGTCGTGGATTTCATGTCCTCGATGTAGGCTTCGAGCTGGTCGGTGGCGGCCTGCAGCTGCGCCTTGGTTGCGCGCAGCTCCTCTTCCAGGCCGAGCGTCCTTGCCGCATCGGTCGCCGGCGCCGCCTCAGGCACCACAGCGCGCACGAGCGGGGAGGTGTCGCGAAAGGCAACCACGCACAGATTGCTGGCGCCATTGCCCAAGATCGGCTCAGCGATCAACATGAGCGGCCTGCTCTTGCCATCGATCTGGATCGCCAAATCGCCGTTGACGACCGCTTTTCGCGCGGCAAACGCCTGCTCCACGGCCGCCCTGACCGCGGGTCTCAGAGTCTTTTGCAGCAAGCTGAACAAGTTCAGGTTGGCGACGCCGGGGGAGGGTTCGAGATAGTGCCGCGCCTCGCTTCCCGAGAAGCGCAGGATCTGGTGTTGCCTGTCGATCACGAAATAGGCCGGAGCGTACTGCTCCATCACGCGCCGCACGCTCTTATCGATTCGATCTTCATCAACGCGTGTCGGCCGAGGTAAAGGCATTGGTGCCAATGCTGCAGCGGACGACTTCGGGAAAGGCAGCAAGATCTCGCCTTTGTCGCGTCGCTGAAAGATGCGGTGCTTGTCATCAACGAGCGCAAAATGCTTGGCGTGGCGCGTGATCCTTTCTGATGCACCCAGAGCCAGAAAGCCGCCGGGGTTGAGGGCGTAGTGGAATGTCTGCACTGCCCTGTCCTGCAGCTCCCTGTCGAGATAGATCAGGACGTTGCGGCAGGAGATCAAATCCAGCCGCGAGAAAGGAGGGTTTTTGACGATGCTGTGCACAGAGAAGGCGCACAGCTGGCGAACCTCGGGACGCAGACGATAATCGTTGCCCTCTTTGACGAACCACCGCTCAAGGCGCTCGGGCGAAACGCCCGTCACGGGTTGCCGATAGCTGCCACTTCTGGCGATCGCGATTGCGCCATCATCAATATCGGTGCCGAAAATCTTGATATCGCTACTTTGCGCGCGATGGCTGTCCGTCATGCACTCGCTCAGAAGGACGGCAATGGAGTAGACCTCCTCCCCGGTTGCACAGCCGGGCACCCAGATGCGGATTGGCTCGCCGGCTGCCTTGGAGGAGATCAAAGGCGCAAGCGCGGTGCTCTTGAGAGCTTCGAACGCATCGGTATCGCGGAAGAACTGGGTCACGCCGATGAGGAGCTCTTGAAACAGCGCCTGCAGCTCGCCGCGATCCGTCTTGAGGTGCTCAACGTAGCCGAGGACATCGTCGATACGCAGAACCTGCATGCGGCGCTGGATGCGCCGGGTCAGGGTGCCTTCCTTGTATCCGCTGAAATCGTGGCCGGTGCCGGTGCGCAGTAGCCCTGTAATCGCCGCCAGGTGCTCCCCCATGTCCTTCCGGAGGCCATTGCCGTCCTTGTGTTCGGCAACCGCGCCCAAGTGTTGTTGATGGTCGACGAGCAAGCCCGGCATGGCGTCGACCGGCACGACATGATCGACCATGCCAGTGTCGGCCGCACTCCGCGGCATGCCAACCTGAGCCACATGATCGGACTCGGCCTGGGCCAGGGTCAGCCCGCCCCGCTCCTTGATTTTGCGCACGCCGAGCGCGCCGTCACTGCCGACGCCCGACAAGACGATGCCGACGGCTTTGTGGCCGCAATCTTCCGCAAGGGATGAGAAGAAAGTGTCTATGGGACGGCGAAGCTCGCGTGGGGGGGCCGGACTGACCACTTTGAGGACGCCATCCTTGATGGTGAGCGTGGCATCGGGCGGAATGACGAAAACGCAGTTCTCGCGTATGGCAACGCCGTCCGCGGCCTCTAAGACCGGGATTGCGGCAGCGGCACCGAGCAATTCGACCAGGAGACTCCTGTGATGGGGATCTAGGTGCTGCACCAGTATGAAGGCCATCCCGGTATCGGCCGGCATGTTGGCGAGGAACGTCTTGAAAGCGGCGAGCCCACCGGCCGAGGCGCCAACGCCGACGACAAGGCCGTCAGGCCCGAGATCGTTCGGGAGGGGCTCGGCAGACATGAGTGTTTGCATCCTTCGGCGAGCGAAATCCGACGGTCGGATACCTCAAAGGCACTGGAGAGCTGGCCATCCGGCTTGGCACATTGGGCGGGCGAGTGTCTACCGGCTAAGCCAGCATGAGGGTTTTCCTGCGGAGATCAGTAGTTGTCGTGTTGATAGCGCAACGCGCATAGTGCAACTCACGCTTACAGGGCCACATCTCTTCCTTGCTCCCTCGTCAGCAGAATGCGGCTGTGCTGCAATGGTTCCTTCCCAATCGCAGCGTACTTATACCCGCCGAATGTGGCCCTTCTACTTCCCCTGCGAACGCCTCGTCGCCTTTAAGAAAGCAAGTGATAGCTAGAAAATCCCCTTCTGAGGGAGATATGATCGACCGTCCTTTTTTGGAACCGCGGAGCGTGGCGAACATCTCGCCTCCTCGCGCCAGATGCCTATTCTCGGCGGCGGACACCGGCAGGCATCAGGATGGCTGGGATCGATTGCGGGGTCTGAAGGTGTTGCAGCATTGCCTCATAGCGTGCGAGTCGGCAACTTGTTCTGGAGTGGGTCAGACCTTGCCGTAGCGTGCTCTGGTCGCGGACGGCGAATGTTCCACCATAACCCGACAATCGTGGAGCGAACGATCGGGGGCGCTCGCAAATTGGCATTAGCGAACGCACTGCCTCAGCAGCGCACATCGAGGCAGCGACGGCAGGTTCACCCCGAAACCTGCCGTGGGGCGTAGGGGGCAAGATGACCCAGAGCTTCCTGTCCGCTTTCCGACGAGATGTCTGCTCACCTGCCAATCAGCGACCATAGGCTATCGTCCCACCCCGCCCTCGCCGACGAGCACGAACGGGGCCCAGACGGAGGGATGCGAGGCAGGTACCCAATTCTTGGGCCTCGTGGTGTCAGTCATCACCGCGATCATGACGCGCCGTATGGCCTCGGCACGGCCGAAGCTCCTGTCTTTGGCGAGCGCACCCACGGCCCCGGTCACGAGCTTGACGGCAGCGTCACTATCCACCTCCCAATGCGAGACCAGCAATGCGCGGGCGCCGGCGTAGAAGAACACGCGCGCGAGGCCTGACAGCGCCTCGGCCGCCTCGCCCTCGCCGGCGCCGCCAGCGGTGTTGCAGGCCGACAGGATCACCCAGTCGGCATTGAGCTTGAGGCCCGCGATCTCGCTGCCCGAGAGGTAGCCGTCATCTTGCGGTGTCGCTGTCTCTGGTGGTGTCAGGATCAGCCCCGGTTCGCGCGCGCCGCTGAGCTGCCCGGCAAGCAATCCGTGCGTGGCGAAATGCAGGATGCGGTAAGTCGCAAGCTCGCCCGTGTCCGAAAGCCGCTTCACTTCGGTTTCGGTGGCCCTGGCGCCGATGCGCATGTCGGCGGCGTCGGCACCGATGCTGCGCGCCACCTCGCACACTTCGTCGGCGGTCTCGGGCAGCGGCGTCTGCATCCTGATTTCCGCGAGGTTGGCGGTCCCGGCCGGTTGCGAGACCGGGCTCGCATTGCGGCGAATGGCGCGCAACGCCGCCGTGCGTTGGCTCGGCGCGGCTGCGCACCCCGTCTCGGCCCGCGCCCGTTGAGCCTGCTGCTGAGACCACGCGCCGTCCTTGGGATCCGTCTGATCGCCGTCGAGCAACGGGTTGGCGAAACCGATCATCGGTTTGGGCGCGGTGCTCGGCCTGGCCGTACGGCGCAAGGCTGCGAGCGACGCGACCGACGGCAGCACCGTGATGGCGTTCTCGCGGATCATCCAGGCGGCGGATGCGAGGTCGGTCGACGTCGGTGCTTTCGTCACAAGAACTTGGAACGGCAGCGTCGTGAGGGCGCCGGATGGCACGACGAGCAGGTGCTTGCCGCGGATCAAGCCGGCCTCCTCGCCGAACAAACTCTGGTAGAGCGCATGCGCTCGGGCAACGTCAAAGGGCAGCGGATGGCCGCCCGTGGGAGCCTTCTCGATCGGCAGCTTCAGGAGATCGGAGCAGCGCTTGCCTCCATCGCTCTCCCAACTCGAGGCATCGAGGCCGCAACGCAGGGCGGCCACTTCGCGCTTGAGTGCCTCAGCGCCAAGATCGGAGCGCAACCAGCGCACGTCGCGACTGGTCACGACCCAAACGAAGGTTTCCTCAGGCAACGGCTTGAATTCGACCGTGTCGAGAAACAGGACGAGCGCCTCGTCCTCGCGCAGGACTGCCTGCACATCAGGTACCGCGATCGGCTTGGGGCTTGCCAGCGCTGCATAGTCTGGGAAGTCCTTGGCGAGGCGAGCGTCGATCGTGGCGAGCCGGTCGTTGATGGCAGCCAGGCGGTCACCTATGGCGTTTTCGCCAGCGGCGTTGCGCTTGGCCGGCGGTTCGCTTCTAGCGGCAATCAGCAGCTTGTCTTTCACCTGCCACTCGACGACGAGATCCTGTCGCTCGCGCACAAGCGCGGCGAGTTCCGGCGATCCGCCGGCCGAGCGCGCCGCCATTTGCGCGAGCGACGACGCGGCCTGCGACGCCTGCCCCCACTGCGCTGTCTCGAACATCTCCGATGCCAGTTGCTGGCTGTTGCTGACGCCTCCTGACTGGAGTCGGTACGCCGTCTTGACTAGGGCCTGTTGACATTCTCCGGTCGACCTGAGTCAACCTGCCACAGCTTCGGGGAATTCCCTCGGATTCGCAATTGTGGTCGAAGCTCGCAACT
>Ga0070704_100002113_pt1 | contig 11058 bp, 9 predicted proteins | sample KBSK5252metaG_FD_65467 | JGI IMG/M metagenome (GOLD analysis project Ga0070704, IMG submission 65467) | Corn, switchgrass and miscanthus rhizosphere microbial communities from Kellogg Biological Station, Michigan, USA - KBS K5-25-2 metaG | ecosystem: Host-associated > Plants > Roots >... | reverse complement strand
ACCCCGAACGACGCCTCGATCTCGGCCGCCTTGCGGACCTGCAGAAACCGATGGAACCCCTTGAAAATCTGGACATACTCCCGCCGCGTCGAGGCCGCTCGGCCCGCGACGGCCAGGTCGCCGACAACTCGGTCGATGTCCTCGGCAGTGACCTCCCACGCCGGGCGCCCCAACGCCAACAGCGCACGCTCCAGCAGCCCGACGTCATTGTCGATCGTGACCTCGCTGAAGCCCCGAGCCCGCCACGACGCAACAAACGCATCCACGCATTCCCGTTGGAACACAAGCGGATCCGAAGCTACCGGCCCGACCGGCGCAGCCCCACCGGGAATCAGTCGCAGCCCGCTCACCGCCGGCACACCTTCTTCCTACCTGATCTGTTCAGGCAGTGCCTAACATAGCCTGGTCACGCCTGAAAGATCGGCAGGACACGCAGATGGGCGGAAAGCCCAGCTAGCAGCAGCAATCCAAGAGAAGGAACATATGCGAGCCCCACATGAATGGGGCACCGTCTTCCCCGACCCGCGCCTCGTCGCGGCCATCGTCGACCGCGTCACCTTCAACGCCCACATCATCGAAACCGGCACCCAGTCCTACCGACTACGCACCAGCAAGACCTCGACCCGACGCAAACGAGCCAGCTGACAAACCGGGGTCATAATTTGTGCCGATTTCTGGGGCCAGATCACTTGACGAAACCCACGAAGGCTTCCCGGTCACCGACGAGGCCACGGCACACCTGACCCCGGCGCAGCACGACCACATCAACTTCTACGGCACCTACGACTTCGACATCGACGCCGAACTCCGACGCGAAGGCCACCGCCCACTTCGCGTACCGGCCTGACCGGATCACGTCATCACGAAACAACCAGATTCGCTCCATTGCTAAGCCGACCCCAGGAAGGGCGGCCTGCGGCCTGAGCACCGCCCTCCCGCAGTGGGCACTGGACTACAGACTCACCGGTTCTGCTACCCGATTCGCGGCGAGCATCGAGGCATACTGAGACTCTTCAAGCTCGCGGCAATACCGCTGGTAGACCTGACCGCCACCCATGTATACCAGGAACGCTTCCGGCTTGCCCGGCACGTTCTCGCCGAGGAACCATGCCTTGGCCTTCTTACCCTCGGTGTACATCACCGTGGCCTTCCCGGTCCGCTCGGTCTCTTCGGCCCACCACTCCTCGGACTCCGGTGTGGCCTCGAAGGCGTCGATGTCGTTGTCGCGCGCCCATCGCAGCGCACGCTGCAGCCACTGGGCGCCGAGCTGAATCGGCACCACCAGGTTCGAGTACGGGGTCTGTGGCCCCAGCGACATGAAGAAGTTGGGGAAGCCGTGCACGCCAATACCGAGGTTGGATCGCAGGCCCTCACGAGCCCATCGGTCGCGCAACGTGATTCCGTCGCGACCGATGATGTCGATGTTGGTCAGCGTGCCCGTCATTGCGTCGAAGCCGGTGGCGAAGATCAACACGTCCAACTCGAACTCGGTGTCCCCGACGCGCACCCCGGTCGGCGTGATCGCGGTGATGGGCGTAGATGCGGTGTCGACCAGATGCACGTGGTCCAGGTTGAACGCGTCGTAGTAGCCGTGCCCGGTGGGAACGCGTTTGCCGTTGAACGAGTATGTCTTCGGGCACAGCAGGTCGGCGGTCGCCGGGTCTTTGACGATCTCGCGGATCTTGGAGCGAATGAACTCCGAGGCCAATTCGCTGGCGGCGTGGTTGGTCGCCAGGTCGTTGAAGCATTCGTTGGCGAAGTGGAAACCACCCTCGTTCCACTTGCTTTCGAAGATGGCGCGGCGCTGTTCTGCAGACACTTCCAGAGCGCTGAACTGTGCGGGTTCCATTGCGACACCGAAGGGGTGATTGGCGGCCTTCTCGTAGATCGCGTCGTAGTTGTCGCGCAGCCACTGCATCTGCTCGTCGGTGACCGCGTCGTTGGTGGTTTCCACCACGAAGTTCGGGGTGCGCTGGAACACGACGAACTCACCGACTTGCGGGGCGATCTCGGGAACGATTTGAATTCCCGATGCTCCAAGCCCGATCAAGCCAACGCGTTTGCCGGCCAGGTCGACGCCGTCGCGCGGCCAGTGCGCGGTATGGTACTTCTCGCCGGCGAACGTATCGATGCCGGGGATGTCCGGGTAGATGGCCTGCGACAGCACTCCCATGCCGCTGATCAGGTACTTGGCCACCAGCGGTGCGCCGCCGTCGATCTGAACAGTCCAGGTGTTGGTGTCATCGTCGTAGCGGGCGGACTCCACACGGGTGTTGAGCCGGATGTCACGACGCAGGTCGAGGCGGTCGGCGACGAAGTTGAGGTAGGCCAACACTTCCGGCCCAGCGGGGTACCGCTGCGACCACGCCCATTCCTCACGCACCTCCTTCGAGAACGAGAAGGAGTAGTAGCTGTATTCGCTGTCGGTCCGCACCCCTGGATAGCGGTTGGCCAGCCAAGTGCCTCCGACGCCGTCCTGGGCGTCGAGGACGACTGTGTCCAGGCCGATTTCGCGAAGATGGTGAAGTATGGCCAGGCCGGAGAATCCGGCTCCGATCACGATGGCGTCGACGTGTGTACGGGCTTCGATGGTCATGTGGGTTGTCCTTCGCGAATTATGCGGAAGCTGGTTGGGCGGTGTGCTGATGGGCGTTGGCGATTCGGCGGGCGTGGTACCAGTCGGCCATCGTGGCGATGGACGAGTCGGCGGCGGCGAGGTGCCCTGCCTGTAGCGGGAATACGTGTTGGTGTCCGGGCGCGACGTCGAAGGTGACGGCGACGCCGGCGTCCTGCGCGAGCGCGTGCAGACGGGTGGCGTCGGCATACAGCGACTCGATATCGGCGGCGGTGATGTACAGCGGTGGAAACCCGGTGAGGTCAGCGTAGAGCGGGTTGACCAGCGGATCGGTGGGGTCGGCGCCGCCGGAGAGGTACCGGTCGATGTTGCCCTGCAAGCCTTCTCGGGTGATCAGGAAGTCGGTGTCGTTGTTGGACACCAGCGTCTCTCCGGTGTTCTCCATGTCCAGCCAGGGTGAGATCGCCATTACCAGCCCGGGTGTTCGCGAGCCGTCGCGCTGCATCCGCAGCGTGGTGGCGATGGCGATGCTGGCACCCGCGCTGTCACCGATGAAGGTGATGTCGGCGGGGCGGATCCCGTCTCTCACCAGAGCGTCGAAAACTGCGGCAGTGTCCTCGATCTGAGCCGGGTAGGGATGCTCGGGCGCGCGCCGGAAGTCGGCGACGAACGCGGTGGCGCCGCAGGCGCGCGCCACGTGGCCGGCCAGCTTGCGGTGGCTGGCCGAGGAGCCGAGTGCGAAACCACCGCCGTGCAGGAACACCAGCACCTGGGTCGGGTCAGCCGCTAGTGGGGTCACCAGGATGCCTGGCACCCCGCCGAGCTCTGTGGACTTGTAGGTGACGTCCTCGGGTTCGGCGGTGGCGCGCTGCCAATCCTCGAACACCCATCGCATCAACCTCAGCGACATCTCGGGGTTGGCGACGAATTCCTCGGTCCACTCGGCATAGATGGCGCCCAGCCGATCGGTCGGTTGGAAGGTGGTCATGTGCCTCTCCTGAATTTCGGTAGGTGATTCTGCGGTTGACCGCGGCTGTGACCTGCCGCACTGGAGCCAGTCTGTGGTTGCGCAGCGCACCCACCCCGAGGTGTCGCAAATTGACGCACCGCTGTCTCACCGTGACGCACATCACTGCGCCTGCGAACGCCCGCGCTTATCTGAACGCACCAGGCCCCACCGACAGGAGAAGCACCGATGAATCGTCTGAACGACAAGATCGCCCTGGTCACCGGCTCCTGCCGGGGCATCGGCCACGCCATCGCCGAGGCATTCGCCCGGGAGGGCGCCACCACGATCGCCACCGGCCGGTCCAAGACTGACGAGTCCTTCGGCCCCCGTTCGCCCGGCATTGACTATCGCCGGCTCGACGTGTCCCAGGAGGAGGACTGGGCAACCGTGATCGCCGACGTGGTCGACCGCTACGGCCGGATCGACGTGCTCGCCAACAACGCCGGCATCATCGCCTATCAGTCACTGCACGAGCTGAGCGTGTCCGAATGGGAACGCGTCATAGCCACCAACCAGACCGGCACGTGGCTAGGCATGCGGTCGGTGATCCCGCACATGGTGAGTCAGCGCAGCGGCTCGATCATCAACGTCTCGTCGATCTGGGGGAACGCGGCAGTCGCGGGCGCGCATGCCTATCACGCCACCAAGGGTGCGGTGCGCAACATGTCCAAGAGTGCGGCCATCAGCTACGCCAAGGATAATGTGCGGGTCAACTCGGTGCACCCCGGTTTCATCAAGACGCCGCTGACCGACGCGCAAGAGGTGGAGATCAACGAGTTCGTCGTCGCGCAGACGCCGATGGGCCGCGCGGGCCTGCCGGAGGAGATCGCCAACGGCGTGGTGTTCCTCGCCTCGGACGAGGCCAGCTTCGTCACCGGCTCAGAACTGGTAATCGACGGCGGCTACCTGGCCCAGTGAGTCAGCCGGAAAGGTTGTAGGTCTTGAGCTTTCGGTGGATCGTCGCCCGCGAGACACCGAGTAGCTCGGCCGCCTTGGAGCGGTTACCGCCTGCCTCCTGCAGCGCTCTGCGGATGGTCTCCATCTCGGTCCGTTCGATCATCGACCAGGAGCGATGGGCCCTCAACGAGTCCGGCAGGTGATCGAGCTGTACCACACCGCGGGTGCCCGCGGCCACCTGCTTCTCAACCAGCACGCGCAGCTCGGCGAGGTTGCCCGGCCACCCCGCGGCTTCCAGGGCCCGCCGCGCGTCCTCGCTCACCGTCAGCCGCAGGCCCGGAGAGCGTTGCGCGACAAAGGCATTCCACAGCGCGGGAATATCGCCTACCCGCTCTCGCAGCGGTGGCACCCACACCACGGCGACGCCCAGCTTGGTCGCCGCGGCCTCGGCGTCCGAATGGGTGGCTGCCGTCGCCGTCAGTAACACCGAGCCGCGCCCGGTGTTGGCATCAATCAGCGCACGCAGCGCGGCGAGCACCTGCAGGTCGAGATGCTCCACTCCGCGGATGACGACCCGCGACGAGGTGGCGACGGCGTCGGCGAGCTGTTGAAGCCACACCTGGTCGCCGACGATCTGGCGCTGGGCGGTGTGCACCACCGCGACGTCGGCCTGCACCGCACCCGGCCGGTACGGGCGGCCCAGTGCCAGTGAAGTTTTGCCGCTTCCGGACTCGCCGGCGATGAGCAGAGCGGTGCGCGCTGCGATGTGCCTGCTGACATGGTGGGCGGCGGTCAGCCACGACTTCGTCTGTCCCACCAGCGCGTCGACCGGCGGCCTGCCATGGCCCACCGACGTCCGCGCCGCCGGGCTGAGCGCGGCCACCACCCCTGCCCCACCGTCGAGGGCGCTCACATCGATAGCTGTGGTCCCGATGGACAGTTCGGCTGTCAGTCGGGCGTCGTGCCGCAGCCCCGCGCACAGGTGCCCGATCAAATCCACATCCGTCCGGGCCAATTCGCCTGCGCGCCTGCTGCGCATGGTCAGACCGTCGGGGCCGAACGCCACCACAGGACCGTTGTGCCGTGTGGAAGCGTCCAGGAACGCTGCCAGCATGGCCCTGGCGCCTGGCTGTGCGACGTCAAGGACGTGCTGTTGCAGTTGGGCTGCAAGCGAATTCGTGAGCGGCAGCAGCAGGCCGCTGCGTTCGTCGATCTTCGTCGACACCGTCACCGCGGCCAGCAGCTTGCCGGTGATGGGGTGCCACACCGGCGCACCGGTGCACAGGGCGTTGTGATACAGGTCAGCGAAGTGCTCGGCACCCTCGATCTGCACGCTCTTTCCCGAGGCGATCACGGTCCCTACCCCGTTGGTGCCCACCGTGTCCTCGGCGAGGACCGCCCCGCGCACCGTCCCCAGCCGGTCCAGGTGGTTCATCGCCGACGAGTCCAGCGACCACCGCTGCACGATGCGGCCCTGGGCATCGGCGAGCAGCAGCCCCATCCCCGATCCGGCCAAATCCTCGGCGGCACGGGCCATCGGCGCCTGGAACATCTCCAGCAGATGGTTGTCGAGCAGATCCTCGTCGACTCGGGGAACGTCGCGAACGTTGTCGGGTGCCCCCAGCGCGCTCTTCGACCGCAACCACGATTGAAGCAGGTCGGGCGGCACCGCCTGACCTGCGTCGGAGGCAGTGAGGAACTGTGCGCGTATCTCCTCGATCCGCGATCCGCTGGGCCGTGCCGACACGAACAACTCCTTGCGTCACGCCTTCGGGATCACAGATGGTCGGTCGGATCATCGGAAGCGACCTCGGATCCTCGAATGCGATCCGGATCACATCCTACCGTAGAAGGAACAGGTCACCGCTGGGATGCAGTGGACCCGACTTTGCGGCCGAGCGCACGCGTAGCCGCTGACTGTCTCAAAAAGACGCAGTCGTATCCGGCGTCACATTTCGGTCTTAGCGTGACTTTAGACCGCGGCGACAAGCCCCGCTGGCTTTCGAATTTCGCTCGACTGAAGACGAGGAACCATGACGACTACCCTGGTCGGGCCTTCCGACAAGACATTCGACGCGACCACGGACACCGCTGTGGTCCACGGCAGGCGCGTCCCCACCGGTTTGTTCATCGATGGTCAATGGCGGCGGACGAATTCGACTTTCGCAGTACTGGATCCGGCCACCGGCACCGAGATCGCCGCGATGTCCGACGGTGACGCCGACGACGCGATCGCCGCCCTCGAGGCGGCGGCAGGCGCGCAGGCCGGGTGGCGGCGCGTCGCGCCGCGCGACCGAGCCGAACTGTTCACCCGCGCCCACCGACTACTGCTGTCACGGGCCGAGGAGTTCGCCGACGTGATGACCGCCGAGAGCGGCAAGCCGCTGGCCGAGTCCCGCGCGGAGTTCGCGTTGTCCGCAGAGTTCTTCCTCTGGTACACCGAGCAGATCGCGCACCTGCACGGCACCTGGGCGCCGGCATCCCACGGCGGATACCGCGTGGTCACCACCCACCAGCCCGTCGGGCCCGCCCTGTTAGTCACGCCGTGGAACTTCCCGATGCTCATGATTGCCCGCAAGGCCGGCGCGGCACTGGCCGCGGGTTGCCCGGTGATCGTGAAGTCCGCCAAGGAAACTCCGCTGACATGCGCTCTGTTCGTCGAAATCCTACGCGAGGCAGGCTTTCCCGACGGTGTGGTGAACCTCGTCCACACGACGTCCTCGGCCGCGGTGTCGGCGGCACTGATGGCTGACGACCGTCTGCGCAAGGTGAGCTTCACCGGGTCTACCGGTGTCGGGGTCACTCTGCTGGAGCAGGCCGCCCCCGGCATCATCAACACGTCGATGGAACTTGGCGGGGACGGGCCGTTCATCGTTCTGGACGACGCGGACGTCGAACTGGCCACCCAACAAGCGGTCGTATGCAAATTCCGCAACGCCGGGCAGGCGTGTGTGGCGGCCAACCGGATCATCGTGCACAGCGCCGTGGTCGAGGCATTCACCGCCCGGTTCGTCGAACTCACCACACAGCTGACAGTCGGCAACGGCTTCGACCCCGGCGTGGACGTCGGACCGATCATCTCGGCCCGTCAGCGCGACACCGTCGTGGACCTGGTCGACACTCTCCGCGCGACGGGAGCCGAGCTACTCACCGGCGGCTCCACTCGACCCGGCGACGGATACTTCTTCGAGCCCACCGTCTTTCGCGTTCACGGACGGCCCGCCGAACTGTGCAGCCGCGAGCTGTTCGCCCCTGTTGCCACCATCTACGAAGTGGATTCCACGGCCGAGGCGATCTCCTTCGCCAACGACACCCGGTACGGGCTGGCCGCCTACGTGTTCACCAAAGACCTGTCGCGCGCCGTCGCGGTCGGTGAGCGGCTGGATTTCGGCATGGTCGGCATCAACCGCGGCATCATGGCCGACCCCGCCGCAGCCTTCGGCGGCGTCAATGCCTCTGGTCTGGGCCGCGAGGGTGGGCACGACGCCATCTACGACTACCTCGAACCGAAGTACCTCGCCGTCACCGTCAACGAGGAAGAAGCCCTGTCATGACAAGCACCATCACCGCACCCTCACCGCTTCGCACCACCAACGATCTCGGGGTCGGACTGCTGCGCCAACCGGCGATGGTGTTGTTCGGGCCAGGCCAGCGCCGACAGATCCCGCGGGTCGTCACCGCCATCGCTCAACGAGTCCTGATGGTGACCGACGCCCGTATGGCCGCCAGTGCGGAGTTCGGGCAGATCGTCGAAGCGCTTGTGCAACAGGGTGTCTCCGTGTCCGTCTATGACGGCACCGAGTCCGACCTGCCACGCCGGAATGTCGTCGACCTCGTCGAGCGGTTCGGTACCGCCTCGGTGGAGGCCGTCGTCGGCATCGGCGGTGGGTCGTGCATGGATCTGGCGAAGGTCGCCTCGGTAGTACTGACCCATGGCGGTGACGTCCGCGACTACTACGGCCAGTTCCTGGTACCGGGGCCTGGGGTTCCGGTGATCACCGTCCCCACCACCGGCGGCACCGGCGCCGAAGTCACCTGCATCTCGGTGGTCTATGACGAGGACCAAGGCATGAAAGTGGGGGTCGCGAGCCCGCACCTGGAGGCCGACGCGGCGATCATCGACCCCGAACTGACCCTGAGTTGCCCGCCCGGGCTGACCGCCGCCTCCGGGGCCGACGCCCTGTCGCACCTCATCGAGTCGTTCACGGGACGGGCCAAGAACCCCGGAACCGAACAGTTGGCCACCACGCTGTATGCGGGCAAGAACGTTCTGGCGGACGTCTACGCGCGCACCGGTCTTGCGCTATTGAACACGTCACTGCCTGCGGTGGCTGCCAACCCGAGTGACCTGGCGGCCCGGTCTGACACGCTGTTCGGCGCGTACTGCGCCGGCATGGCGATCAACACCGCCGGGACTGCGGGTGCGCATGCCATCCAGTCGCCGATAGGCAACCTCACCCACACCCCGCACGGTTTCGGCATCAGTGCACTGCTGCCCTACGTGATGCGCTACAACTTGCCGACCCGGATCCCTGAGTTCGCTGAGATCGGCCGCATCCTCGGGGTGGCTGGGGAATCGGAATCCGACGAGCGCCAGGCTCAGTCGGCGATCGAGCGGATCGAGACGCTCTTGGCCACTCTAGGGGCTCCGCTGGATCTGCGTACGCTGGGTTTGGCGCCGGCAGACTTCGGTTTCGTCGCGAAGCAGGCCATGCTGGCCACCCGGCTAACGGCCAACAACCCGCGTGAGTTGACCGCCGATTCGGTGGTGTCGATTCTGGAGCGCGGCTACGACGGTGACCGGAGCTGGTGGCAGCTGTGAGCAACCCGCCTGTGGCGGTCCTGGGTGCTGGCTCCATCGGAGTTTCCTTCGCCATCCTCTTCGCCTGCAACTGTTTTGACGTCGCAGTGTACGACCCCGTCGACGAGGCGCTGCCTCGCGGGGCTTCCGACCTGCGGGAGCGGTTGGAACAGTTGCACGCCGGCGGCGGGCTCGACGCCGATCGCGCTGAGGTCGCAGCGCGGGTGAGGTTCACCTCCGATCTGGCCTCGGCCCTCGCCGGTGCAGGGTTCGTGCAGGAATGCGCACCCGAGCGCGTCAATCTCAAACGGACCCTGTTGCGGCAGGCCGCTTCTCTGACCTCGGGTATGGTGCCTCTGGCCAGCTCCAGTTCGGCGATCGTGCCGAGCTGTCTTGCCGAGGGCCTCGATTCCGATGTCGCCGCACGGATTCTGGTCGGTCACCCGGGGAATCCGCCGTACCTGCTGCCGGTCGTCGAGGTTGTGCCGTCACCGTTGACTGCCGATGCCATCGTGCGACAAGCGGTCGAGGTGTACCGCACGACGGGACTGCGGCCCGTGCTGGTGCGCCGCGAGGTCGACGGGTTCCTCTTCAACCGACTGCAGGGTGCGCTGCTGCGCGAGGCGTACTGCTTGGTGCGCGACGGCATCGCGACCGTCGACGACATCGACGAGGTAGTTCGCAACGGCCTTGGGCGACGCTGGAGTTTCATCGGCCCGTTCGAGACCGCCGACCTCAACACCCGCGGTGGAATCGAATCTCACGCCGCGAAAATGGGTCCCGCCTACGAACGGATGGGTGCCGAGCGTGGACAGCACGACCCGTGGACACCCGAGCTGGTCGCCGATGTGACCGCACAGCGTCGGGCCCTGCTGGATCTCGATGACTGGGACGAGCGGGTCCGCTGGCGCGATCGGCAGCTCATCCGGCTGCGAAACATGGCCAACTGATTGCAGACGAGGAAAAGAGCGAAAGATGCTGAGTGCAACGCTTGGAATGCTGGCGATGCTGCCGGTGGTGTTCGGTGTCGCTGGGTACGCGATGGTGTCCCGATGACCGCACACTCGCCCAGCTCGGTCGCCGAATCGGCAGATAGCACTATCGATCCTGATGTGCAGGCAAGACGCGCGAACGATGGCGAACGCAGCGCAGGGTTTCCATCTGATGTGACGATTGATCAGGATGCGGTGGACGGACTCGTAACCGCCGAGGACTTTGCTGCCGAATTCGACGAGAACCTCGACGATGCCACCTTGTACGCCAAGTATCGTCGGCTCGCCGCCGAACAGGCCGCCCTGCGCCGGCTGGCCACGCTGGTGGCGCGCGGGGTTGAACCTTTGGAAATATTTGGCGCGGTGGCCGACGAGATGCGCCGATGCGTGCCTGCGGACACCGCCGGATTGTGGCGCTTCGAATCGGATCGCGAGATTACCATCGTGGCCGCCGCTGCCGATCCTGAGGCGCTGGCACGATGGCCGGTGGGCACCCGAACTGCGGTGGAAGGCAATACCATCGCGGCGCTGGTGCACCGCAGCGGCCGGCCGGCACGGATCGACAGCTACGACAACGTCGCCGGGCCGATCGCTGCTCGCGTGCGCGCGGTAGGCGTGCGCGCGGCGGTGGGGGTGCCCATCATCGTTGACGGACGGGTGTGGGGCCTGGCGGCGGTCGGTTCCCTGCAACCCGGCCCGATGCCAGCCGACACCGAGGTCCACATCAGCCGCTTCGCCGAACTGATCGCCACTGCTGTGGTGGCCGGTCATCGCGACGAGCAGA
>Ga0070704_100002110_pt1 | contig 11063 bp, 7 predicted proteins | sample KBSK5252metaG_FD_65467 | JGI IMG/M metagenome (GOLD analysis project Ga0070704, IMG submission 65467) | Corn, switchgrass and miscanthus rhizosphere microbial communities from Kellogg Biological Station, Michigan, USA - KBS K5-25-2 metaG | ecosystem: Host-associated > Plants > Roots >... | reverse complement strand
CATTCAAAATACCCCCAAACAGCGGGATGAAGTCTCTCACAAAACCAAGAGCTATTCTTTCGCCGACATTAGACAGCGCGCCAGCTAATATCAAGCTCCAGGCAGTCCTTTGCAGTCCGTTTAATTGGGCAAACCGCTTTATTAAATAAAAAATTATCAATACTAGAACCAATACATAAATGATATACATCACAGCGTGCGGTACTGGAAAACTGAAAGCAAAATTATAATTCCGGAACGGGTTCGCCACCGCAAGCTTAATAGCCTGGTCCAAAACAATGCCAGCCGCCACTATTAAAAAACAAAAACCGAAAGAAAACCGGTTTCTTTCGGCAGGGGGAAGTTCCATAAAATTAAATTGCTTTGTCAGCCCAGGGAATTACGCGCAAACGGGCTTCGGAAATTTCCTTGCCTTCAGTGTCCGTGCCATAGGTACCGTCGGCAATTTTTTGCAAAGCATTATCTATTTTTTCCAAATCGCTCTTTAAGACAGCCATGACATCCTGACTGATTTCATCCAATTGGAGTTCCTGGGCGTTTTCTTCATTGTCCTGACCCAGTTCGGTATGCGAACTTAATCCGGCCAACTCGTCGGTCAATTCGGCCTTCTTTGCTTCCAACGCCTGCTTCATCTCATCTATAAATTGCGGGGATAACATTGTTTACGTGAATTATTTTTGGTAAATACTGAAGTCTATATTTGTAGTATAGCCGCTTAGGGAAATTTTGACAAAAAAATAAGCGGCCATAAAGGCCCGTATAAATTTTATTTAAGAGGCTTATGGCCGCTATAAAGCTCGAAGATTGAGCTACCTAACGCCTCACTTGCAGGGCCTAAACTTCGTTAGACCCTAAACGTGGGGCATTAGACAACATTTTCGTCTCTTCGAACTGCCTTGAGCCTAAGCTCAAGAAGCGTCTGAATTTCAATCGATTTCAAACTGCACTCTAAACTTCCCTTATGGTCATTTTACTGACCTAAAAACTTTTTGTTCTTTTTGTTTTTGTTTTGAAAATTTTTGTGCCTTTTTAAGGAGGCAAGAACCTACATTTGATTTTTGTTTTTCAGACAGCCTAGATTGAAATAGGCTATGACGGAAAGTTTAAAGGAAAAATATACTCAAAACCCCATCGAAGCCGGTTTTTAGTACAAATTTCCTTAGTCCAGTTTGTTTTTATTTATTTTTCAAAGAGCAGATCAATTCACTAAATTCATATTAACAGAAATTTTGCCTTTTGTCAATAATGTGAGTTTTTCGAGACAAAATTTCGCTTAAATATAAGCAATTTCAGAAATTGAAAAAATTTTTATCTTATTTTTATGCAAACTTTTCAATTTTTATACTTGTGGATAACTTGTTGAAAAGCTGTTAAGTTTAGGAAGTTTTAGTAAGAAAAGGTAGTTTTTGTAACGTTTCATAGATATACCGGTCGTTGTCGTTTCGCAGGACCGGTATATAGACCCTTTCCAGACCAGGATGAAGGCAAGTCCTAAGCAGCCGATAAAGCAGATAAGCGTTTAAAATGGCTCCAATATCAGGAAACTTCTCTTGCCAATATTCAACTAAAGCCTTGGTGTAAGGGTGGTTCGGGTTTTCGCGCGGAAATTCAGTAATGACTAAGGTTTTCGGAAACAGCCGGCGGTTACTTTGCTGAAGGAGCAAGTTGGTGGTGGCCAGCAGAATACTTGCAGGTTTAATCCCGAAATTGCGCATAATTTTATTGCTCCCCCCGGAATATCCTTGGGCATATAAAGAAGCGTACTGTTTTAAATTGTCGTAGTTGTCGTTGTAGAAATTTTTGATTTCCGGCAGGCTCCCCATTATAACCGCGGCAGGGAGGGCTTCGGGCTGCATCAGGTCCGCAACGTTTCCTTCAATGGTTTTCAATTTTATTTGTCGGACGGTGGTGCCGTCGGAATTTTGCGGCACTTGAGAAAACTGTTCCATCCCCAACCGTCCTAACAAATAATCTAGCACTGGTTCGCCAAAATCTTCATTTGCGGTTACGGCAGGGAATGCTTCAATAATTTCCCGACTGGAAGGCAAAACGTGGAGAGGCTGATTGAAAAATGTGCAGTTTGTCTGAGAGGTTTCAATCCATTTAATATATTCTTGGTTGTCCGAAAAAAAGTTTTGCAAATTTTGCAGGAGCCGGGATATTTCTTCGCTGGGGTGACTGGCAAACAGCTTGGTAATTTTTTCTATGTAATGCGTTGCGGCTTGGCGGATGTGGCGGTCCGTTACATCTTGTAAAGATAAGTCGGCCAAAGAAACATAACTGTACTGTGGGAACTGGCGCTGGACCGCAAGCACGACCAAACCAAAAAACAAGTCGGTCGCGGCAATGGCATCGGCAAAAACTCCGGCCGGAAGGCTAGAGCCATTTTGCTCGGCTTGCTGTTCCAAGCTCCGCAGAATATACAGACATCGCTGCCAGCTTAAGCGCCGTTCAGTGCCGCTGCCAAGTTCCCTCTCAAATTCGTGGAGGCTGGACAGGACAAGCTGGCGGCCTTGAGCCTTTAGATGCTTGGCCAGGTAAGGTAGGGAAGAATAATCGGTGCACAGCACCTGTTCGCTAAACTCTGGGGGCATAGGCTCCGGGCTAATGAAATTGCGGAACTGCCCGCCGAAAAAAGTTAAGTTTAAGTCCAAAATGGTATTGGTCTGCCAATTAGTAGCTTTCCAGACTAAAATTTTCAGCGCGAATTTAATTTCGTCCTGGCCTAAACGCGGCCGTGATAAAAAGTTTTTAAACTTTTCGGCATTGAATAAGTCTTGCGGAGTAAACACCCCGCGGACTGCGCCTTGCCGCCACAATTCCAAAACCTGCTGCTTCTCGGCAACAGCCAAGAGCGACTTGGGGCCGGATGAGTCCGCTTTCGGCAGGCGCATAGTGCTTGCGCCAAATGGGTATAATAGTACTGTATTTGCTGGCAAATTAGAAGTTGTTTCAATAGCCAAAAATTTCGCTGGGTTGCCCGCGCTGGAAACTTCCGATGTTCCGTTAAAAGGCATTTCAAATAAAGGGCTCCAAGGAAAATTTGCTTGCTTAGCCAAACGCAAAACATCGGCTTGCAATTCTAAAGGAAAGCTGTGGAACAAGGTGAGCAACTGTTCCAAAATTTTTATGACCGCAATGCTGTCGGCCAAGGCTCGGTGGGCTTCCGGGTGCGGAATGCGAAAATAATGCATCAGGTTTTCCAGGTTGTAACTGTGGCGGGTAGGCAGCAGCCATTGCACTAAGTCCAAGGTATCTATGGACTGGCCGGAAAGCTTAATGCCAAACGCTTCCAGGAAACCGGCATCTACAATTATATTGTGGCCTACTAATATAGCGTTGCCCAGTTTATCTTGCAAAAATTCGCGGAACTCCGAAAATTCCGGAGCCGCGTCCAATTCCGACTGGGTCAGTCCGGTAAGTCCAAGGATTTTAGGATGTACCGGTACGAGCGACCGGAACGTTTGCGACCATTGTTCGGTAATTTCTAACTTTCCTCCGGTCAGCCGAAAAAAAACAAACCCTACCTCTAAGATAGTGTCGCGGCTAGGGTCAAACCCGGTCAGTTCCAAATCCAAGCTGCAGTAAAGCGTGTCGGGGGATTTCATGAATGTATTATAAAGGTTTGCGCTGGGGGCTCCAATAGCAAAAAATAAATCCGCCCTTTCGGGCGGATTATGGAATTATTGATTTTGGCGGCTTTATTCTTCTTCAGCCGGTTCTGCCGCGAGCTTATTCGGCAAGTGTTCGCCGGTTTTGATTTTTTCGCGGAGGGCGGTGTCTACTTTGTTTGCCACTTCCGGGTTTTCGCGTAAAAAGTTTTTTGCGGTTTCACGGCCGACCCCAAATTTTATGTCTCCGAACGAATATGAGTTGCCGCTTTTGTCCACCACGCCGAGGGCTAGGCCAGTATCCAAAATGTCTCCGGCAGAAGAAATGCCTTCGTTGTACATGATGTCGAACTCCGCGACCTTGAACGGCGCGGCGACTTTGTTTTTAACGATTTTTGCTTTGGTACGGTTGCCGATTATCCTGTCGCCGTCTTTTATTTGTGCACTGCGGCGCACTTCAATACGAATGGAGGCGTAAAACTTCAAGGCGTTGCCGCCGGTGGTAGTTTCCGGGTTGCCGAACATGACCCCAATTTTCATCCGGATCTGGTTGATGAAAATAACCGTGGTGTTGCTCTTGGAGATAATGCCGGTCAGCTTGCGCAAAGCTTGGCTCATGAGCCGGGCATGCAAGCCCATATGGGAAGCGCCCATTTCGCCCTCAATTTCCGCGCGCGGGGTTAAAGCCGCCACCGAGTCCACCACAATAAGGTCTAGGGCATTGCTGCGGACCAAAGTTTCGGTAATGTCTAACGCTTGTTCGCCGCTGTCCGGCTGGGAAATTAAGAGATCTTCAAGCTTCACGCCGATTTTCCGGGCGTAGTCGGGATCCAAAGCATGCTCGGCGTCAATGAACGCGGCTAAGCCGCCTTTTTTCTGGGCTTCGGCGATCATGTGCAAGGTAAGTGTGGTTTTGCCGGAACTTTCCGGGCCGTAGATTTCAATAATTCTGCCTTTGGGAATTCCGCCAACGCCCAACGCCAGGTCCAGGCTAATGCTGCCGGTCGGGGTGGATTCAACTTCCATGGTGTTAGTGTCGGAAATTTTCATGATACTGCCGTCGCCGAACTTGTCGCGAATCTGGTCCATTGCAGTTTGTGCCGCACCCCATTTCCCGCTAGCCTCGGTTTTTGCCGCTAATGTTTTTGGTGCTTTTGCTGTTTTCTCTTTAGACATAAAATTATAGTTGTTGTTTCCAACATATTTTCTCGTGCCCTCGCAGGGGCTTCAGCCCCGAGAAAGGCACGAGAAAATATGATTGGAAATAATTAATTAGTTAATCTTTTAAGGAGTACTGGCAGGCAACAATTCTCTAGTGAACGGTATGCTCAAATGCTCTTTGCTTCGCCCTAATTTGCCAAGGTTCTGGCCGTTGAGAGTGGCTTCTATGCTGCCAGCATCATCGGTCTCTAGTAATATGCCGGACTTTGCGCTAATGTCCTCGGTAGAATTTTTAGGCATGGTTTTCTTTTGCGGGGTGCCGCCATCTAGGGTAATGGTACGAACCGTTTGTTTGGAATATTTTAGGTGTAAAGCCAGTTCTGTGGCGCCTGGCTGCCCGGACAACTCCGCGGCAGTGCCGGCAGGAGGTTCTACGACCACCAAAATCTGGGTCCTGGTTTCCCGATCAAATTTATTTTTGGCTTTAATATCCAAAACCTTTTGCCCAGCCACTGCGCCCAAGGTAACTTCAAATTTTCCTTCGCCGTTTACAAACACTTCCTGCTCATTAATTACCACGCTGGTCCCGGGGTCAGTTTTGCCAGAAACCTTAATTAAGCCGTCCTTTATAACACTACCATTTGTAGGTTCAAGAATTTCTAAAGACGGGTTCCGGTCAATTGCAGCCACCGAAGCACTTAAATATAGAATTATTGCCAAAACTCCAACGATCCCAATAGTAAAAGATAGTAGTTTCGGGGTAATTATAAGCTTGGAGATATAGCCGCGCCATCCCTTATCCTCTTTGGCGCGGGTGCGGCTGACCTGCTCTAAAATACCGCGTTCCTTTTGGTACTGGGAAATCACTTGTTCCGCGGAAATTGAGTACAAAGCAGATAATTTATTTAAAAACCCAATTATATAGACATCGGGCGGCAGCTTGTGGAACTGGCCTGATTCTAAATCTTTCAAAAACTTCTGGGCAATGGCGGTTTTGGCAGAAACTTCCTTTATAGATAAGCCAAGATCCGTCCGAATCTCCTGTAAGTATTCGCCGAGGGTTTCAATTGCTAATTTTTTTGTCTGAAATACCATAGTTCCGTCTAATTACTGTAACAAAATCATTCTCCCGCGTCTACTCTTCGTCGTCTAACCCGTACTCGGCTTTTTCATCTTTCGGGACCACGCCGTAAACCTCCCGCGGCTTGGCTCCCTCACCGGGGCCTATTATGCCATTGTCTTCCAAAATATCTAGGATCCTGGCAGCCCGGGCATAGCCAATGCGCAGGCGCCGCTGCAATAGAGAAGCGGAAGCCTTGCCTGCCCGCATAACTTCTTCGCGGGCACTCTCGTACAAATCATCATCAATGTCCTCGCCGCCGCCAAGGCCGGGAATACCGCCGGAACGTTTGGGCTTTTCTACAATCTGCTCGTCGTAAATGACCGCGCCGGTCTGTCCCTTAAAAAATTCCACCACGCGCTTGACTTCCTTCTCGCCAATGAAAGCTCCTTGGACGCGCCGCGGCCTGGTAAACTCCGCAGAAATAAAAAGCATATCACCGTTGCCGAGAAGTTTTTCGGCACCGCCAGAATCCAGAATAGTGCGGCTGTCAATTTGGCTGGCCACCGCAAAAGCAATACGCGTCGTGATGTTAGCTTTAATTAGTCCGGTAATAATTTCCACGCTCGGCCGCTGGGTGGCCAAGATAAGATGAATGCCAACTGCGCGGGCCATTTGCGCCAAACGGACAATGGCTGCTTCCACATCCTGCTGGGCCACTGACATAAGGTCAGCCAGCTCATCTACCACAATCATAATGTAAGGCAAACGCAATTCATTGCCCTCATTGTACTCGTTAATATTGCGTTTGCCAGCTTCAGACAGCAGCTTGTAGCGCCGTTCCATTTCCGCCACTGCCCACTTTAAGGAATTGACGGCTTTCTCGCTCTCAATAATGACCGGCGTAAGTAAATGCGGGATGCCATTATATAAATTCAGCTCCACGCGCTTCGGGTCAATGACAATAAACTTGATGTCCTGCGGGGTGTTGCGGTAGAGCAGGGAGATAAACAGAGAGTTTATGGCCACGCTTTTGCCAGTGCCAGTCGCGCCGGCAATAAGCAGGTGGGGCATTTTAGCCAAGTCAGTCACCATAGGCCGGCCGGCAACATCGCGGCCCAAAGCAATAGTTAACTTCCCTTTAGAATTAACAAAATCAGTAGTTTGCATAACTTCGCGCAAACGGACAATGGCAGTAGACTTGTTCGGAATTTCAATGCCCACCAAAGCTTTGCCCGGGATAGGCAATTCCATGCGAATAGAATGTGCGGAAAGAGATAAAGCCAAATCATTTTGCAAGGCGGCAATTTGCGACAGCTTAACGCCCATTGCCGGGCGCAAAGTGTATTGGGTAACCGTTGGGCCGACATTGACTTCGCCCATCTCCACGTCAATGCCAAAATCCTGCAAGGTTTTGTGGATTATAGTGACATTATTTTCAATGTTGCCGCTGTCAACTTCGGTTTTGTTATCGTCCAGCAAGTCAAACGGCGGCAGTTTCCAGTCGCGGCGGTCTTTTAGCTGTATCGCTTCCAATTTTATTGCATCTTCTGCTGCGGATTTCACTTTTACCGGCAACCGAGGCTGCGCAGCGTCCATTTCTTCTTCTACCTCTTCCGCTTTATCGTTTTTATCTACCACGGTTTCCTGGACGAACTGCGATTCGTTGGCATCATCGGCTTCCATGGAATTAATAGTAACCTTGTCAGAGCCATCCGCGTTCTTTTTGGGCTTCCGGAAATAGGCTAGCAGGTGTGCCGGCGAAATATTAAAGGTCACCAAGACACCAATGACAACGAGGCCTATTAGAATCAGCAGCCCAGCCCAAATCCCAAACAAGGAATGCAAAGGGCCGGCTAGTATAGCTCCTAAAAATCCGCCACCGCGGCCGCCGCGGGCCAAACCAAACGCGTCGTTGGTGCGGTTCAGCATTAGCATGTGCACAAAACCGGCAATGCTGGCAATCAGCAGGAGGGCGCCTAAATAAGTGCGGGCGTATTCATAGTCGTCGGTTTCTTCATCCTTATCTTGGCGGAATAATGCCCAGGCAATAGCCATAAACACAACCGGAACTAAGTAGGCCATGAACCCGAACAGGACTGCTAAAATATGGGAAATCGCCGTGCCTAAAGAGCCGGCCAAACCCAAAAGGCTCAAAGCGCTAATGCCAGCTAAGATAACGAAAATAATTATGGCTATGCCTCGTTTGGTTTCGGCAGCTAAATTAAGTTGGGGTTTGGGGATAAAGCTTAGAAAGCTATTTCGGTATTTTTTACGGTAATTTCTTTTGCTTTTTGACATGAATATAAATAGAAAATCGTATCAATTATAGCATTTATTTCAGTTTATATATAGATAGGCCGGACTCCCGGTAAACAGGATTATCGGCCTGCCTTGAAAGGCTGGAAAGCTGAAACTCAAGAGCCGGATACTGCTTCTTTAATAAGTCGTCTAGTATGAGATAGTCAGCTGGAACGCCTCCAAGTGTGGTTAGGTCGCCGGTTTGGAAAAATTCTTGGACTTTTTGCAGCCGCTCTTCATAGTCTATGCCATGGGTATACAGCCAAGTAATGTACCCAACTGTGGCCGGCCGGCCGGAGCCAATCACTACCCCATTAAGGAGAGATTCCTGGCTGGCAGCGCCTGCTGCCGAAGACAACAGCACTGCTTCTTCCGGAGTGTTCCGGCGGATCCACTCGGAAGCCAGCTGTTGGGCCGGAGTAAAAATGGCGACAGTTTCTTTTCTTTCAATGGCAACCATATGGCGCAATTTAAGGGCAGGAATCGGCAGCGCAAACAGTATAATGCCAATTAAAATTCCAATGCCTGCTTTTTTCGCCCAGCCAGTCCACGAACTTATTGCCATGGCGGCGGCCAACGCGGAAAATAAAATAGCGTAAACAAAAAATTTGTTGGTGTCGTAATCCCAAGTTTGCAGCTGCACTAGGTTGGGAAAGATCCACAATGCAAGCCCGACCAACAGCACAATCCAATAAGTGTCCCCAAGCCGTCGCAGCATTCCGGTTAACGACATAAGTGGCAGTAGCAACAGCGCACCAAAATTGCCGAGCATAAATAAAAGCCATGGATGCAACCGGCCGCCGCCGACTTCTGATAAGTTCAAACCACCAATTTCAGTGGGGCTGGACATCCAACCTAAGCGGAGCAGCGGCACCCCGCCCAAGCTGTATTGTGGCAGTAGAATCATGCAAAACAGGGGCGCCATGGCTACGAATGTCCCGTAAAACACAGTGCCGCGTACTATATTAAAGGCAATGGGGTTGCGGCGGACAATATAATATAACAAAGCCACTCCGTAGAAAATTGCCCCGACAACAAAACTGTGGGAGTGCGCCAGGGGCAACAGCCCAAACAATACACCTGCCCATTTAAGGGCGGTTAGGTTATCTTCCTTTACGCCACGGATAAAGCAGAGCACCGAAAAAATCAGCAACGGAAAACCTAACACAAATGCGCGTTGAACCGTAAAGAATCCGGCAATAAAACCAGTGTAATTAATATGCTGCTGGGGGTAGACCACGGCCAAAGGGCCGGCGTTAAAATCGTAACCTAATAAGTAGGCGAGACCGCTGCCAAATAATACTCCCGAAAGAACCAAGAGCGGCATAAATTTTCCCAGGCCAAGCTCACGGCACAGCCGCAAAAATCCAAACAATAGAACGAAGGCCAATAAAATTATGGGGGCATGGTAAGCCCAAGAAAGCGAAGCGCCAAACTTCAGCAAAACTCCGGAAAACAAATTTATAAGATAAGGGTAACGGATAAATTCGCCGCTAAAATTCGGCTCTTCAAAATGCCAGTTCTCCGAAAGGCCAACGCGCATAATTTGCGATAAATGGTAGGCCACATCTACCGAAGCTTGCCTGGGTATGCTGGCGCTGTGGTCTAGGTTGAGCCGCAAAGTGCCGGCAACTAAAAAGGCGAGGGAGCCGCCAACTATTAGAAGAATGGCAGCGTACCAAATTTTTTCTTTACCTGGCACATCCCATTTTGGCCATAGCAAAATGCCTTGTTTTATCCCGCTGTACCAACAAATCGCCCCAACAATTAACATTAGTCCTAAAGCTATCCCGGCTGCCGGGCCTTGCGCCAGGAAAATTGCACCTACAGAAGCGAGCAAACTGCTTGCTGCGATCCCTGCCGGAATACTAACTGCCAAACTTTCAATCCCGGAACAAAAAACAGTTGCGCCCAGACGGCGCACCATAAGGAAAGTGGAAAAAATTACCACAACCAAATATAAAATGCCAACCATATCCAAAAATATTATAAACTTATCATAACATAATAGGGCGGGATAGAGCCGGCACTATAGCCTTTTTCTTCATTTTCGCCAATAACAAAAAATGCTATTTTTTGTTATTGAAAAAAGTTGTGAAAAAGAGGGTGTAAGGCGGCCGGCGACAAGCAAAAACCCCTCCGATGGACATCGGAGGAGTTTAAAATTTTGGGGCCAAGGCAGCTAGCCTGCCAACCTAATCTATAATCCCTTAACCTTAACTTTTTTAGTCTTGGCTTTGGCAGCCTTAGGGATAATTATTGTCAGCATCCCATCCTTGTAGTCAGCTTCAATGTGTTCGCTGTCTATGTCCACCGGAACAATAACACTGCGGGTAAAACTGCCCCAGTAGCATTCCTGGTAAAAGTAATCGTCCTGCGGAATAATTTCTTCCTTGGAGCGTTCACCTTTAATGCTGACCATGTCATTGGCTACCGTAATGTCTATGTCTTCGGGACGCATGCCGGCAATGGTGGACTTAATGATGACATTGTCCTTAGTCTGATACATATCTATGTTAAGAGCACCTTCGTAATCACCCATCCAATCCTCTTCTTTTTGGTTGACAGCCTCGGTTGGCTCTATTTCGGTTTCATCTTCTTCGGCTTCTGGAGCTTCCTGTTCGGTTTCTTCCTCCTCAACCTCTACCAGCTCCTCGGTGTCGTCCAATTCGTCGTCCATCGCGCTGCCTGGCACCATAATATCGTTATCATCGTCACCGGCAACGTTTCCCCCCATGATTTTTCCAAAAAATGATTTGTCTTTCTTAGGCATAAGTAATCTTTAATCGTAAACTTATAGTAGGGGAAAAACGAGGTGCCGTCAAACCTTGTGAAACATTCAAATTTGGTTAATTTAAGAGTTGCTTCACGGCGCTAATTATGGCTTGTCCAAGGCTATTTTCCTGGATTAAGTCGCTCCAGGCCGCATT
>Ga0070704_100002109_pt1 | contig 11066 bp, 8 predicted proteins | sample KBSK5252metaG_FD_65467 | JGI IMG/M metagenome (GOLD analysis project Ga0070704, IMG submission 65467) | Corn, switchgrass and miscanthus rhizosphere microbial communities from Kellogg Biological Station, Michigan, USA - KBS K5-25-2 metaG | ecosystem: Host-associated > Plants > Roots >... | reverse complement strand
GCCGGCGATCTGGATCCACTCGGCCGCGGTGGCCACGTCGGCGTCGTCGAACACGATCACCGGGGCCTTGCCGCCGAGCTCCAGATGCACGCGCTTCAGGGTGTCGGCCGCGTTCCTCGCGATCAGCCGGCCGGTCGAGCTCTCGCCGGTGAGCGAGACGATGCCAACGTCCTTGTGCTTGACGATCGCGTCGCCCACGGGCTCGCCGTCGCCCGTCACGACGTTGAACACGCCCGGCGGGAACACCTCGGCCTCGGCGATCCAGTGCGCGAACTTCAGCAGCGTGAGCGGGGTGTTCTCGGCGGGCTTGATCACGATCGTGTTGCCGGCCGCGAGCGCAGGGCCGAGCTTCCACGCGGCCATGTACAGGGGGTAGTTCCACGGCGCGATCAGTCCAGCCACGCCGATCGGCTCGCGCCGCAGGATGCTCGTGTAGCCCTTCATGTACTCGCCGGCCGCCAGGCCCTCCAGCACGCGGGCGCCCGAGGCGAAGAAGCGGAACTGGTCGGCGATGACCGGGACCTCCTCGGACATCGTGAGCGCGAGGACCTTGCCGACGTTCTCGGACTCGAGGCGGCCGATCTCGTCCGCGTGCTCCTCGACGATGTCCGCCATCTTGAGGAGCGCGCGCATGCGCTCGCCGGGGGTCGCGTCGGACCAGGTCTCGTCGTAGGCCTTCCTGGCGGCCGCGACGGCCCGATCCACGTCCGCGGCGGTGCCCTCGGGGACCTCGGCGATCGCGTCGCCGGTGGCGGGGCTGAGGATCTCGCGGGTGTTGCCGTCGGAGGCGTCCGTCCACTCGCCGCCGATGAGCATCTGGTAGGACGAATCGGCCATCTCGGACCTCCACCTTCCTGTGAGGACCCCGAAAGGGGTCGAGGGCCTGTTCAGCCAGAGTATGCCGAAAAGCGCAGAAGGCCGCCTCGCCGCTCGGCCCGGTGTGACCCTTGCGGGCGACGGGTCGTAGGCTGGAGGTTCGGGAGGTGGTGCCGATGCGCCGTTACCTGGTCGTCGCCAACCAGACCCTCGCCGGCGAACCCCTGGTCTCGAGGCTCCGCGAGCTCTCGCGTGCAGGCCCCTGCGCGTTCTTCCTGATCGTGCCGGCCACGCCTCCGCGGGACCACCTGTGGACCGAGGGCGAGGCCCGCGCTACGGCGGGAGCCCGGTTGGACGAGGCCCTGATGCGCCTGTCCGCGCTGGAGGTGACGGTCGAGGGCGAGGTGGGCGACGGGAACCCGATGCTCGCGATCGACGACGCGATCCGCGACCATGGGCCGTTCGCCGAGATCATCCTGTCGACCCTGCCGCCGGGCGCCTCGAAGTGGCTCGGGCTCGACCTGCCGCACCGCGTGTCCGCGAGCTTCGGGCTGCCGATGACGCACATCGTGGGCGAGCCCGCGCCCGTGGGCGCGCCGAAGCGGTAGGCCGGCTCGCTCTCGGTTCGCGTCGCATGGCAAACTGGCGCCACCGTCACGAGGAGGCGCACGTGGACATCCCCCAGGAGCGCAAGCTCGTCACCGAGGTTCCGGGCCCCAAGTCGCGCGAATGGTTCGAGCGCCGGGCCAAGGCCGTCCCCCAGGGCGTGTTCAACATCCATCCGATCGTCACCGCCCGGGCCTCGGGGGCGATCATCGAGGATGTCGACGGCAACCGACTGATCGACTTCGCCACCGGGATCGCCGTGCTCAACGTGGGCCACACCTCGCCCGAGGTGGTCGGCGCGGCCCAGCGGCAGCTCGAGCTCGACACGCATTCGTGCTTCCACGTGACCGCGAACGAGCCCTACATCGAGCTCGCCGAGCGGCTGAACGCGATCGCTCCCGGCGACTTCGAGAAGAAGACGATGTTCGCGAACTCCGGGGCCGAGGCCGTGGAGAACGCGGTCAAGATCGCACGGAGGGCGACCGGGCGCCAGGCGATCGTGACGTTCGACCATGCGTTCCACGGCCGAACCCTGCTCGCGATGTCGCTCACCGCCAAGGTGATGCCCTACAAGCAGGGCATGGGCCCGTTCGCGCCCGAGATCTACCGGTTGCCGTTCGCCTACCCGTACCGCTGGCCGGGCGGTACCGAGCGCTGCGCCGAGGAGGCGCTCGACTACGCGCGCGAGGAGATCCACAAGCACATCGGCGAGGAGAACGTCGCCGCGGTGATCCTCGAGCCGATCCAGGGCGAGGGCGGCTTCATCGTCCCGGCGCCGGGCTTCGTGAAGGGGCTCGCGGAGTTCTGCGCCGAGCACGGGATCCTGTTCATCGCCGACGAGATCCAGAGCGGCATGGGCCGCGCCGGCCGCTGGTTCGCGATCGAGGACGAGGGCATCGCGCCCGACCTCATCACGAGCGCGAAGTCGCTCGGCGGCGGCCTGCCGATCAGCGCCGTCACGGGGCGGGCCGACGTCATGGATTCCGTCCACATCGGGGGGCTCGGTGGAACGTACGGTGGCAACCCGGTCGCGGCGGCGGCGGCGCTCGCCGTCCTCGACCAGATCGAGAAAGAGGGGTTGCTCGAACGCTCACGCACCCTCGGCGAGAAGGTGATCGGGCACCTCCGCGAGATGCAAGATCGCCACGCGGTGATCGGCGACGTTCGGGGGCGCGGGATGATGACGGCGGTCGAGCTCGTCTCCGACCGCGAGACGAAGGAGCCGCTGAGCGGTCCGGACGGGAACGCGATCGTCGGGCGCTGCCTCGAGGAAGGCGTCGTGATCCTGAAGGCCGGAACCTATGACAACGTCATCCGGCTTCTCCCGCCGCTCACGATCGAGGAGGGTCTGCTGGAGGAGGGTCTTCAGACGCTCGACGTGGCCATCGGCGCAGCCCCGACAACGTAGCGGCGAGCACGAGAAACAGGACCACGGCGAACGCGCCGAGCGCAACGAAGAACTGGGTGGGATCCGAGGGCGTCGGCTGCCCTCCCGCCAGCATGGCCGCCCCGCCGACGCCTACCACTGCGGTCGGGCCGAGTGCCGCTTGTGGTCGCATGCTCCCCTCCTCGTGTCGACTCTCCGACCAGACCAGCCGAAGCAGCGGGCAGTTCCCACCCGCCGCACGATTGCTAACGTCGCATGATGTCCTCCGAGGCGCCGGAACCGGTTGTCCGGCGCTCGCTCGTCCGGCGGATCGCGCTCGACGTCTCGCCGCTTCGAGCGTCGCGGGACTTTCGGCGCCTGTGGCTCGGGCTGCTCGCGTCGCAGTTCGGCTCGCAGTTCACGATCGTCGCGACCTACGTCCAGGTCTACCGCCTCACCAGGTCGACCGCCGCGGTCGGGCTCCTGGGGCTCGTCGGGTTCCTCGGCCTGGTGGTCGGGACGCTCGCCGGGAGCACGTTCCTGGACGCGTTCGATCGCCGCAAGATCCTGATCTGTGCGCAGCTGGGGTACCTCGCGTCGTCGGGACTGCTGTTCGTCGGTGCGGTCAGCGGTGATCCGCCCCTCGCGCTGATCTACGTTGCCGTGGCGGGCATCGCGGCCACGAGCGCGGTCGACAGCCCGACGCGGAGCGCGATGACGCCGCGGCTGCTCGGCCGCGAGATGCTCCCGGCGGCCGCGGCGCTGAACCAGATCGTCTGGAACGGCGCGGGCCTGCTCGGCCCGGCGATCGCCGGTGTGGTGGTGGGGAAGCTCGGGTTCCCGTGGGCGTACGGGATCGACCTGATCTCGATCGGGCTGCTGATCCTCGCCTCGATCCTGATCCGGCCGATGCCGCCGGCCGAGGGCGAGCGCGCGACGGTCGGGTGGCGAGCCGTCAAGGAGGGGTTCGCGTTCCTCCGTGGTCGTCAGGTGCTGCAGTCGACGTTCGTGATCGACATCATCGCGATGGTGTTCGGGATGCCGCGGGCGCTCTTCCCGGTCCTGATCACCTCGCAGTTCCACGAGAGCGCGACCGTCGTGGGGCTGCTGTTCGCCGCCCCCGCGGTCGGCGCCTTCGTCGGGGCGGCGACCACGGGGTGGGTCGGCCGCGTCCGGCACCAGGGCCTCGCGGTGATCTGGGCGGTCGTCGTGTGGGGTGCGGGGATCGCGGCGTTCGGGCTTGCCGGCGACCACCTGTGGCTCGCTCTGTTCTTCCTCGCGGTCGCGGGGGCGGCCGACGTGATCTCGGCGATCTTCCGCAACACGATCCTGCAGGTCACGGTTCCCGAGAACCTGCGCGGGCGGCTGTTCGGGATCCACATCCTGGTCGTCACGGGAGGGCCGCGGCTCGGGGACCTCGAAGCCGGGCTCGTCGCGGCCGCCTTCTCGCCGCTGGCATCGGTGGTCTCCGGCGGGCTGCTCTGCATCGCGGGCGCCGGCCTCGTCGCTTGGCGCGTCCCCGCGTTCCGCCGGTACCACGCCGGTGACCCCGGCTGACTAAGCTCGCGCCCGTGGCCCCACCGCGCGCCGACCTCGTCGAGCTTCGCGTGCTCGATGGTCCGAACCTGTACTTCCCGCGTCCCGCGGTCAAGCTCACGATCGCCGTCGGGGGCTGGCTCGAGGTCCCCGAGGAACGCCTGGCCGCGGCGCTCGAACGCGTGGGTGCTATCGGTCGACCCGGACGGCCGGGTTCCGACCAACGCAGACGGACGATCTCGCGCGTGGCCGCTCGCCTGACGTGGCGGCTCGCGGTCGCGAGCGGCGTGCGCCTCGCGGTCCGGAGCCGCCCGGGTCCCGAACCCGACCAGGTCGTCGTGGCGTTCCCGTGGCGACGGCGCGGCTCCGCCGAGGCGCTCGGTGGCGAGGTGGCGCCGCTCCTGCACGAGGTGGGCGGTCGCCGTTCGGTCGGCCGGCTCCTCACCGAGGCGGCCGAACGGGTCGCGGCCGCCGAACCCGGCGACGAACCCGACGTCCCCGAGCCCGAGATCCCGGTGGTCTCGGTCACGGGCACGAACGGGAAGACCACCACGGTCCGGCTCCTCGCGCACCTGGTCCGCTCGGCGGGCAGGCGCGTCGCGTACTCGTCCACGGACGGCGTGTACAGGGGCGACGGTGAGCTGATCGAGGAGGGCGACTACTCGGGGTTCGGCGGCGCGGCTCGGGCCCTCGCCGAACACCCCGACGTGGCCGTCCTGGAAACGGCGCGCGGCGGCATCCTCCTCCGTGGGATCGGTGTTCTGCACAACGACGTCGCCGTCGTGACGAACGTGTCCGAGGACCACCTTGGTCTGCACGGGATCCGGACGCTCGACCAGCTCGCGGAGGTCAAGTCGACGATCACGCGCATCACGCGACCGGGCGGCTGGGACGTGCTGAACGCGGATGACCCCCGCGTCCTCTCGATGCGTCGCGGCTCGACGGGACGGACGTGGCTGTGCTCGCACGACACATGGCACCCGGCGATCCGCGATGCGCTCGCGGAGGGCGGCCGGGCGACGGTCCCACTCGACGGGTGGATCACCGTGCTCGACGGTTCCACGACGCAACCGCTGGTCGAGCTCGTCGACGTGCCGGTCACGATCGCCGGCATCTCGCGCCACAACGTGATGAACGCGATGCAGGCCGCGTCGGCGGCGCTCGCGGTTGGACTCTCGGAGCGCGCGGTCATCCGAGGCCTGAAGACGTTCGTCACCGATCCCGAACGCAACCCGGGCCGGGCGAATCTGTTCGAGCTTGAAGGGCGGGTCCTGGTGATCGACTACGCGCACAACGAGGCGGGCATGATCGGGCTCACCGAGATCTGCGCGGGTCTTCGGCGTTCGGGGGTGGCGATCTGGCTCGTGATCTGCGCGGCCGGCGACCGCACGGACCGGATCCTCCACGACTTCGGGTACCGGGCGGCCCGCGGCTCGGACCATCTCGCCATCGCCGAGCTGCTCCGCTACCTCCGTGGACGCGACCGCGAGGAGACGATCGAACGCCTCGCCGCGGGCGGCCGCGACGGGGGCGCCGACGAGATCGATGTCTACGCGGACGAGCTGTCGGGGCTGCGCGGCGTGCTGGCGCGTTCCCGTCGGGGCGACGTGATCGGCGTGACCGCGCTCGGGATGCGGGGCGAGGTGTTCGCGTGGCTCGAGGGGGCCGGCGCGCGGAGGCTGACGCCCGCCCGCGTCAAGCAGCTGGTTCGCCGCGCCGCAACGGGCAGCTAGAGCCCGAGGCGCTCCTCGGCCAGGCGCGTGCCTTCGATCCGGGCTCGGATCTTCTCGAACGCCACGTCGCGAGACGTCGAGTCGTCGTCCCCGAACGGCGAGAAGCCGCAGTCATCCGTCGTGCCCAGCCGGTCCTTCGGCAGGCGGTCGGAGGCCTCGACCACGCGATCGCGCACCTCCTCGGGTGTCTCGACGCGCGGGTCGATCGGGTCGATCACGCCGACGAAGATCCGCTGTTCGGGGCGCAGGTGCTCCGCGATGATGGCGAGGACGCCGCCCTTGTCCTGCTCGGCGGCCATCTCGACGTAGAGATTGCCGACGTTCAGCCGGAAGAGGTCGGGCAGCAGCTGCGCGTAGTCGACGTCGGCGCTGTGCGTCGAGTCCTGATCCCCGCCCGGGCACGTGTGCACGCCGATCCGGGTCCGCTCGTCGTCCGAGAAGCGATCGAGCACCCGGTTGTTGAGCGCGACGAAGTCGCGAAGCAGCCCTCCCGAGGGATCGAGCTTGCAGGCGAGCCGGCCCTCGGTGAAATCGATCTGGACCTTGTGGGCACCGGCGTCGAGTGACGTCCGAATGTCCTTCTCGCTCTCGTCGACCAGATCGTTGAGGAACGCATCCCGCGAGTAGCCGTCGATCCCATCCTGCGGATAGATGAGGCTGAGCGCCGAGGCGGCGATCACGGCCTGCTTCACTGGCATGTTCGTCCGCCTCTTCGCCTCCGCGAGGAAGCTCGACGCGTACGTCCCGAACCGGAACGGCCCCGACACCAGCACCGGCAGCTGCCTCGTGTGGCCGTCCGCGAACGGGATCACGACGCCGTCGGCCACGAGGTTCGTCACGCCGTCGAGGGGATAGGTCACGAAGCTCGACTTGGTCTGCTCGCCGTCCGAGATGACGGGCGAGCCCGTCTCCTCGAAGCGCCGGATCGTGTCCGCAAGCGCCTCGTCCTGAAGCGCGCGAAGCTCCTCGGGCGAGATCGTCCCCTCGGCGAGCGCGGCCCGGCCGTCGATCAGCGTCTTCGGTCTCGGGATGCTACCGATGGGCTCGGTCGGGATCATCTGGGCTCCTCGGGTTCGTGGCGGATCGATGCGGACGAGCGCGTACGATACCCCCTCCTGCCGAACCCGTGCCCGGAGGGACGTCCTGAACGAGCCGCATCCGTCGATCACGCAGGCGTCGGCACGGGCGGTGACGGGTGCCCCCGCGGCGCCGGAGGTGGCGCCCGTACCCGCGGCGCACAAGCCGCCCGCGGAACCGGCCGGCCGTACGGTGCGGGCCTTCGGACGCACCTACCCCTTCGTCGCGCCGAACATCCGGGACCCGCGGCTCCACCTCGCGGCGGTGATCATCTCGATTCACGTCCTGGGCCAGATCGGGCTCGGGTTCCGCGTGTCGGTTCCCCAGATCCTGGTCGCGATCTTGGTCTGTGCCGTCATCGAGGTCGGGTGGACCCTCTCCAAGACAGGCACCGTGGTCTGGCCGGCGAGCGCGATGCTGACCGGCAGCGGCGTCGCGCTGATCCTGCGTCTGAGCGACATGCAGAGCAACGATCACTGGAGCTGGCGCGGCTGGTACGTGTTTGCGCTCGTCGCCGGGCTGTCGCTGCTCACGAAGTACGTGATCCGCTATCGCGGCAGCCACATCTTCAACCCGTCGAACGTCGGCCTCGTGGCCGCGTTCCTGCTCCTCGGCAGCGCCCGGATCGAGCCGCTCGACTTCTGGTGGGCGCCGTTCGACGGCTGGATGATCGCGGCCTACCTGATCATCCTCGTTGGCGGCCTGCTGATCACCGCCAGGCTGCACCTGCTGGGGATGTCGGCGGCCTTCTGGCTGACGCTCGCGGCCGGGATCGGCATCCTCGCGGCGTCCGGGCACTGCATGACAGCGCGGTGGTCGTTCGAGCCGGTGTGCGGGGCGCATTTCTGGTGGGTGATCGTCTTCTCGCCCGAGATCCTCATCTTCCTGTTCTTCATGATCACGGACCCGAAGACGACGCCCGCGGGGCGGGTGGCACGGATCGCGTTCGGCGCCGCCGTCGCGTTGGTGTGCACGCTGCTGATCGCGCCCCAGACGACGGAGTTCGGCGCCAAGGTCGCGCTGCTGTCGGGGCTGGTGGTCCTGTGCGTCGCCCGGCTCTTCTTCGACAAGCTGCTGCCGGCCCCGGGATCCGAACGCGACCGCCTTCCCGCCTACCTCGTCGGGTTGGGCCGGCGAGGCCATGGGTATCTCGCGCCCGGCCTGGCGCTCGCGCGCGGGGCGATCGCCGGTGCCGCGGTCGTGCTGCTGGGGACCGCGGTCGTCGCGGCGGGGGCGCCGGCGCGGGAGGCGTTCGTCGCGACGAGCGGCTCGGCGGCAACCGACCCGCCCGCCGAGCCTCTGCTCGACGTCCACGTCGAGCCCTCCACCCTTCCGCCGGTCACCGTCGACCCCGAGGTGGTCCACCGAGGCGACCTGACGCAGGCCGAGGTGCAGGCGATCGCCCTCACGCTCGCGGAGAACCTGGAGGTCGAGGCTCGGGCGCTCCGCCGCGGCGAGAAGAGCCTCCTTTCCTCGGTCGACGACGGACAACGCCTGACCACGCTCGAGCGACGCGTCGACGATGTGAACGAGACCGGACGCGCCGACGTCCCCCACTACACGTTCGACGAGCTCCACGTCGTCCTCGTGCAACCCGAGGGTCAGGCCGGCCTCAGCCTCGGTTTCCAGGCCGGCGGGTCGGTCGAAGCGGTCACGTACGGCGTGGACGGGAAAGAGGCTGGCCGGACGTCCTCGCCGTTCTCGCGCACCTTCGTGCTCAGCCGACCGACCGGCGATCGATGGCTTCTCGTGGAGGTGGGCCCCAACCCCTGACGGAGCGGGCGGGGTCAGTGCAGCTCGGCCAGGTCCTTCTGGGTGACCTCCCCCGGCAGCTTGCCCAGGATGATCATGGCCAGGACCTCGTCCGTCGTGACATCGGTCTTGTTCACGGTGCCGACCAGCTTTCCCTGGAGCATCACGCTGATCCGGTCGGACAGGTCGTACACGTCGTGGATGTCGTGGCTGATCAGGAAGATACCGAGGCCTTCCTCGCGCAGCTGCTTGATGAGATCGCCGACCTGCCTGGTCTCGGCGGGGCCGAGGGCAGCGGTGGGCTCGTCCATGATCAGGATCCGGGCGTTGAAATGCACCGCTCGCGCGATCGCCACGGACTGTCGCTGACCGCCGGACAGCGAGGCCACCGGCACGACGAAGTTCTGGAACTTCGGGTTGAGCCGGCCCATCAACTTGCGGGTCGCGTCCTCCATGGCGCTGTCGTCGAGGTTCCCGAACCGCGTCGTCAGCTCGCGCCCGAGGAACACGTTGCCCGGCGCGTCGATGTTGTCCGCGAGCGCGAGGTTCTGATAGATCGTCTCGACCCCGAGCGCCTTCGCGTCGCGCGGGTGCGAGATCGTCACCGGCTCGCCGTCGATCAGGATCTGCCCCGAGTCCGCCGGGTGTGCGCCCGAGAGCGTTCGGATCAGCGTCGTCTTCCCGGCGCCGTTGCCGCCGACGAGCCCGACCACCTCGCCCGGGTACAGGTCGACCGTCACGTCCTGGACCGCGTGGACGCCGCCGAACGCGACCCGGATGTCGCGCAGTTCGGCCAGCGGCCTGCCCGACCGGTCCGTCACCGGGCGGCCCTCCGGCGGAAGATCGTGTCCAGGGTGACCGCCAGGACCAAGACGATCCCGACGACGATGTCCTGGAGCGGCGCCTCGATGCCCAACAGCACCATGCCCGACACGAGCGACTGCATGATGAGCGCGCCGAGCAGTGCCCCGACGATCGTGCCGACGCCGCCCGCGAACGATGTCCCGCCGATCACCGCCGCCGCGATCACGTTGAGCTCCATCCCGGTCCCGAGGCTGCTCACCGCCGCGTTGAGGCGGGCGATCTGGACCGCAGCTGCGAGACCGACCAGCAGGCCCATCAGCGTGAACGTCCTGACGATCGTCCGCCTGGTCTTGATTCCTGCGAGCTCGGCCGCCTCGGGGTTCCCGCCGATCGCGTAGACGGAGCGGCCGAAGCGCCGCCGCGTCGCGATGAACGTCATCACGATGCCGACGCCGATCGCGATCAGCACCGGGTAGGCCAGGCCGAGCGAGATGTTCTGCCCGGCCTTGCCGGCCTGCGCCGCGAGCGCCGGCGGCAGGTAGTAGCGGTTCAGGAACCCAACCAGCAGGAGCACGGCCCCGCAGCCGATCACCGCGATCGTGACCTCGGCCCACATCGGACGCTGCCGGAACCCGTACCGATTGCGCTGTCGCCGCTTGCTGAACTGCAGCATGACGATCCCCGCGCACGCGGCGATGCCGAGGATCCAGCTCCACGTCCCGCCCACCGTTCCCGTGGAGCCACCCCCCAGCTTGCGGAAGAGCGTGTCCATCGGCGCGATCGTCTGGCCGCTCGCCATCCACCACGCGACACCCCGCCACACGAGGAACCCGCCGAGCGTCACGATGAACGACGGCACGCCGACGTACGCGACGATGGTCCCCTGGAACGCCCCGATCGCCGCGCCGAGGACCAGCCCGACCGCGACGGTGATCACCCACGTGAGCGGGTGGTCGAGCCCGATCCACTCCGGCAGCCAGTCGTGCTGGACGATCGCCATCGCCATGCCGACGGCGGCCATGACCGCGCCGACGGACAGGTCGATGTTGCGCGTCACGATGATCAGGACCATCCCCGTCGCCATGATCGCGACGACGGCGGTCTGCACCGACAGGTTCCACATGTTCCTCGGCGTGAGGAAGGTGTGGTTCGGGGTGATGATCTGGAAGAGGATCCAGATGATCGCCAGGGCGGCCAGCATCCCCAGGAGCCGGGTGTCCACCTCGGCCGACCGGAAGAGCTCACGGAGCGACCGTTTGCCGCGCTCCCCGGGGGGCGCCGGCTGCGCCTCCGGCTCTCGTTCGGCCGCGGAAACCTTGGTCTCAGCCACCGGTCGAATCCTATGTCAAGAGGGGCGCTCGCCTCACCCCGACGGG
>Ga0070704_100002107_pt1 | contig 11069 bp, 11 predicted proteins | sample KBSK5252metaG_FD_65467 | JGI IMG/M metagenome (GOLD analysis project Ga0070704, IMG submission 65467) | Corn, switchgrass and miscanthus rhizosphere microbial communities from Kellogg Biological Station, Michigan, USA - KBS K5-25-2 metaG | ecosystem: Host-associated > Plants > Roots >... | reverse complement strand
CGCTCGGCGAAATCCGGGCCGGCGCCGGCGCCCGGCATGACCGCAACATTGAACGCCGAAAGGGCGCAGTACGCGAGCACGAGCGCGAACGCGCTCCACGAAAGCCCATCGAGCAGCGCCGGATTTGAGCGCAGCGTCGCGACGATTCGATCTCGCATGCTCGTCGTGGCCTTCATCGCCTACATCTGCCGGAAGCGGTGGGCATAGGCATCGCTGACGGGCAGCAGCTCGCTGCCGCGCTTCAGACGCACTTGCGGACGCCCGCGCAGGTCGCGGACCACGCCGGCGATCGCGTTCACGTTGACGATCGTCGAACGGTGGATCTGCCAGAACGCCGCAGGGTCGAGCTCCTCGACGAGCTCGCGGATCGGCTTGCGGATCAGCGATTCGCCGTCGATGGTAACCACCCGCGTGTACTTGCTGTCGGCCTGGAAGTAGTGCACGTCTTCTACCGTGATGATGCGGACCGCCTGGCCATGCGACGCGTTGATCCAGCGCAGGTGCCCGCGCTGGGTCGCGCCCAGATCCCGCAACACTCCGTCGATCGGCGCCGCGGGTCGGCCGATGCGTTCCTTCAGACGAGACACGGTCGTCGCAAGCCGCGATGCGCTTGCGGGCTTGAGCACGTAGTCGGCGGCGCCTTGCTCGAATGCGGCGACGGCATGCTGATCGAAGGCCGTCACGAAAACGACATGGCAGCGGCCGTTCGCCTGGCGCGCGACGTCGAGCCCGGTCAGCCCGGGCATCTGGATATCGAGGAACAGGACATCGGGAACGTGCTGCTCGAGCGCCCGCAACGTGGCGATGCCGTCGCCGGTCTGCGCCGCGATCTCCAGCTCCGGCCAGAGCGCAGCGAGGAGCTCGGCGAGCTCCTCTCGCAGCAGCGGCTCGTCCTCGGCGATGATGGCGCTCGGCCCAGCCATGGCCAGCCCATGATCGCACGCGGGCGCGACCCTTTCCAAGCCGGCTCCGCTCATCCGCGTCAAAGGATCTTGGCGGTCGGCGCCGGGCAGTTCTGGATTGCGACGTGCTCCGCGCGCTGCCCGACGACGACGATCCGCGCCGGCTGCTGCAGGGCGAGCTTCTGGCGCTCTTGAATCTGGCCCATCGCCGTATGCGCGGTCGCGAGCGCTGCGCCGTTGACGGCGACCGCCAATCCCACTACCACCATCCGGACTCCGCGCGTCATGGACCCCTCCGTACGATTGCGAAGGCTGCAGCCTAGGTCCCGCACCCGGGGGGCGGCAATCGGATTGCGATGAAACGGGGAAATCTAGGACCAGACGGGCACAGGGTCGGATCGAGCGGAGGCCAGCCACGCCCGTTCATCCCGCGTTTCTGCGGGCTGTACGGCGCAAGCCGCAGCTCGTCGCAACTCCGTGGCGCAGGGGTCGGAGCGTCCCTAGAGTGCGAACGTCGATAACGATTTGCGGGGAACCATCATGAAATCCGGATACCTGATCGTCACGCTGAGCCTGGCCCTCGCCGCCGGAGCCGCAGCCGCGGCCCTGAGCCGGGGTAACGCCGAGCCGGCTTCGCCGGCGGCCCAGCCCTGCATGGAGCAGCCTGGGGCAGAGGGCATTGCGCGCGTGGTCATCACTGCCCGGCGCGAGATTCCCCGCGTCGTGGTGATCGGGCACCGGCCCGCGGCAGCACTTGCCGCCAACACGCCGTAAGCTAGCGTTTCGTGAGCGCTTCCGATCCAACTGCGCCCCAGCCGCTCGGACCGAGCGGCTGGGAGCGCTTCTCCCGAGCCACCGCGTCCGGCTTCCAGCGCTACGCCCAGTGGCTGGTCACCATTAGCTGGAAGAAATTCTTCCTGCTGTCGATCCTGCTGCTGATCGGCAGCGCGATCCTTGCCGAGCTGCCGCCTTTTTCGTTCAAGTTCACGATTAGCTCGGACGAGACGACGAAGCCGACGAAAAAGGAATTGAAGGAGAGGACGGCGAAGCTGAAGGCACTGAAGGAGAAGTACGGCGACGTCGACATCAAGGTCGACGAGACGGGCGTTCATGTCACCCGCAAGCGCAAGGCGCCGGAGGGCAAGTCCGAGCCTGAAGCCGGCGCGGATCCCGCATTGCCTGCGCCTCCGGCGCCGCCTGCGCTTCCTGCACCTCCGCCGGTTCCCTCGAGCCAGGCCGCGCCGATCCATCTCGTCGCGCTCGGATCGAACGCAGTCGCGGTCAAGATCCCGGCGGAGGTTGCCGACGAGGTGCGCGCCGCGGTCGACGAGGTGCGCGAAGAAATCCGCGAAGCGATCGAAGAAGAGATCGCGAGCTCGATCGCCGGCGACCGGCCGCGCGTCCGGACCGTGCGGATCGGCTCGTTCCTGCCGCAGCTCGCGCTGCTGCTGATCGTCGCTTCGATCGTGATCAAGATCGTCTACGCGGGCCGCGTCAAGGCCGAGGTAAAGGCTGCGGTCGCGCAGGAAGTGGCCGACGAGGAGAGCCTCAAGCGCCAGGTGGTCGAGGCGCGCATGGCCGCGATGCAGGCGCAGATCGAGCCGCATTTCCTTTTCAACACGCTCGCCAGCATCGATCACCTGATCGAAACGGATCCGCCGCGCGCGAGCAGGATGCAGAAGAACCTCATCTCGCTGCTGCGCGCCTCGATGCCGGCGCTGCGCGAGGGCGGGAGCACGCTCGGACGCGAGCTCGCGGTCGTGCGTCCCTACCTCGAGATCCTGAAAGTGCGGATGGAGGACCGGCTGCAGACCGAGGTCAACATCAGCGAGGGCCTGCATTCCGCCGAATTTCCGCCGATGATGCTGCAATCGCTGGTGGAGAACGCGATCAAGCACGGCCTCGAGCCGAAGCCGGAAGGCGGCTCGCTGCAGGTGAGCGCGGAAATCGTCCATGGCAAGCTCGTGGTCGCGGTCGCCGATACGGGCGTCGGCTTCGGCCGCGCCGCCACGGCCGGCACGGGTGTGGGCCTCGAGAACATCCGCGAGCGCCTCAAGCTGCTGTTCGGAACTGCGGCCGAGCTGCGGATCGCCGAGAACCAGCCCGCTGGCACGCGCGTCACCATCGTCGTACCCTATAGGACCCACAACAGCACCGAGCGCGCCTGATCGGCGTTCCGCGCAGATGAACCCGAGAGCCGTGATCGCGGACGACGAGCCGCTGATGCGCGAGCAGTTGCGCGTGCGCCTGCGGGAAGCATGGCCCGAGCTGGAGATCGTCGGCGAGGCGCGCAACGGGATCGAAGCGGTGGAGAAGACCGCCACGCTCCAGCCCGACCTGGTATTTCTCGACATCCGCATGCCGGGAATGACCGGCATCGAGGCGGCGCGCGAAATCGCCACGCTCGAGCCGGCCGATGGTGCGAGCGCGCCCGAAATCGTGTTCGTCACCGCCTACGACGAGTACGCGATCGAGGCGTTCGAGCAAGGCGTGGTCGACTACATCCTCAAGCCCGCCGACCCCGAGCGGCTGCGAATCACCGTCGAGCGGATTCGCAAGCGACTCGCGCGGCCGGCGTCGCCGTCCGCGAGCGCGGTGCACGGCGCCGAGCCCGAGGCGCTGCAGGCGCTGCTAGAGCGGCTGCAGCAACGGCTCGAAGGCGGTGCCACGCCGGGCCACCTGAAATGGATCCAGGCACAGATCGGGCAGCAGATCCAGATGATCCCGGTCGAGGAAGTGCTGTTCTTCGTCTCGGACGAGAAGTACACACGGGTGCAGACCGCGCAGATCGAGGCGCTGATCCGCAAGCCGATCAAGGAGCTGGTCGCCGAGCTGGACCCTAAGCAGTTCTGGCAGATCCACCGCTCGACGCTCGTCAACGCGCGCGCGATCGCTGGAGTGAGTCGCGATTTTCGCGGCCGGCAACTGGTGAGCGTGAAAGGCAGCCCGGAGAAGCTCGAGGTGAGCCGCAGCTACTCGCAGCTCTTCAAGGGCATGTAGAGCCGGCTCACCCCTCGAAAAATTCCTTCACCTTGTCGAACCAGCCCTTGCTGCGCGGATTGTGGCGCGCGGTATCGCTCTGGCTGATCGTCTCGAACTCGCGCAGCAGGTCCTTCTGCCGGTCGGTGAGATTGACGGGCGTCTCCACCACGACGTGGCAAAACAGGTCGCCAGGAGAATCGCTGCGCACGCCCTTGATGCCCTTGCCCCGCAGCCGGAACGTCTTGCCGCTCTGCGACTCGGCCGGGACGCGGATGCGCGCGGTGCCATCGAGCGTCGGGATCTCGATGTCGCCGCCGAGTGCGGCGGTCGAAAAGGACACCGGCATCTCGCAATGCAGGTCGTCGTGATCGCGCTGGAAGACGGGGTGCGCCTTGATGTGCACCTGCACGTACAGGTCTCCGGGTGGCCCGCCGTTGACGCCGGGTTCGCCTTCTCCGGTGAGGCGTACGCGATCGCCTTCATCGACGCCGGACGGGATCCGTACCTGCAGCGTCTTCTGGTGCTTGATGCGGCCTGCGCCCGCGCACGTGGTGCAGGGACTCACGACCATCTTGCCGCTGCCGTGGCAGCGCGGGCAGGTCTGCGCGATCGAGAACGGCCCCTGCGACACGCGCACCTGGCCGTTGCCGCGACACGTCGAGCACGTTTGCGGTTGGGTGCCGGGCTTCGCGCCGCTGCCGTGGCACGTGGCGCACTCGGCCATCGTCGGGATGCGGATCCTGGTCTCGAATCCTTTCGCAGCCTGCTCGAGCGCGATCTCGAGGTTGTAGCGGAGGTCTGCGCCACGGAACACGGAGGAGCGGCCGGTGCGGCCGCCGCCGAAGATCTCGCCGAAGATGTCGCTGAAAACGTCGCCGAATCCGGCGAACCCAGCGCCGGCGCCCGCTCCGGCGATGGACGCATCGACGCCTGCGTGTCCGAACTGATCGTACGCCGTGCGCCGCTTCGAATCGGAAAGGATCTCGTAGGCGAGCTTCGCCTCCTTGAAGTGCTCCTCTGCCTTGGGATTGTCCGGATTGCGGTCGGGATGCCACTTCATGGCGAGCTTGCGGTACGCCTTCTTGATGTCGTTGTCGGACGCGTCCCTGTTTACGCCGAGCACTTCGTAGTAATCGCGTTTCGCCATGTCCCTCGTGCTCTAGCGGTGCACGCAAAATAGCCGGGATGAACGGCGCCCTGCGTCCGTTCGATCCCGGCACTGCGGAACCGGCGCGCTAGCGTCCGGTTCCGTCTTTCTTGTCCTTCACCTCGGTGAACTCGGCGTCGACGACGTCGCCGTCGTCTTTCTTTGCCTCGCCCCCCGCCTGCTGCTGCTGCGCCGCTCCGGCCCCCGCCTGCTGCTGGGCCTGCGAATCGGCGTAGATCTTCTCGCCGAGCTTCTGCGCGGCCTGCGCGAGCGCCTGCGATTGTGCCTCGATCTTGTCCTTGTCTTCGGACTTGAGGGTGCCCTCGGCATCCTTCAGCGCAGACTCTATTTTCTCCTTTTCCGCCGCTTCGAGCTTGTCGCCGTGCTCCTTCAGCGACTTGCGCACCGAGTGCACCAGCGCCTCGCATTGGTTGCGAGCGTTGACGAGCTCCAGCGTCTTGCGGTCCTCCTCGGCGTGCGCTTCGGCGTCCTTCACCATGCGCTTGATCTCTTCCTCGGTGAGACCCGAGCCGGCCTGGATCTTGATCTTGGCTTCCTTGCTGGTCGCCTTGTCCTTGGCGGTCACGTGCAGGATCCCGTTCGCGTCGATGTCGAACGTGACCTCGATCTGCGGCATGCCGCGCGGCGCAGGCGCGATGTCGGTCAGGTTGAACTGCCCGAGCGACTTGTTGCCTCCGGCGACGTCGCGCTCGCCCTGCAACACGTGGATTGTCACCGCGGTCTGGTTGTCGTCCGCGGTCGAGAACACCTGGTTCGCCTTGGTCGGAATCGTGGTGTTCTTCTGGATCACCTTCGTCATCACGCCGCCGAGCGTCTCGATGCCGAGCGAAAGCGGGGTGACATCGAGCAGCAGCACGTCTTTCACGTCGCCCTTCAGCACGCCGGCCTGGATCGCGGCGCCGACTGCCACCGCCTCGTCGGGATTGACGTCCTTGCGCGGCTCCTTGCCGAAGAATTCGCGTACCTTCTCCTGCACTTTCGGCATGCGCGTCATGCCGCCGACCAGGATCACGTCCTGGATGTCGGTCACCTTGACGCCGGCGTCCTTGATCGCGATGCGGCACGGCTCGATCGTCTTCTCGACCAGGTCGTCGACCAGCGACTCGAACTTGGCGCGCGTGATCTTCATCGTCAGGTGCTGCGGCGCGCCCGACGACATCGCGATGTACGGCTCGTTGATCTCGGTCTGCTGGCCGGACGAGAGCTCGATCTTGGTGCGCTCGGCCGCGGACTTGACGCGCTGCAGCGCGATCGCGTCCTTCGACAGATCGACGCCGCTCGTCTTGCGGAACTCCTCGACGATGTAGTCGATCAGCCGCTGATCGAAATCCTCCCCGCCGAGGAACGTGTCGCCGTTGGTGGAAAGCACCTCGAACTGCTTCTCGCCCTCGACATCGGCAATCTCGATGATCGAGATGTCGAACGTGCCGCCGCCGAGGTCGAACACGGCGATCTTGCGGTCGCGTTTCTCCTGCTTGTCCATGCCGAACGCGAGCGCCGCTGCGGTCGGCTCGTTGATGATGCGCTTGACCTCGAGCCCCGCGATCCGCCCGGCGTCCTTGGTCGCCTGGCGCTGCGAGTCGTTGAAGTACGCGGGCACCGTGATGACCGCCTCTGTGACTTCCTCGCCGAGATAGTCCTCGGCGGTCTTCTTCATCTTGCGCAGCACTTCGGCCGAGATCTGCTGCGGCGCGATTTTCTTGTCGCGTTCCTCGACCCACGCATCGCCGTTGTCGGCGCGCACGATCTTGTAGGGCATCAAGCTGATGTCCTTCTGCACTTCCTTTTCCTCGAACTTGCGCCCGATCAGCCGCTTCACCGCATAGAAGGTGTGCTTGGCGTTCGTCACCGCCTGGCGCTTGGCGGGCGCGCCGGCGAGGATGTCGCCTTCGTCGGTATACGCGACGACCGAAGGCGTGGTGCGCGAGCCTTCCGAATTCTCGATGACCTTGGGCTTGCCGCCCTCCATGATCGCGACGCACGAATTGGTCGTGCCGAGATCGATGCCGATGATTTTTGACATGGTTGCGTTCCTCGTTCTAAGTCTCTGGTGGGAAATGGGGTTTCAGGTGCCCCATTTCAAGCCTGCGCAGGGTCGTTGGCGGGTCCGGCCTTGGCCACGGTGACCAGTGCGGCGCGGACCACCCGGTCGTGCAGCAGGTAGCCTTTCTGCATCACGCTCACCACCGTGTTCGGCTCGGCGTCGGACTCGACCGCGGCCATTGCCTGGTGCCGGTGCGGGTCGAACCGCTCGCCGGCGGAGGGGGCGACTACGGAGACGCCGGCACGCTCCAATGCGTTTCGCAGCAGCTTCAGGGTGAGCTCGACCCCGCTGCGCAGTGCGTCGTCCTCGGCAGCCGGGGCGGCGAGGGCGGCCTCCAGGCTGTCTGCGACCGGCAGCAGGTCTTCAACGATCCGCTCGACTGCGAACCTGCGCGCCTGCGCGATGTCGGCTTGCGCACGCTTGCGGGCGTTCTCGGCATCGGCGAGCGCGCGCAGCCAGGCATTGCGCTGCTCGTCGATCTTGGCTTGGGCTTCGGCAAGCAGCTGGTCGAGGGACTTGCCCTCGTCTGCGGCGGCCTGCGCGTCCGCCGGTGCGCGATCGTTGTGTTCGGGCGGGGAAGTGGGTTCTGACATGGGTGGCGGGGGCTCGAAACCTGATCGATATGGGGGCGAAGCGCGGCCCTTCAAGGGTGGTGCAACGTGTGCACAGCGGTTTCAGTAGGCGCGGAAGCCTTTGATTCAAATGGAAAGCCGACGATGCGCCCCGGGTCTAGGCACAATGACGGGACGATGAAGATTCAATGGCTCGCGTTCTGGTTGCTGGCCACGGCGAGTGGCGGCGTCGCTGCAGCGTGGTCCGTGCTCGGAAACACCGAAGGCGGAGCCGACATCTATATCGATCGCGCAACCCTCAGCAAGTCAGGTCATACGGTAAAGGTGTGGATCATGGAGGACTACAAAGGCGGTCCCCGGACGTTTTCCGGCAAGACCTTCCAGTCGGCGAAGCTGCAACACGAATACGACTGCAAGGACCCCCAGCGGCGTACGCTGCAATCGACGCTTCATTCAGCGGCGAAGGGCAACGGCACCGTGGTCCATTCGGGCTCGCAGCCGACCGCCTGGCGTCCGATCAACGCGGGCACGGTCGCCGAAACGCTCTGGAAGATGGCCTGCGGCAAGAAGTAGGACTTTTAGCGCTCGCGCACGATGCGAGCCAGTGCGTCGATCCACTCGCTCGATTCGTTGAGGCAGGGAATCAACGAGAATTGCGCGCCGCCCGCGGCGAGAAACGCGCGCCGCCCCTCGATGCCGATCTCTTCGAGTGTCTCCAGGCAATCGGATACGAATCCAGGGCAGACCACTTCGACGTGCCTCACGCCGCGCTGCGCGAGTTCGATCAAAGTCGGCTGCGTATAGGGCTGCAGCCATTTCGCCGCGCCAAAGCGCGACTGGAACGTGAGCTTCCATTGCGCTTCGCCGAGGCCGAGCGCTGCAGCTAGCAAGCGCGCCGTCTCGCGGCACTGCGTCTCGTACGGATCGCCACGCTCCACTGACCTTTTCGGTAATCCATGGAAGCTCATGATGAACATTTCGGCGCGCCCATGCGACGCCCAGTGTCGCTGCACCGATTGGGCCAGCGCGTCGATGTATCTGCGATCGTCGTGGAAGCTCTCGATCATTCGCGTGCCGTGCGGCAGCACGTCGCGCACGCTTTCGGTCGTGGCCCGCGAGTATTGCGGATAGAGCGGCAGCACGAGTGGATTTGCGGGAAGTCTCTTGAGCGCAGCGACGATGGACGGCTCGCCGTATCGCATCGCGTGCTCGACCTGCACCCCTGGCAGCGCAGCGCGCAGAAGCGCTGCCTGGCGCGCCGTGTGCACTGCGAGTGGCGAGCCTTCGGGCGTCCAGATCAACGCGTATTTTGCCGCCGAGCGTTGGGGCCGGCGGCGAAGCACGATGCCGTGCAGGATCGGCAGCCAGACGATTCGCGGCAGCTCGACGACCCGCGGATCGGACAGGAACTCCGCGAGGTAATTGCGTACCGCCTGCGCCGTGGGCGCAGCAGGCGTGCCGAGATTGACCAGCAGTACGCCGGCAGGCACTTACTGCTTGGACAGCGCGCTGGAAAGAAGCTTCGCGGTGACGTCGACGATCGGCACGACGCGGTCGTACGCCATGCGCGTCGGGCCGATCACGCCCACGGTGCCGACCACCGTTCCGTTCACCGAGTAGGGCGCGGTCACCACGCTGACCTCGTCGGGCGCCGACACGCCGGATTCGCCGCCGATGAACACCTGCACGCCTTCTCCGCGCAGTGACAGGTCGAGGATCTGCGCGAGGCGCGTCTTTTGCTCGAACAGCTCGAACAGCTGGCGCAGCCGCGACAAGTCCTGCGACAGGTCCCGCACCGAGAGCAGGTTGCGCTCGCCGGTGATCACGTAAGGCTCGCTGCCTTCGGACACCGCCTGGTTGCCGGCCTCGACCGCCGAAGTCATCAGCTGGATCATGTCCTGGCGCAGCTCGCGCAGCTCCTGGTTCAGGCGCTGACGCACGTCTTCGAAGCTCTGCCCCGAGTAGTGCTGGTTGATGTAGTTGGCGGCGGAGACCAGCTCGGCCGGGCTGAAATCACGCTCGGTGACGAGGATGCGGTTCTGCACGTCGCCCTGCGGCGTGACGACGATCAGCAGCACCCGCTTTTCGGACAGACGCAGGAACTCGATCTGGCGAAAGGTTGGCTCGCGCCGGCGCGGTGTCATGACGATCCCGGCAAAGCGCGACAGCTCGGAAAGCAGCTGCGAAGCGGCGTGAATCACCCGCTGCGGGTTGTCGGGGTGGAGCTGATCTTCCAGGTGATGCAGCTCGCGGGATGCAAGCTCCTTCACCACCAGCAGCGTGTCGACGAAGAAGCGATACCCTTGCGGCGTCGGAATGCGGCCGGCCGACGTGTGCGGACTCGCGATGAAGCCCATCTCCTCGAGATCCGACATCACGTTGCGGATCGTGGCCGGCGAAAGATCGAGGCTGGAGTAGCGCGAGAGCGTCCGCGAGCCGACCGGTTCGCCGTCCTCAATGTAGCGCTCAATCAGCGTCTTGAGCAGCATTTGCGCGCGCTTGTCGAGCATGCGTTGCATTCTACACGCGGCTACAATGCGCCGATGCAGCCGGCATTCCGTCGCGTCGCACTGATCGGCAAGCGGGCGACCGAGATCGCTTCGTCGCTCAAGGCGTTGCGCGAATTCCTGCAGAGCCGGGGTTGCGAAGTGCTGGTCGAGCGCGAGACCGCGCAGAGCGTCGGTGACGGCGGCACGAGCGCGGACTTCGCCGAGATCGGCCGCACCGCGGACCTCGCGATCGTCGTCGGCGGAGACGGCACGATGCTCGCCGCGGCACGCAACCTAGCGCGGCACCGGACGCCGCTTGCGGGCATCAACCAGGGACGGCTCGGCTTCATGACCGACATCGCGCTCGCCGACATGCGCGAATCGGTCGGCGCGATCCTCGACGGGCGCCATTCGATCGAGGAGCGCACGCTGATGGACGCGGAGATCCTGCGCCGCAATCCCGATACGGGGGCCGAAACGCCAGTGCTGCGCACGCTGAGCCTCAACGAGGCGGTGGTCGGCAAGGGCTCGCAGGGGCGACTGATCGAATTCGAGGTGCGGATCGACGGCGAATACGTATACCGCCTGCGCGCCGACGGAATGATCGTCGCGACGCCGACCGGCTCGACCGCGTATGCGCTGTCTGCGCAGGGGCCGATCCTGCATCCTGCGGTTGCGGCCTTCGCGCTGGTGCCGCTCAACCCGCACGTGCTTTCGGCGCGCCCGGTGAGCGTCAGCGAAAAGTGCGTGATCGAGATCGTGCTGCTGAACGCGCTCGATGCGCGCGCGCACTTCGACGGCTTTGCGCTCACCGACCTGCAGGAGGGCGACCGGCTGGTGCTCAAGCGCTCTGCGGATTCGATCCGCTTCGTGCACCCGCCCGGCTACAGCTACTTCACGATGCTGCGCGAA
>Ga0070704_100002104_pt1 | contig 11077 bp, 8 predicted proteins | sample KBSK5252metaG_FD_65467 | JGI IMG/M metagenome (GOLD analysis project Ga0070704, IMG submission 65467) | Corn, switchgrass and miscanthus rhizosphere microbial communities from Kellogg Biological Station, Michigan, USA - KBS K5-25-2 metaG | ecosystem: Host-associated > Plants > Roots >... | reverse complement strand
CGGGACGACGTGAAGGCCGGCGTCATCGCCTACAAGATCGCGGCGCACGCGGCCGATCTCGCCAAGGGTCATCCGCGCGCGCGCGAATGGGACGACGCGCTGTCGAAGGCGCGATTCGAGTTCAGGTGGCAGGATCAGTTCAACCTCGCGCTCGATCCGGTCACGGCGCGGGCGTACCACGACGAAACCCTGCCCGCCGATGGCGCGAAGGTCGCGCACTTCTGCTCGATGTGCGGTCCGAAGTTCTGCAGCATGGAGCTGACGCAGCAGGTCCGCGAATACGCCGCGCAGGGCATGGAAGAGAAGTCGCTCGAGTTCCGGAAGAAAGGCGAGATCTACGTCGAGCAGTGACGCGCTGCTGCTCGACCTCCGCTATTCGGCCCGCCTGCTGAGGAAGTCTCCGGGCTTTTTCCTCACCGCGACGTTCACGCTCGCGCTGGGCATCGCCGCCACGACGGCGATGTTCAGCGTCGTGAACGCCGTGTTGCTCCGCCTGCCGTTTGGCACTCCTGAGCGCCTCGTCAGATTCGAAGCGTTCGATCCTGCTCACCAGATCCCTCTCGAAGTCTCGTACATCGAGATCGGGGAGTGGCGCCATGCGAACCGGACGTTCGACGACATGGCAGGCATCGGGTCGACGGCCTGGTCGTACGTACTCGAGGGCCCTGAGGGCTCCATGGGCGATCTCCCACAGTCGATCCGATCGGTGGTCGTGTCCGGCAACTTCTTCGACGTCATCGGCTCGCGCGCGCTCCTCGGACGAACGCTGCGGCCGCAGGACGACACGCCCGGCGCCGATCGCGTCGCCGTCCTGAGCCATGACCTCTGGCGCTCGCGTTTCGGCGCCGATCCCTCGGCAATCGGGCGAGCAATCCGCCTGAGCGGATCGATGTTCACGATCGTCGGCGTGATGCCGCCGATGTATCAGTACCCGACCGGCACCGATCTGTGGACGCCAATCGCGCCTGAACTGGCGGAGCTGGGCCGGCGCCAGAAGCAGGATCTGCTCGGCGCGAGATCCTTCGGCGTCCTGCACGGGATCGGCCGCTTGAAATCCGGCACGTCGGCCGCAGATGGCCAGACGGATCTGTCCGGGCTGATTCGCCGTGACGCACAGCCGAACCTGCGGGCGCGGCTGACGCCGCTCGTCGAGAATTATCTCGGACGCGTCAGATGGGCACTCGTGATCGCGCTGGGATCGGTGTTCCTGCTGTTTGCCATCGCCTGTTCGAACGTGGCCGGCCTCCTTCTGGCGAGAACCGCACGCCGCCGGCAGGAGTGGGCGATTCGCGGCGCGATCGGCGGGACCCACAAGAGCATCGTCCGGCTGGTGGCCGTTGATGCGGTGATCGTCGCCCTGACGGCGACGCTGTCGGGCGCTGCCGCGGCGCCGCTGCTCGTCAGGGCGATCGGCGCGCTCGATCCCTCGGGTCTGCTCTCGAGTTTTCCCATCCCGATCGACAACCGCGTCGTCGTCGCGACCGTCGCAGCCGGCCTCGTTGCCCTGCTGGCCGGCGCGGTCGCGCCCTGCGCACACGCGCTCCGGATGATGGCGACCGATTCCATGTCGCTGCAGCTTCGACACCGGCCCTCGATCCTGCGGGCGCGGCGATGGTTGATCGTCGTGCAGGTCGCCGTCACTGTTCTGCTGCTCGCAGCCACGGCGCTGATGGCGCGCACAGTCACCAACGTCAACCGGATCGATTTAGGCTTCGACCCCGAGCATCTGCTCTTCGTCCACGTGGAGGGACAGGACGACGTGAGCCGCGAACGGCACGACGCGATCTACGACACCCTCATCACCGAACTTCGCCGTCTGCCAGGCGTCGAGTCGGCTGCTGGCGTGTATCGCGCGCCGTTGCAGGGACCGATCGGACTCGATTCGCGTGTGCTGATCGAAGGGGATCCGCTGTCCCTGGACTCTCTGAACCGGCATCCGCCGGTCAACGCGGAAGGAGTCACGCCCGATTATTTCTCGACGCTGCGAATTCGATTGCTGGCTGGGCGGACATTCACGGCCGCAGATCAGCAGGACGCTCCCGGTGTCGTGGTCATCAGCCAGTCACTGGCGCGGCAATTGTGGCCCGGCCAGAACGCCGTCGGACAGCGGATGCTGACCGGCTTCAGTCTGCGAGGGTCCAGAGACGCAGCCGGCCGCCTCCAATGGGAAACCGTCGTCGGCGTCGTCGCGGACGTCCGCTATCGCGAAATCGAGCGACCGAGATTCGATGTCTATCTGCCGGACGCTCAAGCGGACGCGCCGGTCCACGATGTGATGATTCGCACATCAGGCGATCCGGCGTCTCTGGCTCGGTCGGTGCGCGCCGTGGTCAGGCGAGCGGCGCCCTCGGGTGCGCTCGTCATCAGGACGATGACCGCGATGCTGGCCGACGTGACGTCCGTCTGGCGGATGACGCTGACGATCGTCGGCGCATTCGCCGCATTCGCCGTCCTCTTGTCTTCCACGGGACTGTATGCGCTGCTGGCGTATCTGGTCGAAGAACGTCAACGCGACATCGGCATCCGCATCGCGCTCGGCGCGACCCCGCGGCAGGTCCGACGGCGCATCGTGGCGGGCGCCGCGGGCCTGATGCTCGTCGGGCTTTCGCTCGGTGTACCGGCGTCGTTGCTCGCCGGTTCCGTGATGCGCAGCCTGTTGTTCGACGTGAGCCCGGCCGATCCCTTTGCTCTCGGTGGTGCTGCGTTGCTGCTCGTCGCCGTCGGCCTGGCCGCGACCTATTTTCCCGCACGGCGCGCGTCGCTGATCGATCCGGCCGACGCGCTGCGGGCGGAATGACGAAGTTCATCGCCGCGATTGCTGCCGTCGCATTGGTCGCGTACATTGCGATCCACTCCCGTGCCGAAGCCGACGCGCCGATCCACTCGGACGGCTACAGCTACTACGTCTATCTTCCTGCGACGCTGATCTACGGGGATGCCTCGCTCGAGGCGCTGGCGAAGGAGTGGCACGGCGGCACGTATCCGGACTTCACCGGGATCCGCCGGTGGCCGTCGACGGGACGGTGGATGAATCTGCATCCCATTGGCGTCGCGATCCTGATGACGCCTTTCTTCCTCGCCGCGGACCTGCTGTCCGCATGGTCGAACCTGCCGCGCGACGGATTCTCGCTCTACTATCAGCACGCCGCCGGGCTCGCCGGGATGGCGTACTTCGTGGCCGGCCTCGCGCTCCTGTACAGCATTCTGATCCGACACTTCACCGCCGCCGTCGTGCTCGCGACGCTCGTGTGCATCACGTTCGGCACGAATCTCTTTCATTACGCCGTCTTCGACGGCACGTTCAGTCATTCGTTCTCGTTCTTCCTCGTGTGCGCGTGGTTGATCCTCGTCGAGCGCTGGTGGGAGGAGCCGACGCGTGCGCGCTCGGTGATGCTGGGCCTCGTCGCGGCGCTCATCGTGCTGACGCGCCACACGAACGCGATCGTTCTTCCGCTCCTGCCGTTGTACGGCGTTGCCCGTGCGCGCGATCTGCGCCCGCGTGTAGCAGCGCTCTGGCAGCGCAGACGGTCGCTGCTCGCGACAGCGCTCGTGGGCGTCGCGGTCGTCCTCCCGCAGCTCGCGCTCTACAAGTGGGTCACCGGATCGTGGATCGCCAACTCCTACGGCGTATTCGACGTCGCGTTCGCGTGGGGATCGCCGCGCCTCGCCGCCGTGCTGTTCAGCACGCAGAAAGGACTGTTCTTCTGGTCGCCGCTGCTGCTGCTCGCAGTGTTCGGCGCGATCATTTCGTTGTTCAGTCCTCGCGCCCCTTCCAACGGGACTGACTGGACACGCGGGCTCGTGCTCGCGACGGCGGTGGCATTTGCGGCGCAGACGTATCTGGCCGCGAGCTGGTGGGATTGGCAGTTCGGCGACACGTACGGGCATCGCGCGTTCACCGATGGATTGGGTCTTGCCGCGCCGTTTCTCGCGCTGACTTTCGAGTGGGCCGCCACCCGTCCGCTCGGCCGTCGCCTCGTCCCGATCATCGCGACCGCCGCGGTGCTGCTGTCCATCGTGCAGATGACTCAGTACTGGATCGGCATCCTGCCACGGACCAACACGACCTGGGAACAGTATCGGACGCTGTTCCTGCGGCTGCGATGAGGCGAGCGACGATCGCGGCGGCCGTGTTCGTCATCGCAACGCTCGCGTATCTCTACGATCCGCCCTGGATCGGCGGAGTGACGTCGGGCATGCGCACGTGGGAAGAGGATCCGCCCGGAACGTTCTTCCGTTGGACCACGGGGCGCGCGACCTTCTTCGTCCCGTCGAGCGCACGCGAGATGACGCTGCCGCTGCGTGCCCTGTTTCCGGGACCGGACGGCGGTCCGGTCACGGTGGACGTCCGCGTCGACGGTCGATGGTTAGCGACGATGGAGCTCAGCGATCCGGCGGCGTGGGTGCGACCGCAGCTTCCGCTTGGCCGTCAATGGGGATTCCGGCGGCACCGCCGGATCGATCTGCGGATCAATCGAACGGTGGGACCCTACGTCCTTGGCGTGATGACGGGAGAAATCCTGGTCGACGGATCCGTAATTCGGAGGTGAACTTTCGGAGTCAGGATCGTTCTAGGGGATCGAACCAAAACTGTGCCGTTCTGGCACGGGGTGTCTCAAAATAATCGGACACTCTCCGCTGACTACTGTCGCAGTATTACCACAGTTGGCACCTAGAGTCGTATTTTGTCGTAGACGATTCAACCCGGCCGTCGTTAGGGTCTCTCGGGAACTGGGACGATCTGAATGAGGGTTGGGAAGCGCGCCGGCTGCCCGCCCGGCTTCGGGTTCGGATAGCCCTGCGAGATGTCCGACTGATAGTCCTTGATCGTCACGCCCGGCGGAAACGCCATCGTCTCTTCGCGAAATCTCCCGACGTCGAACTCGTGAGTGGCGGGCACGTCGAACACGAGCTCGCCTTTCTGCTTCAACTGCGTCCGGTAATACGTGACGAGATCGACAAAGGACGCCGCGGATCCGAAAATGTAGTAGCGCTGGCCGCGGCCCGCGTCGTACGACGCGATGAACTGCGCGCCCGGATAGATCGGAACGCCGAGCATCGCTTCCGTCGGCGCTGCGCCGGGGCGTGGGGGCGCGGGCGCGGCGGCGGCAGGCTGCGTGGGCGCCGGCGCAGGCCGAGTGGGCTGTGCGGGCGTTGTCCCCGGACGCGGAAACGGTTGCGGCACCGGCGGCTGTTGCGCGAGCAGCGCGGCGATCGTCACCACGGCAAACATGGACTCATTATACCTGCGCGACTTTTGCCGGGCGGAGCGGGACTGGCTGCTCGAAACGATCGAGGCGCTCGTCAGACTCGAGTCGCCGACGACCGACAAAGCGGCGGTCGATCGATGCGGCGCGGAGCTCAGCGCCCGTCTCGCCGCGATTGGCGGGCGCGTGACGACGCTGCCGCGAAGCGATCGCGGCAATCATCTCCTCGCGGAATTCGGGTGCGGCACGTCGCAGGTGCTGCTGCTCGGTCACTTCGACACGGTGTGGCCCGTTGGCCAGCTCGACCGCATGCCGCTCGCGCGTTCGAACGGACGCCTGCACGGCCCCGGCGTCTTCGACATGAAGGCAGGCATCGCGCTCGGGATGCTCGCGACGCGCGCGCTCCTCGCCAGCGATGCCGATCATTCCGCCGCAGCGACGCGACATCGCATCGTGATGTTGTGGACGACCGACGAGGAGATCGGCAGCGCGACCTCGCGCCAGGCGATCGAAGAAGAAGCGCGCCGGAGTCAGGCGGTGCTGGTCCTCGAGCCGTCGCTGCCCGGCGGCGCGCTGAAGACGATGCGCAAAGGCTGCGGCAGTTATGACGTGATCGTGCGTGGCGTCGCGGCGCACGCCGGCATCGAACCGCAGAAGGGCGCGAGTGCAGTACACGAAGTCGCCCACCAGATTCTGCGTATCAATGCGATGCAGGATCTCGCGCGTGGCATTTCGGTCAACGTCGTGAAGGTGACGGGCGGCCTTCGGTCGAACGTCATTCCAGACGAGGCTCACGCGACCGTCGACGTGCGCGTGCCGACCGCGGCGGCAGCAGCCGAGGTTGAGGCCGCATTTCGCGCGCTGACGGCGGTCGATCCGCGCACGACCGTCGAGGCGCGAGGCGGGTTCGATCGTCCGCCGCTGGAACGTACCGAAGCGGTGCGGCGTCTTTATGGGCAGGCGCGAGAAGTCGCGCGGGAGCTCGGCCAGGATCTCGAAGAGGGCGGCACGGGCGGTGGATCCGATGGCAATTTCACGGCTTTCATTGGCATTCCGACGCTCGACGGTCTTGGCGCCGTCGGCGACGGCGCGCACGCGTTGCACGAGCACGTCGAGATCGATTCCCTGCCGGACCGCGCGGCGCTCATCGCGGGGCTGATTCAACGGATAGAATAGAAAATCATGAATAACGTCCTCAAAACAGCGCTGCTGCTGGGCGCGCTCACCGCGCTGCTGATGTTCATCGGCGAAGCGCTCGGCGGCGGACAAGGCCTCATCGTCGGCTTCTTCTTCGCGGTCGTCATGAACTTCGGGTCGTACTGGTTCTCGGACAAGATCGTCCTGAGCATGTATCGCGCGCGCGAGGTGGGCCCGGACAACCGGCTCTATCAGATCGTCCAGCGTCTGGCGGCGCGCGCCGGCCTGCCGATGCCGAAGGTCTACGTGATTCCGGAGGCGTCGCCGAACGCGTTCGCGACGGGACGCAGTCCCGAGCACGCGGCGGTCGCCGCGACCGAAGGGATTCTCCAGATTCTCTCCGAAGAGGAGCTGGAAGGCGTCATCGCGCACGAACTCGCGCACGTGAAGCACCGCGACATTCTCATCAGCTCGATCGCGGCCACGCTGGCCGCGGCGATCATGATGATTTCGCGCTTCGCGATGTTCTTCGGCGGCGGACGCGACGATCGCGAGGGGGCCAATCCGGTTGCCCTCATCGCGACAATCATCCTCGCGCCGGTCGCCGCGATGCTGATTCAGGCGGCCATTTCGCGCTCGCGCGAGTACGGCGCCGACGCCGGGGGCGCCGCCATTGCGGGGCATCCCCAGGGTCTCGTGAGTGCCCTGAAAAAGATCGAATCCGCCTCGCGGATGGTGCCGCTCGACGCCAACCCGGCGACTGCGCACATGTTCATCGTCAAGCCCTTTTCCGCCCAGAGCCTATTCGGGTTGTTTAGTACGCACCCACCCACCGAAAAACGTATTCGCGCTTTGCTACAGCAGGGCTAGTGCTCTAGTTCGACACTCCGGTGCCATGAAAGTGTGGCCGGTACGCCACGGTTGGGCCGTGGCGTACGTCTTGCTGTTTGACCGGGGCAGGACGCGGAGGATAGCACGGTGCACGTAGACGATCTCGACATCTCACCGAGCAAGATCGGCGAAACGGCTCAACGAATTATCGATCGCGCGATCGAAGAGGCCCGCCGCCGGGAGCATGCGCTGCTGACCAACGAGCATATCTTTCTGGCGTTCGCTCAGGTCGAGTGGGACATGTTCGCGGAGGTTATGCGCGACATCGAGTTGAACCCGCATACCATTCTTCAGGCGATCGAAGAACACCTGCACATGATGCCGTCGTTTGCGGGACGCGAGCTGCGCGTGTCGCCGGCGACCAAGCTCGTCTTCAAGCTCGCGCTGCATCACGCCAGCCGGGCCGGCCGGCAGACGATCGAAGCGGCCGATCTCTTTTCAGCGGTGTTCGAAGAAACCCAGGGCGTTCCGGTGTCGATCCTTCGACGCCACGGTGTCGAGCCGGAGGTGCTCGTGACTCGTTTGAACGCGCGCATGCGCGACATGGAGCTCCGTGAAGAGCGGTTGAAGAAGCGGTTCGAGCTGCCCCCATTCCTGAAGCACTTCGCGACCAACCTGAATCTGCTGGCGCGGCAGGACAAGCTGCCGCCGGTCTTCGGCCGCGAAAAGGAAATTCAGCAGGCGCTCGAAATTCTCTGCCATCGCGAGCGCGCGAATTCGGTGATGTTGATTGGCGAACCGGGAGTCGGCAAGACCGCGATTGCGGAAGGCCTGGCGCGCCGCATCGAGTTCGAGCCCGAGTCGGTGCCGGTCCGCCTGCGCGACTGCCAGGTCGTGAACCTGCAGATGAACACGATGGTCGCCGGCACGATGCTGCGCGGCATGTTCGAGGATCGCATCCAGAACGTGATCCGCGAGCTCAAGGAGCGGCCGAACCTCATTCTCTTCATCGACGAAGCGCACACGATGGTCGGCGCCGGCTCGGCGCTCGGCGCGCCGTCGGATGCCGCGAACGTGTTCAAGTCGGTCCTGGCGCGCGGCGAGATCCGCATGATCGCGGCGACCACGCTGAGCGAATACAAGGAATACATCCAGGAAGACGAAGCCCTGGCGCGCCGCTTCCGGTGCGTGATGGTCTGTGAGCCGTCAATCGAAGAGACGCGCAAGATTCTCTACAACCTGCGCCCGCGCCTCGAGCGGAACTACTCGGTCCGCCTGCTCGACGAAGCGCTCGACACGGCGCTCGAGATGTCGCCGCGCTACATGCGCAATCTGCATCTGCCGGACAAGGTCATCGGGTGGCTCGACACGGCCGCGGTCCGCGCCGAAATCGATCGCCGCTGGGAAGTGAAGAAGGAAGACGTCGTCGCGGTCATCTCGCACGCGGCGCAGATTCCCGAGGACATGGTGTTCCGCGACGTGACCGATCGGTTCAAGGACATCGAGGAATCGCTGCAGAAGCGCGTCGTCGGCCAGAAGAACGCGGTGCGCGCGGTCGCGCAGCGCCTCGTGCTCAACAAGGGCCCGCTCAAGGACGGCTTCGATCGTCCCGACGGCGTGCTGCTCTTCCTCGGACCGACGGGCGTCGGCAAGACCGAGCTCGCGAAGGCGGTGGCCGAATTCCTGTTCGGCGACGACAAGAAAATGGTCCGCGTCGACATGTCCGAGTACCAGGACGGCTCGGTGTCCGTCGACAAACTCATCGGCATGCCGCGCGGCATCGTCGGCAGCGAGCGCGGCGGCATTCTGACGAATCAGCTCAAGGACAACCCGTACACCGTCGTGCTGCTCGACGAGGTCGAGAAGGCGAGCGGAAACCTCCTGAATCTGTTCCTGCAGGCGTTCGACGAGGGCTGGATCACGGACGGCCGCGGCAAGCGCGTCTATCTGTCCGACGCGGTGGTCATCATGACCTCGAATCTGGGCGCGGAGAACTTCCGCAAACTGACGAGCCCGCTCGGATTCCTCAGCCGGACGGTCGGCATGGATCAGGTACAGGGCGAAGTGATGCGCGAGCTCGAGCGCCGCTTCCCGCCCGAATTCCGGAACCGCATCGACGAGGTCGTCCTGTTCTCGCCGCTGACGCACGACGAGGTTCGCGAAATCGCGAGACATTATCTCGCGCAGGTGACGCTGACGCTCGCCAAGGCGGGCAAGACCATCCAGGTCAGCGAAGAGGCGCTCGAGGTCATCGTGCGGAAGGGCTACAACATCGCGTTCGGTGCGAGGTTCCTGAAGCGCTACATCGACGAGCAGATCAAGCTGCCGATCAGCACGCGCTGGAAGGAAGGCAGCCACTTCGAGGTTCGTACCGAGGCAGGCGACATCGTCGTCGAGCCGGCCATCGCCAAGATCATATCGACGGACGCAGCAGCGTTAGCTTACGGCGACGTCGCGTAACCACGGCCAACCGAGAACCCGCGGAACCCGCAGAGCAATCAATCTCTGCGGGTTCTGCGTTTTCTGCGTTGATCGTGATCACCAGGCAAACCCCACCTGTTCCGGTTCCGGATCGCTCGTCGGGACCCGGTCATCCGCTTTTTCGCGCTTCGCCAGCCCGTAGCGATCCTGAAGCAGCCGCACCATCCCCTGGACCTGCTTGCGGTACTCCTCGGGCGCGTGTTTCTTCCGGTACAGCCGTTCGTATCGGGGCACGAGCGCCGGGAACTCGCGCGCGAGGAATTTCATGAAGTGCGTGCGCGTGCCGTCCTCGAGGAACATCACGTTGCAGCCGCAGAAGCGCGCGCCGTGGTCCGCGATCGCTTTGATCGTTCGCTCCAGCTTGTCGCGCGATGAGGAGAAGCCGGGAACGATCGGGTTCATGAGGACGCCGGCGTTGATGCCGGCGTCGACGAGCTCGCGCACGGCGCGAAGCCGCTGCAGCGGGTGCGCCGTGCCGGGCTCGAGCCGTTCCCACGCGGATTCGTCGACCGTCGGCACGCTCATACAAACCGTGCAGGTCGTGGCCCGCGAGAGCTCCGCGAGCAGATCGCGATCGCGCACGACCATCGGACCCTTGGTCACGATCCCGATCGGATTGCGCGCCCGCAGCAGCGCCTCGATCGATCGCCGCGTCAGTTTGTAGTGGCCTTCGATCGGCTGATAACAGTCGGTCGCCGTGCCGATCGCGATGTACTCGCCGGCCCAGGACGGACGCGCGAGCTCGCGTGTCAGCACCTCGACGAAGTTCTTCTTCACGAGGATCACCGACGCGAACTCGTCGTCCGCGTTCAGCTCGAACTGGAGGTGATAGCGCCGCGCGTAGCAGTAGTGACAGCCGTGCGTGCAGCCGCGGTAGGGATTCAACGTCCACTCGAACGGCATCCCTTTCACGCGGTTCAACGCCGAGCGGCAGGTCACCTCCTGATAGCGCGCCTGGTCGGCTCGTCGTTCCGCTTCCGTCAGCGCGGCGGAACCGCCCGACTTCACCGTTCGCGCGATGTCGCGTGTGGTCGGCTTTGCGGCTCCGAGATCGAAGAGGAGAGGGAAGGACGCCATGGCGAGAATTTATTAGGAAATAGCGCGATATTCGCCGTATGTTCTCCCATAGCCCCATGGTTGTCAAGGATCACAACAGATAGGCGAGCGCGAAGCCGATCTGCGCGACGAACATCATCCGGTACATGTGCGCCCACGAGACGTGGTTCTCTTCGACCGCGAGCTCCTCGGGGCGGCGCAGCATCAGGTAGCAGACATACAGGCCGTACGAAGTCATCACGCCGCCGAGGAGCTGCAGCAGCCAGAAATTGCCGGTGAGGACGTGCATCGACGCGCCGACGTTGATCATCAGAAACGGCACGACGAATGACGGCGAGATCATCCAGGCCGCGCGCCGGACGCCG